>Ga0181538_10003895_pt1 | contig 14298 bp, 10 predicted proteins | sample PEATcosm2014_Bin_40_FD_119773 | JGI IMG/M metagenome (GOLD analysis project Ga0181538, IMG submission 119773) | Peatland microbial communities from MTU Mesocosm Facility, Houghton, MI, USA - PEATcosm2014_Bin23_30_metaG | ecosystem: Environmental > Terrestrial > Soil > Wetlands > Peat | place...
CACCACGCTGGCGTCGTCCGACGAGGAGGTGGCGACCACCGTCGGGCGGCCGGTCGCCGGGGTCGAGCTCGCGATCGTCGACGACGAGGGCCGGCCCGTCCCCGCCGGGTCGGTCGGCCGGGTCATGTTGCGCTCCGCGGCGACGATGCGTGGGTACTGGGGGCGCGGACCGGGCCGGGGGCGCACCGTCGACGAGCTGCTCGACGCGGAGGCCACCGCGTCAGTCCTCGCGCCCGACGGCTGGCTGACTACGGGTGATTACGGGCGGCTCACCCCTGCGGGGAACCTCCAGTTGTCAGGCCGGGCCCACGAGCGCTACATCCGGGGTGGCTACAACGTGTACCCGGCTGAGGTGGAGGAGGCCCTCTCGTCGCATCCCGGGGTCGCCCGGGCCGCGGTCGTCGGCGTGCCCGACGACGTCCTCGGCGAGATCGGTGTAGCCGTCGTGGTGGCCGAGGCCGGTGCGTCGCCGGAGCTGGACGCGTTGCGCGAGCACTGCTCCCGGACGCTGTCGGACTACAAGGCTCCTGACGCACTGGTGGTCGTCGACGAGCTGCCGCTGACCCCGATGATGAAGGTCGACCCGGGCCGGCTCGCCGCCGTGGCCGCACAGGGGGCCGAGGAGCGGCGCTCGCGCCTGGGGCGGAATCGTCGCCCGGCCTCCGGGGTGCTAGGCAGTGGCCCCATCGGAGAGGCCGATAAGAAGGAGCGCGCATGAGCCCCACTACGAGAGTCGGGGAGTCCGACCCGAACCGGGGGACCGCCCCTGAGGCGGTCACACCCGGCCGCTACACCGGGCACGTGGCGGTGGTCACCGGGGCCGGGTCCGGTATCGGCCGTGCCACGGCTCGGCGCCTCGCCGCCGAAGGTGCCGCGGTGGCCTGCCTCGACGTGGCCGAGGACGCCATCGACTCGGTGGCATCCGAAATCAATCGGGAGGCCGCTGATGCGGGAGGGAGCGCCATCTCAGTGCGCTGTGACGTCACCGACGAGGACGCGGTCGCGGCTGCGGTGTCGCAGGCACGCGAGGAGCTCGGGCACATCACCAACCTGTGCAACATCGCCGGCATCGGCGGCTTCTCCCACACGCCCGAGCAGTCACTGAGCGGCTGGGACAAGATCATCGCGGTCAACCTGACGGGGACGTTCCTCATGTGCCGTGCCGTGCTGCCGGGCATGATCGAGCACGGCGGCGCCATCGTGAACACCGTGTCGACGGCGGGCATGAAGGGCCAGCCGTACTCGGCGGCCTACTGCGCCTCGAAGGGTGGTGTGAGGCTGCTCACCATGGCGCTTGCCGTCGAGTACATGGCGCGCGGCGTCCACGTGAACGGCGTCGCTCCCGGTGGCGTGGACACGCCCATCATACACAACTTCGGCCCGCCCGAGGACGCCGACTGGAAGCTCATCGAGCGGCTGATGTCCCCGATCGGCTTCGCCTACCCGCACGAGATCGCCGGGGCCTTCGCCTACCTCGGGTCGCACGAGGCGGATTACGTGACGGGCGCGATCCTCTCCATCGACGGGGCGATCACGACCTGAGCCGCGTCGACACGTCCCGGGGCGCAGAGCCGACGCGCCTTCGCGTCGCGCTCGATGCGACGCCGCTTCTCGGTCTGCCCACCGGCATCGGGGCCTTTTGCCAGGGCGCGCTCGCCGCGTTGGCGGGGCGCCCGGGCATCGAAGTGCGTGCCTACGCCGTGAGTTGGCGTCGGCGCCACCTCATCGACTCCCACCTTCCGGCCGGTGTCGCAGTGCACCAGCGGCCGATGCCGGCCCGGCCGCTGCACGCGCTGTGGGCGCGCGGCGACGTCCCGCCGGTGGAGTGGTTCATCGGCGGGGCCGACGTCGTGCACGGCACGAACTTCGTGGTCCCGCCGACCGGACACGCCGCGGCCGTCGTGTCGGTGCACGACCTGACCCCGCTCCGGCATCCCGAGCTGTGCAACGCGGCGACCCTGGCCTATCCCGGCCTGATCCGCCGCGCCCTCGGACGCGGCGCATGGGTCCATGCCGACTCCGCCTTCGTCGCCGGTGAGGTCATCGAGGCGTTCGGGGCCGACCCCGCCCGCGTGCGGGTGGTGGCGCCTGGCATCCCGGACCTGCCTCCCGTCACCGACGCTGAGGCCGCTCGCACGCTCGGCCGGCTGCTGCCCCCGGGGACCGGGCGCTTCTGCCTCGCGGTCGGGACCGCGGAGCCCCGCAAGGACCTGCCCGGCCTGGTGCGGGCGTTCGGCGAGGTGGCTGCTCGCCACGGCGACGTCTCGCTTGTGCTCGCCGGCCCGCCCGGGTGGGGCGAGGAGGCCTTGGCGTCGGCGGTCGCGGCATCGCCGGCCCGCGCCAGGATCGTCCGGACGGGGTGGGTCGAGGCGCCCGACCTGGCCGCGCTGCTCGCCCGGGCCACTGTCCTCGCCTACCCGTCGCTCTACGAGGGGTTCGGCTTCCCGCCGTTGCAGGCCATGCGGGCCGGCGTGCCGGTGGTGGCCAGCCGTGCCGGTTCGCTGCCCGAGGTCCTCGGGGACGGCGCCCTGATGGTGGAACCCGGCGACCACGACGCGCTCGTCGACGCGCTCGACTCGTGCCTGGCGGACGAGGCCCTGCGCGCCAAGCTCATCGCGGCGGGCGCCGCCTGGTCCGCCCGGTTCTCGTGGGAGGGGTGCGGTGCCGGCCTCGAGGACCTCTACCGCGGCGCGGTGGGCGGCAGGGGTGCCTGAGGGCCCGCCGCCGTCGGTGCTCCTCGCCGTCGAGCAGCTCCGGCGCCAGGTGCCGGGCGGCATCGGCGCCTACGCCAGTGGCCTCCTCGGCGGGCTGGCGGAGCGCTCCCGGGAGGGTGACCCGGTCGACGTGACGCTCCTGGCCAGCCGGGCTCCCGGCCGCCGGGCCGACGACCCACTCGCCGCGTTCGGCAAACCGGTCATCACCTCGTGGCTCCCGGGCCCGCTCCTGACGCGGGCCTGGGACCATGGGTTGCGGCATGCCCCCCCAGACTTCGACATCGTGCATTCGGTCTCGTTGGCGGCGCCCACGCTGCGGCGGTCCAGCCGGAGCCGCCTTGTGGTCACGGTCCACGACGTCGCGTGGCGCCGTCACCCCGAGGCCACGACGCCGCGCGGGAGGCGGTGGCACGAGCTCGCGCTGGTCCGGGCCCGCGAAGGCGGTGCGGCGCTCGTCGTCCCGTCCCGGCTGGTCGCCGCGGACCTGGAGGCGTTCGGCGTCGACGCAGGGCGGATCACCGTCGTGCGGGGCGGTGCCGACCACCTCCCGGATCCCGACCCGGCCGCGACGGACGAGCTCCTCGGGCGCCTGGGGGTGTCCGGCGAGTTCGCGCTCAGCGTCGGGACGCGCGAGCCGCGCAAGAACATGGACCGCCTCGTGCGTGCGTTCCACCGCGTGCGCCCTTCGCTGCCGGCACAGTGGCCTCTGGTGATCGTGGGCCCGGCCGGTTGGGGTCCGGAGCTGTCCACGCGCCAGGAGACCGACGGCATCGTGTTCACGGGATCCGTGTCCGGACCCGTGCTCGCCGAGCTCTACCGGCGCGCGCGCGCCTTCGCGTACGTGCCGCTGACCGAGGGATACGGGCTGCCGCCGCTCGAGGCCATGCGGGTCGGGACGCCGTCGGTGGTGGCCGACGAGGTGCCGAGCGTGCACGACCTGGGTGAGGAGGGGCCGGCGCCGGCCCGCATCGTCGACCCGCTCGACGTCGACGACATCGCGGCCGGGCTCGCGGCAGTCCTCACCGACGACGCGCTGCGTGCCGACCTCGCGGCGCGGGGGTCCGCGCACGCGCGGTCGCGGACCTGGGCGACCACGGCGCGCGAGCACATTGCCCTGTGGAGGTCGCTGCAGTGACGTCCCCGTTCGGTCTCGCGCTCGACGTCTCGGCCGTGCCGCCGCACCCCGGGGGTGCGGGCTACTACACGATGGCCCTGGCGAGCGGTCTCTCGGCGCGAGATGACGTGGAGCTGACCCTGATCGCTCGCCGTAGCGACGAAGAACGCTGGAGTGCCCTGGCCCCCGGCGCGGCGGTGCGCGGCGCGGTCCCCGCCTCGCGGCCGGGCCGACTCGCCTTCGAGCAGCTCGGCCTCTCCTCCGTGCTGCGCTCCCTCGACGTGCGGGTCCATCATGGGCCCCACTACACGATGCCGGCGCGGTCACCCGTGCCGTGCGCGGTCACGATCCACGACTGCACGTTCTTCGACCACCCCGAGTGGCACCTCCGGTCCAAGGCTGCCTTCTTCCGCCGGGCCATCCGCCGCGCCGCCCGCCACGCCGGCGTCCTGATCTGCGTCAGCCAGGTGACCGCGGACCGGCTGCAGGAGTCCTGTGAGGTGCGGGCGCCGGTCGTCGTCGCGCCGCACGGCGTCGACCACCGCCGGTTCTCGACCACCGAGCCCTCGGAGGGTGCGGACCGGGCCGAGCTGGGCGCGCGGGGCGTGCCCACCGACCGTCCGCTGGTGGCCTTCGTCGGCACGCTGGAGCCGCGCAAGGGCGTGGCGACCCTCGTGGCCGCGTTCGATCTGCTCGCCGAGTCCCTACCCGACCCCGTGCTGGTGCTCGGGGGACAGCCCGGGTGGGGGATGGCCGAGACCGAGCGCGCCCTGGCGGCGGCCCGCCACCCTGAGCGGATCGTGCGCACCGGGTATCTCCCCGACCAGGCGGTACCGGCCCTGCTCCGGCGGGCCTCGGTGGTGGCGTACCCGGCACTCGAGGAGGGGTTCGGGTTGCCCGCGCTGGAGGCCTTGGCCTGCGGCGCCCCGCTCGTGACCACGGCGGGGACGGCGATGGCCGAGGTGGCTCGGGGGGCGGCCCTCCTGGTGCCGCCGGGGGACGTCTCTGCGCTGGCCGGAGCACTCGGGACGGCGCTCCAGGAGGGGGGCGCGACCGGGCGCCGGGCACTCGGCATCACCGTGGCGGGGGAGCACACGTGGGAGGCGAGCGTGGCGCAGCACATGCGCGCCTATGCGGTGGCCGCGGCGGGCCGGCAGTAGGGTTCGCGGATGCGCGCGCTCATCACCGGCGGCAAGGGTTTCGTGGGCCAGTGGCTCGCCGCGCACCTCAAGGATGGGGGGGACGAGGTCGCCGTCATCGACATCGAGACGGACGTCGCCGACGGCGCGGCGGTACGCCGGGTCATGGCCGACGTCGTGCCCGATGCGATCTACCACCTGGCGGCGATGACTCACGTGGGCGAGAGCTGGGACGACCCGAGCCGGGTGCTCCGGGTCAACGTCCTGGGGACCGCCGAGATCCTGGCCGCCGCCCGCACGCTGCCGGCGGGCCCCCGCGTCCTGATCGTGAGTTCGGCCGAGGTGTACGGCGTCGTCGACCCGGGCCAGCTCCCGCTGGGGGAGGACACACCGACGGCCCCCGCCAGCCCCTACGCGGCGAGCAAGCTCGCGGCGGAGGTCGTGGCCCTGCAGGCCTGGCGGGGGTACGGGCAGCCCGTCACGGTGGTGCGGCCGTTCAACCACATCGGCCCCGGCCAGTCCCCCAACTTCTTCGTGCCCGCCCTGGCCAAGCGGATCGTCGACGCCCGTCGCTCGGGCGCCCACGCCCTGAAGGTGGGGACGCTGACCACCCGGCGGGACTTCACCGACGTGCGTGACGTCGTGGTGGCCTACCGCCTACTGATGGAGCGGGGCGTCCCGGGGGACGTCTACAACGTGTGCTCGGGTCGCGACGTGGCCATGTCCGAGGTCGCCGCGCAGCTGCTGGCGCTGGCCGACGCGGACCTGACGTTCGAGACCGACCCCGAGCTGGTGCGCCCGGTGGACGTGCCCGTGCTCCGCGGCGATGCGGGCAAGCTGCGCGCCGCGACGGGATGGCAGCCGGTCATCCCGCTCGCGACAACGCTCGCCGACGTCCTGGCCTCCTGGGAGGCGGGCTGAGGGCGAGCGTTGTCGGCGTTCGTGGCGCAGGTGGGCTCAGGCGTTGACGAGCTGGCGGATCTGGGTCCGGACCTCGCGGGCCTGTACCCGGGCCTTCGCGGTGAGCTGCGTGACCGTGGCGGGCAGCTTGTCCTCGAGCGGCTGGAGGGTGGTCTCGACGAACTGACTGGCTGATTCGGCCAGGTCGTCGAAGTGCTGGATCCCCTTGGCGACGCTGTGGCGCACCTCGTCGATGCGCTGGTCCAGTGTCATGTCCTGGGACAGGCGGCTCTGTAGTTCGACCCGCTGCACCTGGGCCCGCTGGTAGCCCAGCACGCCGAGGCCGACGGCGACGTACGCCGCGTCCCGGGCCAGGTCGGTGACACCCTTGGAGAGGGTGGTGATGTTCATGGTCACGTCAGGCATGGAAGCCTCCTGTCTGGTCGGTTGACTCCGAAGAGCCGCTCGCAGCGGCCCGCCGGCCAGACCTCTGCGTTCGTGTACAACAGTATCACCTTTGTTAAACAGTAGCAAGCAGCGGGGGGTGAATTCCGTGCCTGAGGGGCCGATCCTGAACCGGATAGCCTCTGGCACCTGATGGACGCCCAAGTGCCGGCCGTGGTCGCCGTCGTGGTCACGACCGATCCCGGGCCATGGTTCGAGGAGGCGCTGTCCTCCCTGGCCGCGCAGGACTACGGTGAACTCTCGGTCCTGGTCCTCTCCATTGGTGCTGACGGCGCGGGGGTCACCGACCGGGTCGGGCGCTTCCTGCCGGATGCCTTCGTGCGGCACCTGGCCGGGCGGCCCGGCTATGCCGCCGCCTCCAACGAGGTGCTCTCCATGGTGGAGGGGGCGGCCTTCTTCCTGCTCTGCCACGACGACGTCGCGCTCGATCCCGACGCCGTCCACAAGATGGTGGAGGAGTCGTTCCGCTCCAACGCCGGCGTGGTGTCCCCGAAATTCGTCAACTGGGACGACCCCAGCATCTTGCTGCACGTCGGGATGAGCTGCGACAAGACCGGCGCCGTTGTCGACCGCATCGTGGAGGGTGAGGTCGACCACGGCCAGCACGATGCCGTGCGCGACGTGTTCGTCGCTCCCGGCGGGTGCATCCTCGTGCGCGCGGACCTCTTCGCTGAGCTGAAGGGCTTCGACGGGGGGATTGTGGCCATGGGGGAGGACCTCGACCTGTCGTGGCGCAGTCAGGTGGCGGGGTCACGCGTGGTCGTCGCGCCGGACGCGCGCGTGCGACACCGCGAGGCCGTCGCGGGCGGCCTCGAGCCCCTGGCGGTCCTCGGAGTGGACGGGGGCCGTCACCCCGTCACAATGCAGATGCTCCAGCGACGGCACGAGCTGCGCGCCGTGCTCAAGTGCTACACCCGGATCCACCTGGTGCGGGTGCTGCCCCAGGCCGCGCTGCTCGCCCTGGGCGAGGTGATCGTCGCGGTGCTTTCGCGCGACCGGGACCGCGTGCGCGCCGTCATCGGCGCGTGGAGGTGGAACGCCCGCCGGCTGACCGAGATCTCTCTTCTACGGGGCGAGGTGGCCGAGCACCGCCTGTTCCCCGATGCCGAGGTGCGCCGCCTGCAGATGCGCGGCAGCGCGCGCCTGTCGCGCTACTTCAGCCGGCTCACCCACCAGGGCCTCGAAGCCGCCAACGCCGTGGCCGTCTCGAGGGAGCGGGCGGAGGGGCACGACGAGCGCGCCGAGGTGGCGGTTCTCACGGGCAGTGTCGGGTCGGCCTTCAGCGAGGACACCGACTTCGACGAGCTCGACGACCTGGGCCGGCGCGCCGGCCGGGATCGCTTCGGCCGCAAGGTCCGGTCGGTCCCGCTCGGCACGGGGCGCCAGCGCGCGGTGGCCATGGTCATCGCGCTGGCGGTGATCACCGTGGGTACCCGCGACCTGTTCTTTGGGACCCTGCCCCTCGTGGGGCAGCTGGCCCCGCTGCCGTCATGGTCGGCCAGCTGGCATCACTTCTTCTCGGGCTGGCAGTCGGCCGGCGTGGGCACCACCGCGCCGGCGTCGCCCGCCTTCGGCATCGTCGGCATCACCGGCACCGTGCTCTTGGGCGCCATGGGCACGCTGCAGAGGGTCCTGCTGCTCGCCTGCATCCCCCTCGGCGCCTGGGGCGTCTCGCGCTTCATGCGCCCCGTCGTCTCGCCCCGGGCACGTGTGATCGCCGTCATCTGCTACCTCGGCCTCCCGCTGCCCTACGGCGCGCTGGGCACGGGACGCTGGGACGGTCTGGTCGCCTACGCGGCCTTCCCGTTCATCGCGCTCCGGCTGGCCCGGGCCGCACGTGTGGCGCCCTACGAGGTGGAGCCCGGCCCGAAGTGGCGCAGCCGCCCCGCGGGCCAGGTCGCCATCCTGGGCGCCGTGATCGCGGCGGCGGCGGGCTTCGCGCCAGGCGTCGTCCCGCTCGTCATCGTCGCCGGCCTGGCGTGGGCGGTGGGCTCGGTGCTCGTGGGGTCGCGCGACGCCCGCTGGCGGGTCCTGGTCGTGGCGGCGGAGTCGATCGGCGTGGCGCTGGTGCTGGCCGCTCCCTGGGTGATCGGGACGGCACTGGCGGGGAAGGCGTCGGTGGCGATCTTCGGCCTGCCGATCGCGGGAGCCAACGTCCCCGACTGGGGCGAGGTCCTCCGTTTCGCCATCGGCCCGGCCGCCCGCTCGCCCATCGTGTGGCTCCTCCTGGTGGCGGCGGCCCTCCCCCTCGTGCTGGGCCGGGGGACCAGGTTGGTCTGGGCGGCGCGCCTGTGGGTCATGGCCTGCGCGTCGTGGGGCCTCGCCCTCGCCGCGTCGCGGGGCGACCTGGGATCCTTCACGCCTTCCGAGTCGGTGGTCCTGGCACCGGCCGCGCTCGCCGTCGCTGCCTGCGTCGGCCTCGGCATCTCCGCCTTCGAGAACGACCTGACCGGCCGCGAGTTCGGGTGGCGCCAGGTGGTGAGCGTCGCCGCCCTCGTCTTCGTCGCGCTCGGCCTCCTCCCGGTCGCGGGCGGTGCAGCCGGCGGGCGCTGGGACCTCCCGTCCCAGGGGGTGGAGCAGCCGCTTGCGTTCCTGAGCCATCCGAGCACCACCGGCGTGACGCGGGTGCTGTGGCTGGGCGACCCGAGGGCGTTGCCCGCCGGTGGCTGGACGGTGCAGCAGGGCCTGGCCTTCGCGCTGACCCCCGAGGGCCTGCCCGACTCGGCGCAGGTGTTCACCCCCGCCGGTCCCGGACCCGCCGGGCTCGTGGCCGACGCCGTGCGACTGGCGGTGTCCGGCGGGACCGTGCATCTGGGCCGGCTGCTCGCCCCCGCCGGCGTGCGCTACGTGGTGGTCCTCGACGCGGTGGCGCCGTCCATGGTGGGCACGGTGTCGCCGTCGGTCAGCGCCCCGCCGCCCGCCGGGCTCGACACCGACCTTCTCGAACAGGACGACCTGCAGGTCGTGCCCGGCGAGCTCGGCGTCCAGGTGTTCGAGAACGGGGAGGACATGCCGGTGACCGCGGAACGGGCGGCCGCGCTCCCGCCGGTGCAGACGTGGTCCTACCCGGGTGCGGCCGACGTGGCGGGATGGCAGCCCGTGCTCAGCGCGCTATCGAGCGGCGGCCCGGCCACCGGGCACGCCACGGCCGGCACCCTCTACGCCGGGTACGCACCTGCCGGGAGCTTCACGCTCAGCGTCGACGGCCGCACGGTCCCGCAGCGCCCGGCGTTCGGCTGGGCGGCGCAGTACGCCACCCTCGCGGGCCGGGCGTCCCTCTCGCTCTCGCAGTTCCCCTACGTACCCCTGGCGGTCGTGGTCGAGCTGGCCGCCTGGGTCGTCCTGGCCGCCGCACTGATCGGCCGGCCGCGGCGGTCGGCCACGACGTCGACCGCGGGCGCGGCGCTCGCGCCGACCGACGAGGGGGAGCCGTGAGCCCCGCCCATCACCGGCCCGAGCGCCGGTGGCTGGTGCTGGTCCTCGTCGTGCTGGTGGTGGTCGGGGTGGGCATCGGTGCCCGGGGGACACCCTCGGTGAGCGCGCCGGCGGCGCCCAGCGCGCTGGTCGGCGCCCCCGACGCGGAGTCGTCCGCCTGGTACTGCACGGGGCAGTCGACCGGTTCGGGCCTGGCGCCCGGCTTCGTCGTCCTCACCAACACGACCGCCCGGACCGTCGACGGGACCGTCACCGCGGTGACCGATGCCGGCGCGGAGGTCCACACGGACGTGTCCATCCCGGCCCGCGCGGTGGCGACCCCGTCCATCCCGGCGCTGTCGTCGGGGTCGTGGGAGGGCGAGACGGTGACGGTCTCCGGCGGCGGCGTGGCCGTCACCCAGGTCGTGCACGGCTCGTCGGGCTGGTCCCAGTCGCCGTGCCAGAGCACGACGGCGGCCGACTGGTACTTCCCGGGCGGCACGACCGCCAACTCGGACCCGCTCTACATCTCGCTGCTCAACCCGACGTCGACGCCGGTCGTGGTCGACCTCAGCTTCATGACGCCGACGGGCGCCGTCCATCCCATCAACTACCAGGGGATCGTGCTGCAGTCGGGACAGGTCCAGGTGGAGAACGTGGCGTCTGAGGTGCAGAACGTGTCTACGGTGAGCACCGTCGTCGCCACCAGGACGGGGCGTGTGGTGGCGTCCGAGGTGCAGGGCTTCTCGGGATCCTCCGCCGGCCTCGCCCTGGTGGCTGGCGCCGCGCACCCACAGTCGTACTGGTACATCCCCCAGAGCCAGGACGTGGCGGGCGGCTCTTCGGAGATCGACGTCTTCAACCCCGGGACGGTGCCCGAGTCGGTCACCGTGCAGCTGCGCCTCGCTTCCGGCCCGCTGGCTCCGCTGAGCGACAAGGTCGCCCCGGGCGCGACGTGGGCCCTCGACACGGGCGCGCAGACGCGGATCCCCCACAACGCCACGTACTCCGCCGACATCGAGGCCACGGGCGGCCCGGGCGTGGTCGTCGGTCGGACCGTGATGGTGCCCACCTCGTATCCGGCGCCCCAGGCCGGCATGGCCATGGCCGTGGACGGCCTCAGCACCGCCTCGCCGACCGGCGAGTGGGTGCTGCCACCGCCGGGCACGAGCGCGAACCCCGCCGTGAGCGGTGCGGCACCCACCTATCTGTCGTTCACGAACACGTCGGGTGCCGACGAGGGCTACACCGTGTCCGCCGTGACCCCGTCGGGCGACCGCACGATCGGTGCGGGGACGGTGCCCGGCGGCACGACGGGGTCCCTCTACGGCGCGGCCCTGACCAGCGCCGGCTTCGACGAGATCACCGTGCGCGCCAGCGGCCCGATGGCGGTGAGCGAGGACGTCGGTCCGACCGGCGGCTTCGGCGTGGTGACGATGCCCGGACTCCCGCTGGCGGCGGCCATCGGCCTCTGAGCGGCGGTCGCTACAGGTTGTGCCGCTGGTAGCGGCGCCACAGCGCGCGCCCTCCCACAACCAGGACGCCGAGGCAGAGCAGTGCGAAGAGCACGGGGCCGGCGAGCCGGATCACGCCCTCCACACCGTCGACGAACCCGCCGACGCTGTCGTGCCAGGCCCGTACGACGCCCGACTCGGGCACCGGGCCCGGGCGCGGTGGCGGTGTTCCCTCGCTGACGGTCACCGTCAACGTCGAGTACGACGTCTGGCTGTTGAGGAGGTTCAGCTGGCCCTGGAGCTGCTCGATCTGGGACTGGATCCCGTCGAGCTGCTCCTGCACGGCCAGCACGTCACCCACCGTCGTGGCCTTGGCCAGGATCGTCAGGTACTGCTGCCGGCTGTCCTCGAGCGCCGTGATGCGCGACTGGAGATCGACGTACTGTCCCGTGACGTCGGTAGCCTTCGTCGTGAGGTCCGAGGTCTTGCCCAGCGCCTGGGCCTGCTTGAGCACCGTCGAGAAGTCGTTGACGGGCACCTGCAGCGTGATGCTGCCGTAGGGCGCGCCACCCGTGCCGGCGCCGGACTGCGTCTGCGAGCTCGCCACGAAGCCCCCGAAGGCCCCCGCCAGCGAGGTCAGCCGGGTCATGGTCCGGCCGAGGTCGCCGCGGCCGACCGACAGCCCGAGGGACCCCGTCTGCTCAATCTTCGAGGGCTGGCCCACTGCACCGCTCGGCAGGGAGGGCGAAGTCGGCGTCGTGGGTATGGTGACGGCGGGCGTCGACGCCGCGTGCTGCGTCCCGTTGGAGGGCAACGGTGCCGCCGCCCTGGACGTGCCACCCGCCACGGCCGAGCCTTGCGGGACGGTCGTGGTCGCCCCGGAAACGGGCGCCACCAGCCCCGTCCGCGGCAGGCTCGAGGTGAGCGTGGGGCCCGACGGCGAGCGCACCAGCGCGCCCACCGTGCCCGCGACCACGAGGGCCACGATGATGCAGGCTGCCGCCGAGATCACGCGATGCCGGCCGACGGTGTCCACGAGCCGGCGCACCCGGCCGTCCCGGATCGGCATGGGCTCGAGCGGAGCGCCCTCGTTCCCGATGCCGCCGCCTTCACCGGCCACCGCGCCGCCGCCGTCGTCGCCCGCGGACCGGCCGGTGCCGGCCGCCCGCGCCAGGATGTCGTCGGCGCCCGAGGCGGGGACCTCGAAGGCGGCGCCGGCGCGGGCGAACAGGGAGGCGAGGCGGTCGTCGTCGAGCACGGTCATGGGCCGGTCTCCTCGGTGGAAGGTGCGTCCCCGGCGCCGGCCAGGGCGCACAGGGTGGGGTCGGCCGCCAGACGGCGGCGGGCCTCGTGCAGGCGGGACTTCACGGTGCCCTGGCGCCGGCCGATGGCGAGCGCGATGTCACGCTCGCTCAGGTCGGCGTAGTAGCGCAGGACGACGGGCACGCGCAGCGACAGCGGTAGCCGCTGCAGCGCCGTGAGCACCGTCCCGGCGACCTCGGCCTGCTCCGCGCTGGCCTCGGGATCGGCGCCTCGCCCGGGCACCTGCGCCAGTGGCTCGTCACCGGCCCGGCGGTCGCGGTGGGGGATCTCCCGGCGCAGCTTGGAGTAACACGAGTTGACGACGACCCGGTAGAGCCAGGGCCGGATGCTCGGCACGGCCGTGAGGGAGTCGCGAAAGCGCCAGGCCCGCAAGTAGGCGTCCTGGACGGCCTCCTCCGCGTCGGCCCGATTGCCCAGGATGAGGCAGGCGGTGCGGAAGGAGGCGACGTACCCGTCCTCGAGCCACTCTGCGAGCTGTTGCTCCACCATCCCCCTTCATGACGCAGCGCAGCCCGGTTTGGTTCGTTCCGGGTGGGCGCCGTGCCTAGCGGGCTGCGGGTCCTTCGGGTGCCCCAGCCGAGGGGTCGGCGGAAGGGGGCCACGGCGGTGGCGGCCACGACTCGGTCTCGGGCCGCTGGGCGGCCGGTGGGGCGGGTGCGGCCGGTACGGCGACTGGCCCACCGGCGGTGTCGGTCCCCGTGTGCGGCACGTGGCCGTTGCCGGCGCCGTTGGCCCCGTTGCCGCCGCCGTTGGAGGCCGGCGCGTTGATGGCGGCCTCGTTGAAGTGCGGCACCGACTTGGCTCCCTCGGTGTGCACGGGCGACCCGTGGGCCTCGTCGACCAGGCGGGCCACCTCGCTGCCGTTGATGATCTCGTTGTCGAGCAGCGCACGGGCGATGGCGTTGAGGCCGCCCCGGTGCTTGCTCAGCACCTCCATGGCCCGCGTCTCCTCGGAGCGCAGGATCCGCTCGACCTCGTCGTCGATCACCTTGGACGTGTCCTCGGAGTAGTCACGGGTGTGCATGAGGTCCTCGCCCAGGAAGACCTGGCCCTGGGATCCCCAGGCCATCGGGCCGATGGCCTCGCTCATACCCCATTCGCGGACCATCTTGCGCGCCAGCTCGGTGTTGCCCACCAGGTCGTTGGCGGCGCCGGTGGAGAGGTCGCCATAGACGAGCAGCTCGGCGCAGCGCCCACCCATGCGCACGCACAGCGAGTCCTCGATGTACTGGCGGGGGTGGATGTGGCGCTCCTCCATCGGCAGCTGGTGGGTGACGCCGAGCGCCATGCCCGTCGGGAGGATGGTGACCTTGTGCACCGGGTCGGCGTGCTCGAGCACGTAGGCGAGCACCGCGTGGCCGCCCTCGTGGTAGGCGATGCGCTCCTTCTCGGACTCCGAGAGGACCATCGACTCGCGGCGCTGGCCGAGCAGCACCCGGTCGCGCGCCGTCTCGAAGTCGGCCATGGCGATCTCCGCGCTGTCCCGCCGCACGGCGTGGAGGGCGGCCTCGTTGACCAGGTTGGCCAGGTCGGCGCCGCTCATGCCCGGCGTGCCCCGGGCCACCAGGCCGAGGTCGACGTCGGGGCCGATCCGCTTGCCCCGGCAGTGCACCTGGAGGATGGGCAGCCGCTCCTCGAGGTCGGGGAGGGGGACGACGATCTGGCGGTCGAAGCGGCCGGGCCGCAGAAGGGCCGGGTCCAAGATGTCCGGCCGGTTGGTCGCCGCCATCATGACGATGCCCTCGGTCGCCTCGAAGCCGTCCATTTCGGCCAGC
>Ga0181538_10003897_pt1 | contig 14298 bp, 8 predicted proteins | sample PEATcosm2014_Bin_40_FD_119773 | JGI IMG/M metagenome (GOLD analysis project Ga0181538, IMG submission 119773) | Peatland microbial communities from MTU Mesocosm Facility, Houghton, MI, USA - PEATcosm2014_Bin23_30_metaG | ecosystem: Environmental > Terrestrial > Soil > Wetlands > Peat | place...
CGGGTACCACGACGAACTCGTGTGGGGCGCCCTGTGGCTCTTCAAGGCCACGGGCGACAGCTCCTATCTTACCAAGGCCGAAGCCTACTACGACAGTATTCCTGATGCGCAGCAGGACACGGTAAAAAGCTATGCCTGGACCCTCTGCTGGGACGACAAAAGTTACGGCTGCTTCGTGCTTCTGTCCAAACTGACCGGCTCGCCGGTGTACGAAGCCGATGCCCAGCGCTGGCTCGATTACTGGACCGTTGGCGTGAACGGCCAGCAGATCAGCTATACGCCGGGCGGGCTCGCCTGGCTCTCCGCCTGGGGGTCGTGCCGCTACGCGGCCACCACGGCGTTCTGCGCGCTTGTCTACAGCGATTTTATCGCCGACACGGCGCTGAAAGCCCGTTACCATACGTTCGCGGTAAACCAGATCAATTACATGCTCGGCAACAATCCGCTCAACCGGTCGCTGGTCGTGGGATACGGCGTCAATCCGCCGCGGCACGAACACCACCGCACGGCGGATGGCACGTATCCGGGGCAGGCGTCCGATACCCAGGCATGCGTGCATACGATGTACGGGGCGCTCATAGGGGGACCGGACCAAAGCGACAATTACACGGATCAGCGGAGCAATTATACCCAGAACGAACCGGCCGATGACTACAATGCGGGATTTATCGGCGCGCTCGCTCGATTGTACAACGAGTACGGCGGCGCACCGCTCACGACGCAGTTCCCGCCCCGGGATATTCCGACCGAGCAGTTCTGCCTTATGGCTAAAATCAATCAATCCGGCCCTATTTTTACTGAAATCGATGCCTTCCTGTTCAACAATACCAACGAGCCGGCACGCGTGTGCCATACGCTATCGTACAAGTACTTTTATAACTTCAGCGAGGTGATTGCCGCCGGTATTCCCGTGAGCAGCCTTGTCGTGACGACGGCTTATCTCGAGAGCAACGCGAAATTATCCGCGCTGACGCCGTATAAAGGGTCGGATAGCATTTATTACCTCGAAATTTCGTACTACAATGATTCTCTTTTTCCCGGCACGCAGGACTCCTATAAACGTGAGGCGCAGTTCCGCGTCTCGCTTCCGCAAAACTCGGACTCTTCCGCGTGGAATCCGTCAAATGACTGGTCGTACCTGACCGTGGGAAAGACATCGCTGGATACGTGTATCAATGTACCCATATACGATAACGAAGTGCAGATATGGGGCGCGGAACCGGGCCAGGCGCCTATTTCGAGCGTCCGGAAGGCGGCTCCTCCGCCCGCACTACAAAGCCCTTTTGTCAAAGTTGGGGTACGGGGTGAAAAGATGTTCGTGTCAATGACGCCCGGCAGGAGCGCGGAGCTTTCCATTTTTAACATCCAGGGGAAACAGCTGTTTAAAACGTTCTTTACCGGGTCTTTTGCCATGGACGCCCGAAAGCTGGGCAGGGGCGCCTGCTTTGCCGTTGTAAAAACCGATGGGGGAACCTTTATTTCAAAAGTGATGAATCTAAGAGAGTAAAACATCTTCATTAACACGCCAACTTTGGCATCGACAAAGTTAATGAGGGAAAACTGGGCTGTTAACTACGGGAAGTGGGGCAGCGCTCCTCCACTCCAATTTTTCAAAACCCCTCGGATTTGCTTTAATTCAATGACTCAGGCAATCGTGAGGGGTTTTATTATTTCCCCGCTCAAAAGTCAAATATGCCCTCTCGAATACCCCTATGGAAAGAACCGCTGTCAATAGATTGATGAACAGGATAGCAGCAATAAGCTGCATGATTGCGTTCGCGTTGTGCGTATCATTCGCTCAGACCGATACCATCACGATCGGTTGGAATCAACCACAGAATGTATCGACAATGACGCCGACGCTTCAGGTGGTATCCAATCCCCTTTTGAAACGGGATACCGTCACGCACGACTCCGCCTATGCCGAGCTGGCGCGGATCAATGCCGGGTTTGCGAGGTTCGTCGCGTGGTACTACTTTGGGCCCGCCTATTCAATCGCGGAAACGCGGGTGCCTTCGAGCGACACGACCTACTGGGATTTTTCGGGGATCGATCCGCTCGTCATTGACTTCATGAGCGCGCAGGCAGGCCGTTCAGTGATCATGAATTTTTCGACTATTCCCCCCTGGATCCTTGCGGACACCGCCACCGAGCCGGACTCCGCGTATCAGCGCCTCGGCGAGTACTATGCCCGGGTGCTTAGCTGGTACGAAAAGGGCGGCTTTACCGATGAGCTCGGCGTCTATCACGCCTCCGGGTATCACTACCGGTTTAATTACTGGGAGGCGTTTAACGAACCGGACCTCGAAGGGAAACTTTCCTCGAAAGAGTATTGCAGACGATATGATACCCTGGTTTCCGCCATGCGTAAGGTGGACTCAACGATCAAGTTTTGCGGGCCTGCGCTGTCCGTGTACAACTACGCTTATTATCAATATTTTCTTGATCCGAACAATCATAAACCCGGTACTCCGATTGATCTGATCAGCTACCACTGGTACGGTTCCAGCGCTTATTTCCAGTCGGAGGAATCGGATCAGCTGGTGTACACATACGCATCCAATGCCCTTCGTAACCAGTATCGTCCGAACGCTCTGACCGATTGCGACGAAATGGGAACGTTCGCCGGCGAGACGGGGTTTGCGCCCGCCAATTCATACTGGTGCAATTCAGATGCGGTATTTGCTTACGGATACGCCCAGATGTGCCTGGCCGGAGCGAATGTAGCCGGGATGTCGCAGCTCATGGCTCAGCCGGGTGACTTTCCCGACGTTTCGATGCTGGATTGGACCACCGGAAAAGCTAACGCGCGCGCCCGCGGCCTTGAACTGCTCGTCCGCACGATGGCGCCGGGAGACAGCCTGATGACGACGTCGACCACGGATACGTCGGTATATGCTCTCGGTTTTATTACGCCGGACGGCCAGCATAAAGCGCTTGTTCTGAACGAAACCGCCAACCAGAAAACTCTGCTGTTTCCCCAAACCGTGACAGATGTAAAGTATGTGGATGTCACGACGAATCAGGATACGGTTGCGACCAGCGCCGCTGCAGGGGTAAAACAAATGGTCATGAACGGATACGCTGTCTGGATTGCGACCTTCGTGCCCGTACCGGTGCGCTTTACGCCGGCGCCGGGCGTTTATTCCTTTTCCGCTTCAATGCCGCTCAGCGTGTCTCTTGCGGCCAATATTCCGCAGGATGTCGTCTATTACACGACGGACGGCAGCGCTCCCACCGTCTCGTCGAAGCAATATACCGGGCCGATCATGATAACCGGGACAACCGTCATACAAGCGCGCGAAGCTGGCGATTCCGATATCGCGACAGGCGCCTACACGAGTGGAACGCCGCAGATTTACAACGGAAGTTTTGAGAAGCCGAATCTGGGCGGCGGCAACTTCACGTATCGGGTACCGGGTGCGGGCTGGAATTTTATTTCCGAGGCAGGAATATCCAATAGTAACAGCGGCTTTACTGCATCGAGTCCGGCGGCGCCGGATGGTTCGCAGGTCCTTTTTCTGCAGAACTATGGAAGGGCTCAGCAGTTTGTGACCATGAATGCCGGAAGCTACTTCCTGTCGTTGCGAGCCGCGCAGCGCGCCAACAAGAGCAGCGCGCAGACGTTCGTCGTCCTCGTTGACGGCAATGAGACGGCCCGCATCAAACCGCCGTCGACGAGTTACACCGCGTTCAAGACGGATACGTTCGCCGTAACTCTGGGCCAGCACCTGGTCGAGCTGCGGGGAATAGATTCAAGCGGCGCTGATAATACGGCATTTGTTGATATGGTTTCTCTGTCGTTGGCGTCCTCTACCGCGGTGCTGCCGCAAGAGTTGAAATTAAAAACAGTTGCCGCACCCATATTTCTTCGTAACGCCATTCGAATGGATATAGGGAGTGATGGGTATCTGCAGGCATCACTCACGACCATCAACGGCAGGGTCGTCGCATCGTGGTCACGACAGGTGAAGGATGGAGAGCGGGCGGTTCTGAAGTTGCCGTCCAGCTTCGTGCATGGTGTGTACCTGTTCACGTCGACGTTGAATGACGAGCGTCGATCAACAGCAGCTTTATTGCCAGTAATTTTTTGCAGGTAGGCCAAAACATAGATTATAGCATAGTATTCACGGTGATAGAAGGTTGAGGCGGACAAGACGGTCGAGTATTGAGCCAGTTCTTTCCGCCATTCTGCGGCCTCCTTTGGTTTATAAAATATGAACGCACACTAGGGTACATGAGGAAGGATAAATTATTCTTGCTTCGGGAGTTATCGATTATTAAATTGTATAGTTGAAGCAGAACAGCGTTCACGTATCAAATAATTAGATTTCGCTTAATGACGGCGCCGTAAAAACCACAACCCAATGCGAATAATTATTTAACAAGGGGAGGTAGTATGCGTTGCTATTTCTTTCTCATCAACGGTTCAACTATTAGGTTTTGTTATGGTGCAACAGCCCTTTCCCTATTAAGCTTTTTATCGTCAGGCTTCAGCGCAACAACGGCCAACCCCGATGCCCTGCCGGATGCGAAAAAAATACTCAATTATTATTACTCCCTTCCGGCTAAAACTGACGCCAAGGTAATTTCCGGCCAGCTTGCTGAATGGGGTGGCGATATTGTGGCGGGGTATCAACAAAACGTTGTTGGACTGCATGATACTACCGGAGAATGGGTGGCGCTTTTGGGCACTGATTTTAACACGGGAATAGCCCCTACGCTGCCGGTGCTGACCGCCTGGTGGAAAGCCGGAGGGCTGGTGACGGTCAGTGACCATTTTTTTAATCCTACCGACGGCGGTCAGCCGGGTGACGTGTCAGGAAACCTTACCGATCCGTTAGTGCCGGGCTCCGTCGCGAACACGCGATGGTTGGCAGAGCTCGATACGGACGCTGCCGGTTTAAAAGCGCTTCAAGACTCGGGCGTTATCGTGCTTTGGCGACCGTTCATGGAGATGAACGGCGGCTGGTTCTGGTGGGGCGACAAGGATTCTGCGGCATTCGTCGCACTCTGGAAACAAATGTTTAACTACTTCACGACCACGAAGGGCCTTAATAATTTGCTCTGGGTCTATGCTCCGAACATCGGCTCGAACGTAACGAAGTATTACCCGGGAAGCGCCTATGTCGACGTCGCTGGACTCGATGCATATTATGACGCGCCCACCGTGATAAATCCCCCTGAATATACGGCGATGCTGACGCTTAATAAACCATTGGGCTTTACCGAATTTGGCGGTGTTCCCGCCGCAGGCGGGAACAATGATGTTTTTAACGATGATGTTGTTATTACCAGTATCAAGACTTACTGTCCGCAGATGTGTTTTTTCATGAACTGGCACTGCCCGTGGTCTATTGTCTGCCAGAAAAATTCCACGGAGCTCATGACCGATCCGTGGATCGTTACACGCGACAAATTAACCTGGAACACCATGACGCCGGCAGTCTACAACGTTCGGAAGTCCAACGCTCCAATGGCGGGTTTACCCTCGAACAATTCATCCCGGGTTCTTTACACAATACAGGGCCGCACGATAACATATTCGGGAAAGAGCTCGGTACCCGCCGGCATTTACTTAAGCAAAGATGCGGGCGGTTCAGGAGCGGGTCAAAGCATGAGAAAAGTTCTCATTGGAAGTGGCGATTAGACGGAAAAATTGCTGAATTCCCTCACGATTTATTTCCGAAAGGAAAAACAGTTGCGCTTGTACAATAAAACTCTGGCGATCGGACTTTGCAGATATCATTTCCCCAGAGACCGGAAGAGTAGGGCAAAGGGCTTTCAAGTAGTATAAGATAATTGACTGATCAATATTTATGGGCAACCCTCATCGAGGGCGAAGTCAGAGTTGTAACACGCGCCCCACGCTGCACGTGTGTTCACATTTCGGTAAATACCGTGTTATATATTTGCTTTCCATGAGGAAGGTAGTATGTGAGCATTTCAGTTGTTTTTGTATCTGCTGTCCGTGTTGATTTTCGCCCAAGACTATCATGAAGCATGGGGCCAGACCAGCATATTCACTTTTAAGTTACAAGTAAAAGGAGTTTCAGTGATCAAGAAGGGCATTAGAACATTTCTTCGCCATTTTGGGTACGAGATCCATAGCATTAACATTTCTCCGGATGAAACGCCTTGCGGCGGAAACAGTGCCGAATTGCCTGCCAGTCCTCCGTCGATTGATCCTGTTTGGCCGCTTCCTCGCCGCCTTGGAGGGCCGACAGATGAGGAAATTCGCAGAGAGTTTACCCGGCATCAGTTCCGCCATTATCCTTACGCCTTTGAAGGCGGTGTTTCCTTTCCGATACACCATGCCGTACCCGATGCCTATATCAATGCTCCCGAGCGGCATATTCAACGCTTCAGACATATCATGCCGTATTTGATCCAATCCCAGCAAGGCTCTCTTAAGGGTAAACGAATACTCGATATCGCCTGCAACGCTGGTTTCTGGTCAATCCAGTGTGCGCTCCTGGGCGCAGAAGTAGTAGCTTTTGATGCCCGGCCGGAACTTGTTAAGCAGGCTGATTTGGTAAAGTCGATTGTCGGTGTGAATAACGTGACATTCAAAGTGCTTGATTTTAAGGATATGAGTCCTCAAACATTGAATGGAACCTTCGACGTTGCTTTAAATTTAGGCTTTCTTTACCATGTATCCAACCCTTTAGAAGCCCTGAAACAAACGAAAACGATGACGCGGGGAAATATCCTCCTTGATACTGCGGTATTTCGCTCTTGTAATCCCATTATTCAACTGCGATGGGAAGACCCATCGGATATCTGGACCGCGTATCGTGCCGGAATTGTCACTTTCCCTTCCAAGCGTGCTGTTAATCTGATGCTGAAGCACCTTGATGTTTCCGATTGGTTTGAAATTCCAATGCGGAACAGTGCTCTTCCGAGGGATTATCTGGAACATCGGCGCGTTGCATGGTTGATAAAAGTATAATTGTTTCTCTTGAAGAATAGTTGGAAGAGGTTCAAACTGATTCCAGAACGAACAGCGTAAGCAGGTGATACGTGAACTTAATTTCGGTGAATTAATCTCGATGAGTCTTATTCCCAGCAGCTTGCCGGGGCTTTCCGCCTCACCCAATGTCTTCCCCTTTCCCACAAAGGGGAGACGCAAAGCGGCAGGGGTAAAGGGGTAAAAGAGAAAGAAAAAGGGTGGCATAAAGGCGTATGGTTTTTAGATACCTCACTTTTAGCTACGAGGCAATACATTGGTTGTGATGCCTTTAGCTCGAAAAATTTGATACCTCGTCATGGCCAATTATGCTGCGAATTCAAAAGCGGTCATCTATCCAGCCCGAACCGTTTCCGGGTACGGGCATATGTTTTCACTCGGTATCGCCGGCATTCATGTAACCGCGCTTGCGCATGTCGATTGCGAAAATTTCAGGTCGCGATACGTCCGCGAAAAGTACGTGGTTCCCGACCCGCGCATCAATCATGAAGCCTTCATTAATTGGCTATTGGACTACGGAAGCCGGCAGAAAATCAAGCCGGTACTGTTTATGGCCGAGGACCCTTATGCCTACCTCGCTTCTATTTATCAGGATCAATTGCGCAACTTTTTCCTTTTCCCCTACATCCCTCTTGATACCATAGAGACATTGTTTCATAAAGGCGTCATGTTCCGTAAGGCGTTCGAAGCCGGTGTCAGGTTTCCAACAAGCATATGTTCGCCCTTTGCAAATAATTATTTTAATGAATGGTCCGATTTCCCGGCAATCATCAAGCCACTCGTTTCGCGCTTCAGGTTTAAGGGAAAGGAATTCATCGGTCTCCGCACTTTCCCAGAGATATTCGGGGGCAAAGCGGTGCTCGTTTCCAACCACGCAGAAATCAGGGATTATGCGAAAAGGATAGAAGATGCCGAACTGGAGTTTTGCATTCAGAAATATATCCCGGGAGACAATGCCAGCTTATACACCATTTATTTTGTTGCCGCTCCTGGTGGTTACATTCCATCTTTTTCAACGCATTATAAGGTTCGCCAAAATCCTGCCGATTTCGGCACGACATCGGTCAGTCAATCAAAATTTATTCCGGAGCTGAGACACTATGCAGCTCGCTTTTGCGAAGCAATCGGATACGTCGGACCAGGAACGATGGAATTCAAGTTAAGCAGTGAGGATAATCTCTGGTATTTAATGGAGATTAATGCCCGGTTGGGTTTTTCGATCCGTCGATCGACAGTCAAGGGTGTGAATATGCCGCTACAGCAATATCTGCTTTCAACCGGTCAGGAATTGCTGGAGATGCGACAGTGTGACGATGGCTGGCACTGGATCGATCTGGCGGGTGATATCAAAGGTCTCCGCTGGCGGCGCGGGAAACCGCAGTGGCGGCTTTCGATCCGGCAGATTATCAGGCCTTATCTTTTATTTCACGAAGCCGTTTTTAATTTCAGAGATCCTCTGCCGGGAATCCTAAAATATGCTTTCTCCCTACTGCGCCTTATAATGTTCTGGCTTCGGTAGATAAAAACCATGGCATAGTTGTAAATTGAAACAGTAAAAATATCCTGAAAAGTGCAGTTTTCAATGTCTTCTGCATCTTCTTTACCTATCTCTCGAAAATTGGGTCACAAGAGATGTGAACTCCCCTTGTTTGAAAGATTATTTTCCATTAAGCACAGGAGGCTGAAGTAAGGCCATGGTTCTGAAACCTTGGAGGGGGAAAAAATAAAGGCTTGCCTTATCCCTTAAATGGAATACATTTTAACAATAGAAATTATTTATCGGAGGATTGTGAGAGCACGGAATAAGGGGGTGAAAGCTCAATCACCATGAAATTGTACATCGTCACAATCTTGATCCTCTTCGTAACGGTGGTTTCGTATGCAGCAGCGCCCATGCATGCTATTCTGGACGCCGACATCTGTTTTTCACCCATGTGGGACTGGAAATCCCTGCCACCGGCTGATTCAACGAGCGACACCGCTAGGATTATCAGGCATAAGCTTGCCATGCTGGCATACTATAAGAAACTGGGATATACGCATGTATACTATTGTTGTCTGATAGGCGGCGGGTTGAACTTTGAATCCGGTCACTGGACCTACAATCATGGAAATTATGTTGGCGGTGATATAGCGAGATTCTTTCGTAATACGAAAGATGCCATTGAAGCAAACGGAATGGAAATGGTGCCGTTGGTTCTCGGCGGGCTTTCCCATATGGACGGTTTTATCGCCCAGGATGCCTCGATCTCGGAGTTCTACGATACGGTGCATCACTGTTCGACCTTCGGCGCTTATCGCTCACGAGAGCATAACGGCATGACGATTCCCGATGTCCCGGGCGCCAATCATATCGCCTATGTCGGAAATTATCCTGCAATTAAAAACGTTCCTGCCGACGAAATCGTTGCGGCCGGGCTCAATATTATCAATGTAAACTGGAATCGCAGGGCTACTGGTTCAAGCAGCGGCAGCACGTATCCGAAGTACCTCCATATCTGCCATGATGAGCTGGGCTATGGATCCGCCTGTCTGATCGCAGAGGAAAGGGCGAAATCATTTCTCTCTTCTTCGGTAACCAAGTCGGATCTCGTCGCGAGGGAGCTTGCGTATCGTTATAAGCAGGTGCAGGATATTATTTCCATTCGCGGTTCGGCAATAATCACCGTCATGCTATGGGGCGACTCATTTGTGCCTGCGGATAATGGTCAGCTATACGGCCTGATCGGATCGGCAACCGATGGCCGGGGGGGCGTTCTCGATAAAATCAAAAACGACGCGTATATCCGGTCATCCATGCCGCAGACACTCTATCCTATAGCCACGCACATTATCGTGCAGCCCTGGATCTACTCTTGCCCGGATAGCTTTTATAAAATATCCGGCGGACCGACATCCGGATACAGCCACGATTGCCGCTTCCTGAAATCGGTCCAACTGCAGTTTCTTACCCGTCTGGGTTTTTACTTCGTTCCGCTTTGCGGCGAGGACGGCGGCCAGCTGGCCGATGCCGGCTGGATCGATCGATGCAAGCAAACGACCTATGAATGGGTCAGAGCAAGCCTTTTTTTCCCCTCAAATTTTGCAGGCTATTCGTGCGCGACCTGGGTCGGTCGTTTCCGGGAAACCGATTCGGGGTGGTGTGAAAACCCTGCCTATTTTGCGAATATACACGATCCGAACTCCCTTAAATCTAGCTTCTCTGCCGTACTCCTTGCCTATTGCGCGTGGACGTTTCCGGACTATTCCCAATATATTAAATCCTCCTCCTACACCCCTCGCTTTTTTAACCTTTGCAATTATAAAAAAAGCAGGAATAACCTGAGCTGGATACGCGGCATTGACTATGATATTATTCCTGGATTATAAGGACAGGGTGCCAGGTATTCCCACGCTGATACTGCACGATCATTACAAAAAAACCTTATTTTCTGAGATCATTCGTGAGCCATTCTCCCCACCAGAAAACTTCGTTTTCAGAATTTCTTTCACATTTTTGCTTTAATCTTTGTTTCAATCTTGGCTGCAACGCGCAGAATGCCGGTCCTGACCTGATCTTTGACCGGCAGGTGTGAATTTTCACCATTCAGGGCAGTGCCCTGGATCGCCTCGTCGTCGCTCACCGTCGTTTTTTCCCGGTCATCAAAAACGATGGCCCGGGCATCAAGGTCGACCATGACAAAACGAACCGCAACCTCGGTTGTGCGGCTACAGATGGTACGAGTAGCATGTGCAGGGGTAAAATCCCCCTCCCGGTTGAGCTTGACAAAGCTGCCGACCTCAACCTTTTTTTCATGAGCGATGGCGCTGATCTCACATGGCATCGCCAGATATCGGAATCCGGAGCAGGAGTCGGCACTTCCCAATAGGCAATCGCAGAGTTGCCGGGCCGTGATATCATGCACTATTCCGCGCCGTGACAACAATGCCTCAATTCCCTTCGCGGCCATATCGAATGCTGCTGCTGGATACCTGCCTGAAAGCGGATATCGCTGATAGAGAATCATCCGCCCGCTCCGGAAGGGAACCTTTTCATGGGGGAATGCGTTGATTTTCTGCAGAAGGCGCTGTTTAACGGTCGCCTCAGAAAGGGAAAAATAATCCAGCCCATCCGCTCCGCAGGCGGCGGAAAGAAACGCGGCGAGGATGGCAAAGAATATGAGCCCTGCATCAGATCGTGATCGAAAAAAACGAGGGCTCACAGCGCCGCTCCTTTAAAAGAGCCTCTGCACCTCGTTCTTGTCATGTTTTATGGGCCGCGCAAGAGCCATCATGGCCATCCCATTTTTAAACAACGTCACCATGCCGGTCGATTCCGACACAACTATCGACAGGGCGTTCGTGCAGGCGGTGATGCCCGCTGCTGCGGCATGACGGGCGCCGAAACCGCTCGGAATAGGGGGCGGATCGTCTACCGTCGCCGGTCGCAAGTAGCTACCTGCCGACACCACGATGCCATCACCGGTGATGATGAAGGCGCCGTCGATGGCGCAGAACTCCTTGACCGTTTCCGCAAGGCTTGGGTCGAGGATATTGCGTTCCACCTCGCTGTACCCGCGGAACGGATTGATAATAAGTTGCCGCACATGGGCGGTTACTGAATTAGTGTCTCCGACCACGAAAATGGTTCCGATCGGCTTCCCTTCGCGTCCCTCAATGGCGATCTCGCCGGCGATGGCGATGAGTCGCTCAAGCACTTCGGGTTTGACATCCGGCGGCACGAGGTTCTGGGTTGTGGCAAAAAAGAAATCGTACTCCTTCTCGACATCGATGACGACGATGGTATCAAAAACATCATTATTGGGTTTCCCGGAAATGCACACCACCGCGTCTCCGCGGCTGATAATACCCCTTGTTAATCCAAGCAGGATGCCGATTTTGACCTGATCGGTCCGCGATGCGGGGATCGCCGGCACCTGCAGGAAGCCCTTTATGCGGCGGTCGCCCTTCGGGTCGAAGCGCGTCCGGTTGCTGGTTACCACGATAAGCTTCGCACTTGTCTTGATCTGATCGAGAAATTCGTTCTCGCGCACGGCATCGGCGAATACCATGATTGCACCCGCCTTGATCTCCCGGGCAAGGTTCATCGCGGTGCGCAGGATCGGCATGACATCACGGCGCTGGCGGCGGGAGGCCTTTTCCTGCACCATGCCGCTTTTTTTCAGTGACTTTAAAATTGTCCTTATATCGACCTTTGCCTCGGGCAGAAGAAGGGCCTCCCGAACCGCGTCGGATTTAAAAAAATCGGCCATTTCCGACAATAACTGTATCTGGCGGGAGTTGTCCGCATCGTCGCGGGAAACGAGAAGAATGATAATGTGTGCAAGCGCTCCCCGCGCCGCATTATACTCGATCCCCGTCTTGCTGCGGCCGACGGCGACGGCGAATTCCTCTTTGATCGGCACCCTCGCCTGTGGAAGAGCAAGCCCTTGGCCGATGAAGGTGGAGGCAGCCTCCTCGCGCCGCAGGATTTCGTCGATGATGTTTTTTGGTTTCCTTATATCAGTAGCCTTGCAGAAAGCGGCGACAAGTTCCCGCAGGGCTTCCACTTTGTCGTCGCACTCAAGATCGACGACGGTCGGGATGGCGAGATACTGTTCAAACATCATAAGGACCTCCTCGGTAATTGCTGCTCATGGTTTTATTACGTCAATGACTGGCGCGGCATAATACCTGACGATCGTTTTTTTTCGAATGGACATAGCTCCGTTCTTAAGGTTTATGGCCTTGAGACGAAGCAATTGCCGTTGACCTTCGGCTACAATCCCGTGCGGTGAAGAAAATCGATCGAGCGATTTCATGTTCCTGCCCGCATGCCGCAACGCCTTGATCGGGAAGGGAAGGAGCAAAACCGCCTTATCGGCCGACAGGGCGCCGGCGGTGTGAAGGAGAAACGCGAGGACGTGCATCGGGAGTATCCGATAAAGGGCGCAGAAGCGTTGCTGCATGAGATCAGCAAGTTTTTGCATGGAAGCGCGATGCTCGAAAAAGACGTCGCTTCGACTGCCCGGCGTCCGGTTCCCTTCGATATCGATCGCGGTACGTACCGCAAACGGGGCGTCATAGTCGATGTAGACCATACCGTACGGCTTTCCCCATCTCCGTGCGAAGAAGAACGGCGCGAATGCCAAGATGTCGGCGCCGAAATAGAAAATGCTGCCCAGAAGTCGCTTGAAAAAAGGATGGGTCCGACGTCGTAATTTCTTTCCGGTAAGGAGCAGATCGAACCATGGTACATCCGGGGGGCACTCATAGGAAATCGCCATGGGCAACAGAAAGACATCCTCGTCGGGTAGTTGCGATTGCATGAGAATCGCCGCTCCGAGGATGCCATTTTTTACCTCGAGCATGGAACCCGAATAGCTGCGGCCGCCTTCCGGGAAAACGACCACCGCTTCCCGTTGCGCCATCATGGTCACGACCTGGTTGCAGAGATTTTTCACGTAGTTCCGTTCGAATGCGATCTCCCTTGCTACCGTAAAGGCGCCGAACGAACGGAATCGGGGTCCTATCCAGGGAAGTTTCGTAAGGTTATCGCCAGCGGCAAACCGCATGTGCTTGAAACCTCGGAAAAACAGCAAATGACCCATTATAAAATAATCGACATGTGATCGGTGGGTGCATACCACCATGTGGGGATGCTGTTGCAACGCCGAGGGGTCAATCGCCGGACCCTCAACGATAATGTCCGTAAATGCACTCTTTAAAAACCGGTCGACACTGGCGGATATATCAATTATTCTCTGATGATGCGTTTTCATTCTCTCATCGATAGCTCCAACTCCATTAAGACCGGCAGCCTTGAGCTGCTCCTTCCGCAAACCATGTCAGGTGTGGATACTCCTTGCTAAAATACTCGGTAGGAACGTCGTGCATCCGCTTTCATGTTTTTGAAATACAGGATATGAGGGCCGGGTTGTCCAGAAGGTAAAGACCTGTAATCAAAAAAATACCGACTCGATAAAATCGATTGCCTTCAGCTCGGTTCGGATTTCAAGATGAAATCTACAGTAATCGGCAAAAAGGCGGGTCAGTCGCATCGGTGCGGCAGCGGGAAGCGGTTCGACGCGGAAATCGCTTTCCAGCTCTCCTTCCGCAAGAAATGAGACTGTCGGCCCCGGTACAAATGCCGGCGCCACAATGCTGCCGCTGCAAGCCCGGCAGAGAAACCCTCCCCGCTCGATTGCGAGCACTCCCCCTTCAGCGGCAACAGCATCTCTTCCGCACTGGACGCACCTCCGCAGGTTGAGCATGAACCCGAGGTGCCGCGCCCATCCCAGAAAGAACCGCCACAACGCATGAAGAGGAATCGTCGCCGAATCCGCCGC
>Ga0181538_10003899_pt1 | contig 14295 bp, 17 predicted proteins | sample PEATcosm2014_Bin_40_FD_119773 | JGI IMG/M metagenome (GOLD analysis project Ga0181538, IMG submission 119773) | Peatland microbial communities from MTU Mesocosm Facility, Houghton, MI, USA - PEATcosm2014_Bin23_30_metaG | ecosystem: Environmental > Terrestrial > Soil > Wetlands > Peat | place...
AAGAACTTCGCCGTCGGGAAAAATCGCAATGGCCCCTAGACAAGAAGCGAGAAATATCCGATTATATTATTGATAACACTGCCGATGCGGATTATGTCCGCGGTCAAGTCAGAGAAACGCTTTTCCGAATTCTCGTTAAACGATTTCCGGAGCAGACCTGACACGAGTGTTGACGCGACTGGGGCGGATTCATTCGCTTGAGTTTGATGAAATGGAACACCAGTTGGATCGAACCTTCGATGGAGTCGGAGGGACTAGTCAGTTGATCCCGGACCAGATCGGTTCAATCTCACGCCATCCCGCTAACTTTGGATCGTTCGAGAAAGCCCGTATTTAAGTTCAAATCAGGAGGCCATTCATGGCAAAGACAAGCAGCGCCCGTCCGCGGAGAACCGCCGGATCTCATCAATCAACGTCCGCCGATTCCGAGGTGCGCGAAACGAAGGATCTCGAAACGTCGGCCGTGGCGGTGGATTCCGCCGCCGATGCCGTCGAAGAACCGGCCCGCAAGGCCGAGGAACCCGCCGAGCAATCCGGCAACGGGCAGCCCGCCGTCTCCGAGGACGTCGCCAATTTCGACGCCGAGACCAACGCCAAATACGAACAGGTCAAGGGCGGAAAGCTCTATATCAAGGACCTCCAGACGATGGACGTGCACAAATTGCACGAGATCGCCAAGGAAGAGGGAATCACCGATTACGTCGGACTCAAGAAGCAGGACCTCATCTTCCAGATTCTGCGCGCCCGTATCCGCCAGAACGGTCTGATGTATGGCGAAGGGGTGCTGGAAATCCTTCCCGACGGGTTCGGATTCCTCCGCAGCCCGGAATACAACTATTTGCCCTGCCCGGATGACATCTACATCAGCCCCAGCCAGATTCGCCGGTTTGGGCTTCGCAATGGCCACGTCGTTCAGGGGCAAATCCGCCCGCCCAAGGAATCGGAGCGGTATTTTGCTCTTCTGCGCGTTGAGGCCATCAACGGCGAGGATCCCGAGCGAATCACCGACACCAGCAATTTCGAGGACCTCACCCCCCTGCATCCCAACCGCCGCCTGGTCCTGGAGCACGATCCCAAGGACCTGAACATGCGGATCGTCGACCTGGTCACGCCGATCGGCAAGGGCCAACGCATGCTGATCGTCGCCCCCCCGCGCACCGGCAAGACCGTCCTGTTGCAAAAAACCGCCAACGCCATTTCCAAGAACCATCCCGAGGTGGTGCTCATCATCCTCCTGATCGACGAACGGCCCGAGGAAGTCACCGACATGGAACGCAACACCCAGGCCGAAGTCGTCAGCAGCACCTTTGACGAGCCGGCTTCACGCCACGTCCAGGTCGCCGAAATGGTCATCGAAAAGGCCAAGCGATACGTCGAGTTCGGCAAGGACGTTGTGATTCTTTTGGACAGCATCACCCGCCTGGCCCGCGCGTATAACACCGAGGTCCCGCACAGCGGCAAGATTCTGACCGGCGGCGTCGACGCCAATGCCCTGCAAAAGCCCAAGCGGTTCTTCGGCGCCGCCCGAAACATCGAGGAAGGCGGAAGCCTCACCATCCTGGCCACCGCCCTCATCGACACCGGCAGCAAGATGGACGAGGTCATCTTCGAGGAGTTCAAAGGCACCGGCAACGCCGAGTTGCACTTGGACCGCCGCCTCGTGGACAAACGCATTTATCCTTCCATCGACATCAACTCCAGCGGCACCCGACGCGAAGAGCTGCTATTGGATGCCAAGGAATTGGAATTGGTCTACCGTCTCCGCCGCGTCCTGAGCGACATGAGCCCCGTGGAATCGGTGGAACGCCTCAAGAGCCAATTGGCCAAGGTGCCGAGCAACGCCCAGTTCCTGCTCACGATGAATTTGGATTGAGAGCACGGAGGTATCCGATGAGCGGTGTAAGCTATTTGGTGGATGATGCCGGAAGAAAAACTGGCGTCATCCTCGATCTCCGGAAGCACCGGCGGATATGGGAGGACATCTACGATCGGCTGCTCATAGCATCACGCCGCAAAGAGCCGCGCGACTCCCTTGAAAAGGTTCGTGAGCGTTTGGCGCGCCGGTCTCTCAAGTCTCGCGTCAAAGCCCATGGCTGATTTTCGCCTTACGTTTGCGCGATCAGCCACGAAGGAGTTGGACCATCTCGATCCACCGATTGCCCGTCGTGTCATGGTGTCAATCGAGAATCTGACGCATAATCCGCGCCCACCCGGATGCGTGAAGCTCCACGGAAGCGAAAATCAATGGCGCATTCGCATCGGATGGAATTTGTTGGGCGAATCGCCGAAAAAGGCATCCGTCGCAAATATCTCGGAAAGTCAGTTGCAGAATACTTTAGAAAAGGCTCGCAAAATCCAGTTCGATACGTCAATTGTGGATGATATAATAGAATTGCCCCAATGACTCAGACCATCACAGCCCCGCCAGTCGCTACCGCGAATGGCCGCTATCGCACCGCCGCCGAATGGTGGGACGCGCTAGGAGGCGTGCCATTGGAGCGCATCGTATTCGATCCTTGGCCAGGCAGTGCAACTGAGGCAGACGTGCTTCGCTTGGACGACCACGAAGATCGCCTTTGCGAACTGATCGACGGAACGCTCGTGGAGAAAACAATGGGGTTCGAGGAATCTTTGGTTGCCGCCAGGATTATTGTTTTGCTTTCGAATTTCGTGTTTTCCCGAAAGCTGGGCATAGTCAGCGGCGAGGCTGGAATGATGCGCATCTTGGCCGGCCGCGTGAGAATTCCCGATGTTGCCTTCGTCAGTTTCGACCGTTTGCCCAACCGCAAATCGCCGGGCGTTCCAATTCCCGATCTCGTTCCCGATTTGGCTGTCGAAGTGTTGTCCGACAGCAACACTCTCCGCGAGATGGAAAACAAGCTCCAGGAATATTTCACCGCGGGCACCAAACTCGTGTGGTACGTCGATATCAAGACGCAGTCGGTGGAAGTTTACACGTCGCCCACACAACTCACGCGGCTGTCCGGCGGCGACATCCTTCGCGGCGGAGAAGTCTTGCCCGGGTTTGAAATCGCGGTCTCCAAGCTGTTCGAAATCGCGTAGACGTCGTCTCTCCGCCAACGCCCACGGCGCTGCCGTGGGTTTGTTTTCGCATACAATCCCCAAATATGTGGCAACGTTTCCCCTTGCGGATGCGGCGGGCGTTGGTTTCGGCGCTCGACGAGGCGGCCCGCCACGGACGCGAAGCCGCCGATGCCGAGGATTTGCTTGCCGTCATTGCCGACGATCGCGAAAGCGCCGGGGCATATCTCCTGGAACAATGCGGCGTCGACATCGGTCAAATTCTCGATCGCACAGAGCCGGGGATTGGTCCCTTGCCGGCGCAGCGGGCCAACCGGCTGGATCGATCGGCGCTTCGGATTCTGCGGTCGGCGTCCCGGGAGGCGACCCGACTCTGCCACGAACACGTCGGCACCGAGCATGTCATCGCGGCCCTCGCCTTGGCCGGCGATCTTGAAGTGGGCAAAAAGCTCAACGACGCCGGGATGACCCCCGCCCACGCCGAGGCCGCGATCCGCCGCTGGATCGCCGATGGAATGCCGCGCCGCCGCGGCTGGGGGTGGGCGCCGGTGCAGCCCAGGCTTCTGGCGACGGCCTTGCGCCCGCTGCAAAAGGCGGCCCGGCTTCCCCCGCTCCTTTGGAACGTCTACGCAAAAAAAAGTCTTGCACATCCTCGATTCGTCACCGATCCCTATCCCCTGTACCGCTGGCTGCGCGAGCGCCAGCCCGTCCGCAAGGACCCGCTGGCGCCGGTCTGGGTCCTGACCCGCCACGACGACGTGATGGAAATGCTCCGAAGCCCGCGCTTCCGCAAAGACCCCTTCGCGCCCCAGCGGCTGCCCAGGCTGGTCCGCAAGCAACTCGGCGTCCCCGGCGAGGAAACACGCTCCCAGCCGGAGACCGTTTCCATGCTCTTTCTTGATCCGCCCGCTCACACCCGCGTGCGCGGAGTTTTCTCGCGCGCCTTCACCCCCGCTTCGCTGGCCGAACTGCGGCCCAGCATCGAGCGGATGGCCCGCCAGCGCCTCGACCGCATCGCCGACGCGGGGCGAATGGACCTCATCGCCGACCTGGCCTATCCCCTTCCGGTGGTCACCATCGTGGAGATGCTCGGATTTCCCGCCGAAGATTTCCCGCGCATCAAGCAGTGGTCCGACGATCTGGCCGCCGCACTTTCCTTGAACCCCTCGCCCCAGCAGCAGACTCGATCCAACCAGGCGTGGAATGAAATCCGCGGATATTTCGAGCAGGTGGTTGCGCGCATGGGAGACACGCCCGCCAATTCCATGCTGTCGCGCCTGCTGGAAGCCGAAAACGAGCCTGACGGCCTGAATCGCGACCAGATTTTCACCAACTGCGTGCTCCTCTTGTCCGCCGGGCACGAAACAACGACGAACCTCATCGGCAACGGAATGCTCGCGCTGCTCCGCAACCGCGATCAATGGGAGTTGCTCGTCCGCCAGCCGAACTTGATCGAATCGGCCGTCGAGGAATTGCTGCGCTACGACAGCCCCGTGCAGTGGACGAGCCGGTTGACCGGCGAGCCGATCGAAATGAATGGGCAGACCATCCCCCCGGGAGAGATCGTCTTAGGTTGCCTGGGCGCGGCCAATCGCGATCCGGCCAGATTCTCCGATCCCGACCGCCTCGACATTCGCCGATCCGACAACCGCCATTTGGCGTTCGGCTCCGGAATTCACTATTGCCTGGGGGCGGCGCTGGCGCGGATGGAAGCTCAAATCGCGATTCGCGAATTGGCCACACGGTTTCCCCGCATGAGGCTCGCCAAAACCAAACTTCGGTGGTTGAAAGGCCTGACTTTCAGGGGCGTTAAGGCCTTGCCTGTGATTTTGAGTTGAAAGATCGTATGGCCAGGACAATGACATCATTAACGCATGATTTGGTGACCACGTGCATGGCTATGGCGTCGGAAATGCTGCGCCTCCAGGCTCAGCATGTTTGGGTCGATTATGACCAGGAGGTGGATGTCCTCTACATGACCTTCCGCAAGCCGCAGAACGCTACCAAGACCATCGAAGTGGATGACGATATTCTTCTCCGCAAAGACGGCAAGACCATTGTCGGGCTGACTATATTAAATGCCAGCGCGCGGCGGCGCATTAAAGCGGACCCGGGACGCGCCAAAGCCCTGCCGGATCCGCAGAAATGATACGGAGTGACAAGACACCGGTTGAACTTTTCCTGCATTTTTGCGTCGAAATCAAGGATTTCTGATTGTCCCGTATAATGCGGCTCTAACATCACGTGGAGAACTCATCAAATGCCTGACAAGCCCAAATGTATCATCGTTACAGGAAGGTCGGGCGCCGGCAAATCCACGCTCTCTAAAGAGCTGGCCAATCTCCTCTACATGCCCGTCATCAGCCGCGATGAGATTAAGGAAGGCTATGTCAATACCTTCGGCGTTCGCCACGATGAGCTTCCGCCCGATTCCAACAGAGTCGCTACCGAAATTTTCTTCGATACTGTCTCGTTCCTGCTCGCACGTAAGATATCCCTCATCGTCGAGGCCGCTTTTCAGCATCACGTCTGGCAACCCAGGATGGACGCCCTTGCCACCTCGGCAAGAGTCTGCTTTGTCATTTGTTCCGTCGACAGCGAGATCGCTACCCGTCGCCACCTACACCGCGGCTTGAATAATCCCAACAGAGAGTTCTATCACGGCGATAAGCGGGTGGCGGTTTACCGTGAGCAGGGCATCTTGAAATCGGCCTGCGATTATGATTCCCCAGCGTTTGATCTCCCCACGATCGAGGTCTCGACGCTCGACGGTTACTCTCCTACACTCAACACGGTTTGCGACTTTGCTGCCGCATCTACCGCCTGACCGCATACCGTGACAATGCCGAGCGGATTGGTTCTTTTGGGTAGATGAGCAAAGTATCGCCCAAGGCATGTCCTGACTTTTGGCAGGCTCGAGACTCCTTCTTTTCAAGGTGTTTTTGGAAAAATCGGGGCCACAAAATTTGAACTCAATCAAACGACAAAGTCAGCGACGCACCATGGATAAATTTACCATGTCTTAATTCGCCGGCGGCGGTGGCGACTCCGGTTCATCCTCCTCGATCGTGATCGACTTGACCACGTCCTCCGCCGCCGTCTGCCGGCCGATGGCCGCTTTCAGATTGCTCGTCTTTATCCTGGGCTCTTTCTTTTCCTTGACCTTGTGCACGGCCGTTTCCACCGGCAAGTCGTCCGGAATATAGAGAATCCGATGGCAGCTGGGACAGAACACCAATTCATCGCGGCTGTGCAGCCTGTTGTAAACGTCGGTCACCAGGTCCATGTTGCATGCCGTGCACGCATATTCCTCGCGTCGCTTGTCGGGCTTGGTCAGGGCGCTCATCGCTTCGCCCTCGAACCGCTCGGCCAGCCGTTCGAACGCCTGGCGCGCCTGGGGCGTCACACTCGCCGCCGCCGCCTCGCGCTCCGGACGCAATGAATCGATCTCCGCCTGCAATTCTTTGACCCGCTCCCCGATCTCCGCACGCATGGCCTTGAGCTTGGAAGTCTCGGCATCGACGGACACCGCCAATTCCTTCACCTCGGTCTGCAATTTCTCGACCGATGCCATGATCTTGAGAAGCTCCTCTTCGCTCTTGCCCTTGTCCACCTTCTCCGTGTTGATCTCGACGAGGAAGGCTTGGTATTCACGGTTGTTCTTGGAGTTTTGTTGCTGGGCGCGCAGCCGCTCGATTTTCGTCTCGCGGGTTTTCAGATCGAGATCGAGTTGTGCCGACTGCGACTGCTGCTCCTTGAGCGTCGCCTGCCCCAGCCGCAACCGCTCCGATAGGTCGGCCACCCTGCGTTCATGAATGCGGACGTTCTTACTGACGGAATCGAGCCTTCCCTGTGCCTGGCGGAGTTTCTCATCGGCTTGGAACAGCTTGACCAGAGCGATATTGATTGGACCCATAAGCGAACACCTCAAACGACTTTAGGCAACCCCCATTATGGCGAGAGTGGACCGGATGGAAAGGGGTTACGCGGATTTCAGCCGCCACAAAAACGCAATTTCGGTTCCCATTTGGGGTTAGAAGCACCATACGGCCCCCAAAAGTTTGTTCCCGCCCCTCCCACGCGGGAGAAATGGTAGAATGCCCGGCAGGAGATCAATCATGCGAGAAATCAGTCTGCCCCAGAGCGACTACGGAATGGCGATGATCGTGCGCGATGCTATCGCCCGCGGCGAGCCTGTCACCATCGTGGAACAGGGCAGGCCGGTTCTGGACCTGGTTCCTCGCTGGAAGTCCTGGGCACGCTTTCACCAGACGACGGCCCAGGAACGCGCGGCGGCGGGAATCGAAATGGACAGAGTCCGGGCTAACGTCCGCGGCAAGCTGACGATCCAGGAAATCATTTCCTCCAAGCACGAGGGGCACCGTCACTGATGCTCGTGGTTGATTGCTCAGTCGCTGCGGCATGGGCACTAGCCGACGAGTCCGGGAAATGGACTCAGGCGGCGCGCACGAGCGTCGAGCGCGATGGCATGGTGGTTCCGTGGCTCTTCTGGTTTGAGATCCGCAATATTCTCATCGTCAGCGAACGCCGCGGCCGGATTGATCTCGCCGACGTAGAGCGGTTCATCCGCGAAATGCCAAAGTTGATCGCGGACGTTGACGAGGAGCCCGACGGCTCAGCGGTCATGACCCTGGCGCGTTCGCACCAACTGACGGTCTACGATGCGGCCTATCTTGAGCTTGCCAGCCGCCGCAAGCTGGCGCTCTGCACCCTGGATGAACAACTGATCGCCGCCGCCCCGAAATCCGGGGTTAACCTCTGGTCACCGTAATATCGTTCGATGATGCATTCAGCCCGCGGCTGGACATCCCACCCCGTCACGGATTCACAAAACACTGCTGCGGATCGACCGACGAATCGATCACCCCCAATTTCACAAGCTGGTCCGCCAAATCCTTCCAACGCTCGCCCGTCATCGTTCCCAAGCCGGCGGCACGGGTCTGGTCGGTTTCAATCAGCGGCTTCTGGGCGGCCGCGGCCTCGGCGAACGTCTGCAAATCCATGTCCGCGTTCAATCCGTGCATCGTCGCATTCACGGCATCGGGCTGGTCCAGATAGTCCCGCCATCCTTCACGGCACGCGGCGGCCATCGACTTCACCTCATCCGGATGCGCTCGCCACAAATCGCCTTTGCAAATCACCACGGTGGTGTACGGATTGAACCCCTCATCGGCGATCAAAAATGTCTGCGGATCCCCGCCCTGGTGTTTGGCCAGGATCGGCTCGCTGGTCACGAAGCATTGCTGCGAATATTCCTTCTTGGCCAGGAATTCGCTGATCCCGCCCGAATAATAGGTGATCCGCACCCGAACGGGAGCGAATTTGTTTTCAAGAAAATGCAGCCAGGCGTTATCCTCGGCCAGTAGAATTCCATCGTTGGTAAAAACGTCTCCCATCGTTTTGAACCCGCGCGATTGGTGAACCATGATCCCCTGCGGGAAAGTCTGATACACCGCGAAGATCGCGATCACGTCCGCGTTTTGCTTGCGAGCGATCAGGACCTGGTCCGCGCTGGAGGTCGCGAACTCGGTTTTGCCCGTCGCCACAAGCTGCCAGGTATCGGCCCCTTCCCCGGCCGGGGTGATCGTCGCATCCAGCCCATGACGGGAAAATGCGCCGTCCTGTTTGGCGGCATAGAACCCGCCGAACTCCGGCTCGGGCTTCCAGTCCAACGTAAGCTGCACCGCGATTGCCCCCGATGAACCGCCGCCCGCGCTCTTTCCGCATCCGCTAAGCAGGAAAGTTCCACAAAGGAGATTGACCGCCAAGACGCCAACGACGCCAAGGAAACCCTGAAAACCAAGGCTCGCCGTAAGATCGTTTCTGGCCCGGTACATTGTGTTACCCTTGCTTTTTTGCTTCGCGCTCTTCGTGCCCTTCGATGATATCCTGCAAATTCTTTCCTCCACGCGAAAATTTTCCAAGATCACGCCGCTTCGCCGCTCCATCGGTTATTCTCAAATGCGTTACCGCGAAGATGCGAAGGACGCGAAGTTGCGCGAAGAAGAAAACATGATTTGACTTCAACTTCGCGCAACTTCGCGTCCTTCGTTGATATCCCACGGTTTCTTGTCGCCACGCCAAGATTTCCCGAGATCGCACAGCTTCACTCCTCTTCGCGCAACTTCGCGACCTTCGCGCCTTCGCGGTAAAATTCTTTGGGTTGCGGGCATAGCTCGCGCCGTGCGCCTTCGCGGTGAAACAAATCCAAACCGGCCCGGAATATCAGTGATCCTGTTCCGAAGCGTGCCAGTGCCGAAGCATTAGTTTAGCCGCCAGATTGATCGCCGCAAACATCGCTAATCCCAGCAACGACGCGATCAGCACCGCCGCGAAGACCTCGTCGGTACGGCCCTGTTTCTTGGCCGATACGATCCGAACCCCCAGCCCCTCCCCAGGCCCGAACAGCCCGACGAGAAATTCCCCCACCACCGTTCCAATCACCGCCAACCCCGCCGCAACCCGCAGCCCCGTGAATATGCTCGGCAGCGCCGTCGGCAGTTTCAATTTCCACAATCTCGCCCATCGGCCCGCCCCGTACAGCCGAAACAAATCCTCCAACGCCGGATCCGTCGAAAGCAGCCCGCTGAGCGTGTTGGCGATCACGGGAAAAACGGAAACGATGAACGCCGACAGCGCCACCGCCCCCAGCCCCGGCCCGCACCAGATCATCAGTAGCGGCGCGATCGCCACGATTGGCACGGTCTGAAAAAACACCGTGTACGGATAAATCGCCCGCCGCACCAGCGGGCTGGCGGAAAGAATCATCCCCACCGCGATTCCACCGAACCCGCTGGCGAAAAAGCCGATGAGCGCCGCCTCCGCCGTCGTCCACAGCGACGCCAGCAGCTCGTCGCGGCGGTCGAACATCACCTTCGCCACCGCCGAAGGACGCGGCAACAAAAATGGCTCGTTCAGCAGATTGGCCGCCACGTGCATCGCCAGGATCGCCGCGACCAGAACAATCGCCGGTGGCCAGAGCGAGGAAACAATCGTCCTCCTGGCTTTCATGCTCCGCCTCGTTCCAGGGCGTCGTAGATTTGCCGCGTCACCTCCGCGAACTGCGGCGACGATCGCACCGATGCCACCCGCCTCTCCGGCAGATCGACCGCCAAATCCGCGACGGTGCGTGCCGGCCGGCTCGACAGCACTACCGCCCGGTTCGCCAGGAACGTCGCCTCGGCCGTCGAATGCGTGACGAACACCACCGTCATCCGATGACGCAGCCAAAGCTCGCGCAACTGCTCGTCCAGCTTTTGCCGGTTGATCTCATCCAGGGCCGCGAACGGCTCATCGAGCAGCAGGAAATCCGGCCGCGTCACCAGCGCCCGCGCCAGCGAAACCCGCATCTTCATCCCTCCCGAAAGCTCCGCCGGATAACGCCGCACCGCTTCCGCCAATCCCACCTGCTCCAGCGCCTCCCTCGCCGCCGACAGCCGTTCCGCCCGGCCCATCCCCATCAATTCCAGCGGCAACGCCGCGTTCCGCAGCACGTTTCGCCACGGCAGCAGATGTGCGTCCTGAAACACGTACGCGATCCGGCCCTGTCTGATTTCAACGGTTCCCGAGCTCGGCCGCTCCAGCCCCGCCATGATCCTCAGCAGCGTCGATTTCCCGCATCCCGACGGCCCGAGGACGGCCACAAATTCCCCGCGCCCGATCTCCAGCGCGAGGTTCTCGATCGCGACAACGTCGTTTTCGAATACCTTGTGCAGGGCGGCGATGCGCATTGGGGGCAGATGATAGCGGAAAAAACAACGTCCAAGGAGTGCAGAAGGAAAGTCAAACTCGAAACTCGAAATTCGAATGACGAATCAAATTCAAAACTCGAAACTCGAAACCAAGACCGTTTCGTCCTTCGAATTTCGAATTTGATTCGTCATTCGAATTTCGAGTTTCGAATTTTGGTTCTCATATCCCCCCGTGTTACAATTCAATCTCATTAGTGGAGAACCCATGCAGACCGTCATCACCGGCAAAGCCTACGTCCTGGGCGACAACGTCGATACCGACCAGATCATTCCCGCCCAATATCTCTCGTATAATCCCAGCATTCCCGAGGAGCGCAAATACTTCGGCATGTACGCCATGAGCAGCGTCCCCGACGGCCAGGCCGGCTTGCCGGACGGCCACCTGCGCTTCGTCCGCCCCAACGAATTCAAGAGCGATTACCGGATCGTGATCGGCGGCAAGAATTTCGGCAGCGGCTCCAGCCGCGAGCACGCCCCCCTGGCCCTGGCCGAGGCCGGCTGCCATTGCGTCATCGCCGAGTTCTACGCCCGAATCTTCTTCCGCAACAGCGTCAACGGCGGATACCTGATTCCCCTGGAATCCAAGGACCGCCTCGTCGAAAAAATCCGCACCGGCGACGAACTAGAAGTCCGCCTCGACGAAAGCGTCGTCATCAACAAAACCCAGAATCAGCGTCACGAGCTTCGCCCCCTGGGCGACGTGCTGCCGATCATCGAAGCCGGCGGGCTTTTCCCGTATGCCAAGAAGGCCGGAATGCTCAAATAATCGCGATGATTGATCGGATTGAATCGAGTTTCAGCCCGGCCGCGTCGTCGCCGCGGTTCTGCTCGCCACAAGATCGTCAATCGTGCAGATAGTAATTAATTCGACCTTTTGTGGCACCATCCTTTTCAGCTTTCTGTCCCACCCCATACCGTCGGTGGGTTCAGTGACATACCCCAGCTTTCCCTCCCCGGCCTGATCAAGAATGAAATACAACACATCCGAAACCCGCGCATCGTGCAGCATTACCGTTACCGGATGATTCCGGTCAATGCCCGCCGCCTTCAATTTGTCCCAACGCACGAGAATCTTATTCCCCGTGATGTCCCGGATGAAGTCGATTGCCTCAGCGAACGGAACTGAAGGCAACTGAACGGACGGCAAATTCCTGTCCAACGCCTCCGCCGCTTGGGCCGCATCTGATAACTCGGTAAGGTAAGGGTCCTTTTGAGCCTTTCGGTCCGCGAAATTGAGTTTTGTTGAAACCACGATCGTGCCGTGCATGACTTGGATTTCCAACGAATTCGAGCCGGTACTCTCCAGGATTTTTTCAAAAGCCTGACGAAAGGGGATGTGGGTCGCTGATAACGTTACGCGGGTATTTTCGGTAACCCCGGCGAGCTCGACGGCTTTCCAATCCACATAGACGTTTGCGCCGGTGATGTCGCGTATGAAGTCTATGGAATCGGACAGCTTCACGTTGGGGAGTTGGACCGAAGGCAGACGGCGACCGAGCAGCGTTTCCACCCGCTGGTCCTCCGGAGAGTTAGGTGCGACCGACTCAGGCGCGGGCTGTGATGTTGGCGCAGCCATCAACCGTCCCGAGAGAAGCGTTGCGAACATCAAGGCCGCAGCCGCGAGGCGCCCGATCCAAATCATTTGACCTCCCGAAATGAACGTGCATTTTATCACATTGGCGTTCAAAAGGTGGTGTGCCCTAACTATCAGGTGCCGAAGATCGGCCTGAGGACCGGCCGGCTCACTTTCGAAATTGAGCCGGCCGCTCTGGCGTTCGCCAACAAATCCGCGACAATATCTTGGCCACGATCTCCGGAAAGGGCCGATTGACGATGCAATTGCGGAACGTCGTTCTCATCGATCATCCGGTCATTCAGACCAAGCTGACGGAATTGCGCGACTACACCGCCGATCACCGCAAATTCCGCGCATTACTTAATGAGATCGCCTCGCTGATGGTTTACGAAGTGACCCGGGATTGGCCCACGACGCCCAAGCCCGTGCAGACCCCGATGGAGCGGATGACCGGTCGGGTGCTGGCCCGGCGGGTGACGCTCGTGCCGATCCTGCGGGCCGGGCTGGGAATGGCCGAAGGGGTCCTGCGGCTCCTTCCCGACGCTCGCCTCGGGCATCTGGGCGTTTATCGCGATGAAAAAACCCTCGAGCCGGTCTCCTATTACCAGAAGCTTCCCCCGGATATCGCGGCCACCGAAGTGCTGTTGATCGATCCAATGCTGGCGACCGGCGGCAGCGCGTTGGCGGCCGTGCACGTTCTGAAGAATTCCGGCGTCACCAGCCTGAAATTCGTCTGCCTCGTCGCCGCCCCGGAGGGCATCGCCGCTCTGCATCGTCAGTATCCGGAAGTTCCCATCTTTTGCGCCGCCGTTGACCGTCAGTTGAACGAAAAGGGATACATCCTTCCCGGCCTGGGCGATGCCGGCGATCGGTTGTTTGGCACGTGAAATGAGTTGTCGGGAATGTTTGGTCAAACCTTTGCTCCCGGCGATTTGGCAACCGTCGGTTTCCTGGTCGTGCTCGAGGCCCTGCTTTCCATCGACAACGCCCTGGTCCTGGGCGTGCTCGCCCAACCCATCGCCCCGCCCTTGCGGATCAAGGCCTTGTCCTATGGCCTGATCGGCGGATTTCTTCTGCGTCTGGCGGCCATCGCCGCCGCCGCCATCCTCCTGCGGTTTTCGATCCTCAAACTGCTTGGCGGGCTCTATCTCCTGTGGATATCCCTCGATTATTTCGTTCGAAAGAAAGCCGATGTGCCGTCGAACGATTCGCCGTCTCTCGCGGGCCGGGGGTTTTGGCGCATCATCGCCGCCATCGAACTGACGGACCTGGCATTCGCGGCCGATTCGATCCTGGCCGCCGTCGCGTTGGTCGGCCCGGCGCCGCCCGGATCGAACGCAACCATCCACCCCAAATTCTGGGTGATCGCCGTCGGTGGAATGCTTGGCATCGTATTGATGCGCTTCGCCGCCGCCGCCATCGCCAAAATCCTCGGGCGCTTTCCCCGGCTTCATCGCAGCGCCTATCTGCTGGTGTTGCTCATCGGCATAAAGCTCCTGATCGACTGGGCCGCCAACAACCCCAACCATCCCCATCGCGTCGATTTTCAGGACCCCGCCCGGATCGAACTCTGGCTGTTCTGGCTCTGCGCCGTTACGTGCTTGGCTGCGGGCCTGATCGGCAGGCGGGACAGGGCGTCCGTCTGAGAATGCGGTTACCCCGGGTGTGCCCCAAGACCCGGGCAGTAAGAATCGGCCGGAGGACCGGCCGGCTCACCTTCAAAATTGAGCCGGCCGGTCCTCCGGCCGGTCTTCGGCACTCGAAAGTTTGAGTGCGGCATTATCCTGGGTCTGAGCCAAGTTTGTAGGTGAAAAAGCCCCGCCTTGGGGTTGGAATGGTTGTTCCATTTTTCAACCGTCTAACCCAAGGAAGGGCTTATGGATATTACCACAGCAGCACAGGATG
>Ga0181538_10003902_pt1 | contig 14287 bp, 6 predicted proteins | sample PEATcosm2014_Bin_40_FD_119773 | JGI IMG/M metagenome (GOLD analysis project Ga0181538, IMG submission 119773) | Peatland microbial communities from MTU Mesocosm Facility, Houghton, MI, USA - PEATcosm2014_Bin23_30_metaG | ecosystem: Environmental > Terrestrial > Soil > Wetlands > Peat | place...
CAATTTGTTCGCGCTTCATTTTTGTGCGGCAATGCCATATCCTCCCCCGTGCCACTGACCCGCCTCCAACGCAGTTTGCGCGCCACCTTCGCGGGCATGGCCGTGAACGTTGTGTTCTCGGGCACCAAACTCGCGGCGGGCATCGTCGGCCATTCGCACGCCCTCGTCGCCGACGCTGTTGAGTCATTCGCTGATGTTTTCAGTTCGCTCATCGTCTGGCGCGGAGTCATCGTTGCAGCGGAACCGGCGGATGAAGACCATCCCTACGGCCACGGCAAGGCCGAGCCGATTGCCTCCGCCATTGTCGCCGCGATGTTGTTGGCGGCGGCGCTATGGATTGCGCTCAAGGCGTTCGGCGAAATCAGGGAACCGCACCCGGCGCCGGCGCCGTTCACGCTCATCGTGCTGGTCGTGGTGGTGGTGGTGAAAGAACTTTTGTTCCGGTTTGTTTCGCGCGAAGGCAAGGCGGTGGACAGTTCCGCCGTGCGCACGGACGCCTGGCATCATCGCAGCGACGCTATCACGTCCGTGGCCGCCGGCATCGGCATCAGTGTGTCGCTCGTCGGCGGCAAAGGTTTTGAGGCCGCCGACGACGTGGCGGCCATTGCGGCGGCGGGGGTCATCGCTTGGAATGGCTGGCATTTGCTCCGTCCGGCACTCAACGAACTCATGGACGCCGCACCCGGGAGCGAAATCATTGACCAAATTCGCCAGATCGCAAAGGCCACACCCGGCGTGGGTGGCGTGGAAAAATGCATCGTTCGCAAGGTGGGTTATCGGTATTTCGTGGACATGCACGTGGAAGTGGACCCGCAAATGACCGTGCTCCGCTCACACGAAATCGCCCACGCCGTGAAGGACAAAATCCGCGCCGCCAAACCCGCGGTCAGCGACGTGCTCGTTCACATCGAACCGCTGGGCGCCGCCCTGCGACAAAGAGATTCTGAGGCGCGGAACTGACTCATCGAAAGGCCGTGTTAAAACACCCGCCCAAAAAAAATCAAACAATTAGCAAAAATGGTTAAGCCACTTCGTTTCCAAGCCGTTAGCTTGTTTTGACAAACCTGACGGGTGGGCCATTCGCACCCTTGGAACAGACAAAGCGGACCAGCCGATCGGCTGGGGCACCGCTCTGAAGCCGGGGCCACGCGGGCTCATCCCGCCTCGAGGCGCAGGTCAGGTTTGCCGGCGGAAGCAAGCTCTCCACCGGGCGAAATGGCATCACAACTGGTCGCCGGTCACGCTTCCCGGACGGGAAACGAAACCGGACAGGATGGCGATGATCTCAAGACGCAAACATATTGAGACGGACAAAGCGAAGAGGCCGTTCCGGCACCCTGCCGGGAATCCATTTTCCGGATTCGGCGCGCGAAGCTGCATCACCATCCTTTCCGCCATCAGGCGGAGTTTTGACCATGAGCGACCGTAAACTGGCCTTTCTCTATTCGCCGGAAGTCGAGGCGTTGAGCTACCCGCCCGAATGCCCTTTCAAAACCCAGCGCGCCGGCCTCACGCGTCTCCGGTTGAAATCGTTCGGACTACTCGGCGACGAAAACCGTTTTGAGGTTTCGCCGCGGCGGGCAACCCTGGCGGAACTGAAACAATTCCACACCGCGCCTTACCTCCATGAATTGCAGCACGCCGCCAGCGGCGACCTGACCGTGGAGGGTTTGGGCATGGGCATCGGCGGGGCGGACACGCCGGTGTTCAAGAACATGTTCGAATGTGGCGACTGGGCCTGCGGCGCAGGCTTTACCGCCGCCGATTTGTTGTTGCAAAAAAAGGCGGACATCGCCTTCAACTTGTTGGGAGGTTTTCACCATGCATTGGCGGACCGGGCGGCAGGATTTTGTTACCTTAACGATGTGGCCCTCGCCTGCATGAAACTGGCGGACGCCGGCAAACGGGTCCTGTATCTTGACGTGGACGCGCATCATGGCGACGGCGTGCAGTCCGCGTTTTACCGGCGCAAGGACGTCATGACCATTTCGCTGCACGAGAACGGCAAGACACTTTTCCCGTGGAGCGGTTTTGAAGACGAAATTGGCGAAGGCGCCGGACGCGGTTACAACGTCAACATCCCTTTGCCCGCCGAGACCTACGACGAAGCCTTTCTGACGGCGTTTGATTCCGTTGCCATTCCGCTGGCGACCGCATTCAACCCCGACGTGCTGGTGCTGGAACTCGGCCTGGACATTCTGGCCGGCGATCCGCTGACGCACCTGCGCATGACCAACAATGTCGTCGTCGAAATCGCCGAGCGGCTCCTGCGCCTGAACTGCCCCCTGCTCGTCGCCGGCGGCGGCGGTTATCATGTCGAGAATGCGGTTCGCGGCTGGGCGCTGGCGTGGCGGACATTTTGCGGCGGGAACGACGAGTGCGATTTCGCCCTCGGGATGGGCGGCGTCATGCTGGCCAGCACGGAATGGGCGGGCGGTCTGCGCGACCGCGCTTTGGCCGTTTCGGTGGAGCAACGCCGCGACGTCGAACCGGAGTTGCGAACCACGATTGAAACTGTAATAAATAATGTATTCCCGTTGCATGGCCTTGAGGCGCCCCCACTTGGGCGGGCAACAAGTCCAGTCGGGCTGACCAAAACCGCGATTAAACCAAAACCAGAAAGGAGCAAATCATGACCGCGCAAACTCAAACCGTTTCGACCAGTTCCTTGATGCAGGAGGGCCGGACTTTTCCGCCCGACAAGGAAGTGGTCCAGCGCGCCTACATCAACGCCGCGCAATACAAGAAAATGTATGAGCGCTCGATCAAAGACCCGGATGGGTTCTGGCTCGAACAGGCCAACACGCTCGAATGGATCAAAAAACCGACCAAAGGCCGCAAATACGTCTGGGACACCGCCGCGAAAAAAGTCGAGCACACCTGGTTCGAAGACGGCCAGCTCAACGTGACGGTGAACTGCCTGGACCGCCATTTGAAAACCAAGACGCGCGACAAGATCGCCCTCCTCTGGCAGGGCGAACCGGAAAACGACGTCGTCAAACTGACCTACGCGCAGTTGCACGAGCAGGTCTGCAAATTTGCCAACGTGCTGAAATCGTTCGGCATCAAAAAGGGCGACCGCGTTTCGGTTTATCTGCCGATGATTCCCGAATTGCCCGTTGTCATGCTCGCTTGCGCGCGTATCGGCGCAATTCACTCGGTCGTGTTCGGCGGTTTCAGCGCGGAGGCGCTGGCCGGCCGCATCAACGACGCCGCCTGCCGCCTGCTCATCACCTCCAACACCTCGCTGCGTTCCGGCAAGAGCATCCCATTGAAGGGAATGGCCGATGAGGCGCTGAAGGAAACCTCCACCATCGAGAAGGTCATCGTTGTCAAACGCAACGACACGCCGTGTAACATGACGCCGAACCGCGACGTCTGGTTTCACGATGTGATGGCCAAGGCTTCCGCGGATTGTCCGCCGGTGGCCATGAACGCCGAAGACCCGCTGTTCATCCTTTATACCTCCGGTTCGACCGGCAAACCCAAGGGCGTCGTTCATTGTAATGCCGGTTACCTCCTGCAAACCGCCCTCACCCACAAATACATCTTCGATGTGCACGACGATGACATTTTCTGGTGTACCGCCGATATCGGCTGGGTGACCGGCCACAGCTACATCTGTTACGGCCCGCTCTGCAACGGTGCGACGAGCCTGATGTTCGAAGGCGTGCCGACGTTCCCGGACGCCGGACGTTTCTGGCAAATCGTCAACAAATTCAAGGTTACCATCTTTTACACGGCGCCGACGGCGATTCGCTCGCTCATCCGGCTCGGTGAAGAATGGCCGAACAAATATGACATGAGCACCTTGCGCATGCTCGGCTCGGTCGGCGAACCCATCAATCCGGAAGCATGGTTGTGGTATCACCGCGTCATCGGCAAGGGCCGTTGTCCCATCGTGGACACGTGGTGGCAGACGGAGACCGGCGGCATCCTCATCACGCCGTTGCCGGGCGCGCACACGCTCAAACCCGGCAGCGCCAGCCGTCCGTTCTTCGGCGTCGAACCGGTCGTGTTGCGCGACGACGGAAAGCCGTGCGCCGTGAACGAAGGCGGCAAGCTCTGCATCACCAAACCGTGGCCGGGCATGTTGCGCACCACCTGGGGCGACCACAACCGGTTCATCGAAACCTACTTCACGATGTATCCGAACATCTATTTCACTGGTGACGGCTGCCGGCTCGACGAGGACGGCGATTACTGGCTGATGGGCCGCATTGACGACGTGGTGAACGTCTCCGGCCATCGCATCGGCACCGCCGAAGTGGAGAGTGCCCTGGTCAGCCATCCGAAAGTGGCCGAAGCCGCGGTCGCACCGATGCCGCACGATATCAAAGGCCAGGGCCTTTACGCCTTTGTCACGCTCAAGGACGGCGTGCAGGAAAGCGAGGAACTCAAAAAGGAATTGGCCAGCCACGTCCGCAAGGAAATCGGGCCGATTGCCGTTCCGGATAAAATCCAGTTCGCGCCGGGCCTGCCGAAAACGCGTTCGGGCAAAATCATGCGCCGCATCCTCCGCAAAATTGCCGAAAACGCCGTCGAACAAATCGGCGACACTTCGACACTCGCCGACCCGCACGTCGTGGAAGTGCTGGTCAAAGGCAAACAATAAACCGGAAAGCGCTGCCGGGGCCACCAGCCCCGGCAGCCAGCCACTCATACCCAACGCGCCTTCACCAATGCTCCCCAATGCGTTCATTGGCAAACCGCAAAAGCCCACAGACGCTGAATTGGCCGCCGCTTTGGGCCCCGCAAAGGTGCTCTGGGACCAGTCGCTGGCCGGGTTGGCCGACGAACACAACTTGACCGTCCAGGAGTGGAACTCTTACTCGCGCAAAGCCGGCTGGTCACTGCGACTGAAGCACAAGGACCGGAACATTGTGTATCTCTCTCCGCGTGAGGGATGCTTTTTCGTGTCTTTCGCCCTCGGCGACAAAGCGGTGGCAGCGGCGCGCCAAAGCGGTCTTCCCCAAAGCGTCATTAAAACCATCAACGAAGCCAAACGGTACGCCGAAGGCACCGCCGTCCGCATCGAAATCAAGCAGGCAAAAGACATAGAGATTGTGAAGCAACTTGCCGCCATCAAACTCGCCCATTGAGTGTGTAACTATGAACCGCCCCCCCCCCCCAAAAAAAAATTGCCCGCAAACCATTATGAAAACGAATTCTATAAAACTAATTAATCAATTTAGTAAATCTTCATGGCGGACGCGCGTCACCATGCTGGCCATGCTGGTCTTTTCGGCGGCGCAGGCCGGGGCGGACCTTACGAACGTGACCTACAAAGCCGAGGCGACACTCAAGGAAACCTTCGACAGCAACGTTTACCTCCAGGACAATGCGCCAACTGCTGCCAACGTCGCCGCCGCCCAGGCCGCTGGTCTCAAGCCGGTCGAAGCAAACAAAGGTTCCTTCGTCACAACCATCCTGCCGAAGGTCGGCCTGGACTACAAACCGTGCTCCGGCTTCAACCTGTCGCTGGGTTACGCGCCGGAGATCGTTTTCTTTCATTCGACTCCAGATGAAGATTACGTGACCCATCGCGTCCTGTTCAATTTCGGGGGCAAGTTGGGAGACGCCACCTGGGAGCTGGTGAACACGGCCACTTACATTGACGGCAGCAAGGAAGGACCGACCTTCGCCCGCCCGGATGACATCCCGGCCATCGGCGGCATCCCACTGCGCGACCGCCGGGCAGCCTTCATTTTTCGCAATGGTTTTCGTCTGACCGAACCGGTTGGGAAATGGTTCTTCCGCCCGGTTGCAACGGCTTACATTCATGATTTCAAGACCGAGCAGCTCTATCAAATGTCCAAGGCCCAGTTCAGCTACGAGAATTACGTGGACCGCCAGGACTTCAACGGCGGCCTGGATGTCGGTTACGAAGTGGCAAAGAAAACCTATCTGGTTGCCGGTTATCGCTACGGGCGGCAGGACCAATTCACGCTTCCCGGCGCCGGCGGCACAACCCTGTACAGCCCGTACGGCAACGCCTATCAACGCTTTCTGCTGGGCGGGGAAGGCAGTCCCGTCACTTGGTTGAAACTGGCCGTTCTCGGTGGACCGGACATCCGCCAGTGGGATTCCGCCACACCGGCGGGGTTTGACCGGAACGGACTGCGATATTACTGGGACGCCTCGGCAACGCTGCTGCCGACCGGGAACGACACGGTGACACTCAAGTCCACGCGCTACGAGCAACCGGCTTTCTCCAGCTTCAGCATGTACGAGGACACCAAGACTGACCTCGCTTGGAAGCACAAGTTCAACGACCAGTTTGCCACAACCCTGGGATTCACGCTTTATGTCGGCGATTGGGAGAAGCCGGTGACCCGGGATGATTGGATTTACACGCCCAACGTTTCGCTGGCCTATGCCTTTACAAAAAATCTTGGCGCCGAATTCGTGTATTCCTACGACTGGGTGGACAGCAAGGTGTCCGCGGGTGAGGAGACGCTGACGAACAGCCACGAGTTCACGCGCCACCTCGTCTCGCTGGCCGTCAAATACGCGTTTTGAGTTGAAGGCCGACGCCTGAAACGGGCGGCTGGTGTTTCTGCTCCATGAAATTGAGGTGAACGAAGCAACGGATGTTGTTTCTTTGACAAAATAGGTGGGGGTTGCCGCATCGCCCGGACTTACCTTGATTCCAGGGCCGTCGGCGAGGAGCAAGGCCGATCGAATTTCGACGTCGCCCTGGCGATTTTAGTGACGCAATAACTTTGAATTTTTCATCAATATGAGCACAAGACCAAAACTTACACTGGACGCCAATGAAGGCGTCGCCCACGTCGCCTATCGCCTCAACGAGGTCATGGCCATTTACCCCATCACGCCGTCCTCCCCCATGGCCGAGTTCTGTGATCAATGGACGTCCGAAAACAAAAAAAATCTCTGGGGCACCATCCCGTCCATCATAACTTTGCAGAGCGAAGGCGGCGCCGTCGGCACGGTCCACGGCGCGCTGCAAACCGGTTCCATCGCCACCACCTTCACGGCGTCGCAGGGACTGCTGTTGATGATTCCCAACATGTTCAAGATCGCGGGCGAGCTGTTGCCCACGGTCTTTCATGTCACCGCCCGCGCGGTGGCGACCCATGCGCTCTCCATTTTCGGCGATCACAGCGACATCATGGCCGTGCGCACCACCGGCTGGGCGATGCTCGGGTCGGCCAGCGTGCAGGAAGCGCCGGACTTTGCCCTGATTGCACAGGCGGCCACGCTGCGCTCGCGAATTCCGTTTGTGCATTTCTTCGACGGCTTCCGCACCTCGCACGAGGTGCAGAAGATTGAGATGCTGACCGAAGCCGACTTGCGCGCGTTGATTGACGACAAGCTGATTGCCGAGAACCGCAAACGGGCGATGACGCCCGATCATCCGGTGCTGCGCGGCACGGCCCAGAACCCGGACGCGTTTTTCCAGGCCCGCGAGGCGTGCAACCCGTTTTACGCCGCCTGCCCTGACATCGTGCAACAGGTGATGGACGAATTCGCGAAGCAGGTTGGCCGCGCTTACAAACTGTTTGAATACGTCGGCGCGCCGGACGCGGAACACGTGATTGTGCTTATGGGCTCGGGCTGCGAGGCGGTGCATGAGACGGTCGAGCATTTGAACCAGCGCGGCGCGAAAGTCGGCGTGGTCAAGGTGCGGTTGTATCGGCCGTTCGACAGCAAACGTTTTGTGGAAGCGCTGCCGCGGTCGGTCAAGGCGGTCGCGGTTTTGGATCGCACCAAGGAACCGGGCGCCGCCGGCGAACCGCTGTATCAGGATTGCGTGGCGGCGATTCTCGAAGGCATGACCAACGGCTGGGGCAACTTGAAAATGTTGCCCAAGGTCGTTGGCGGCCGCTACGGCCTGTCCTCCAAGGAATTCACTCCGGCGATGGTCAAGGCCGTGTTCGACAATCTCGCCAACGCCACACCCAAAAATCATTTCACCGTCGGCATCACTGACGATGTTTCCCACACCAGCCTGCCGGTGGATCACGAATTTTCCACCGAACCTGATAACGTGATTCGCGCGTTATTTTACGGGCTGGGCGCGGACGGCACGGTGGGCGCGAACAAAAATTCCATCAAAATCATCGGCGAAGGCACCGAGAATTTCGCGCAGGGCTATTTCGTCTATGATTCCAAGAAATCCGGCAGCATGACGGTGTCGCACTTGCGGTTCGGACCGGAGCCGATTCGCTCGACCTACCTGATCACCCGCGCGAACTTCGTGGCCTGCCACCTGCCGACATTCCTGGAGAAATACGACATGGTCAAACCGCTGGTGTCCGGCGGCACGTTCCTGCTCAACACGCCCTACTCGAAGGACGAAGTGTGGTCCAAACTGCCGACGCCGCTCCAGGAATCACTCATCGCCAGGAAGGCGAAGTTTTACGTGATTGACGCGACCAAGGTGGCGCGCGACAGCGGCATGGGCGGGCGCATCAACACCATCATGCAGGTCTGTTTCTTTGCGCTTTCCGGCGTTTTGCCGCGCGACAAGGCCATCGAATCCATCAAGTATTCCATCAAGAAAACCTACGGCAAAAAGGGCGAGGAAGTCGTCGCCATGAACCTCAAAGCCGTGGACAACACGCTGGAGCATCTGCACGAGGTGCCGGTGCCGAACCGTGTGAATGGCAGCGGCGGTTTGCTCCCGCACATCTCGCTGAACGCGCCGAAATTCGTGCAGGATGTTCTCGGACGTCTCGCCGCCAGCGAAGGTGATGTTTTACCGGTGAGCGCGTTCCCGGCGGACGGCACGTTCCCGACCGCTACCGCGCAATACGAAAAACGCAACCTTGCGCTCGACATCCCGGTGTGGGACGAAAAGGTCTGCATCCAGTGCCTGAAGTGCGTCGCCATCTGCCCGCACGCGACCATCCGCGCAAAGGTTTATGAGCCAGCGGCGCTCAATGGCGCACCCGCCACTTTCAAGTCCACGGACAGCCGCAATCCGGAGTTCAAGGGCTGGAAGTTCACGCTGCAGGTCGCGGCGGAAGATTGCACCGGCTGTTCGTTGTGCGTGGACATCTGCCCGGCGCGCAACAAAACCGAAACGAAACTCAAGGCCATCAACATGCGGCCGCAGGCGCCGCTGCGATTGCCGGAGCGCGAGAACTGGACTTTCTTCCTCGGTTTGCCTGAATTGGACCGGCGCAAGGTCAAGATGACCCAACTGCGCCAGCAACAGCTCATGCGGCCGCTCTTCGAATTCAGCGGCGCGTGTGCCGGCTGTGGCGAGACGCCCTACATCAAAATGCTGTCGCAACTGTTTGGCGACCGCGCCGTCATCGCCAACGCCACCGGTTGTTCCTCGATTTACGGCGGCAACATGCCGACGACGCCCTACGCGACAAACGCCGAGGGCCGCGGACCGGCCTGGTGCAATTCGCTGTTCGAGGACAACGCGGAATTCGGCCTCGGTTTTCGCGTCTCGATTGACAAACAAAAAGAATTTGCGACCGAACTGGCGAAGAAACTCGCGCCGCAACTGGGCGACGATCTCGTGACCAGCATCGTGAACGCCAATCAATCCGACGAAGCCGGCATTTATGAGCAACGCGAGCGCGTGGCCGCGTTGAAACAAAAATTGCAGAAACTCGATTCGCCGGAAGCGAAGCTGCTGTCCGGTCTCGCCGATCAACTGGTGCGCAAGAGCGTGTGGATCGTCGGCGGCGACGGCTGGGCCTACGACATCGGTTACGGTGGCCTCGACCACGTCCTGGCTACCGGGCGCGACGTCAACGTGCTCGTGCTCGACACGGAAGTTTATTCCAACACCGGCGGCCAGATGTCCAAGTCCACGCCGCGCGGCGCGGTGGCGAAATTCGCCGCCGGCGGCAAGTTGATGGGCAAAAAAGACCTCGGCCTCATCGCCATGACCTACGGCCACATCTACGTGGCCAGCGTGGCGCTAGGCGCCAAGGACGAGCAGGCCTTGCGCGCGTTCGTGGAGGCTGAATCCTATCCCGGACCGTCACTCATCATCGCCTACAGCCATTGCATCGCGCACGGCATCGCGGTGGACATGGGCGTCGGCGCGCGCCAGCAGAAACTCGCGGTGGAAACCGGCCAATGGCTGCTCTACCGGTTCGACCCGCGGCGGGCCGCGGCCGGCGAGAACCCGCTGCAGCTCGATTCCTCGGCGGCAAAGGCAAAATTGCAGGATTATCTCCTGACGGAAAACCGTTTCAAGATGCTCACCAAGAGCAAACCGGAAGAGGCGAAAAAGCTCTTCGCCCAGGCCCAAGTGGATGCCGACCGCCGTTGGAAATTCTATGAATTTCTGTCCGGACGCGTCACCAAGACGGGCAATGGCCAGCCCGCGACCCCGCAGGCTGCGGCGACCGTGGATCAACAACCATAAGTTCAATGATGATTTACGAATTACGATTGCCGATTGACCCCGCCGAAGGCGGGCTGGCGCGTAAATCGTAGATCGCAAATCGTAAATGTTATGAATCTGACCACCACTTATCTCGGCTTGAAACTTCGGACACCGCTCGTTGTGGGAGCCTCGCCGTTGTCAGAGGAAATTGACAACCTCAAACGCATGGAAGATGCGGGTGCGGCGGCGGTGGTGCTTTACTCGTTGTTCGAGGAACAACTGCGCCAGGACCGCGCCGAACTGGTGCATAATCTGGAACAGGGCACTGAAAGTTTCGCGGAGGCACTCACTTATTTTCCGGAACCGGAGGAATTTCATCTCGGCCCCGAGGAATATCTCAAGCACATCGCCAAGGCGAAAAAGGCGACGCGCCTCCCCATCATCGCCAGTTTAAACGGCTCCTCTCCCGGCGGCTGGACGCACTACGCCAAGCTCATCCAACAGGCCGGCGCAGATGCGTTGGAACTGAACATTTATTACATCCCGACCGATTTCAACCTGTCGGGAACGGCGGTGGAACAAACCTATCTGGACATCCTCAAGGCGGCGAAATCGGAAGTGACCATTCCTGTCGCCGTCAAACTCAGTCCCTTTTTCAGCAATTTTGCGAACATGGCGAAACGGCTCGACGATGCTGGCGCAAACGGGCTGGTACTGTTCAACCGGTTTTATCAGCCGGACATTGACCTGGAGACGCTGGAAGTCAAACCGAACATCCTGTTAAGCACGCCGATGGCGATGCGCGTGCCATTGCGTTGGATTGCGATTCTTTACGGCCACGTCCGCGCGAGCCTGGCCGCCACCAGCGGCATCCATCGCGCGTCCGACGTGTTAAAGATGCTCATGGCCGGCGCGGATGTGACGATGCTTTGCTCGGTGTTGATCCGGCACGGCGTACGGCAAATCAGCACGATCGAACGCGACCTGGTCGCGTGGCTGGAAGAGCGCGAATACGAGTCCGTGTCGCAGCTCAAGGGCAGTCTCAGCCAGAAGAACTGTCCCGCGCCCGGCGAATTCGAGCGCGCGCAATACATGCGGGCCATCTCCAACTATCCCGTGCCGACGATGAACTAAAAACTCCGGAATCCGAAGATTTGTCCCGGAGAGGGCCTGGCTCTGCGAATCCCCATAGCTGCCAGAGCTCCAACGGCGCAATACCAAGCCCCTGCCGCGCCTTCCTCTCCTGATTTGATATTCAGCGCCCACCCCGACGCCAAGGTGTCGGGATTCATGCGATGTTGGTATCGTTTGGTTGTAGCGGCGGTCTGTGACCGCCGAAAATGGCGCTCGCAAAGCGCCGCTACAGCGAAAAGTTTGAAATTAAACCACTTTCGTTCATACCTTGACGTTTTCTTTTGGCCGGTTTTGTGCTACAATTCCGCCTTGGTTCGGTTTCATAAACAAAATCAAGGAACATGTTTTATCCGGTCGGATTATCGCGGTTGAAAACGCAGGCGATTATTACTTGTGGCGTCATTGGTGTCTGGCATTCGGTCCAAGGCCAGATCACAGCAAGCAACGACTTTTATATCGCCACGGAGGGAACGGCATTGACGGTGTCAGCACCGGGTGTCTTGACCAACGACACGGGAGGCGGCCAGCTAACGGCAACGTTGGTCAGCGGACCGGCGAACGGCACGCTCAGTTTGAACGCGAATGGTTCCTTTACTTACACGCCAACGAATAACTTTACCGGCGTGGACGGCTTTACCTATCAGGCGAGCAGCGGTTTGCAGGTTTCCGGCCTTGCAGCCGTGGTCATCATGGTCGTGGCACCGGGGGAACTTTTCTACGACAATTTCGCGCGCCCGACCAACAGCGGCTCGGTTTTTCCCTGGACGCCAGTGTCGGATACCAGCGGACCGTTGCCGGTTTTGGGCACCTGGGGCATCACCAATAGCCTGCTAATCGGGCACAGTCCTCCCTACAGTTACGGATACATCTATTTCAACACCAATTGGACGGACTATTCGGTCCAGGCGCAAATCCGGTTTGCCGCGAACAATGCGTCGAGCGCCGCCATTTTCGGGCGTTTGAACGCAGCCGTCGGCGCGCAGTACTCCGTGTGGATTTATCCGGAAGAATCTCCAGAAGGCCTTGCGTCGGGAAATGGCACGGCCATCCTGTGGTTTATCAAATGTCAGACCTGGTCCACTTACACGGTGATAGGGGACCCGGTGACATTGCCCGGGGTGGGTGTGGACTGGCACACGGTGAGGTTGAAGTTCCAGGGCAGCAACATCTCTGTGTATTTCGACGGCATCCTGGCGTTGAGTGTAACGGATGACGGGTCACTTGATGGCAATCCCGCATTCACCAGCGGCGGGATCGGCCTGAGCATGTGGACGTTACCTCCGGCGGCTTATGCCTACTCGGTGGACAACCTGATCGTGAGCACCTCCAATTCGATTGCCAATTACGATACCTACAGAGCCATAACCAACACGACGTTGCGCGTGGCCGCGCCGGGGATTCTGGCCAACGACTCGGGGAACGCGCCTTTGACCGCCACTCTGGTGGGTGGCCCAACTTACGGCAGCCTGACACTAACCAACAACGGCGGGTTCAGTTACACTCCCACGGGTGGTTTCAGCGGGACGGACCTTTTCACTTATCAATGCAGTGACGGTCAAACCACGTCCCAAGTAGCGACGGTGACCATCACCGTGAACAATGCGGCTTTGGCCAACAATGACGCCTACACCGTTTTGTCCAACACAACCCTGAACGTGGGGCCACCCGGAGTGCTGGCGAACGATCAGGACGGGACCGGGCCTTTGACCGCCATCCTGAACAGTGGCCCGGCCGACGGCAGCCTGACACTGACCAATAACGGTGGGTTCAGTTACACTCCCACGAACGGTTTTATCGGGCTGGACAGTTTCACGTATCAATGCCGCAACAGCCAGTCCACCTCGCAGGTGGCGACGGCAATCATCAATGTGGCGGCGTCAATACCTGTGCCGCCGATTCTTTCATTTGACCTCACGAACAATTTTTCCGTTAGTAATTCAGCCTTGATCGTCACCGGCACAACTGCTGGTGGCATGACCGTGACGAATGTTTTTTATCAACTTAATGGGACTGGATGGAATACGGCGCAAACGACCAATGGCTGGACCAACTGGACCGCAAACGTGATGTTGTCGCCTGGGACAAATGTCATTCAAGCTTTTGCGGTGGACAGCATCGGTGATGTCTCGCCCACCAACCAGGTTAATTTGGTTTGTATATTAAGCGCGGTGTTGACGGTGACCACCAATGGCAACGGGACGGTTAGTCCCAATTACAACGGCGCACTCCTGCAAATCGGCAAGGGCTATTCCATCACCGCCACGCCAGGAACGGGTTTCATGTTCACCAACTGGACAGGTGGAACCGGCCTGCCACTGGCAGTGTTGACCAATGGGACGACCGTGAAGTTTTTAATGGTGAGCAATTTGATGTTGCAGGCGAACTTTGTGGACGTGATTAAACCGACACTAAGCATCACCAACGTGACGGCGGGAATGAATGTGAGCAACGCTTCCTTCACAGTGAGAGGCAAGGCCGGTGACAATGTGGCGGTGTCCAACGTGTTCTACTCGTTGAACAACGCGGGATGGAGCAACGCGGTGACGGGCAACGGCTGGACCAACTGGACCGCGGCGGTAACGCTGACGCCGGGAACGAACATAGTTGCCGCCTACGCGGTGGACACTGCGGGCAACAAATCCACCACCAACACGCTGAACTTTTTTTATGTGGTGAACGCAATCCTCACGGTTGGCACCAATGGTTTGGGCTCTTTGAACCCGAATGACAACGGGGCATTGCTGCAAATCGGGAAAGGCTATTCAATCACCGCCTCGCCGGGGAGCGGTTTCATGTTCACCAACTGGACGGGGGGAACCAACCTGCCGC
>Ga0181538_10003905_pt1 | contig 14281 bp, 15 predicted proteins | sample PEATcosm2014_Bin_40_FD_119773 | JGI IMG/M metagenome (GOLD analysis project Ga0181538, IMG submission 119773) | Peatland microbial communities from MTU Mesocosm Facility, Houghton, MI, USA - PEATcosm2014_Bin23_30_metaG | ecosystem: Environmental > Terrestrial > Soil > Wetlands > Peat | place...
CGAATCTGGACGGTTTGGTGAACGGCTCGGACTTCAACATCCTGGCGGCGAACTTCAACCAGAGCATCACCGGCTGGGACCAGGGCGACTTCAATTACGACGGCCTGGTCAACGCGTCCGACTTCAACGTGTTGGCGGCGAACTTCAACCAGGGCGTGAGCGGCGCGGCCTCGGCCGGCGACGTTGCCGCCTTGGACGCCTTCGCCGCGGCCAATGGATTGTCTTTACCGACATCCAGTGTGCCCGAGCCGGCGAGCGCGGCGTTGATGGGCATGGCTGGATTGGGCATTCTCCGCCGGCGACGACGATCTTCTCGCTAGACGGGTATCGATTGCTTCGTAGCGTTCCGCCATCCGCCCAAAGCCGGGGGATGGCAATCCCCCGGTCTTCGAACGCTACAAGCCACTTGAATCTGCTTGAGTCGCCAAACGACGAGTCCCATCGCGGCGCACCGGATAGCGCCGAGGATGCCGACGCTAAATCGCTCGCTAATTCCGGCCCAACTCCCGCATTGGCCCGCGTGTAATCATTGAGCACGCTGGGACTCGAACCCAGGACCTACGGATTAAAAGTCCGTTGCTCTACCTGCTGAGCTACGTGCTCGGAACAATCTGAATTGCTCGGAAATTCAGGGTTTCGCCGCATATTACCGATTGATTCTGAATCTTCAACCGCGCCGGTCAAATGGACGCATCCGGGCGCATCTGGACGCGGAAAGTCGCCGCCAGGTGACAAGGGTACTGACAAGTGAATTTCGCCCCCGTCCGTTCCCGTCGCCACGGTAACTTGCCGCGTGCTGGACAGGTCCGGCAGGGTGTCCAGCGCCCCCGCCAAATCTTCACGCCGAAGGTGCGTGTAGCGGTCCATTGTCAGCGTGATTGTGGAATGCCGGGCCAGCCGTTGCGCCGTCTTTGGATGCACGCCCCCCGCCGCAAGGTTGCTGATAAACGTGTGCCGCAAAGCATGGAAATCAGCGCAGCGGCGGGCGTCGTCACGATATGCCAGGAATGTACTCCCCTTGCGTTCGTCGCGTTCCTCTTGCGTGCCAGCGTCGGCAATCCACTTGTCGCGGGCGGCGGCAAGGTCGGCTTGCATCATGTCGATGATGGTGTCACGGCGGGGCATGTTGAACGCGGGCGCGGCCGGCATCTTGCCGGCAAAGTGCCGGGCCAGCATCGCCGCCGTGTCCGGTTTCAGCGGCAAGGTGTCTTGCCGGCGATTCTTCGCGTAGGCGGCGGCAATCTCCACGGTCGGGGCATCGCCCGCCAGATTGAAGCTCCCCCGCGTCAAGCTGCGAAGCTCGGCGGATCGCAAGCCGGTTTCGACGGCCAGCCGATACAACATCGCCCGATCCGCTCCGGTCATGCTGTACCGATCCGGCCCGGCGGTGGTGGTGTCCAACAGCCGGTGAAGCTCATCGACGGCCAGCGCCCGGCGTTCATGCCGCTTGTCCGTGCGGGCGTTGACACCTTGCAAGTGTTCCAGCGGGTTTGCAAACGCCCGGCCGTCGCGGACCATCCATCGGAAGAAACCGCGGGCATCGCGCAGGTAGTAATTGAAGCTCGCCGCCCCGATGCCGTGGTGGGTTTCCCCCTTGGCGTCTTTCCGGTCCTGCCGAAGCCCGGCAAGGAATGTTTGCACGCGGCTCGCGGACACGTCGCCAACCGTTGCCAAGCCCAGGCCCGTCACGATGCGCAGCACGCGGCTTGCCGAAAGCTCGGCATATTGCGGGGTGTTCCCCTTGGCCAGTAACGCGGCTTTCCAGTCATCGACGTGCATCGTCAGCGGCTTTGTCGATGCGGCCTTTTCCGGGCGCACGATGTTCCATTCCGCCAGTTTGGCCAGAATGCCGGCGGGCATTTCGTCCACGGCCCGCGCCAGGTCCGGCGGCAGGGTGTCATTGCTCGAGCGCAGGCTATTCAGCCGGTCGATAATGCGGGCCATCGCATCGGACGCCCGCCGATCTTCAAACAGCGGCAACCGGCGCAACACGCCGGCAAAATCCATGAAAACCGCGTACAGCTTGGCCGATTTCTTGCTGGCCTTACTGCCGTCCGCGGCCGTTTCGCTGTATCCCATGCGTCGAAGTTTCATACGTCACCGTCCTTTGTTCTTTCGCGGCCTGCCGGTCGGCCGGTATTTCACCTTTGCCAGTTCCCGCACGTCAATCAACATCATCCGGCTTGTGAGATAGCGGGCCTTGATTCGCCCGGCGGTAATCAGTTGCCGGACACGCATCGGCGTCACGCCCAGCTTGTCCGCGGCTTGATGTACCGTTATCTCCATGCCCATAAGTCTATCGACGTGAAAAAGGTTTGTCAAGCTCTATTCACCGTCCAACAATCCCGGCAGCGCCCGCTTGCCGCCAGGCCCGAAGGATTCACGCCGATGCCGCATCAAAGATTCTCGGCAATTGCAGCTTTGCTTGCCGTACGCGCTCGCGCGTTTTTTCAATTTGGAAATTGTCGGCGGAAATCTGCCGCTCGATTTCGGCGCGGAATGACTCGGCGGTAAACCGCCGCATATCCAGCACAGTTTGATCGCTGATGGTTTTCCCCAGCGCCAGCCCAACGGATTTATCCGCGGTGGTTGGCATCGCGCCAATTTCAGCAATGACGCCGGCAAGCCGTTCGTTCAGCCGCGTCAATTCGCCTTGCAGCTTGGAAATCACCCCTTCGCCGGCACGGATTTCCTGCATCGCCACGATGTCGGATCGCACAAGGGTTTCGTCAAGCGCGATTTCTCGCATCAGGTCTGCCAACTTCGCGGCGTCGTCACCGTGCGGCCCGTCGAATCGTTGCAAAATTTCCGAGTAAGTCCGCAGGCTCGCGTTGCGGCGTTTTGCCGCCAAGCTAATCGCCTCTGCCAAAACGTGTCCCATGTTCTCTCACATTCTCCGGCAGTTGCCGGCGTTAGTGTTCACGGCTCAAACGCGCCCGGATGCGTTCGATAATCTCCGGCGTGTAAACGTCGGTCCTTCTGATTTCTAGCGGCTTGATTGCCGGCTCGATTTCGCCTGCCGCCACGGTCACAGTCGCATATTTCATGTATTCAACTCGCCGCCACGGGACGCCAAGCATTTCGGCGACTTCGGCGAGAAAATAAAACTCGCTGGGCGGGTCCACGTCGCCACGGGCGATTGCGCCCAGCGCAGACAGTCGGTCAAACTCGCCAACTGCCAGGCCATCAACTCCCCCGCGAGTGAGTTTTTCCATCAACTCTCGAAGCTCTTGCCGGCGGCGCGCCGGCAGGCGGTCAAACGAAAGCTCAGAAAGCTCCGGCTCCGGCTCCGGCTCCGGTCGCCACTTCTCGGCGGTTTCGAGCGCGGCAATACGTTTTGAGATTGAACCGTTCATCGTTAATCCCCCGCGCGGATCAGCCGGCCCTCGTCTATCAACCGTTCGATTGTTTCCGCCGCATTTTGCTCGTCATCCCGTTCCATCCGTCGCCGGAATAGCGCGGCGTATTCATCGAAATCGAACGGGTGCGCGGCGCTTTTCGCATTCAGCCGCGCCAACTCTCCGGCGTCGTCGCAAAGCCGGCCGCAATGTGGGCAGGCCACGCCGGCCGCGCTTTCCAGCTTCGCAAGTCTTGTTTCAATTCCCATTGACTGCCTGCCTTTCGTTTTGCGCCGCCTCGAGCGCTTCAATCCGTTGCAGAATTTCCGACTCCGCGGCCGATGCCGGACGGCCCACGGCTCTATCCAAAATTTCCCGCGCCGCCGCGATCCGGTCGCCGGGCCGGGCGTCGGCATCGTCCAGCAAGCTCCGCAACAGCTTCACGGCCTTGTCGATGTCGCGGGCCTTGATTGCCTTTGCCAACCGTGCGCGGTGTTTGTTCGCCGGCGCGCCAGGGCCGGGCAAGCCGGCGAATCGCCCGCGGGCGTCACGTCCGTTTCCACCGTTTAATAACGGTTCGGTCATCGGCTTCCCCATTCTTCCGCGTTACACGCAAGATGTTCGATGGTTTCGTGCAGGGCGTGTATCCGTTTCTCAATTGGTGACAGTTCTTCCCGATGCCGCTGGCACAACCGCTCACGTTTCGCGGTTAGTGCGTCCAATTCGCTTCGCGCGCTTTGATATTCAGTTTTTTCGGTGTTCGCGGCTTCCCCGCGTAGAAGCTCGCCCAGGTGCATTTCCGCCGATGCAAGCTCTTCGGCCAAACTGGCGCAGGGGTGATACGCCACGTCGCCACGTTTAATCTGCTCGCGCAGTTCGATTACAACCTTGCAGGTGTAGGCAATCTCTTCGCCCGTGCCGGCTGGGTCGATTTTCGCCGCCCGCGCGGCCCGTTTCGCCCGCACGTCTTTTACCACTTGGTTCCAATCGTCGATTTTCAGCTTCTTCCCCCAGCGCTTAACTTCTTCAACGTTCATTCTGGCGGAAGCGTCCGCCATCCTGTCAATCATCTCGGCATACTCTTGACCATTGTTCGCGTTCACAGTTCACCGTCCTTCCGGCATTGCCGGGTAAATGTTTTAGTTGCCCCGCCAGGCCCGCCAGCCGCAACGCCGCGGCGTTCAAACGGCAGCGGCCTGCCGTCACTCGCCGGGCCTGCCGACGTGCTGTAATCCACGCAACGCAAGCCGAAGCTCCGCAAGGCGCGCTTCAACAGCGCCCGCACGCGAAGCGCCGGCGGCGGATCGCCAGGCGATGCGGCCTTGAAGCTCAAATGCCAGATTCCCGGCGAAATGGATTCCGTATCCATCGCCCGGCGTTCACAAGCTCCGACACTTGCGACACTTGGCGCGCCGATGGTTTCCCGCTTGTCACCCCGCTTGTCACTGGCGGGAAAATCCGGCCCGTTTTGCCATGCGTGCCAACCTTCCCTTGACACACTTTTACTGTCACTGTTGGCACAGTAGGTTTTTTGCGTGTCATTCATGGGTTGGTTGTTCCTTCCCTATCGTGCCAATCGTGCCAACCGTGCCATGCGTTTTATGTGGGGTGGTGCTGTCACCCTGTCCGGGCTTCGGCAACCGCCAAATGAATTTCCCGCCGAATGATGCCCGATGGACGATTGCCCCGATGTCTTCGCGGGCGCGTTGAACCCGTCGCCAATTGAATCCGGCTTGCCCGGCGGCGGTGCGGACGTCTTCAACCGAATGCTCGCCCAGGTCCGCCAGTTCATCCCGCAACCACGTTTGCACGTCTTCGCGGAATTCGGATGGTCGGCCATTCTCCGCGCTCATCGCTTCGTCGGCGGTCATTTCCACGGCATCGGATTCCCACACTATCCGGGCCGGATCGCCTTCGATGGTGAACGCCAGGCCGGTCGGCTCGGCGGCAAGGTTGCACTTGCCCGGCAATAGCAGCCGGCGTGCGCGGTTTTCCCGGTCCCGGCTCAAGTGCCAAATCATTCGACATATCCCGGTGAACGCCCGCGAACCTAGTGCCGTATCGTCCGCGTGATTCGATTGTGCTTTGCGGCGGTGTGCGATGATTAAGCCCGCGACGTTGAATCGTTCCGCCAGCTTGGCCAGCGGCGTCAAGATGCCCCGCACTTCGTTGTCCCGGTGCATGTCCACTTCGCCGCCGAGAAAACTGCCGATCGGGTCCACAACCACAAGCCGGCAATTCGGGATTCGTTGCAGCGCGATTTCCAGCGCCGCCACGTCGGCCAGGGTAAACATCACTTCAAACGGCTTGCCGTCTTCGCCAAGTCGCCGGACCATCGACAGCAAATGGACGCGGGAAACGTCAGCGCCGCAAGCGTCAAGGCGCGGCCTTATTTGGTCGTGCGGATCATCTTCCCCGGAAATCATTAGCACGTCGCCCGGTTCGCACGGCTCGCCGTCTGGAAAGTCGATGCCGCGTGTTATCCGGGCCGAAATGTCCGCTACGCTAAAACTTTTGCCGTCGCCGGGCATTCCAACAATCATCGACAGCCGGCCTTGCGGGATTCGCTTCGGCCAAATCCAGCGAACGTGCCGCGTTTCCACGTCGGCCATGTTCACCAAAACCGGCTCGGACGGCGTTGTTGGCTCGGCGTCATCGCGGGTTGTCATCCCCAGTTCTTTCGCGGCCGCTTTCACCGCGGCGCTTGCGTTGCCGGCGTGTTCAAAATGCGCCCACACGTCGAAAGAATCATGCACGCCGATACCCTTAACTCTGCCGTCATTCAGTGGGTCATTGCTGGAAAAGTGACAGCTTTTTCCGTCTTTCACGGACACCGATGCACTTGCCCCGCCGGGCCGTTTGAATCGCCCTTCCCCCGCCCGCGTGTAGCCGTGCCGCTCTAACATCGCGTCAAGCGCGTTCTTGGCATTGAATGCGTCAATCACGGACGCTTGGCCGTTGCGGGTTGCGTGCCGGCGTCGATATTCGGTTTGGGCTTGCGGTTCCAGCCGTTGCAATTCTTGCCGGGTGTGCGGCGCTTCGTCCAGCTTGCGGGCCGCGTCCACAAGCTCATCGACAAGGGTTTGGGACACGGCGGGAATATCGGTCAGACTTCCCACCAGCATTTTGTATCGGTCCCCCGACGGATGCAGGCTTGGCGGTGCAACCGCGTAGCCGCCTTCGCCCCGCGTTTCAATCGCAACTTTCCTTCCGGCGTCCTCATTCTCATCGGGCGTCCACGCCAGCTTGTCATTGCGTCCGGGGTTTTCACAAAACATGAATGCGTGATAGCCGCCGGGCGTCCGTTGGATCGGGATTCCATCGGCGCGCTTGCCCACGGCGGCTTGCCAAGCGTCATAAAATTCCGGCTTATCAAAATCCAATACCAGCAATCCGCCGGACACGTTGCCGCACACAAGCGCGAACGCTTTGCATCCACGCTTGAACCAGCTTCGCACGGTTGCTTCGTCGGGAATTTCGGATTGATACGGTTCCCACGTCGGCTTGCCGTCGTCACCCTTCGGCAACAGGTGCATCGCCGGGCGCTTGGTCCGATGGTCAATCGGCACGATGGAAAGCCCGGCCCGGATGCACGCCAGCGCCGCGGCTTCGGTGTCGGTGGTTTCGGTTGTGATTGTCATCCGGCCCGCCTTCCGCTTGCCGCGGCGTTCAATTCCCGAACCATCGACCATCGGCTTGCCGGCGGCATTCCGGCCGCGATCCATTCCGTCAATTCAACGCGAGAAAACAGCCGCTTGCGGCACAACCGAAAGCGCTTCAGCGGCAACCGGCCGGTGCGAATCAACTTCTTGATTGTGGTTTGGCCGACGGCCAGTTGCCGGGCCAGTTCGCGGGCGTCGATTAACAGCGGGGCATCGGCGGGTGATTCAACCGGCATTTGCGGCCTCCGGTTTGTCAGCCCCAGCGCGTTCGGTAAGCGCGCGCTCCACCATTGCAACGCTAAAGAGCATTCGGCCCGCGGCGCGGACGCACGGAATGCGCCCGGCTTCTGCCTCAGACTTTACCCACGTTTTGGGCAGCCCCAGCCGCGCGGCAACGGACGATGCAGACATGAATGTAGGCTCACGCTCCATGCCCGAATCGTACCGCCGGTTTTTACGTCCATCCGCCGTTCGCCGGGCATGTCACGGATTGTCACGCTTTCGTCACGAATAAATCACGATATGGCCCCGTTATTCCGCCAGAAATTTCTTGACTAGCCCCGCTGCTTTGCTGGGGAAAGCACGCTCAACGTCTTGCAAGCAATATTCGGGGTGACTGCGAGCGCTCTTCTTTCGCGTGCGGATGTCTTTGTTGCGTTCTACCCGTTTGCGAAGATTCTCCGGATTAACCGTGCATTTAGCATCAATCCAGCGCGCGTTTGCCCAAAGTAGGTCGGCATCGTCCGGCGATTTGGCGGCAATAATCGCCAGCAATTCCTGTCTGAATTGCGCGGGCGATCCTTCAATCTCAAAACATTTCGTGCCACCTACGGCCAAGGCATGAAGGCATGGGGACGGCACGCCGCGTTTTTCGGCATGGGGGATCAGTTCAATGGCTCGATTTTGTACGTCCGCGGACATTTCGGCCAGCCGTCCGGCCCGCCTTGTAGTCTGCCGCCTTGCTTCATCGGCCCGTCGCATGGCATGTAGGGGGTTGGTTTGCTCCCTCAGCGTTGCGGCGGCCATATCCAACGGGCGGTCTTCAAGTTCAATAAGCGCCGCGACTCTATCGGCCAAAACGCCGCATTTAATTCCAACAAGGTCCATGTTCACCGTCCTTTCGGGCCGACGCCCCGCGGCATGACGGACGGTGAATCGCGGATCATGCCGGGGGTGTCGCTTGGCAGGTTGCAAGCCCGCCGTCCCGATGGTTCATTTTACTTCCGGGCCTTGCTCGCCTCCATCGTCGATTTCACAACGCCCGCGATCATCTTCCGAACGTCCGCCGGCAGCGTCGGCCAGGCGGCAACTATCGCGGCCAAGTCGGCGTCATTTTGTGGGTTTACTGACAAGCCGGGTGACAAGGAAACCGGACACCCTTTGGAAGTGGCGGCGGTTTCGGTGGTTGTGGAATTATCAAACGGATTAAAAGTCCGTTGCTCTACCTACTGAGCTACGTGCTCGGCTTGTTCGCCGGGGATTTGCGCCGCCGGGGCACACATGCCACTTTCAGAACCAACCACGGTTTTAACCGCAGCGGCGGCGGCGGGCAAACCGGCGGCGACGTCCGTCGGGATTTTCGACAACCGCGGCATCGCCCTTGCCGTTATAATCGTTGCATTGGCATTCGTTCGGCCTCGAATTCAAGGAGCATCGCCATGAAGGCAATTCGCGTTCATTCCTTTGGTGAGCCGGAGGTGTTGATGGCCCAGGACGTGCCGGAGCCGGTCGTTGGGGCGGGGCAGGTTCGCGTGACGGTGAAGGCTGCCGGCGTGAATCCGGTGGAGGCGTATATCCGAACCGGGAGGTACGGGCCGCAGAATTTTCCTTATACGCCGGGGAACGATTCGGCCGGCGTGGTTGAATCGGTCGGCCAGGGCGTGAAACATTTCAAGGTTGGGGATCGCGTGTACACCGATAAGACGGTGACCGGGTCTTATGCCCAGTTGACGGTTTGCGACGCGGATTACCTGCATGCGCTTCCGGATCGCGCGACGTTTCAGCAGGGCGCGGGGGTGGGAATCGCGGGGGGAACGGCGTATCGGGGATTGTTCCAGCGCGGCCGGGGATTGCCGGGCGAGAACGTGCTGATCCACGGCGCCACCGGCGGCGTGGGAACGTCGGCGGTGCAACTGGCCCCGCGCCGCGGGAATGATCGTCGTCGCCACTTCCTCCACCGAAGCCGGGCGGAAATTCGCCATCGAGCAGGGCGCTCACTATTCGGTCGATCACGACGTCACCCAGCGCCCCGACGACGTGAAATCGCTCACCGATGGCAAGGGCTTCGATTTGATCCTGGAAATGCTGGCCAACCGCAACCTGGCCTCCGATCTTTCCGCCCTGGCCAGGAATGGGCGGGTCGTGGTCATCGGAAGCCGCGGGAAGATCGAGATCGATCCGCGGGAGACGATGGGCCGGGAGTCCGACATTCTGGGGTTGATGCTCTTCGGCGCCACGCCGATCGAGCATCGCGCCATGTACAGCGCCCTGTCTGCCGCGATGGAATCGGGCACATTCCGGCCGGTCGTCGGCCTGGAGCTTCCGCTCGCCCAGGCCAGCCGGGCGCATCACCTGGTCATGGAAGGCGAGCAGTTCGGGAAGATCGTGCTGATCCCCTGACGCCTCACGGAGCCGTGGCCGGCTGGGTGGCGGGCGCGCCCAGCGCGGAGACCACCGCCGATTTGATCGCCTTGCCGCTCAAATCTTCCGCCACCACTTTGCCGTCGGGGCCGATGAACCACGCGCCCGTTGAATTCTGGGCGTCGAAATTGGCATTGATTAGGCCCCAGTTGCCCTGACCGACGATCGCCGTTTGGGGCCAGGGGTTATTGTTCAACCTGATGGGGTTTTGACCTCTCATCAGAAATTCCGGGTTGATTGTGAGAAGCGCCAATCGGCTGTCCCGGCCGTAGTCGGCGTAGACGTCCGTGAACGACGCGATGTTGATATCGAACGGATGGAAGAAATCGATCAGGACATATTTTCCGCGGAAGTCGGACAGCTTGAGATCTTTGCCTTCCGGCGTCCTCATCGCCAGGTCGAAGACCGAATCGCCGACCTTGTATTTCACCAATGTAACGACGGAGACGGGATCGAGTTGAAGCGGATCGTCGCTTCGCCCGCCGGGCATCTCGGGGATGGTGAATTCCGCATATCCCGTGGCGATCGGCTGTCCGAAACGGTTTTGGTTGCTTGTTTGCCGGATGTTGATGGAAAGCTGGTAATCCCCGGCCGGTACGTCATCCACGCGGAATGAGCCGTCGGGACTGACTGAAAAGGAGAAATTCCGCATGTTTGCGAAGGCCTTTCGCTGATTGGCGAAATAGGCCTTGCCGGCGTCGGTTTTCATCCAATCTTGCATCCATTGCCGCTGAGCATCGGCCGAGGACATTCTGATCAGCAAGGGCATGGGTGGCCCGGCGAACGCCACGTGCTGTTGAGACATAATCTGGCAGTAGGCGTACTCCCAGTCGGAGCGCCCGGACAATTCCGCGGGGACTATGACCTTTCCCACGACGGCGCGGCCGGTGCCGCCTACTTGCACGCTGACCGTCTTGCCCGGGTCAACCTCGACGGATTGAATCGCCGCGTCAGTCCACGAATTATTCGAAAGGTTGACCCGCCGCCCAATCGTCCAACCGCCCGGCGGAACGCGATCCACCACAAATTTGCCGTCGTCATCGGTCTTGGCGTCGAGTTGATCGAAAACGCGCGGTTGCTGGGAATCGAAGGCCATGTATCGCGCGGAGGCGAAGACGTCCACGTTCACCCCCGCGGCCGGCTTGGAGCCGACCATCATGCGCCCTTCGATGCGCCCCCACGGCGATAACGTGACGACCGGTGATTTCGCCAGTGCATCCTGATCCGATTCCGCGTAACCGGCATCGGCGAAGACGACGATCCTGAAATTGCCCGTCTGCGGCGGGAAATCAACGCGCCCATCGGCGCCGCTGGTCGCCGTCGAGGTCATGTTATTCTGAATCTCGCGGCTGTTCTGGATGAAGACCGGCTGGCCGCCCGGCAGCGCCATCGCCGCGGTCGCGCCGGCGACTGGATTGCCGTCGGCCGTGCGGACCGTCAGCACCAGGTCCTTGCCCGGCTTCATTTTCAGATCGAGAGTGACATCCCGCTCGTCGGAATTCACGATTCGCGATTCAGCGGGCATATACCCGGGGGCCTCGATTTTCACGGCAATGCCGGGATAGGACCAATCATCCGTGAAATCGAATTTCCCGCCGGGCTTGACCGCATTGACGTCCCAGCCCGGCTGCCAGGTCACCGGCTGGTCCCCGTTCCACTTGATTCCGAGAACCAATTGAATGTTTTCGATCGGCTTGCCGGTTGCGGCATCCGTGACCGTTCCGCGAATGTGGGAGACCGCGCCCAGCTTGATCACGTTGTCCTTATCGGGAATGAGGACCTGATCGTTCAGGCCGCGCAGGCCCCGGGCGTTAACGCTGACCGTGACCGGCTCGGCCGGCGCTTCGTTCCAATGGAAATGACCGGTGCCGTCGGTTTGGAAATTGGCGCTGAGGGTGCTGCCGCCGGGCATCCCCTCCCAACCCTGGACGTTGATAGTGGCGCCAGACACCGGATTCCCACTGGCGTTGACGACCTGGCCCGTGATGCGATGTGCGATGGACAACTGAATGGTCAGGCTCTGCTTTTGCTGACCCATCGCGAACTGCTTTAATTGCGGGGCAAATCCCTTCGCCTGGATCGTCAGGCTGACTTGTTGTCCGGGATCGAAGTGATAACTGAAATGCCCGGAAGCATCCGTATTCTCGGCCGGAATCGCGTTGGAGGCGCGTTGCTGACCGAGGGCGACCGAAGCCCCCGCAACCGGCACGCCCTGCGGATCGACGACGACGCCATCTACCGTGATTCCGCGGCGCAACGTAAAGACCGCCGTCCCGTCGTAAAGCTTGGAAACCGGAGTGAACGGCTCGGGATGCCAGAAATCGCCGGTGACGTGCTGGTAATCCCACGCGGTCAGGCCGATCTGATCGCAATCAACGGGCGCGCCGTCAAAGGTAAAGCTTCCGTCCTCGCCGCTCTTGATCTGCCTCGCGCGGTTATACGGGCTGAGGTCAAACTGTTCGTGCGGATTGGCGCTGCTTTTCTGGAAGTCGAGGATGACGGTGGCGCCCGCGACCGCCTGGCCGCTGTCATCGACGATTTTTCCCTGAACCTTCGTGCCGCGCTCCATCGCCAACGTGTAATCCGCTGGAATTTCCCCGCGGAGATTGGCGTTATACGGTGCCCAAGTCAGGCGCATGGGCACGTAATTCTTCCCGCTGACTCTGATGGAGAAGTTGGGGTTCCTGCCGGAAGGGACCACAATGCGCACACGGCCGTCGGCGTCGGTGTCGCCGGAGAAACGAGCGCGCATGTCGCTGTTCACCCTCAACCCCGCGATCGGCTGTTTGCTCTGCCGATCGATCACCAGCAGATTCATGACTCTTGTATTGGCCGTGTTCGCCGGATTTCCCGGCGTGGGGGTTGCGGCCCTGGGCGCAGGCGCCCGCGGCGCGGCGCTGACGGTTATTCCGGTATCGGGCACGCTCAGATTGGCCCCGGTCGTTCCGTCGCCGAACGACAACGTGCTGACGATGTAAAGCCCCACGGGCACCAGAATCGCCGACAGGACGATCAGCACAATGAGCACCCACGTCCTGGCTCCGCCCCAATGCAGCCCCGATCTTGGATGATATTTTTGCATCGTGGGTCCTCGCGATCCGAAACCCTTGCCGCGCCCGGCGTCGCCGCCGATCACGATTTTAACAGGTAAATCCGGAATGCAAATGGTTGGGGGAAGTTACCAGTTGCGTGTTGATCGCCTTTCACTCGCAACTCGCAACGCGCAACTCGCAACCCTACAATTCCCCCATGCCCCTGGTTTCCGACCGATGCATCTGCCTGCGAAAAACCGAGTACAGCGAAAGCTCGCAGATTCTTACGCTCATCGGGCGCCGGCAAGGCATCGTTCGCGTCATGGCCAAGGGAGCGCATCGGCGAACCAAGGCCGGCGCCAGCCGATTCGACGGCGGGATCGATCTGTTGGACCTCGGCCATGCGGTCCTTTCCGCCGATCCGTCGCGCGAACTGGCGCTGCTCACCGATTGGAAGCTCCAGGACGGGCACCTGGAACTGCGCCGCGGCCTGCGCGGGCTGTATCTGGCAATCTATGCGGCTGAACTGGTGTCCCTCCTGCTTGAGCAGCACGATCCCCATCCCGACGTGTTCGACGGCCTGGAACGGGTTCTGACGGATTTGGCCACGCCGACGCTTGAGGAGTCGTTCCTGGCGTTCCAACTGGATTTGCTGCGCCAAGCCGGCTTCATGCCGGAATTCGGCGTCTGCGTAAGCTGCTCCAGCCGGATCGGCGATCGGGACGGCGTCTATTTTTCACCCTCGCGCGGCGGCGTGATCTGCTTGAATTGCCATCCCGCCTTCGCGGATCGACTCGCCCTGGACGTCCGTCTTCTGCGATTATTGCGGCTGATTCAATCGCCCGCCGCCAGCGCGCCATCCCGCCGCCTGCCGCGCCTGACCCGCCACCAGACCGATCCCGTCAACCATCTGCTCGCCGAGCATATCGAACACGCCCTGGGCCGCCGGCCAAGAACGGCAACCTACGTCTTGGCAAGACGCGGCGGGCCGGCCGGCCCACCGTATTCTCCCCATCCGACTCCGCCCCTGCCGGCCTTCGGCGAACCACCGCGTTCCTAAGATCCCCCAATGCCTTGGCTATGAAGCCACTTGAAATCCAGTGAAGTCAGTGTGTGGCTCCAACTCCGATGGTGGGAGTCAATGGAGCGCTCTGAGGAACAGCCTGGATCGTCAGAAAGTGGCAGACGAGCGCGAAGTTCCGTTGAGAAACGATATCATCTCCGGCAATATAAAAGCACTGGCCGTGACATTCGGCACTTACAAATGCATCTCGCGGAGGCCGTTTGTTGGCATCCTGATAAAACACAATAATGTAATGCCGATACCGATCACCCCGCTCCGGGTAGTTATTTCCCGCGTAATAGTCCTGAATGCACTGATACGCCTGGTTCGGATGCGTATCGGGCGGTAAGTCATCGTATGGCCAGTCAGGCGGTGGCCTCATCCAAGGTTTCTCATATCGTGACGAATTCACTTTAGATGGTTTAGCTTTCCGCCCGGTAAGACTCCTGGAATCGAAGATATAGAAGTCCCTCTCGATTCCATCGTTACATTCCGCACTAAACTTTTTAATCATGGAGCGGATATTTTCAACCTTGGATTGAGACA
>Ga0181538_10003907_pt1 | contig 14275 bp, 14 predicted proteins | sample PEATcosm2014_Bin_40_FD_119773 | JGI IMG/M metagenome (GOLD analysis project Ga0181538, IMG submission 119773) | Peatland microbial communities from MTU Mesocosm Facility, Houghton, MI, USA - PEATcosm2014_Bin23_30_metaG | ecosystem: Environmental > Terrestrial > Soil > Wetlands > Peat | place...
CCAACATTTGGCGGTATCCGCATTAAAGATGAATCTCAATTTTCTGGCTGCTCACTTTGCACAAAATCATCGATCGGATTTGTAGCAAAAAGTGGTATGGATTTCTTCTTTTACAAGAGCTGGTTTGTAGATATTTTTGTTGATTACGTGTATCAAAAAGCAGATTTTCGCAAGGATGTTAATGCAAGCGGTGTGAGAATTGGTGCTGGTATTGGTTATGCATTTTAGCAAACCGAACTTCTCACGAGTAATTTGAAGTTAAAAAGATCCGTATTATTCTGATTCAAATACATCAAGCGAAAGATCAGAGAACTTTCCTTGTTTGGCCTTATAATTTCCTACCAGCGCAATCATCGCCGCATTATCGGTGCAGTATTGCGGTGATGGCGAGAAGAATGCCTTGCCCCGTTTTTCAGCAAGGATACGCAGGCGTTCCTTAATATACTTATTGCAGGCAACGCCGCCGACAAACGTGAAGGCTTTTACGTGCGGATATTGCGCGAATGCGCGTTCCAATTTTTGTTCAAAAATATCAGCGATGCAAACGAGCAGTGAGCTCGCTACTTCTTTCTTGAGCTGCTCATTATCGGGCTGCGTGAACTTCTTTGTTTCCATGCTATAGGCATTGCGCTTTACTAAATCGTAAAGAACGGCCGTTTTCAGGCCAGAGAAGCTGAAATCTAAGCCGATATCTTTGTTGCGCGGATAATTAAAAAAATCTTTAAATTCCATTTCACGCGCTAACTTTTCAATCACAGGGCCGCCTGGATAGGGCAGATTGATCAGTTTTGCTACCTTATCAAATGCTTCGCCTGCAGCATCATCAAGCGTTTGGCCGATTACTTGATAATCGCCAAAATCGCGCACGAGATAGAGTGCAGTGTGTCCGCCTGATGCGGTAAGGCATAGATGGGGGAATGGAATATCATATTCAAGAAAGGCGGAGAATGCATGGCCTTCAAGATGGTTTACACCAATAAGCTTTTTGCCCCGTTCGTCCTGAGCGGAGTCGAAGGATGCAATGCCTTTGGCAAAACATAAGCCAACCAGCAGTGATCCGGCAAGGCCAGGATTGCTTGTGACGGCAATATTATCAATATCTTCGAGCTTTACGCCTGCAGCATCGAGCGCTTCTTGCACGATGAGATTAATTTTTTCCAAGTGAGAGCGGGATGCAACTTCAGGCACAACGCCGCCATAAATGCGGTGTAAATCGATTTGAGAGAACAATTTATTAGAAAGAATACCACGCTCAGAATCGTAAACTGCCGCGGCAGTTTCATCGCAGGACGTTTCAATACCGAGGGTTAAATAGTGTTTCATTACGTGGTAACCACCATAATGCGATTGGTAGTTGGGTGTTGTTCAATCACGTATTTAGGACTGGCATGGAGTGTATCAGGATTAAGTGCAGAAAGCAGGAAGCGTGTGGAAATTTCATGGAGTTTTTCTTCGGAACCAACGCGCTTGAGAATATTTGAAGAGATCATCAATTTAGGCAGATAGACGCTTGAGCCGCCGATCAAATCGCTCTCGAAAAAACTTGGATCATAGAGAATCACGATCGCATTATCCGGAACACGGCCTGATCGCGCATCAATCATTTCTTCATGCATAATCCAGAAGTAAGGAGAGGCGTCATCATCATTAAGTTTGATGCCGCCGGCAACTTTGCGCGGAATAAGATTATTATTTTTCTTATGCTTTAATTCCAAGGACCATAGTTTATAGTGTGCTTCAGGCTTTAATTTGAGATACTGCACGGTTTCATCAAAGGCGAACGAGATATCGTCGACGACGAGTAAATAAAGCTGATGCATACTGCGATCAGTTTCAATACTAAAATAAATTTTATCTCCATCTATTTCGCCGCTTATCTTGTGCCCGCGAAAGTAGGCACGAATGCTTGGCAGTTCTTTGATAGCAGTTGGGAATTGTACGCTTGCAACGTAGATAGTAGTGTTTTTTCGTTCCGAAAGTCTGGCGTGTGGAGACCAATCGGCAAGCAAAGGTGTCGCTGTGGTGAGTGTGAGCAGGATAGCTAGAGTTTGTTTCAGCATGGGAGCCCCTCGAGATACTAAAACATAGGTTTTTACATCACCTCAAGCATAACGCAGAGCGTTTTAAATAGCAAAAACCGGATATGATGGGGGCGTAAAAGGGCAGCCGAAGCTGCCCCATCTATTTTGCTTAGTGATATTTAGGTAATTTCGCAAAGGCAGCGGTATATGCAGCTTTATCATTATTGCGATTTGCGGTTAGAACATCCTTGTACAATTGTGCGCTGTGACCATATCCGGTTAATATTTCTTGGCCAGTGCAGAGGAATGATAACTCAGGATCACTCAAAGAATTAAGCACGAAATAGTACACTTCATGTATAGATTTGTTATTTGGTTTATTAACCATGCTATAGCCACCGGTAGCGCCCTTGCCATATCCAGGAGTTTGCTTGTAGAGCGTGTCTATAGATGCAGGGTCATAAAGGGTTATGGTATGTTTGCCTGATGAATCGAGGGTGAATGCAGCAGCAACAATATATGGCAACCCTTTAGCAGTTTTCTGGTTCATCAGCACTTGTATTTGTTGATTGGATACCGGATCTTTATCGGTGATTTTGACATATTCATATTGAGTCCCATGAGCTGCTGCCATTGCGAGGCGTTTTTCGCCGGTCCCAGGAGCCCTAGGAATTTTACTCAAAGCGGTTGCAAAACTGGTTTTATTATTATCGTGATAGGCATCAAAGATTGGTTCATACAGATCTAATTTTGAACGATTTGTGGTGAAGAGGTCGTTTTTAGAGCATAGGTACGTAGCTTGAGTATCGGTTGGTTTAGCTACGATGAAGAAATAGACATTAGTAATCGGTTGTCTGTCATTCGGGTTTTTCATATTAGCGCCTTCAGTTTTGTGTATACCCATGATCGTGTCGGCATCAAAGTAATTATACGTTTTGCTTGCGGGTACAACAGCCAAAATAAAGGGAAGGCCGTGTTTTGCTTTCTCTTCAATCAAGCCGTGTATCGTGTCATATGCTACTGAGTCTTCTTCTTTGGTCGTATCAATAGTGACGGCTGATTTGTTAGGTATAGTAAATTTTAAGGGAGTGCAGAACGATGAGCTTGCTCCTAAGAGTGCGATACTAAGTATGATTAATTTATTTTTCATAAAAATCCTTTTTATATTCTTTAATTGGTGAAAAAGCATCGACATGTTTATGGTATTTTATCCTCCCAGGTATCATGATTTATGTATCACGGTTACCCTTCCAATATGAAAAAAGTTGAACTGGCGAGTCAAGAAGAGTAAGCCTTTAAGCAAGGCATTAGATACGATGGCGCATTTTTGATATACTGATTCCAGTACCTATCATTTATTAAGTATGATTAAATCAATGAAAATCCTAGCCCAAAATAAAAAAGCCTTTCATGATTACGAAATCCTCGACACGCTCGAGGTCGGGATCGTCCTATTGGGCGATGAGGTAAAATCCCTCAGAGCCGGCCGGGCATCCTTGGTTGGCGCCTTTGCAACCATCCATAATGGCGAGCTTTTCATGATCAATGCCAATATTCCCGTCTATGAGCAGGCTTATTCCAAAGCAACCGATCCCATGCGGACTCGCAAATTATTACTCCATAAACGAGAGCTCAATCGCCTTATTGGGGACATTTCCCGCAAAGGGGTGACGGTTGTGCCGCTGAAAATGTATCTTAATGAGCGCAATAAAATCAAAATCGAGCTTGGTATTTGTAAGGCAAAGAAAGCCGCAGGCAAGAAAGAAGAGTTGCGAGAGCGCGATATCAAGCGCCAAACAGAACGTGAGCTTAAAGGGCGCGATTAATGATGAAATATGATCACTGGTGGATTGTGCTACTCCTGGTCATACAACTCCCGCTGATGGCAATGGATATTCACACTAAAAGAGTCCATGATGGTATATACGAGATAATTGCAGGAACAGAAGATGGTGAGGCGGGAATATATAAAAGAGGCCTAGTAAATATATTAAAACGCCAAAAAAATCTCAAAAATATGACGTTTCAATCACTCAGATTAAATTCGGCACATGAGCAAGCATTTTTGAAAGCGCTCGTTATCAATAAAGAAAAGGAATTATTATCGACCTTTATTGAGATGTATTGCCGTTCATATCCATCAGCAGGCCTCAACTTTACCTATGCTGCAAATAGAAGTAAGAAAATACCTAAACATACCTTGTTGGACGTTGCGTTGACCGCATTTGGCGTTGCGGAGGAACAACAAAAATCAGGGGAGATTGAGCTGGAGATAGTGAATTTTCTGGCTCATAAAGGGGCCAAAATTAAGTTTTATAACTTAAAGCCAAAGCCGCCAATCAATAAACCCGCTGCCAAAACGTATGTTTGCTCAAAAACCCCTCAGGAGAGTCCAGCTCCGGAGGTCATAATCCTTGGGCCCATAGCGTCACCTGATGTTGGCCCACTCTTGGAGCCATATATGGGGGAATTAGGCCAAGATATAGAGCTTGAAACAGGGATTGCCGTCAGTTTTGATCTGGGCGATTCCAAATAGCCCGTTTTTTTGATATACTACCTGTATATCCATTCTTTGAAGTTTTCGGGGGCGCACTGGTTTCGACGTGTTAAAGAGAGCACGAAGAGCATGCCGAGCGTTGATTGAGTGCTCGTTAAACAATTGATCAAAAACAATAAGTGCAAACTCTATGTTTGTAAATCAAGACCTTGGTTCAATGAACCTTGGTGTTGCTCGTGCGTAAGCTCAAGCTTAATTGATCTTGTTAGTCCAACGTTTCTATCCGTTACCTAACTCGTATTACCCTAGATAGACCTGCCGTTGCGAGGATTTTTGGTAGCGTAGCGCGGCAGTATTACGAAACTGATCTATTGATAATGTTGGGTTTCCGGTGCAGTCAATAGATATAAACGGAAAATAAGCATGTAGTCGCTTTATGCCTGCTATAATGCGGACATGGGTTCGACTCCCATCGCCTCCAGTCTTCGCTCCTGCGGAGCTCCCGTCTACGCCTACGGCTACGTCGGGCTACGTCGTCTGGCTTCCTACTTCGCATATCCTTCGACAGGCTCAGGATGAGCGGCAACCCCGTTCATGGTGAGCGTAGTCGAACCACGTAGGACAGGTCGCCCATAGGAAAACTTTAAATAAAATACTATTCTTCCCCCGTTCGTCCCGAGTGTTTTTATACTACGCGAAGCGAAGGATAAAAATGTGGCGAGGGATAATAAATTCGATAAATAAAAAAGTGCGATGAATGATATGTTCATCGCACTTTTTGCATTCTTAATCCCGATGCACTTTTAATCAGTTAAGTTTTTTTCTACTCTCGCATAGTCAAAGCGCTCATTTCCTTTTTCAATTACAAACTTTTTAGGGTAGCCAGCCTTTGTGGTAAATCCATGTTTTTTAAAAAATTCTTCTCCGGGTTTATTTCCCATCTGCACGATTGCCTCTAGCCTTTGGGCTTGAGGCAATTTATTTTTTAACTCGGCGATAATGTTAGTTCCCCATTTTTGTCGTTGGCAGCTTTGATCTAAATAGAGATTGCCAATGTAGAGGGTATTTTTATCCTTTAGTTTGCCGGTTGCGATACCATGAAGACCGGTTTCATCTTTCAATTGCAATAATACTCCGTTATCACTTTCTACAAGTTCTTCAAACTGCTTTATGTTGTTCCATTCATGAAAAATACAATTCAACGCATCAGGAGACAGCCAATCATATGTTTGAGACCACATCGATTTTAAGAATGTAAAAATAATAGGAACATCAGCATGAGTGGCCTGACTTAAGGCCAATGTTTTAGGCGGTGTCTCTATTTTGCACGTTTTTCCTTGAGGCTCAGAAGTGTAAAGATTCGCTACGCTTAGGGTAACTAGTGCTATTAACTTTTTCATAATTATTTTCTCCGTCGTAGGCGGATTAAAATTTCCCCGGGAATTGTTTGATAATGCCGAACGTGATCATATCAGCCATCTTCATGATTTGATCAAAGATGTCATCAAATGCTCTGATATCCTTCTTCCATTCTTTTTTGATGCGTGCGGTTGCTTCGTCTGTGGTCAGGCGTAAGTGATCGTTAAACATGGCCATCAAATCATTTACCGTCCAATTATTGTTTGCTTTATTCAGAAAGTGGGACATATCTTCAGCATTCTTATGCCATCGGGCATCAGCTTCTCTTAATTTTTCTTGATTGCCGGCTTTTGCCGCGGCTACAACCTCAGCCGCAAGGGTAATATGATCTTTCAGCAATACAGTGAACGCATTGCCTGCGTCGGCACCGTAAAATTGCCCAACCGCATCTCCGATATCGGCTTGATTTTTCATTAAACGTTCGGTGACATCTTTATGATCCTGTGCATCCGAAACAGCAGAAACAATATATTCCCGTGTCCATATCACGTGATCAGCCCATAATTTGCGCATGGTTGTTTTGAGTTCGCATGTTTTAGATCCAGCCTGATTGCCGCCAGATCGTAAAAAAACGCGGTCAATAGTGATAGCACCCGCAGCAATGAGTAAAACTAGGCCGGTGGGGAGCAAAAGACCTTTTATAGTCATACTATTTTCCTTTACTTAATGAACGATAACTTCTTTGTTAAATTCTTCTCCTTCATTGCAGGTGGCGTACACTTTGATGCGTGCGCGCTTCTTAATGCGCTTGCGGGGAGATTTGCTCGGATGTGGAATTTGAATGTCGAGCGAATAGGTATCGGTCTGGGCATCAAAATCCTGATCAAGGATAATGCGGCTTGCGCGCATCACGGTGACGTGATTGATGTGATGGTTCGGGTCGGCAGAAGGGTGGTGGACGATGATTTCAAGATGCTCATCGAGCGTCTTTGCCGTTACGCTAATTGGCTCATGGGCTATACTGGAATGGGCTACTAGCATGAGTAGCGCAGCAAGGCTTATTGGTTTCATAGGGGGCTCCTTATTTGGAATACCGTAGCAAAAAAGGGCAGGGTAGAGCAAGGGAGTATCTTGGGGGGAGGAATAATTTTGGCTAGGGTGGTATCTATTTATGAGTCGTTAATGGGTATTTATTTAAAGTAGTTGTTTTGATACTATAGATACTATGCTCAGCATATAATCTTCAGAAGGTCTAATAATGAAATTTAAATCCCTCATTATCGCATTCGGCGTACTGCTTCTTGGTTCATTGGGAGCCCAGGCAAGCTCCTCTGAGCTCGTCCTGCGTCAGGCTTCCGACTACGCTATCCTTCGACAAGCTCAGGATGAGCGCAGTAGGGAATGGGTTCTGCCTGAGAATATCGATGTCCCGACAGTGTTCTTCCCAGGCATGGGATGCTGCTTTTTCACGCAGATAGCCCGGTATACAGGGCCCGAAGGTTTTATCACCCCACTGGGCGAGCATGTCTATTGCACCCGGGGCATTCATACCATCAAAAATCCATGCCTCATTGATGCAGAGTCGGATGAAATCGAGCATCAAAAACCGATCCAATCATGGCTGGCATTATGGAATCCATTCATGGCATTTAATGTGATCTGGAAGAATTATTATTTTACGATCACGAGCCTGGATCGTTTGAAATATGGCGTGAAGGTTGAAAACGTTTCGAACCGTGAAAGTGTTCGCGGCCATTATTCTCCATTCAGTGCCACAAATTTTGCCCAACATCGGGATATTCAAAACCATAAGCGCAAGTATGATGCCTGCACAAAAGCCCATCCTGAAACCCCAAAAATTCTCTATGGCGTCTCTCGCGGAGCGGCAACTACGTTTCGTGCCTGCGCCTTGCATGGCCACACATATGATGATGTCCGGCTCGTGATCCTTGAGGGCTGTTTTGATAATGTCCCCCATAATCTTAAAGCGCGGTTTCCGATGGTTTGCGCGGTGCCTGGACTCTATACACTCTGTCATGATCTTCTGAGTAAAGTGACCTGCTATAAAAAGGATGGCGGCTCGCCGCTTGATGATGTAGAACGCTTTCCAAAGCATTTGCCGGTTGCATTTATTGCATCTGAAGCGGACCGTGTAGTGCCTTCTGAATGCACCAAGGATTTGGTGCAGGCCTTAGTAAATGCTGGCCATCAAGAGGTTTATTTTTTGAGGCTCAAGGCATCTTCGCATTCGAAATATATGATGGATAACCCGCAAGATGCGGCCGATTATCAACATTTTATCCATGCGCTTTATAAGAAATACAATCTTCCATATATCGAGGAATATGCCAACCAAGGGCAATCGCTCTTAGAATCGTGCCGCGTTCTTCCGCCACAAGCGTAGACGGACTACTTAGCTTGAATGATCTGCTACGGGGCATCCGCAATAAAAACAGGTCTTATTTTCGCAGTGAGTAAGGTATCGATCCTTATTGGTGGCCAGAATTCGGGTCAGATCTTTTTGAGAGTAGGTGCAGTTAATAACGTGTTTACGTGTATTTTTGCTGTTTTGAGCCGAGCAAGAGGCATGAATTTTATGTGCTAAATACGGACTCGCAATGCATGAAATTCCAATGATGAGCCAAATTTTAATTTTCTTCATAAATTATTCCCCTGAAAAGTTTTGGCATTTAAAATTTTTGCCTTGACTTGTCATATTTGATTATATAAGTTTCAGCCTGAATAAGTAAAGAGTTGCGCTAAAAAGTATGCGTAAATCGTCTATAATCCTTTATATAGAACGTTTTTTGACATCGTGCAGCATTTAAATTGGCTGTTTTGTGCTGTCGATCGTAAAAAAATAAATGAATTATTGCTTTTTGGTGAATGCGATCGATATAGTGAGTTTGTCCATCCGGTCTTTGATAGATGTGAAGATCCAAAAAGCGGGAGCAAACTCAGTAAGGGGTTATGGGGTTATCTAGGGGCAAATGGAGGTTACTCGCTCCCGCCTTCGTTTATCCGGGCCTTCAGGCTCGGCAAACTCCGGCGGGCACGGCCCGCTAAGGAAAAATATAAATGTATGCAAAGCGTGTAGTTACAAAGCAATGGGGTAGGGTCGCGCATTGACTATTTTGGTGAGTTTGGTATCGTTTTCCTAGTTAGATCCAAACACTTATCTATCACATAAAGGATACTCTCCTATGAACAAAAAATTCCTATCAATACTTCTTCTTTGCACCGCAGCATTAGTAATTGGCTTAGTAAACGCAGAAGGCATCAAGGGAGATGCTCCAGCAAAAGACGCGGCTAAAGTAACCACTAAAGCATCTGAAACCGCAAAACAGCCATTGAAAGCCGGTGTAGTCTCAGCAACTGAGATTATGATGGGCACCGATATTGGCCAAAATGCGAACAAACGTATCGATACAAAACGTGTAGATATGATGAACAAGCTACAAAAAGAAGGTGCCGCAATTACCGAAGCAGAGAACACATTGAAAGCTAAAGCGAGCACGATGAGTGAATCATCAAAGCGCGATGAATTGGCTAAGATTGAAAGCCGTAGGCAAGAACTAGAATTGAAGAACAAACAATTCATGCAAGAGCTTCAATTGGCAGCTCAAAAAGAGATGGAAGAACTTGGCATAGAATTCGACAAAGCAGTCCAAATGATTGCTAAAGAACTCAAGCTCGACATCCTCTTTGAAAAAGAAAGCGGCCGTATCGTATTCGCATCAGAAGCGGTAAACGTTACTGAATCAGTAAAACTTGCGATGAACGCTCAATATAAACAACCGACGCAAGTAGCATCAGCAACTAAGGCTCCTGCAAAAGCAACTGCGTAGTTCATCTCCGAATGAATAAACAAAACAGGGTTGGCTCAATGCCAGCCCTGTTCTATTATGAGGATCTTCTATGACACAATCCCCATTGCCACCACTCACCATTAAAGCCATCATTGGCCTGGGCAATCCCGGCCCACGATTCCATCGTCACCGGCATAATATCGGTTTTCTTATTCTTGATGCTCTTGCACACGCGCACGGCGCCTCATGGCAAACGAAAGATAATGCGGAAGTTGCGCAGATCACGATCAATGATCATCGCGTATTGCTCATAAAGCCGCAAACATACATGAATGATTCGGGCAAAGTAATTCCCTGGCTCTCAAAACAGGGGATAAAGCCAGAAAATATTTTGGTGGTACACGATGAGCTTGAAAAGCCGTTTGGTAATATTAGTATTCGTATGGGTGGCAGCGCCAAAGGCCATAATGGTTTGCGCTCAATCATCGGCGTATGCGGTATGGATTTCCCGCGCCTACGATTTGGGATAGGCAGACCGGCACAACGTGAAGAAGTGCCGGATTATGTACTTTCTAATTTTTCTGAGAGTCAGGCTGATCTAGATCAGCGGATTCAGGACGCGGTTCAGATGATTGAGCAGTTGTTTGAGTAACCTGCGTTGGAATGGTCTTTATCATGTAAAAATCACACTCATCTCCTTGCTCGTCGTATTCAAATTCTTTCTCGTATCCTAAATTTAGGTAAAACCTGGATGTTTTGTGTGTGGTCCTAAGAAGGATCTCATGGTCATTTGTACATGGCATGGATTCAATATGCTGCATGAGCTTAGTGCCGTATCCCCTATGTCGATACCGCTTGGTAATCCCAAGAGCCTTTATCCATGTAGTTGCTTTAGAATGTTTTGCGAGGAATCGATTATATGCAATTACGCCTAATATCTGATCCGGGCGGTGAGAGCGGGTTCTCGGATATGGCTTTACAAGAACCTCGATATGTGCAGCTGAATGTAACGTGGTAGAAACATAGCGTTCATTAAGATCTTGAGATAGTAAACCAAAGGCAACATCGAAGTGTTGTTCATAATTGAATGGCATGATACGTACATTATCCATCGCATGGATTGATATGCCTTGTGACATTATAAAAATCAATGAAAATAATATTTTTTGCGTCGAACTTCGATACGGGACGCATCCCAGGGTTAAAAATCTCTTGATCGTCTTTGCGAGGACGATCGAGAACGATCCATGAAAGATGCGGACTTTTACTTGTGATTCTTTTTTACCCATTCCAAAATCTCATCTTTCAATTGAGTACTAATTTTGCCGCCGCCGCCTTGGATGGATGTCGGATTGCCTCCACCGCGCAACTCATGGTGTTCGTTTAACCATGCCCCGAAATTTTTCAAATTTAGGGCGTCCTTAAATTGGGGTGCGAGTGAGGTAACGAATATAACCCCGCTCATCCTGAGCGAAGTCGAAGGATCGCCGTCAGAGCTGACCAAGAAATAAAATCCTGGCTGCTTATTTTGCAAATGAGCCGCTATATCACGCAATTCTTCATTGCCTAGGCCGGCAAGCTGCAAACAGAGCGTCGGGATTGAACCGACGGTTGCAACTTCCTTTTCCCAAACCGGCAGTTGAGATTGCCATAATTGTTTTTTCAGATGCCTCATTTGCGTTTGAAGATCTCTGAGCGATTCGTGTTGCTTATGTACGGCGTGGATAACTTCATCTCGTTTAACTTTAAACTCTTGGCTTAAGTTTTTAACGGTGTCAAAAGTTTCTTGGAAAAGATCAACGGCGCGTGGCCCGGTCACCGCAACGATGCGGCGATGGCCGGCTGAAAGTGCCGTATTTTCAACAATCTTAAAGACGCCGATATCACCGGTTGCGCGAACGTGGGTGCCGCCGCAAAGCTCGGCCGAGAAGCCGGGCACTTCAACGATGCGCACTTGCTCAGGATTATATTTATCGCCAAAGAATGCGATGACCCCTTTGCTGAGTGCATTTTTGAGCGTGGTGTGCTCGATGTTGACCGGAATGTTTTCTTGGATCTTTCTATTGACCAGATGTTCAACGTGATGAATTTGTTCTGGTGAAAGATTTTCATGGTAGGTGAAATCGAAGCGTAAATAATCGGGATCAACCAGCGAGCCAGATTGTTTGATCTGTTTGCCAAAGATATCAATGAGCGCCGATTGAAGTAAGTGGGTGGCAGTATGATTTTTCATCGCATTGGTGCGGCGTTCAGCGTTCACGGTTGAAATGACCGGATCACCGAGTGAAATATCAACTGGTGCTTCAATTTTTGCGCCAATACCTTTGTTAAAATAACGAACTTCGTGGATCGGTTTTTTATGTCCTTCGATGGTAATCCATCCTTGATCAGGGACTTGGCCGCCACCGACGATGAAGAATGGTGATTCTTTGGTGATGATCCAGCATTCAGATCCTGCGGGTGCTTCTTCAACCGCCAGATCTTCATAAATCAAACCAATGATGGTCGATGGGGTTTCGAGCGATTCGTATCCGGTGAAGGTGGTGGTTACATCGTCGCCAAAATCGATATGCATCAAAGGATCACTTGTTTTTTTGCCCGATTGTTCTTTTTGTTGGGCCATTTCATTTTCAAAGCCAACCATATCAACGATATAGCCTTTTTCATGGGCCATCACGTTAATGAGCTCGATGGGGAACCCGAAGGTGTCATAGAGTTTGAAGGCTTGCTCGCCATTGATGCGTTTGGTCATTTGCTGTTCAGTAAAATACTTTTCTAAAATCGCAGTTCCGCGGATAAGATTTTCGGCAAATTTTTGAATTTCGCTTTCAAGGATGCTGACGATCTGCTTTTCCTGTTCCTTGAGGTTTGGATAAATATCACCAAACTCAGCAATCACGGTGCGGGAAAGTTCAGGGAAAATGTTCTTGGAGGAGAGTTTTTGTGCAAAGAGCGCTGCGCGGCGAATAATTTTGCGCAATACATAGCCGCGGCCTTCATTTGAAGGAGCGCCGCCATCGGCGATGATCATGGTTGAAGAGCGAACGTGATCAGCCAGAACGTGAAACGCTGCTTTAAGCTGGTCCGATTGAGCCGCATATTTCTTGCCAGAAAGTTGCTCAATACGTTCAATCAGTACGGTGAAAATATCAGTTTCATACACAGAACCTTTATTTTGGACAACCGCGGTCAGGCGCTCAAGGCCCATCCCAGTATCGACGCCGCGATGTTTGAGCGGTTTATCGGTACCATCTGGTTGGCGATCATATTGCATGAAAACGAGGTTCCAAATTTCTAAAAAGCGATCGCAATCGCAAGCAGGGCCGCAGTCTTTATCATCAGCACATCCATATTGAGCGCCGCGATCGATGTGAATTTCGGTGCACGGGCCGCATGGGCCGGTATCGCCCATTTGCCAGAAGTTTTCGGCAGCGCCCAGGCGGTGAATGCGTTCTTTTGGGACTTTGATCAGATCATGCCAAATATCATACGCCTCATCATCCGTCTCATAAACGCTGACGTGCATGTTATGGGTTGGCATTTTGAGTTCTTTGGTCAGGAAATCCCAAGCAAATTGAATGGCTTCTTTTTTGAAATAATCGTTGAAGGAGAAGTTGCCCATCATCTCGAAGAAGGTCAGATGGCGTTTGGTAAAGCCCACGTTATCAAGATCGTTATGTTTACCGCCAGCGCGGACGCATTTTTGAATGCTCACGGCGCGGGTATAACTACGGGTTTCTTTACCCAAGAAATAATCTTTAAATTGGTTCATCCCGGCGTTAGCAAAAAGGAGCGTTGGATCTTGGGCGGGTATCAGGCAAGAGCTTGCAACCTGTTCATGACCGTTTTTGATGAAAAAATCAAAAAATTTCTTACGCAGTTCCTTTGATTTCATTGAGCTACCTTACGCTAAAATAGGGGATAATCATGCAAATAAGCATACTCAATTTTTAAAATCAGGCAAACCGGAGGTGCGGTTGGTGTGTAATGAGATGTTACTACTTTGGCACGTTTTTTTCGAGCAGATGCGGGCATTTTGTGAGTAGAGTTTCCCAGCAATGGTTATTATAGGCTTGATGAGCTGCAATTATTTCTGCCATCTCTGCTTTGGATGGTTTTTGCTTTTTGGGAGTTTCTGTTAGTTGTGGTGGAGTTTGTTCTTTAGGATCAGAGGATTGCATACCATGCATCTTCATTGTGCTGATAAGCAAGCATGCTACTGCGATGTAACGGATTGATTTCATTGAGCTAACTTACGCTAAAATAGGGGATAATCATGCAAATAAGCATACTCAATTTTTAAAATCAGGCAAACCGGGGGGAATAAAGAAAGCGCCCGGGTTTAGTGGGCGCTTTTTTATGTTGATCGATCTTTGTAGATTCCTTTTTTATCCTACAATACTCACGCTACTTGCGAGTGATTGATTGCCATTGCTATCAACGGCAGTGATGTAATAAGTGTAGGAAACATTTGGTTGACGATTATGATCATAAAATTGTAATGGGCTAGTTGCAGGAACTATGGCGATCAAATCTATTAAAGTGGCATCACGGTAGATGTTATATGCAACGGGAGTACCACTGGTTGG
>Ga0181538_10003908_pt1 | contig 14274 bp, 12 predicted proteins | sample PEATcosm2014_Bin_40_FD_119773 | JGI IMG/M metagenome (GOLD analysis project Ga0181538, IMG submission 119773) | Peatland microbial communities from MTU Mesocosm Facility, Houghton, MI, USA - PEATcosm2014_Bin23_30_metaG | ecosystem: Environmental > Terrestrial > Soil > Wetlands > Peat | place...
ATACCCCAAGGGCGTCGAAGTATCAGACGATGAACTCGCAGCCGTGAACATCACCCGCAACCCCTTCCACGGCGACTGGAACTACAGAATCGACCCGGCAATAACCAAGTCGTGAGCCCTAAGCCGCGATCGCCGCCCGCCGACGCGGCCGCCCAGTTTAAGAGGCACGGGCCCCCCGGGAACGCATCCCGGGGGGCCCGCAAGGCACTGCTCGCCGACGCTCAGCGTCAGCTGATGCAACGATAGCTAGCCCTTCTCAACGCTGTAGTCTGTTGTGCCGCCTTCGATTGTGACCGAAGATTTGCCGACGTAGCCAGCCGAGGCGAGCCCGCCGAATACCTTGAATTCCGTCTTCTCTTCTTTGGTCCCGCCATCGTTGTAGTACGCTTTTTTGATCAGGGTGCTCGGAGCGTTGAGTTCGTGTGACGTAGCTTCCGCCCCGGATTCGGTCCCGGCCGCTCCAACGTTTTCGACAGCCACCGACCCTTCGACGGAGGCGTTGGAGATGATCGGACAGCCGCTACCTTCGAATTCGATTTCCACGAAGGTGCTGCCTGATAACGGCTTGAAGACCGTCACCGTCGTCCCTTTTTTGACTTCTTCGTTTTCGGCCTCTTCTGCCGTTTTGTACGCGAGTTCGGAAGTCAGCGCGTTAGTTACGATCGTCCCGTTCGTCCCGCCTTTGTTCTTGACGTGACAGCCCGATTCGGGGTACGTGCATTCCGAGTACGTGAGCGTCTCCATATCGGTACCACCAATCGCAGGCGAGCTGATGTTTTCAATCAGGTGCGCCGAGCCCGTTGCCGCGACTTGTTTACACGAGATGGTTTTCGCCGCGCTCGACGTCAGTTCCTGAGTGTTAACCGCTTTTGCTTCGATGTTCTTCGTACCGGTAAGTGTGGTGCCTGCCACTTTCCACTCCGGGTTGGTTGTGCCCGTCGCAAACGCGGGCGCGACCACGACCGCGCTCACAGCGAACACGGCCACCAGCGCCATTCCAATGATCCTGAGGCGTTTCATATGCTTCTGCTCCTTTGTAGAGGGTAGTCGACCGGATCCGCCGCATGCTCTCGTTTTCAGGTCGGAGATTCGACGAAGCCAGTCACTTGCTATTACGTACGACGCCTGCCACCATAGCGTCCACCCATGATGAAAGCTAGTAGCGTTTCTAACTGCTAACTGCGATCGCTGTCCCGCCGACACGGCGCGCCGCCGAGCGCTGGCCTGCCGGCTCCGGATGCTTCAGGGGGTCCCGTTCGGCGCGCTCCACGCAACAGGCTCCGCAAGCGCTCGTACGTACGAGGTCACCCGCGGCCCAGCGCGCGCCTGATCTGTGAGACGACGCGCTCGACGTCGGCGATCCCCATCTCGGGGAAGAACGGCAGCGCCAGCGAGCGCGCCGCTACATCCTCGCACACCGGAAACTCCCCCTCCCGGTGCCCGAAGCGCTCGCGGTAGAAGCTCATCAGGTGGATCGCCGGCAGATACGGCTTGCTCTGGATGCCGGTCGCCGCCAGTGCGCGAACGGTCTCGTCGCGGTCCACGCCGTGAGGCAGCTGCACGACGAACACGAACCATCCGCGACGGGCACCGCCCGAATCCGCACACGGAAGCTCCAGGCCCTCGACGTCGGCGAGCGCCTCCGTGTACAGCTCCGCCACGCGCGCGCGATCCGCCAGCATCGCCTCCAGCCGCTCCAACTGGGCGATCCCCAATGCGCACGCGATGTCAGACAGCCGGTAGTTGAACCCCAGTCGGTCGTGATCCAGCCACCCCATGTCGGGCGCGCGGCCCTGGTTGCGCTCGGAGTCGATCCGCTCCTTCAGCGCCGGGTCCGCGAGCGTCACCATTCCCCCCTCGCCCGTCGTCAGCTGCTTGTTCGCGTAGAAGCCGAACACGGCTGGATGCCCGCGCCCGCCCACGGGCACGCCGTCAGCGTGGACCGCCCCGAGCGCCTCGCACGCGTCCTCGACGATCGCCAGGCCATGCCTGTCCGCGAGCGCCTCGAACGCCGGCATGTCCGCGGGATAGCCGAAGATGTGCACCGGCAGCAGCGCCCGTGTGCGCTCCGTCACCGCCGCCGCCGCGGCGTCCGGGTCGAGGTTCAGCGTCACCGGGTCGATGTCCGCGAACACAGGACGCGCGCGCTCGTACAGCGCCGCGTTCGCCGACGCCACGAACGAGAACGGGCTCGTCACCACCTCGTCCCCCTCCCCCACGCCCACCGCGCGCAGCGCCAGGTGCAGCCCCGCCGTGCCGCTGCTGACCGCGCACGCATGCGACGCCCCCACCCGCGCGGCGAACAGACGCTCGAACTCCGCCAGGCGCGGGCCCAGCGACAGCTGCCCCGAGCGCAGCACCTCGATCACCGCCCGCTCCTCCGCCTCGCCCAGTACCGGGCGGGCAAGCGGGATCACCTCGTCAGTCGGGTCCTGCTCGGCGACGAGATCTGACCGCCGCCCGGCGCCCGGATCGGCCACTAAACCCTGCCGGTCGCATCGTCCACGAAGGGGGAGCCGAGCCTCGACTCCGAGGCGCTGCGCCGCTCGCCCTGCATGCCGTACTCCAGCGAGTCGACCAGCGCATCCCACGACGCCGCGATCAGGTTCTCCGCCACGCCGATCGAGCCCCACACCTCGTGCCCGTCGGACGCGTCGATCAGCACGCGCGTGACCGCGCCGGTGCCCTTCGTCTCGTCGAGGATGCGCACCTTGTAGTTGACGAGGTCGATGTCCTTCAGGTGCGGGTGGATCTCGCCGATCGCGTCGCGCAGCGCGCGATCGAGCGCGTTCACCGGGCCGTTGCCCTCCGCCGTGCGCACGTAGCGCTCGCCGCCCAGCCAGATCTTGACCGTGGCCTCCGTCGTCGCGCGCCCATCGGCGTGCTTCTCGACGATCACCCGCCAGGACTCCAGGCGGAACAATGGCTCGTACTCGCCCGCCTCCTTGCGCATCAACAGCTCGAACGAGCCGTCCGCCGCCTCGAACTGGAAGCCCTCGTGCTCGAGCTCCTTCACACGCTCGACCACCCGCTGCGCGAACTCGTCGTCGGCGACGATCCCCGCCTCGCTCGCCTTCTCCGCGATCGTGCCGCGGCCCGAGAGCTCGGAGATCAGCACGTCGCGGCTGTTGCCCACGACCGCCGGGTCGACGTGCTCGAACGTCTGCGGCTCCGCGCGCACGCCCGCCGCGTGCAGGCCCGCCTTGTGCGCAAACGCGTGCTTGCCCACATACGGCTGCGCCGGGTCCGGCGTGCGGTTGAGCAGCTCGTCGACGAAGTGCGCCGTCTCCGTCAGGCGCGCCAGGCGCTCCGCCGGCAGCAGCCGCGCGCCCATCTTCAGCTGCAGATCGGCGATGATCGTGATCAGGTTCGCGTTGCCCGTGCGCTCGCCGATGCCGTTGACCGTGCCCTGGACCTGCGTCGCGCCGCATTCCACCGCCGTCAGCGTGTTCGCCACCGCGCAGCCCGAGTCGTCGTGCGTGTGGATCCCCAGCGCCACTCCCGGGAGCGCTTCGCCGACGACCGCGAACGCCGTGCGGATGTGCGGCGGAAGCGAGCCGCCGTTCGTGTCGCACAGCACCACCCGCTCCGCGCCCGCCTCCGCCGCCGCGCGCAGGCAGTCCAGCGAATAGCCGGGGTCGAGCGCGAAGCCGTCGAAGAAGTGCTCCGCGTCGAGCAGCACGCGCTTGCCCGCGGCGACGAGGAACGCAACCGAGTCGGCGATCATCGCCAGGTTCTCCTCGCGCGAGACGCGCACCACCTTCTCCACGTGCAGCACCGACGCCTTGCCCACGATCGTGCACACGGGCGCGAACGACTCCGCCAGCACGCGCAGCCCCTCGTCGTCCTGCGCCGCCGCGTCGCGCCGACGGGTCATGCCGAAGGCGACGATCTCCGCGCTGTGCAGGGTCTCGCCCGCGAGCAGGCCGAACAGCTCGAGCTCCTTCGGGTTCGACGACGGGAAGCCCGCCTCGATCATGTCGACGCCGAGGTCGTCCAGCGCGTGCACCACGCGCAGCTTCTCCGCCGCCGTCAGCGTCAGCCCGCCGCCGCCCATGCCGTCGCGCAGGGTGGCGTCGTATAGCTGTATGTCGGCCATCGGCCTAGCCCGCGGGTACGCCGGCGTCGCCCGTGGGAGTCTCCAGATCGGCCGCGTGCACGACGTCCAGCCACTCGCGGTAGCGCTCGGTGCGCCCGTGCACCGCGTCGTCGAACTCCTTCTGCAGCACGCGCGTGATCTCACCCGGTTCGCCCGCGCCGAGCTTGTGGTTGTCGACCTCGCACACCGGCACGATCTCCGCCGCCGTGCCCGACATGAACACCTCGTCGGCCAGGTACATCTCCGCGCGCGCGACGTCGCGCTCGACCACCTCGTAGCCGAGGTCCTGGCAGATCTGGATGATCGAGCGGCGCGTGATGCCGTCGAGGATCGAGTTGTACTGCGCCGGCGTCACGATCTGCCCGTCGCGCACGATGTAGATGTTCTCGCCCGTGCCCTCCGACACGTGGCCGTGATCGTCGAGCAGGATCGCCTCGTCATAGCCGGCCTTCACCGACTCGACCTTCGCCAGCACGTTGTTCAGGTACTGCCCGCTGGCCTTCGCGTGCGGGATCAGCGAGTCCGGGCTGATGCGCCGCCACGAGGAGGTCATCGCGCGCACGCCGTGCAGCACGCCCTCATCGCCGTGGTAGCTGCCCCACTCCCAGCATGCGATCGACACGTCGACCGTCGCGTCCAGCGGGTTCAGGCCCATCGTGCCGTACGCGCGGTTGACGAGCGGGCGGATGTAGCAGGAACGCAGCCCGTTGCGCGCAACCAGCTCGAGCGTCGCCGCGCGCAGCACCTCGTCGGAGTACGGCAGCGGCATGTAGTACAGCTCCGCCGAGCGGCGCAGGCGCTCGATGTGATCGGCGTTGCGGAACACCGCCGGGCCGAGCTCCGTCTCGTAGCAGCGCATGCTGTCGAACACGCCCGTGCCGTAGTGCAGGCCGTGCGTCAGGACGTGGACCTTCGCGTCCTCCCAGGCGACGAATTCTCCGTTCATCCAGATGAGGTCGGTGGGCTCCACGTTCACCACAGCTCCTATTCGATCTTTTCGAGCACTGCCTTCGTCGCCTGCACGGTGTTCGCCTCTCCACCCAGGTCGGGCGTGCGCAGGCCCCCGGCGAGTGCACCTTCAACAGCCGATTCTACAGCCGCAGCCTCGCTTTCCAAGCCGAGGCCGTGGCGCAGCATCAGCGCCGCCGAGAGGAACATCGCAAGCGGATTGGCGATGCCCTTGCCGGCGATGTCCGGCGCCGAGCCGTGCACCGGCTCGAACAGGCCAGGCGCGCGGTCGCCAGACGAGCCGGTGTCGCCGCCCAACGACGCGCTCGGGAGCATCCCGATCGAGCCGGTCAGCATCGCCGCCTCGTCGGAGAGGATGTCTCCGAACATGTTCTCCGTGAGGATCACGTCGAAGTCCGCCGGCGCGGAGACGAGCTGCATCGCGGCGTTGTCGACGAGCACGTGCTCGAGCTCGACGTGGGCGAACTCGCGCTCGTGCAGGGCGCTCACGACCTCGCGCCACAGCCTGGAGGTCTCCAATACGTTCGCCTTGTCCACGCTCGAGACCTTCGGGTGCGACGAGCGCCGCTCGGCCGCCGCAAAGGCGGTGCGGGCGATGCGCTCGATCTCCTCGGTGGTGTACGAGCAGACGTCAGAGGCGGAGGTCGCCGTGCGCGTCTTCTCGCCGAAGTAGATGCCGCCCGTCAGCTCGCGCACGACCAGCAGGTCCGTCCCTTCGATCCGCTCGCACCGCAGCGGCGAGGCGTCGTACAGCGCCGGCAGCGGCTTGACCGGGCGCAGGTTCGCGTACAGCCCCAGGCCCTTGCGCAGGCCGAGCAGGCCCTGCTCCGGGCGCGGCTTCTGCGGGTCGGTCGTGTCCCACTTCGGGCCGCCGACCGCCGCCAGCAGCACCGCGTCCGCCTCGCGGCACGCGTGCAGCACCTCGTCGGTCAGCGCGACGCCGTTCACGTCGATCGACGCGCCGCCGAACAGGTACTCCTCGAACTCGAAGTCGCCCAGCGCTTCCAGCAGCTCGAGCGTCGGCTCCATGATCTCCGGGCCGATGCCGTCGCCCGGGAGAGTGGCGATGAGATGGCTCATAGCGCCGTCGTGACCGGGATCGGCGGGGTCCGCTGCTCGCGCGCGCGCTCGTAGGAGTCGATCGCGTCCGCCTGCTGCAGCGTCAGCGCGATGTCGTCCAGGCCGCCGAGCAGACGGTGGCGGATCTCGTGGTCGATCTCGAACGGCACCTGACGACCGGCGAAGCGCACCTCCTGCTCGCGCAGGTCGACCTGGCCGTGGCCGGCGCGCGCGAGCGCTTTGCAGTCCTCGTCGGAGAGCACGATCGGCAGCAGCCCGATCTTCGTGCAGTTGGAGTAGAAGATGTCCGCGAACGACGGCGCCACGATCGCCTGGAAGCCATAGTCCTGCAGCCCCCACGGCGCGTGCTCGCGCGAGGAGCCGCAGCCGAAGTTCTCGCCCGCGACGAGGATCGGGTTGGGCGGGAGATCCCAGCCGGGCTCCTTCGCCCAGTCGTAGAACAGGAACTGGCCGAAGCCCGAGCGCTCCACGCGCTTGAGGAACTGCTTGGGCATGATCTGGTCGGTGTCCACGTCGGCGCGGTCGAGGTGGCTGACCGGCCCGCTGATCGTCTCTATCGCCTTCATGCTCAGCTCCAGTCCCTGATGTCGGTGAAGTGCCCTGCGATCGCCGCCGCCGCCGCCATCTGCGGGGAGACCAGGTGCGTGCGCCCGCCGCGGCCCTGGCGGCCCTCGAAGTTGCGGTTGGACGTCGACGCGCAGCGCTCGCCCGGCGCCAGGATGTCCGGGTTCATGCCCAGGCACATCGAGCAGCCCGCCACGCGCCAGTCGAAGCCCGCCTCGCGGAAGATCCGGTCCAGGCCCTCCGCCTCCGCCTGCGCCTTCACCTGCTGGGAGCCCGGCACGACCATCGCGCTCACGCTCGAGGAGACCTTCTTACCGGCGACGACCTCAGCCGCCGCGCGCAGGTCGCCGATGCGCGAGTTCGTGCACGAGCCGATGAACACGCGGTCGATCTCGATCTGCTCGATCGGCGTGCCCGGCTCCAGCGCCATGTAGTGCAGCGCCCGTTCGGTCGCCTCGCGGTCCGCCGGGCTGTCGAACTCCTCCGGCGCCGGCACCTTCTCCGTCACCGCGCGCACCATTCCCGGGTTCGTGCCCCACGTCACCTGCGGGGAGATCGCCGACGCGTCGATCTCCACCTCGCTGTCGAAGAACGCGCCCTCGTCCGTGCGCAGCGAGGACCACTCCGCGATCGCGCGCTCCAGCGGCGCTCCCTGAGCGGGCGCACCCGGTCGCCCAAAGTCTGAAAACCATTTGAACGTCGTCTCGTCGGGGGCGATCATGCCCGCGCGCCCGCCGCCCTCGATCGTCATGTTGCACACGGTCATGCGGCCCTCCATCGACAGCGCCTCGATCGCCGGGCCCGCGTACTCCACCACGTGGCCCGTCAGCCCGCCGACGCCCAGCTGCCCGAGCGTCCCCAGGATCAGGTCCTTCGCCGTCACGCCGAAGCCGAGCGCGCCCTCGTAGAGGATGCGCATCGAGCGCGGGCGCTGCTGGACCATGCACTGCGTCGCCAGCACGTGCTCCACCTCGCTCGTGCCGATCCCGAACGCCAGCGCGCCGAACGCTCCGTGCGTCGAGGTGTGCGAGTCGCCGCACACGATCGTCATCCCCGGCTGCGTCACCCCCAGCTCCGGGCCGATCACGTGCACGATCCCCTGGCGCTCCGAGCCCAGCGAGTACACCGGGACGCCGAGCTCCGCGCAGTTGCGCTCCAGCGTTTCCACCTGCACGCGCGAGAGCTCGTCCTTGATCCGCGCCGCCGTCGGCGTGCCGTCCGTCGGCGTGTTGTGGTCCGCCGTCGCCAGCGTCCGGTCCGGGCGGCGCACCGTGCGGCCCGCCAGGCGCAGGCCGTCGAACGCCTGCGGGCTCGTCACCTCGTGCACCAGGTGCAGGTCGACGTACAGCAGGCCGTCGGCCACCTCGTGGGCCTCCCAGATCTTCTCGAACAGCGTCTTCGGCATCGTCATCGGTCCTCGTTGTCGTGGGTCGTCTAGCTGCGCCTCAGCCCGGCGGAGACGACTGCCAGGAACTCGGCATCCGCGTCGCGCTCCTTGGGATTCTCGAAGTGGTGCGGGAGATCGGCGTCGAAGGTGACGCAGTCGCCCTTGTCCAGCACATACCGCTGCCCATCGCACACGAGGATGACCGAGCCGCGCTCGACGAGGGCTGTCTCGCGGCTGCCGGGCTCGTGCATCGGCGGATCGTCCGCCGCGCCCGTCGCGCCCCCGGGCGCAAGCATGTGTCGTGACATCTCGGCGCGCTGACCGGGCTGCGATGAGGTGAGCACCTCGAAGCTGTGCCCGCGCTTGCGATTGCCGCCGCGCTGGCGCTGGCTCGCGCGCACTATCGTGACCGCGCCGTCCTCGTCGAGACGCAAGAGCTGCGAGAGCCGCAGCTCGAGGCCGCTCGCGATCCGCGCCGCGACCGTCAGCGTCGGGCTCGTCTCCCCGCGCTCCACCTGCGAGAGCATCGGTGCGCTCACGCCGCTGCGCTCCGTCAGATCGCGCAGCGACAGGCCAGAGGACTCGCGCAGCGCCTTCACGCGCGCGCCGAGGACGAACGGGTCGACCTCGCCAGAGCGACCGTCGGCATGCTGCCCCGAGGACGTTGAGCGTTCGGCGCGAGCCGCCGAGCGGCGCGATGCCGGCCGCGAACCCTGACTAACAGATGACATACACGTATACGCTATCACGGACAGTCCGCGTTCGCTCCACCGGACCGTCACCCGCGGACCGATCCCCGTCGTACGGTGCAGTGTCAGGCACGCTCCGTAAGCGACGCCCGACCCGCCTGTCCGGCCCTGCCCGCGCTGCGAGTTACCCGTACTGTGCGCAGCCGCTCAGCGACGCTCTCACGGCCGCCGCATGCAGCTGTCTCCTGCCACCTTCATACGCGTGCAGGAGAGCGATCGCACCAGCGATTCCGCGGTCACCCCGCGGATCGGCCAGCTTCTTCAGGTCGCCCAGCTTCTGCAGGTATTCCACGACCTTCGCCGCATCTGCCAGGAACGGCTTCCACCGCGCGTCCATCGCGCGCGACGGAGCCAACGTGTCCAGTTCTCCGAGCCCCGCCCTCTCGATGGCCGCCCGCTGCTGCGCCGCCGAGGCGATCGCGTACAGACTTTCCGACGGCGCTCTCGCAGCTTCGACTTCCGGGCCGCGGCGCCTGCAGATCGCTTCCACCTGGCCGGCGAAACGCACAGCGGGAGACGCTGAGGCGGAGGGCGACGGCGACGACGCCGCAGGCTTCGACGAACCCGACGCGCCTGCCGTCGTCGAGCCGGCAGAGGCAGAGCCGGCGGCTGTCGCGTTGCTCGAGCCGGAGCCCCCGCATCCCGCGATCGCTGAGGTCGCCGCCACCAGCGCCAGCGCTTGCAAGGCGATTTCGGTTGTACGTCTCGGAGACATGGCTGCTCGGGAGTTAGGAGTCGTGGGACGAAAGCGCAACCCCGAACGACCGTGCTCGCCTGGCGGGTTTGCGACCGCGACTATTCCGCATCCGACGGCGTGCGTCAAGGATCGAGGCCGCTTTGTTTCTCTCTATCTACCCGGGAGATTTGCGACGAATTGTCTCCGACTATCAATGTCATTTACGGCGGGATTACGGCGGATATCGCCCAGGCCGGTCACAGCGCTGGCAGCCCGAGATCACGCCCGTTACCGTCCCAACGCCTCGCATAATGCGAAGTAGCCGGCTCCGTCGACTCTCCGGCCTGAAGCGACGAGCGTGCCGCGGCGCCGGATCCGACCAAATCCTCGATACAGGAGCAGAAGTGATATGAGACGCAGCAGCATCGCGGGCATGGCCCTCGTGGCCGCGTTCGTCATGAGCGCGGTAGTTGCCGCGCCGACGTTCGCGGCAAGCACAAACAACCCGCTGTGGTTTGTGGAAGGCAGCAGTTTGAGCAGCACGGAAGATATCGAAGCAACAGCAGTCAACACTCAGGAACTGACGTCGAGCGCGGCGAAAACCATCTCATGCAAAAAAGTCGCGCTGAACACGGGCGCGGCGCACTTTATCGAAAACATTAGCTCTCCGAGCGGCGGGATCGATATGGAGACACTCGTGTATTCGGAATGCACGTACCCCGAATCGGGCTGTCACGTCAAGAACAAAGGCGGGACGAACGGAACGATCGTAACCAACCCCCTGACATCCGACCTCGACTACGCCACAAAAGCCGAGGCCGAAAAAGAAGAAGTCAAGAGCGGGAGCACGCTGACGGTCTTCAAGCCGGCGTCGGGGAGTACCTTCGTGGAAATCGAATTCGAAGGTAGCGGCTGTCCGATCATCTCCAACGCCTCGGTCGAAGGGTCAGTGGCTGTCGAAAACGTGGGAGCGGCCGGTCCGGAAACCGGAGCGGAAGCCGAAGAACACGAACTCAACGCTCCGAGCACGCTGATCAAAAAGGCCTTCTTCAACGAAGGCGGGAAAACCAAAGAAGACAAGACTGAATTCAAGGTATTCGGCGGCCTTGCGTCGGCGGGCTACATCGGCAAATCAAAGGTTGAGCTCGAAAGCCACAAGAAATGGGGGCTGGCCTATGACTGTTTCAAACAGATAAAAGGTGATTACAAGGACGACAAATGCCTAGAATTAAGGAAAGAAGGAGAACCAGAAGGGAGCTACGAAAAGTAGCTCGGTGAAACGCGGGCCGATCCGCACCTCGGCTCACAGCTGCGTGCGCGGGAGCAGGATGGCTCCCGCGCGCACAGGCTCGGCTACGCCCGCTACGGCGTGGTCTCCGGCAACCCGATCGCCGCGTCCGCGCGCGAGCGCGCCACAGCGACCGACAACGCCCGCACATACGCCCGCGCGGCCGCGTCGATGATGTCCGTCGAGACGCCCTGGCCGGCGCCCGTGAAGCCGGCCACCTCCAGCACCACCGACACCTCGCCCAGGGCATCCTGGCCCTCGGTGACCGCGCCGATCGTGAAGTCGCTGAGCGTCGGCGCGATGCCAGTCGCCGCGTTGATCGCCTGGAAGACCGCGTCGATCGGGCCGTCGCCGGTGAACGAGCCGCTGCCCACCGAGCCGTCCGGCAGCGCCACCGACACGCGCGCGTGCGGCGGGCGCAGCGAGGACGCCTCGACCTCGAAGGACTCGAGCCCATAGCCCGGCACCTCCTCGCGCAGCTCGTCCGTCACCAGCGCCTCCAGGTCCATCGCCGTCACCTGCTTCTTGCGGTCGGCGATCTCCTTGAAGCGCTTGAACGCCGTGTTCAGCGCCTGCCCGTCCAGCTCGAAGCCCATCTCCTCCAGCGCTTTGCTCAGCGCGTGGCGGCCGGAGTGCTTGCCCAGCACGATCGAGTTGCTGCGCAGGCCGACCGTCGTCGCATCCATGATCTCGTACGTCGTGCGCTCCTTCAGCACGCCGTCCTGGTGGATGCCCGCCTCGTGCGCGAACGCGTTGCGTCCGACGATCGCCTTGTTCGGCTGCACCTGATACCCCGTCAAGCGCGACACCAGGCGGCTCGTGCGCGCGATCTCCGTCGTGTCCACGCCCGTCCACAACCCCAGGCTCGGCTCGCGCGTGCGCAGCAGCATCACGATCTCCTCCAGCGACGCGTTGCCCGCGCGCTCGCCGATGCCGTTGATCGCGCACTCCACCTGGCGGCAGCCCGCTTCCAGGCCCGCCAGCGAGTTCGCCACCGCCAGCCCCAGGTCGTCGTGGCAGTGCACCGACACGACCACGTCGCGCAGCCCCGGCACCAGGCGGTAGAGCTCCTCGAACATCGCCGCGTACTCGCGCGGCATCGTGTAGCCGACGGTGTCCGGCACGTTGATCGTCGTGGCGCCCTCGTCCAGCGCGATCTGGATCACCTCGGCCATGAACTCGATGTCAGAGCGCGAGCCGTCCTCGGGCGAGAACTCCACGTCGTCGGTGTACTCGCGCGCCTGCGCGACCGCCGCCCGCGCCTGGCCCTTGACATCCTCGCGCGTCGTCTGCAGCTTGCGCTCGATGTGGATGTCGCTCGTTGCGATGAACGTATGAATCCGCGGGCGCTCGGAGTCCCGCACCGCGTTCCACGCCGCCTCGATGTCCTGCGCGCTCGTCCGCGCCAGCCCGCAGATCACGGGGCCTTCGACCTCGCGCGCGATCGCCTGCACCGACTCGAAGTCGCCCGGCGAGGTGATCGGGAAGCCCGCCTCGATCACGTCCACGCCCAGGCGCGCCAGCTGGTGGGCGATCTCCAGCTTTTCCTGCTTGTTCAGGGAGATCCCCGGCGACTGCTCGCCGTCGCGCAGGGTCGTGTCGAAGATCTTGACGCGGTCGGCGTCGCTGCGGCCCGTAGGCGAAGCCGCGCCGCCGTCGCCGGCCCCAGCGTTGTGCCCGTCCTGAGTGCTCATGTCGTTCGTGCTCCTTCTCTATCTCGCTTGCCTGTCGACCTTTACGGCCTACCGTTCCTCTCTGCTGGGTATGCGGCTACGCGGCCGCCACGCGCTATTCCCCCCGAGGGGGGAGTACCCCGTAAAGGGGCACACCCTGAAGGGCGCAGGCAGGCACGAGAAGAGAGAGAAGCGAGATCTGAAGCGACATCTGTAGGCGCAGGTTAGCACGGCTCGCTCGCAGCTGACCATCGACGCAGGGGGCCCGAGGGGGCCGGTGGGAGACAATCCGCCGGGCCTTTCTCGACTCCGGGATATGTACCCAGAGGGTTGGTAGCCGAGCACCTACCCAAAGACCTGTGTTACAGCCTAAGTCAGGTACGATTCATCCACTCCGCCGGCCACGGCCGGTGAGGGTGGTCAGGCCGGCGCCGGATGCTCGTCATTCAGGTCGGAGATGTCCGGCGCCGGCCCCTTTCGACTCTGATGTCGAGTTTCGCTGTCTATCACAGCGCATACCGGCTGTTCAAATGCCACCAGGCGCCGGCCCCGCTCTAGGCTCAGCGGCCAACCTACGGCGTACATGTTTGTTTCTGTCTAGCTGTCTCCAGTGCGAGGCGCCGAGACTGAAATGTCCAGTTCCGGAAGATCGCTACCCGGCCGGCACGAGCACGACCTTGCCCACGTTGCGCCGCTCGGTGATCATGTTCTGGGCGGCGCCCGCCTCCTCGAAGCCGAACGCGCCCGCCACCACCGGTTTGACGGTGCCGTCGCGCAGCAGCTCCTGCATCGGCTCGATCCACGGCTGCAGCGTGCCGCGATCCTTCCACAGGCTGAGCATGTTCAGGCCGATCACGGCCTTCGATTCGGACATCTGCTTGATCAGGTTGAAGCGCGGCATGCGCGCGACCGCGCGCAGCGCCGTGACGACGTTTTTGCGCTCGCCCGAGACGACCGCGGAGGCGCCGAACGCGACCAGGCGCCCCCCCGGGCGCAGCAGCGAGTAGCTGCGGCGGAAGCTCGCGCCGCCGACCGCGTCCATGATCAGGTCGAACTTCGGCAGGCCGCGCTCCCAGCCGGGCCTGGTGTAGTCGAGCGCGTGGTCGACGCCCAGCTCGACGATGCGGGCGTGCTTGCCCGGCGAGGCCGTCCCGTACACCTCCGCCGCCGAGCGCTTGGCGATCTGAGTCGCGGCGATGCCCACGCCGCCACCCGCGGAGTGGATCAGCACGCGCTCGCCGTGCTGCAGGTTGCCGTAGCCGATCAGCCCCGCCCACGCGGTGCCGTAGTTGACGGGGATCGCCGCACCCTGCTCGAAGCTGAGCTCATCCGGCAGCGCGAGCACGTCGCCCGCCGCCGCCACCACCTGCGAGGCGTAGCCGCCGAACTGGGTGCCCGCCAGCACGCGTTCGCCGACGCTCAGGGGACGGGCATCCGTCGATGCCCCCTCCCCCAGCTCGACGATCGTGCCCGCCACCTCGTAGCCGACCACGCACGGCGTCTTCGGCGCGTCCGGGTACAGGCCCATGCGCGCCATCACGTCCGCGAAGTTGATCCCCGCGGCGGCCACCGCGATCCGCACCTGGCCGGGACCGAGCTCAGGGTCCGGGCGCTCCTGGACCTGGAGCACGCCCGGCCCGCCGTGCTTGGTGATCACCACTGCCCTCATGCTCAAGCCCCCTGTCTCGCTCGCCGGTGGGCTGAGGCTAGTGCATCGCGGTATCGCGAAGCGCCCTCGAAACCCGGCTGCTGAGCCGGCTCAGCCCAGATCGACGGACCAGCCGTCCAC
>Ga0181538_10003909_pt1 | contig 14272 bp, 3 predicted proteins | sample PEATcosm2014_Bin_40_FD_119773 | JGI IMG/M metagenome (GOLD analysis project Ga0181538, IMG submission 119773) | Peatland microbial communities from MTU Mesocosm Facility, Houghton, MI, USA - PEATcosm2014_Bin23_30_metaG | ecosystem: Environmental > Terrestrial > Soil > Wetlands > Peat | place...
CACCGTTCCCTGGTTGACGAAATCTCCGGAGCAGCCGTTGGCAATCGAAACGTCCGTCATGAAGTCCACGACCCCGCCGGGCAGGTTGATCAATTCGCCACCGCCGCCGCAACTCCAAAGGTCAAGCGTCCCGCTCTGCAACTGTATGGTTCCCGCGTTGGTGATAATCCCAGCCACATACATACTGGGGTTGCCACTCCCCCCGGCCACCACCAGCACGCTATTGGCGGCCACCGTCAGGATGGCGCCCGTGTTGATTTGCCCGGCAGTCCAGGTCAGCGCGCCGTTGAGCAACCCGTTGCCCGCCAAATTCGCTCCCGCCAGCACCAGGTTCGAACCGGTCACGCTGCCGTTCAACGTCGCGGTGTTCGCGCTCAAGGTGATTTGGCCCGGACCGATGAGCTGGCTGCCCGCGTTCAACGTGGGGCCGTCGCCGTTAAAGTTGATAATGCCGCTGTTGACCGCCACCGTGCCGCTGTTGTTGAAATAAGGCTGGATGCCGCTTGTGCCCGTTCCGCCCGACTTCACCAGCGTTCCCAGGTTCACCAACTGCCCGGAGCAGCCGTTGGCAATCGAAACGTCCGCCATGATGTCCATCACCCCGCCGGGCAGATTGATCAATTCGCCCCCGCCGCCGCAACTCCAAAGGTCAAGCGTCCCGCTCTGCAACTGTATCGTTCCCGCGTTGGTGATAATCCCAGCCACATACATATCGGGGTTCCCATTCCCCCCAGCCACCACCAGCAAGCTGTTGCTGACCAGCGTCAGGTTGGCGGTGTAGAGGATTTGCCCGGCAGTCCAGGTCCACACGCCGGTGAGCATCGCGGTTCCACCCAAATTCGCCCCCTCCACGACCAGATTGGAACTGGTCAGGCTGCCGTTCAAGGTCGTCGTGCCCCCGCTCAATAGCGTTTGGCCCGTGCCGATGAAAAGGCTGCCCGCGTTGAGGGCGGCGTTGTTGTCAATGCTGATGACGCCGGTGTTGGCCTCCACCGTGCCGCTGTTGATGAAAGCAGGTTGGATGTCGCTTGTGGCCGTCCCGCCCGACTTTACCAGCGTTCCCAGGTTGACGAACTGTCCGTTGCAGCCGATGGCTATCGAAACATCTGTCATGAGGTCCACGACCCCGCCCGGCAGGTTGATCAATTCGCCCCCGCCGCCGCAACTCCAAAGCTCAAGTGTCCCGCTCTGCAATTGTATCGTTCCCGCGTTGGTGATAATCCCCTCGGCGTACATGTTGGGGTTGCCATTCCCCCCAGCCACCACCAGCAAGCTGTTGCTGACCAGCGTCAGGTTGGCGCTGCTGAGGATTTGCCCGGCAGTCCAGGTCCACACGCCGGTGAGCATCGCGGTTCCAGCCAGATTCGCCCCCGCCAGCACCAGATTGGAACTGGTCAGGCTGCCGTTCAACGTCGTCGTGCCCCCGCTCAACAGCGTTTGGCCCGTGCCGATGAAGAGGCTGCCCCCGTTGAAGGTGGCGTTGCCTTCGATGCTGATGGCGCCGGAATTGGCCTCCACCGTGCCGCTGTTGATGAAGGATGGATAGAGGATGCTGGCGCCGGTTCCGGCTGACTTCACCACCGTTCCCAGGTTCACGAACTGCCCGGAGCAGCCGTAAGTGATAGGAACATCCGCCGTTATGTCCACCACACCGCCGGGCAGGTTGACCAATTCGCCGGGGGCGCCGCTGCAACTGTAAAGGTCAAGAGTCCCGCTCACCAATTGCAGCGTTCCCGCGTTCGTGATTACCCCCTCCACGTACAGATCGGGGTTGCCGTTCCCGCCGGCCACCACCATAACGCCGTTGGCGGTCACGCTCAACGCCAAGCCGCCGTTGATCTGCCCGCCGGTCCAATTCAGCAGCCCGTTCACCGTCAGCAGGCCGCCGCTCACGGCGCCCCCATTCAGGGCCAGATTGCCGTTGGTGTTGACCGCGCTGGCGCTGTTCAAGGTGAGCGTGTAGCCCGCGGTCGAAAGCGTCTGTTGTCCGCTTGCGCCGCCCAGCGTCAGGCTGTTGACCGCCGGGTTGGCGTCCAGCGTCACGGCGTAGGTTCCGGTGTTGGTGATGAACGCGTCGTCGGAGCCGCCGGGAACCTGGTTCGGGCTCCAGTTGGCGGCGGCGCTCCAGTCGCCGCCGCTGACATTGGTCCAGGAAATCGTGGCGGCATCCGCCGGGAAAACCAGCAAGCTCCCCAGGACCGCTACGGACAAAGAAACTTTGCAGTGGATTAGAGTTGTCATAAACACATCATGGTCAAAAACACATCAAACCTCTGTGTGCGCCTCTTCTGTTTTTTGACAGAAACCGAACCTGGCGTCAAGCCCCGATTCCTGGATTTTTTTGACCGTGTTTTCGACGGGCGGACGGAGTTTTCGCGCGTCGCGGGCGCGCCTGTCCCGGATATTGGCGTCATGATTGACGGCGCGGCGGTTGCATTGCGCCCGGTCAAGGTTTATTCGGAGGATTACGCCGTGCAGGAATACACTCCGGAATCTCCATACGGCGGTTGAGGGACAATGTGTTTGAGTGTCGGGCGGGGCTGAAAGTTCGGCTGCTGTTCCGCGCCAGCTCAATGGCATTGGAGATCTTCTTTGCGGGCAACCACGACCAAGTGCGCCGCTTCATCCGCAACCTTTAAGAATTCGGAACGCCCGTCAACCCGGATATTTCCCCGGATTACACGGATGATTTAATTGAAGAGTTGGGAGCGGGGGATGCAGAATTGTTCCCATCCGTGTAATCCGGAGCAATGTATGAGAAACGGCAAAGTTGCGGCGCGGCCATCCGGCTTCCCGGATTGGTTGAAGGCGCGGATGGAGCGGGGGAAGAAGAAGGGAAACTTTTGTATGTAGGACACAAAGACGCGGCCGGCGGGGGTGCCCGCCTTAACATCCCGATTCGGAATCGGGAAGTGTGCTCCCCGGAATGCAGCGGGCGATTATTTTGAGGAGTTGGGCGGCGTGGATTTCCAGGCTGGCGCCGGTCCAAACCACAAAATCGGAATGGGCGATTTTCTTCTCGACAGGCCACTGGGCTTGCAAGCGTTGTTGGACCTGGACGGCATCCCAGCCGCGCGCGCTTAAACGGCGGGCCTGGGCGGCGGCGGAACAGGCCGCGCAAATGGTCGCATGGAACAGCCGCTCGGCCCCGGTTTCAAAGAGCAGGGGAATGACGACGGCGCCGCAGGGGCGGCCGGCTTTGCGCCAGGCGTCCGCTTCCGCATTCCAGGCCGCCCGGATGCGCGGATGGAGGATGGCTTCCAGGCCGGAGCGGGCGGAGGGAAGTGCGAAGACTTGCCGGGCCAGTTCCTTGCGGTCCAGATGTCCGTCTGGAAGCAGAACAGCGGGGCCGAAGCGTTCGCGAATTTCGGCCAGGGCGGGTTGCCCCGGCTCAACGGCCTGGCGGGCAAGGTCGTCGGTGTCAACGACCGGCACGCCGTGTTGCAGGAGGAGACGGCCGGCGGTGGTTTTGCCCATGCCGATGCCGCCGGTGATGCCAAGAATGATCACTGGGGCAAATGGAGCGCGCGGAAGAAGCGCACCGGCGCATTGGTAATGCTGTTGGTGAAACTGAACTGGCCGGCGGAGTTCGCGACATTGGTGGCAATGCCGGCCCAGGAGATGAGGTTGGTGGAAACTTGGAGGATGTAAGTCTGGCCGGGCTGGCCGTCCAGGGTCAGTGTCAGGTTCCTGCCCTGATAAGCCGCCAGCACCACGGGCAGCGCGGCGCTGGTGACGGTGGCCGTGTTGGAGGCGCTGGCGCTCGACCCTGCGGCATCGGTGGCGGTGGCGGAATTGGCCGCTGAACCCGGTTGGAACGGCTGCACCTTGACGACGCCGGTGGCGGTGGCGCCGGGATTGGCAAGGGCGCCAAAATTGAAGGTAACGACGCCGGTCGAATTAGTATTGAAAGTGCCCTGGGAAGCGGCAGCCGCGGTGAGGATGGCGTTGGCCGGAAGCGTGTCGGTCAAGAGCACATTGGTCGCGCCGAACGGGCCGAGGTTGGTAACGGTGGCCGAGAAGGTGAGGAAGTTGTTGGTGAAGACGGGGTCCGGCGTATGGGTCATGCCCAGGGCCAGGCTGCCGGCTGGATTGACGGGGTTGATGAGGGACAGGTTCAGAGTCCAGCCGTTGGCGATGCTGCCGCCGTTTCCAATCGCGTCGTCATAAACACAAAGCGACCAGCCGCCGTTGGGATTGCCGCTGTTGAAAACACTGAGATTGGTGTTGGAGGGCTGGCCGGGAATGACGGGGAAGGAATCCAGCGGCGGAATCTGTGTGGCATGGTTGGTTCCCGAAACCAGCGTGCCGACGGTCAGTGAATTGGTGGAGGCGTCATCAAAGTCCAGCACGAGGTTGGTGACGCTGTAAGGGCCGCCCGCATGAGCCATGAGCACCGTTTGCTGGCCGGACGGGCTGATGAGCAGGACATTCACATCATGCGGGAAAGTATGGGTGAAACCCTGCAACGCGGCCGTGACCTTCCCAATGATTCCAATGTTGGTGATGGAGACCTGAATCGTCGAGGGATAAGGCGATGCCGGGCTGTCATCCGATATGGTGATCAAAGCCGTGTTGGCAAAGCTCAAGAACGAGGAAACGACAAATGGGAAAGAAATCGTTCCCCAAGAAGCGCCGTTGTTGGTCAACGAAAGAACCGCGGTGATGACAGACCCGGCTCCGCCGCTCGCTGTGAAGGCAAAGTCCTGCGTCCCGGAAGCACCGGGGCTGATGGTCCCGTAGTTTTGAGCAGTGGCCGTGACGGGCACGATCCCGTTGCCGGACTGCAAGGTGGCTGTCAAGTTGGTGGTTGGAGCGACGCCGATATTCGCGAGGGTGAAGGCAACGGTGACGGTTTCGTTGGGGTCAATCGCCCCGTCGAGCGGGACGGAACTTCCGGAAAGCAGCAGGACTCCATTGGTGACAAGGATGGGTTCGGGATAGGTGACGGTCAGAATGTTCGTGGCGGCGCTGTTGTTCAGGTTGGTATCCACGGAGACGGTGGAAACCGTCCATAGATTCGTGAGCGAGCCGGTCACCGCGGGGGCGTTGGTGAAATAGACCGCGGCGGCGGAGCCGGAGGCGAGGTTGCCGAAGTCATTGGTGAAGACCAGGCCGGCGGCGCCCTGGGTCAACAGGCCGGTGACGTTGTACGCCGGGCCGGGACCGTAGTTGGTGACGGCGAGGGTGTAGATGACGTTGGTCCCCACGACCACCGTGTTGGCGGCGGCGCTTGAGGAAATGGCGGCGGCGACATCCGCCGCGGGCAGGACCACGAGGACGGCGGCGGCGGCCTGGTTGTTGTTCGTATTTGGATCAAGGAGCGAGGAACCGATGTAGGCGAAAGTGTTGGACTGGCTGGTGTTGGTAACGGCATTGGCGACAAAGCCCAAAGTCAGGTTGGTATCGCCGGCCAGCAAGCCCAAGTTGTAAACCTGAACCTGGTTGGTGTAAATCTGGGCCTGGTTGGTGGAGGTCAGATTGGTTTGCAGATAGGGCGCGTAAGGCGGGATGGTGTTGGAAACGAAGCTCATGCCCGCGGCGAGCACATTTGTCAGAAACACAGTCGCCGCGTTGGTGCCCAGGTTGGTGACCGTGATGGTGTAAGTCACATCGCCGCCGAGGATGACCTGATTGGCGGAAGGGGCGATGGTCACGCCGATGTCGGTAATCTCGTTGACGGGAGTGATGGTGGTGACGGCCACAGACCAGCCGTTGGAGATGGCCCCGTAATCGCCCGCCTTGCTGTCATAAGCGTACAGAAACCACCATCCATTGGGCGCAAAGCCCTCGAAAACGGCCAAATTGGTGTTGGCGGGGGGAGAAATGCCGGTGAGGTTGGTGGAGATAATCGGCGGATTGTAGGACGACGGTTGATAGCTTCCAGTATAGAGCGATCCCTCCGCAGGAACAGGAGCGGAAGCAAACTGGTCAAATGTGAGGGTGACAGGAACGGCGGCCGAGGAATACAAGGCGGCATAGGACATCAACATCGCGCTTTGCCCGCCCGGCCCCACCAGCCACAGGCTGATGTCGCTCGGATAGGTATGCTCCAAGTTCGACACGGTGACAGCCACATCCGAAACAAAGCCGCTGATGCCGGAAACCAGATTGCTGGAGGGAAACGGACCGGCCGGGCCCATGGCCTCGTTGGTGGCCACGAAATTGGTGGCGGGAATGCTGATGAGATTGGTGTTCCAAAAAGTCGAAACCACAGGCATGACGAACGTGAAGCTGACCGTGCCGTACTTGTTCGTGGCGTCCTGCAATTGGAGCGTGGCGACGATCGTGCCGCCGTAGGCGGCGTTGTTCGAGAACATCAACTGGCCGGACCCATGGCCGCCGCCCGGAGCCAGGGCGCCATAATTGGCGCTGCTTTGGCCGGGGACCGGAATGCCGCCGGAGTTGGTCTGCATCGGAATGACTCCGCCGTTGGTCTGGAGAGTGGCCACCAGATTGGTGGTGGGGATGTTGCCGATATTCTCCAACTGAAATGCCACTGTAACCGTTTCCCCGGGCGCCACCGCGCCATTGGGCGGCTGAAAGCTCTGCCAGGTCAGGGTGTCGCCAAGCGGATTGATGATGACTGTCGGCCGCAGCACCACGGTGCTGACCGACACGAAATTGTTGTTGGTATTCGGATCGGCCGGCTGTCCGGCCACGCTAAAAGTGGAAACCAGCACATTGGAAACGACGCCCTGGATCAGAGCCTGCGCCTGGACGATGACGGTAAGTGTCTGGCTGGTGCCGCTGGGCATGGCGCCGGGAATGGTCCATGTTACCAAACCGCCGACGTCCACCGCATTGGTCTGGCTGGTGGAAACGAAGGTTGCGAATGCCGGCAGGGTCTCATTCATGAACACGTTTGTGGCGGTGCTCGGTCCGGCGTTGGTGACGGTCACCACGTAGGTGATGTTCCCCCCTGAGATGGCCGGGCTGGGCGACACAGCCACGGAGACGCCAAGATCGGCCGCCGGAAGCGCGGTGATGGAGGCGCTGGCCGTATTGTTGGTCAAAATCGGGTCCACCTCGGAAGGGTCAAGCCCGACCGTGCTGGTGAGGGTGCTCGTCCCAACGACGGTCGGACTCAGGACCAGAGTTGCCGTCGCGCCGGCGCCCGGAAGCATGGTGCCAAGGGAAACCAGCGTGCCGCCCGGTGAAACGCTGCCTTGCGACGCGCTGCCAGAGACGAAGCTCAGACTGGCGGGGAGGAAATTGGTGACCGTCACCGCCAGAGCCTCATCCGGCCCGTGGTTGGTGACGGTCATTAAGAAGTTTGCCTGGCCGTTGTCCGGCAGGGTGACGGGTTGCGCGTACATGGTCAGCCCCAAGTCCGCGAACGGCTTGGTCACCAGGACGGAGGCGGAAGCGGAGTTGTTGGAAGGATTGGGGTTGGTGTTGGTGGCGCCGACCACCGCAGTGCTGGTCCACAGGCCCTCCGAGACGGCCTCGGTGGACACCGTAATGGTGGCATTGCTGTAGACCCCCATCGTGCCAACGAAAAAAGTGAGCATGGAGCCGGTTTGGAAAACCGTGCCCTGGCTGCTGCTCGATCCCTCATAAATGACGCCGGAAGGAATGGTCTGGTTGACCACCGTATCCATGGCCGGGCTGGGTCCGGCATTGGAAACGGTCATCGTGAAGGTCACCGGGTTGTACGCCGAGGTTGCGATGGGATTGGCCTTCATGGTGATCGAGAGGTCGGAGCCGGGACATTGGCCGCCGCCATCCTCGCACGTTACCGGGGAAAGAAACAGCGACCAACATTGCAGCGTGGACGCCCCGCCCGCCAAGTCAAACGCATACAGCCTCCAGACTCCGTCGCCGCTGATCCTGCTGAAGGCCGACAGCGGCGATTCCGGCGCGTAAGTCCCGGCAAAGGGCGCGGCGCCGTTGGTAATGGACACCGTGGCGTCATCGTCAAAAGTGGTGCGGGCCGAATCCGGCGCGCAATTCGTCCCGAAGTTGGTGCCCGCGGGCGCGTCAACCTGGGCAAGATAGACGGTGGCGCCGCTGGGACTCATCAGATAAAGATCCATCATGCCATCGTCCGGCGTCGTGAGGTAAAGGGAAACGGCGACCTTGCTGACCGTGCCGAAGTTGCTGACGGTGATCGGCGAGTTGGTGCCGTAGAGAGGCGAGAGGGGCGCCGGTGTCGAATTGTCAAACCGCACCGCTGTTCCGGTCTCCCCGGTGGGAATCTGGATGGAATTGGTTTGCGCCGTTTGATCGCAGGTGATCACCAACTGCAAATTGACGGTCGTGCCGCAGATGAAACCGGGTTCGGTGCTGATGACAAATTGGGTTTGGTTCCATTCGGATTGTCCGGCCGGGATATTGGGGAACGAAGCCGTGGACGTGCCAATAATCACCCCGGGGGTAAGGCTGGTCAGGGTGCCCTGCACGTCTGTCGCCGGGACGTTGCCCTCGTTTGTCACCAGAACGTTCAAATTGTTGCACTCATTGGGGTCAATCATCCCATTGCCGTTGCCACCCGAAATGGTGTTGCTGATGACGGCCAGGAACACGGACTTAATGGTGGCGGGAACCAGAGCATTGATCAGCGCCGCGCCGTTCGGGGTGCCCCACCCGGTGCAAAGATCAAAGCCGGGAACGGCAAAGAATTCCGTTGGATTGTTGTAGTTGGTATTGTTGCCGTTGGTAATGTCATGGAACGTCTCATTGTAAAGCAGCCCCTTCCCTATGGCATAAATGGCCGGATTGATGAATCCCATCGCGGGGCTTCCAGTTAATTGAGCCTTCTCATTGGCCAGCGCGCAGAAGCAGGCCCACAACGGCGCGGCGCAACTGGTTCCGCCAAACAGGTTCGTTTCTCCATTCTCATATATGACATAAATGTTGTCCGCCGTCAGCGCAACATCGGGAATATTGCGGAAATTGGTGGATCCCATGTTGCTGCTCATGTTGATGCTTTGTTGCCAGATGGGGATGGCGTAGTTGGTGCTAATCCCGCCGCCCCCGGCGTCATTGCTCCCGCCGCCCCCCGCATAGTTCCAATTCCAAACCGTTTCGGACAGCCAGGCCCCATTATTCGTAGTCGTCAAAGTAGTTCCGCCAACCAGAGTGATGTAGGGGTCGTCGGTGCGCTGTTGGTTTGTCGCGGACCAATTAAAACTCCCGTTATCGCCGGCAGCCTGAAAGAAGGACTGCCCCTGGGTGGCATACTGCAGGTATATGAGATCCGTCGTCGGGTCATCTCCCAGCAGCCAGGAAGAGCTGATTTGACTGGCCAGATTGTCTGTGGCGATCTTGTTTAAGATGTCGTTAATGGGAAACGCGCCGTTTTCCTGTTCGTAAACCAGAATCTGCTTCAGGCCCGGCGCCATGTCCACCGCCATTTCGATGTCCAGCGAAACCTCGGGATCACCGACTGGGGTGGGTGCGTTGGCGAAGCCATCCACCGGGACATTCACCAGGGGAACGAGCCTCAGCCCGGCCAGGGTTTCATAGTTGGTGATGTCCGACAGATAATAACCGTCCAATTCCATCAGGGCCAGGGACTGTCCGGTCCCGTCCAGCGTCACCCCGGGCGCATAGGCCTCTCGAAAGTCATTCGCAAAATAGGTGCCGCCAGGTCCCGAACCCATCAACGGCCCGCTCGACGCGCTCCGCCCGCCCGGAAGCTCTTTGCGATACAACGGGCGCGGCACCTGATAGTTGTCCAAACCGCTGATATGCAGGATGGGCACATCCAGGTCAATGGACGGCTCCGCATCCGGCGCGTAAAAAGCGCGGGGTTCGGATGGATGCTCGTAAGTCAGGATTCGGACATGAAACACCCTCTGGATGTCCGCCACGGACAAATTGACATCCAGCATGATCCGGTTGGGATGGCCGGCTGTCACCGCCAGGCCCCGGTCCGTGAAGAAGTTCTTGAGCTGGTCGTAATCCTCCTGCGAGGGGCCGAATCTCGCGGTGAATTGATCCGGCGTGATGAATTGCCGGTAGTTGGGGCTGGCCGGATCATAAAGCTGCCGCAGAAAATTGGTGATGTCAGTGCCGTTGCGAAGGGGCAGGCCGACGGCGAGATTCAAGCGGTTGGTCGCCGGAAGTTCGCCGGTGGGTTGCAACTTCATCCGCTGAATCACCGCCGGCAGATGGCCCTTGAGTTGCTGGCGCCCGGCCGCCGCGGCCCCTTTGGAACCGAACACAGCCATCAAGGCCAAAAGAAACGCCAGCGGCCGCAACCAGCCTTTGCCGGGAATAAGCCGGGCGCGCGCCGCGGCGGCGCAAGACACTGCCGGGCATGCCTGCCCATTCGTTCCGTTCGGGTCGCCGCTTGCCGGCGGGAAAGTCACTCGATTCATGGTTGTGTTGGTAAGGCTGCCCGCAGGCAACCGGGGTCAGGGTGTTGTCAATTTGAAAAAGGTGTTCTCAATATGAAGAAATGGAGGCCGTTGGTCGTGTCCGGCAGGGAGACGGAGAATGTGCCGTTGGTGATGACGGGCACGACATTGGTCACCTTCACCCAGACCACCGGCGGCGTCAGGTTCGTCGCGCCCATCAGCACATAATTGGTGGCGGCGGCGTTCCAGGTGAACGTGTTGGTGCGCGGGCCGCCAAGTATGGAAATCAAGGGCGCCGGATTGATGACAATCTTGAACGAGGCGTAGTTGTTCAACTTGTACGGATCGTAGACGGAGGACCCCGCCACAACGCTGTCCAAGACGGTGTTCCCGGCGGCGTAGGTGGCCTTGGCGGTAAGGTTCAGTGTGGAGCTGGAGTTGGCGGCCAAATAGCCGATGTTCCAGATATTCGTCCCGCCCAGACCGCTCACGGAGGTTCCCGGCGGGGCGTTGATGCCTGTCAGCAGGAGTCCCGCCGGCAGGTCATTGGTGACCATCGTCCCGTAGGCGAAGGAAGGGCCGTTGTTGGTAACGACAATGGAAAGGGTCTCGTAATTGCCGGCCACGACCGGGTTGGGGCCGGCATTGAGGGACACTCCCAAGTCGGCGCTCTGCGAGCCGACCGCGGTGACGACGTTGGTCAGGTTGTTGACACTGGCCTCAAGCTCGTCGGAGATGGCGATGAAAATGTTGGTTACGGTTGTTTCCTCGATGGGCAGGACAGCGATGTTGAAGGAGAGGCCGGCGCCCACCGTCAGGGTGTTGATGTCAAAGGTCAAAACGCCGTTGTTGCTGGCCGCCGTGCCGGCGAAGCTGTTGCTGAGATAGGTCACGCCCGAAGGCAGGATATTGGTGAGGAAGACGCCGGTGGCCGGAGCCGGCCCGTAGTTGGTCAGCGCAACGGCGTAGAGCATCACGTTGCTCACGGTGGCCGGCGCGGGCGACTCCACCACGGACAATTCCAAATCCGCGTAGGAAGGAACGGGGGTGCCGGTGCTCAGGCTCAAGCTCCAGCCATTGCTGATCGCCCCGTAATTCTGCACCGAGGTGTCGGCCACGTAAAGGGACCACGCGCCGTTGATGTTGGTGCCGTTGAACACGGACAGATTAGTGGCATAGGAATTGGGCGGAGAGGCGTTGGCCAAAACAGGCGGAGACGGCATGACGGGCAGAAGGCTCCAGTCGTTCCCGACGAATATGGTGTTGCTGCCGTTCTGAACGTAAGGAGTCGGTTTGTAGTTGGTGGATACGCCGCCCGGCAAGCTGGTGGATGGCAGTTGGTTGCTGGGCATGTAGAAGGCGGCGGCATCCGCGATGGTCAGGTTCAGGTTTGTCACCCCCTGCCCGCTGTCGCCGCCCACATCGCTCATCAACAACATGTTGGTGGCGGGAGAGGCCAGAACCATTTCAATGTCGCTCGGCAGTTGATGGGTCAGATTGCTGAGGGTGACGGTCACGGCGGTCACGGCGGAAGGCACGCCCGTCACGGTGATGGCGGATGGGTAGGGCGTCGCCGGCGTCGGGTTGGCGCCATAGGCGGGCAGGTTGGTAATCAGAATCAAAGCGGGATTGGAGAAAGTGGCTATGGAGCCCAGGGTGAAGGAATACTCCACGGTGCCCAGATTGAGCGCGCCGTCCTGAAGTTGGAAGAACAGGTTGATGACCTGCCCGTTGGTGCCGTAGGCGGTGAACGTGAACGGTTCGGAAACCACATGGCCGCCTTCCACGAGCACGCCGTAGGTTTGGAAATCCGGTTCCACGGGGGTGAAGTTGGCCACAACATTGGTCACGTTGTTGGTGCTGGGCTCCAGCTCGCCGGAAATGGCGATAAAGGTGTTGGTCACGATTTCGGCGGCATTGGCCTCCGCCGCGATGTCGAAGGAGAGGCCGCTGCCGACCGCCAGCGCGCCGACGCTGAAGGCCAACACTCCGTTGCTGCCGGCGACCGTGCCGGGGAAGTTGTTGCTGAGGTACGTCAGGCCGGAAGGCATGATATTGGTGATAAAGACGCCGGTGGCGGGCGCCGGCCCGTAGTTGGTCAGCCCAACGGTGTAAAACACCGTGTTGCTGACACTGGCCGAGGCGGGCGACTCCACCACGGTTAATTCCAAATCCGTGTAGGCGGCCACGGGGATGCCGGTGCTGATATTCAGGCTCCAGCCGCTGTTGATCGCGCCGTAATTCATCTGCGCGAGGTCGGCCGCGTACAGGGACCATACGCCATTGACGTTGGCGCCGAAGGCGGACATGTTGGTGGCATACGAATTGGCCGGAGACGCATTGGCCACAAGAGGCCCCGGCATAACCGGCAGAAGGCCCCAGTTGGTTCCGACAAACACGGTCGCCCGGCCGTTCTGCACGTAGGGAGTCGGCTCGTTATTGGTGGATACGCCGCTGACCAGCAGGTTGCTGGACATGTAGTTGGCGGCCCCATCCGCAAAGGTAACGCTGAAGTTCGTCACCCCCTGCCCGTTGTCCCCGCCAACATCACTCATCAACAACACGTTGGTGGCCGGAGAGGCCAGAACCATTTCAATGTCGCTCGGCAGTTGATGGGTCAGATTGCTGATCGTCGCGGTGACGATTGTGGCCACGGCGGCGGGCACGTTCGAGACGGTGATGGCGGACGGGTAAGGCATGGCGGGCGCCGGGTTGGTGCCATAGGCCGGGAAGTTGGTAATAAGAATATAGCCGGGATTATAGAACGTGGCGGTGCCGCCCAAGGTGAAGGAATACTCAACCGCGCCCAGATTGGCCGTGCCGTCCTGAAGCTGGAAGAACAGGTTGATCACCTGGCCGTTGGTGCCGTAGGCGGTGAACGTGAACGGTTCGGAAACCACATGGCCGCCATCCAGAAGCACACCGTAGTCCAGGAACCCGGTTTGCACGGGGAGAAGGTTGGCAACGACGTTGGTGATGTTGTTCGTGCTGGGCTCAAGCTGCTGGGAGATCGCGATGAAGCTGTTGGTCATCATTTCGGCGGCATTGGGCATGACGGCGATATTGAAGGAAAGGCCGGCGCCCACCGCCAGGGCGCTGGCGCCAAAGGTCAAAACTCCATTGGTGATGTTGACCGCTGCCGGGAAGTTGTTGCTGAGGTACGTCAGGCCGGAAGGGATGATATTGGTGATAAAGACGCCGGTGGCGGGCGCCGGCCCGTAGTTGGTCAGCCCAACCGTGTAGGTCAAAACGCCGCCGACGGCGGGAGAGGAGGGCGACGGAACGACTGTCAACTCCAAATCCGTGTAGGCGGGAACGGGGTTGCCGCTGCTGATATTCAGGCTCCAGCCGTTGCTGATCGCGCCGTAGTTCGGCGACTCCGTGTCGGCCACGTAAAGGGACCATAGGCCATTGATGTTGGTGCCGGCGAACGCGGACATGTTGGTGGCATACGAATTGGCCGGGGACGCATTGGCCAAAACCGGCGGCGGCATGACGGGCAGAAAACCCCAGTTGTTCCCTGCGAAGACGGTGCCGCTGCCGTACTGGATGTAAGGAGTCGGCTTGTTATTGGTGGATATGCCGCTGGCCAGCAGGTTGCTGGACATGTAGCTGGAGGCGGCATCCCCAAAGGTAACGCTAAGATTCGTCACCCCCTGCTTGCTGTCCCCGCCAACATCGCTCATCAACAACACGTTGGTGGCGGGAGAGGCCAGAACCATTTCAATATCACTCGGCAATTGATGGGTCAGATTGCTGATCGTGACGGTCACTGTGGTCAAGGCCGCGTTCACAGTGGCGGGAACGCCCGTCACGGTGATGGAGGACGGATAGGGCGTGGCGGGCGTCGGGGCACCGCCATAGATGGGCAGATTGGTAATGAGAATCAGAGCGGTATTGGAGAACGTGTTGATGGAGCCCAGGGTGAAAGCAAACATGACCGTGCCCAGATTGGTTGCGCCTTC
>Ga0181538_10003911_pt1 | contig 14268 bp, 9 predicted proteins | sample PEATcosm2014_Bin_40_FD_119773 | JGI IMG/M metagenome (GOLD analysis project Ga0181538, IMG submission 119773) | Peatland microbial communities from MTU Mesocosm Facility, Houghton, MI, USA - PEATcosm2014_Bin23_30_metaG | ecosystem: Environmental > Terrestrial > Soil > Wetlands > Peat | place...
ATCTTCTCGATCTTGACAATTAACGGCAAGTTGCTTACGATTGAATCTGGGTCGAGGTCCAACATAAAACCAGGATACTTGTAGAGAAAGGCACTGTCGGGAGTGCCGTGGGCACCGACACACTGAGAAGTATGTGTCGCATGCGAAAAGTAGCTGAGCGTGGCCATGGGCGGGCAAGCCGTTGAACGCTAGAACCGAGAAAACGCAGCGGCACAGCCCAGGGCGCGCAGGTTCGGGGCGCAGGGTGCTTTTTTGCGGGTTCAGCGCTACACTAGCAGACGAATCGAGGAATGCCTTATCAGCTTTTTCTGAGGAGTCGATCATGAACTCGTATCCAACCACGCGTAGACGGATGGCATCGGATTGGCAACTTACGCTTGTCCAACTCGCCACAATGGTATTTCTCTGTGCCAGCAGTGCCGCAGCGCAAGCCGTAGTCGAATATGCGGGATCAGTTGCGGCTGTCGGCGGTGGCACAGCGAGCCTGGGAAAGCTGGCGCCGGCTCACCTACCGATCAGCTCGCTGACTTCCAGCCTCACTGCAACCGAGACCAGGGCAGAGCCGACGCCGTCTTCGCACCTGCCGTTGCGGGACGTGGAAGATGTGATGGGTGGAAACCGCCGAGCACTCGAGGCCAAGGCCGGCAAAGATGCGGCCAAAATGATGTTGCGCTCGCAACCGGATGGTGCGTGGGTCTTGATTAACGGAAAGGGAGTCGGTAAGACTCCCCTGTTGCTCATTTTGGCTCCCGGTGTTTACAAAGTTGAGATGCTTATCGCACAAAGGGAGTCAAGCCTGAAGCAGGTTGATCTGCTTCCCAAGGAGACGCGCGAACTCCTTCTGACTTTGGCGGCCCGATACCCCAACCGCGTCGAAGTGTCATGGCAGCGACATTAAAGGACAAAAGAGGAGGTTCGAATGGGTGGATCGCAGTTCGACCGTAAGTCTTACATGCCCAGCGAGGTGCCGAGTCCCCCTGTCCATGTGCAGGACCGGCTCACCTACGTGCTCGCGGTGGTGGCTATCCTCGGGGCCGGCTATGCCGCCTACAAGATCTTAGGGAGCAGCGCGGCGCCCGAGGTGAGTGCGGATACGGCCGAGCTTACGCGCACCGCAGCCAGGCTCGACGAGATCGAACACCGCCTGGACGCGATGGAGCAACAGATCAAAGCGCCCAAGCCTGCGGCCCCCGCGGTGGCGGCGAAGGCGGAGTCAGCAAGGACCGCGGCTCCCGCTGCTTCCGCGCCTTTGGCCCCGGTGCGCGTGCGCGTTTCGCCGGCGACTAAACCGCAACCCGAGCCTTCTGCCCCACCGCAGCCTGCGCCCGATCTTAATGCCTTGCGAGAAGAAGGCGAGCAGGCGCTCAGCTCCCTTCGGAGCGACGTGACGGCTACTCAACAGCAGTGGGCCGCCACTGCGGACCGGCTGGGAAACGTAGTAGGGGAGCTGAACTCGCAGCATCAAGAAATCGAACACAACCAGGAAGGCTTGGCGCAGTTGGCAGGACATTTCGAGCGCGACAGTGTACCCTTCACCCTACGAAAAGACGGGAACAAAGAGCAAGTCGGACCGGTGAAGCTGCTGCTCGAGAGTACTGATATCAAGAACTCCCGGTACACCATGCGACTCTTCTTCCAGGATAAATGGATCGAATTGAAGGACCGGGCGCTCAACGAGGCCATCCAATTCTACGAGCCGAGCGGCGAAATCGCGCTCGAGCTCATGGTGTTCCGCATCGCCAAGGAGGCCGTAGTGGGAAGAATAGCACTCCCTCCGCAATCCAACGCCAGCCGCTAAACGATAACGACCCGCATGTAGGGGGACGGCTTGCCGTCCCCGGCGGTTACCAGGCCGCCGAGGGGAGGGCGAGCCCTCCCCCTACGCCGCCTGGACTAGGTGTACTTCAGCCACTTTATAAGCTCCACCACAGAAGGCCGCTTGCCATACATCAGGATCCCCACCCGATAGATGCGCGCCGACAGGTAGGCCACGCCGGCCGCCGTCAAGCCCAGCAGCACGAAGGAGAGGCCAATCTGCCAGAAGGGAGGAGTCTCGCACGCGATGCGAAGCACCATCATGATGGGAGTGAAGAAGGGGATCTCCGACAGCAGCACGACGGTATGGGAGCTCGGGTCGCGAATCACCATATTGAACATAACGAAGCTGAAAATGAGCGGCAACATGATGATCATCTGCAACTGTTGGGCGTCTTGTTCGCTGGAGACGGCGGCGCCGACGGCGGCAAACAGCGTAGCATAAAGCAGATATCCCAGGACGAAGTAGAGGGCTGGGTAGACAAGCAGTCCCGCCGACAGGTGGATATGAGGAAAGTCCGCGGTGGGTCGCAGGCTGTTGACCGCCACAGCCCCATAAGTTCCGAGCAGAGCCGCGGAGGTGACCCAAATCAGATATTGCGTAAACGCGACGCTCGCAACTCCGAGAATCTTGCCCGCTAGGAGTTGAAAGGGCCGGACCGCAGATATGAGAATTTCGACAATGCGCGAGGTCTTTTCCTCGAGCACGGAGCGCATGGTGATAACGCCGTACATAATCAGCGCGGTGTAGAGAAGGCCCGCCAGACAGATCGACGTGATTATCGTCTGGCCAAACTCTTCGGCCTCGCCGTATTTAGTGATCTTAATGATCTTTATGTTCGTGTTGCGCCCCAGGTCGCGGATTTCGTCGGCGTGGACGCCTCGCGTCTGCAACCCGGACGCCAGGACAGCCTCTTGCACGGCGCGCGTGATTGGCTCCACCAGCGTGAAGTCACTCGGATTCTTGGTATGGAACTCCGCTTTCCCGCCACTGTTAATCACCAGATAAGCGTCTAGACGGTCGTTTCGAATTTCCGTGCGCAGTTCCTTGCGAACCGACTCTTCGCTTCGAGGCCGCTCCACAGATTGCGCAACTTCGAATTCGGGTTTGCCGTTGGACAGCCGAACGTTTAGCCCTGCCGTTACTGCGTTCGACAGGCCCCCCACGTTGTCGATGATGGCGAGCCTTACGGTACGATCGGTCAGCCGGGTGGCGAGAAAGATCGAAAAGACCATCAAGCCGATGCTGAAGACGGGCACGGCGATCGTGCCAAAGACAAAACCCTTGGTCTTGATGCGAGTGATGTACTCGCGTTTAATGATGAGCCAGATTTTGCGCACCGCTGCCCTCCCCTTGCCACACGCCTGTCCTGATTGTTCTCGTCGAAGTATACACTACGTGCACGGCACTATGGGGTGTGGGAGGAGGCTTCGGCGACACTCGCAGCGTCCACTGAGACGGGGCTCTCCAGCACCATCTCAAACTGCCATCCGGCTTCGAAAAGAACTCCTCCACTCCCCCCGCCGCGGTGAATGAGGATCAAGGGGATCGCAATCCCGGCCGCAGTGGCGGCGATTCCAATCCCTATGGCCGTTCCGATGTGTGAAGCCGGGGCCTGAAGCGTTGGTTGAGGCAGCGTCGACCCGGCGAACGAATTGTAGGAGCCACTGGGGCCGGCGAACCCCGCGGCCTGGGTAGGGCCTTGCGTGGGACTGTGAGCGTCGGCTTGAACGTTCGCGCCCGATACATCCACACTGTAACCGTTGACGTAGTCGAGGCGGGTGAAGTGCATCTTCAGGCTGGGTCCCGAGCGGCCGCCCTTCGTCACTTTGTCCAGCATGCCCTCGACGTAAGTACCGACCGGGACGGCCAACTGCTTGCCGACAGTCACGGGAAACCCGGTAACCGCGCGGACGTGATCTCCGGGACGGGATTTGGAGCTAATCGGGCTGGCCAGCGCAAGCGGAATTCGAGTTCCGGCAGGAATGGTGATTGTCTCTATCTGAGGAGCGCTTGGCACAGCGGCGTGGATCAAAGGAGGAGGCGCCTCGGGAGGCGAGGAAGGTTGTTGTGCGCAGAGCGTCGAGACCGCGAGAAGTACAACCGCAGCATGAATTCGCATGAACACCTCTCATTTTGTACGTCCGCAGGCTTGATTCCGCATTCTGTAGCACCTGCAGGACTGCCCGCGCCATCGAATTGCGCGTTATCCGGCGCGTTGATCGAAGTATAACGCCAGCTTCTCTCCGGCGAACCGGAGCGATTCTAGAGATAGCGATCCATCCGCATTGGCGCTCGTGCCGATCGTGTCCGTGCGCGGTTCCGCGTTCAGCAGAACGACGCGCGCGGGCACCCGAGCCACGGAATTGCCGTTCTCAAGAATCTCTACCTGAGCTGAGGGCCCCGATCCATTCCAGGCAATTTGATAACTCCCCGCAGCCAGAAGCGTGTTGGAAACCCGAAGCGGCGAGGCGATCTGGAACGGTTTCCTGTAACTCTGAGGCTTGGGGTTGGAGGCCACGACAGGCGGACCGGAACAGGGCATCGCGGGCGTGCCCGCAGTGCCGGGGATGACTGTGGAGGGCGTGCCCGGGGTACCAGGGATCACGGTGTCTGGCATTCCCGGACCTCCCGGAATGACCGTCGGTGGCGTGCCGGGCGTGCCGGGGATGACCGTGTCTGGCGTCCCCGGCGTGGCGGGAATGGGGCGGCACCGCGTCGCAGATTTGAATTGGAAAGGCGGCCTCGCATTGGATTGGCGCACTGCCGCAGCGACCTTGACGGCGATCAGGCGCAGAGGAACTTGCAGAACCATCTCAATCTGCGACCCGTTGTCGAGAAGGACATCGCTTGCCGAGCTGACCACAACATAAGGCGTGGCCACTGCGGCAAGAACATCGCCCGCGAGAGGTTGCGGCGTGGCGGTCTCCGTGGACGCCGGCGCACCACTTGGGGCCTCTTCGTTTGTGCTGCGCAGATCTGTGAGCTGAACCGTGTAACCCGTGGTGAAGATGAGCTTTGTAAAGTGGATCTGGAATTGGGCATGAGGTGACAGCCAGCCGGGCCGCGTCAGAGTGTCAATCTGGCCCTGCACATAGGTGCCGGGTGGAATCGCCATCTGGTTGTTCACTACGACCGGGAAGGCGGTCTCTGCGTAGACGCTCTCTCCAGCCTTGGCTGACCTGGCGAGAACGGGTTCGGTCAATGCCAGGGGAACCGAGGTGCCCGCAGGGACTACGATTTTTGGTTTCGGGCTTGTCTGTTGAGCCCGGCTTTGCAAATCAGGAGTGCTTTGGGCAGCAGCCGTTAAAACAGTGAGCACGAGTGCCAATGCGAGTCGTCCCATCGTTGCCGCCTCCAACCAGCTTCTCGCTCTCTTGCCATGATAGACGCCTGACAATAGACTATGGTTTCCTTGGATGTTCGTAGGGGCGGTTCGCGAACCGCCCCTACGGCGTGCGAGAAATCGAGTGAGGGAAACCATGCAACGTACAAAACTCTACCAGCTTGGCCTCTGGAGCGTGAGGGCAATTGTGATCCTATGCGCAGGCGCGGTTCGAACACCAGCCCAGGACATCTACCTTCCCTGGGAAGGCGGTCCCGCATATTATGCGCAGTTTTCATTAGGCCCTTCTTCCAGCCCGGACTATTTCATGCGCGCTGTTTGGCTGCAGAGTCCGAGCAAAGCCGGCTTGTATCAGGCAGTCGGCGTGAACCAGTTTGTTGCACTTTGGGACGGCACCGTCGAGGTCAGTTCCAAGGAAGGCCCTATCCTACCTCTGCTCCGGCAGTATGACATGCAGGTTCTTGGGGACCAGGAGAGCGGGCTGGCCGGAGCGGACAGTGCACGGCACCTGATCGATGCGATCATCGACGGCTGGGTACAAATCGACGAGCCGGACAATGCGCAGTCGCTGCCGGGCGGGGGTTACGGCGATTGCATTCTGCCCTCTGTTATTATCAGCAAGTATAAATCGCTCAAAGTGGCCGACCCGAAGCGTCCCGTCTACCTTGGTCTTGGACAAGGGACGGGGTTTAACTCCGGTTCATGTTACGAAGGCCGGGGAGGAACGTGCTGTTCTGCGGCGCGCGGACTCAACGATTACCCCGTGTACGTTCAGGGCGGCGACATCCTCGCCAGCGATGTCTATCCGGAGAATGATGCGCACCCCGTGTGGTGGGTCGGCCGAACTACGGACCGTCTGCGCTACTGGAGCAAGTATCAAAAACCTGTCCTTCAGGACATCGAGTTGGTGAACTTCAGCAACAACTCTTCCGTAACGCTGACCCCGGCGGAGGTCGAAGCGGAGTCCTGGATGACGATCATTCACGGCTCACGCGGCCTCCTTTACTTCGTCCACCAGTTTGCCCCCGTTCAGGAAGAAGACTCGATCTTTCATCCCGAGCACGCCAACGTGAAATCGGCAGTGGCGCGGACCAACATGCAAGTGGCGGCCCTGGCGCGTGTGCTCAATACACCTTCGGTGGGCAACGGTGTGAGGGCCGCCTCTTCCAGCGCTCATGCTGCGGTCAATGTGCTGTTGAAACGTTACGGGGGCTGCACGTTCCTGCTCGCCATCAACGACGGGTTGCCGCAGAACCAAACCCCGTACGCGAATCCCCTCGAGGAAACAAGCCTCTTTTGCAGAGACAGCAGCCCGTGCGCCGATCCCATCGCCAAGGCCGGCGGCGCCCTGAGCATGTCGCCCGCAGGCGCCACCACCGCTACGTTTACTTTGCGCGATTTTCCCGCCCACGCGACCGCGATCGTACTTGGGGAGAAGCGCCAAATTCCCGTCAGCAATGGGGTATTCAGCGACGTCTTCGCTACCAGCTATGCCTGGCACCTCTACCAGATTCTCCTCGATCCGAACCCCCGAGCCGCTCTGATCGGCGATGTGAATGGCGACGGAATGGTCGACGCCAGCGATGTCCTGATTGTCAAGGCCGCCATGGGAAGCGTTGCCGGCCAGCCTGGATACGATCCACGGGCGGACGTGATCAGGGACGGCACGGTAGACAGTGCCGACCTAGCTATCGTAGAGGAGGCAGTGCGCCGGAGCCGGTGATTGGCGTTCTCCTATTTATGGGCAAGACTGTGGATTCACTTACGACGGATGGCAGTGCGTAGGATCCGCTGGGCGGTAACCAGCAAATAGAAGGCGGCGAGCGCCGTTGAGATGACCAGGATGAGTCCGGCGAGGACCATTCTTTCCTCAGTCAGGCTGCGACTCTTTTTGGAATCCGGGTACCACCGGAACTGGGTCGGTCGGCGCAATGCTTGACCGTGCCCCCGACCACCCCAGTTTAGGGAAGCCTCCTCATCTCGCCTATAGCACCTAAGTCTTGGTACCGCGCCAATCCCTTCTCCCTCGAGAGACAACATGTCCCCCTGCGCGGCAATCGGCGTGCCGCCCACTCGCGGTCGAGCATTCGACAATCCTGATTCATGGACCTCGGGCGTCTTATTGTATAGTGTTGCGGTGAGGCTGGAGGCGCGGATATGTCCACGAATAAAGTCATCATCATTAACCCCATCTTGCTTGTATGCACGATGATTATGGCCGCGCTGCCAGTGAGCGCAGAGGATCCGCTGCGTGTGATACCCGAGCCTGCGCGGATCAGCTCCGGGCAGGGTTTTCTGGTCATTGACCCGTCTTTTCACATTTCGCTAAACCGCGACGACGCCCTGCTTCGGAGCGCCGCCGCCCGCCTGGCCAGGAATCTAAGCGCCAAGACCGGCCTGAAGCTCGCTCTGGAGCCCGTGATGGAGGGGAAGCCGGCGGCGTTGCGCGTTTTCTGCGACGCGGCCGATCCGCATTTCCTTACCCCCCAGGCGGATGAATCCTACACGCTGCGAGTAACCACCGCAGGCGCAGAACTGCGCGCCCACGGCCCGACTGGCGTACTGCGCGGCATGGCAACCTTTCTCCAACTGGTGCAAGTCGATTCCGCAGGGTATGGCGCCCGCGCCGTGGAAATAAGGGATCAGCCGCGATTTGCCTGGCGTGGGCTTATGCTGGACGTTGCCCGGCATTTTCTGACGGTCGACACACTCAAGCGCAACCTCGATGCCATGGAACTGGTAAAGATGAACGTCCTCGAGCTGCATTTGAGCGACGCAGAAGGCTTTCGCCTGGAGAGCAAGGTCTATCCGCGCCTTCAGGGACTAGGATCGGGTGGGCAGTATTACACTCAGAAGGAACTGCGCGAGTTGGTGGATTACGCGCGCGACCGCGGCATCCGCATCGTCCCGGAGATTGAGATGCCGGGACACTCGAAGGCCATGCTCGTGGCTTACCCGCAACTTGCTGCCCTGCCGGGACCTTACGCGCTCGGCCCCGACCACAACAACACTCTCGCCATCATCGACCCGACGCGAGAGGAAGTCTATCGATTCCTCGATCGTCTCATCGGCGAATTTGGCGCGCTCTTTCCCGATCCGTACTTCCACGCCGGCGGCGACGAGGTAAACGGCGCGCAGTGGTCGCGGAATCCCCGGATTCAAGCCTTCATGAAGCAGCGGGGGTTCAAAGATAAGCACGAACTGCAGGCTTATTTCACCCAACGAGTGCGCCAGATTCTCGTCAAGCACGGCAAGACCATGATCGGCTGGGATGAAGTACTGCAACCCGGCCTGGCCAAAGACATCGCGATTCAGGCCTGGCGGAGCTCCAAGATGGTGCAACGGTCAACCGCCGAGGGGCACATTACCCTAGTCTCTGCGGGTTACTATCTCGACCACAGCCTCCCGGCGTCTGCCCACTACGCGGTGGATCCGCTCGACTCGCGCGCGGACGGACTTCCCCGCGAGGCGCTGAAACTGGTGAAGGGCACGCCGTTCGCCGGCTACGTGTCGGAAGACAACGTTGCCGCCGACAGCCCGCCCCTTACCCCGGCCGAAGAGAAGTTGGTGGCGGGCGGGATTGCCTGCCTGTGGTCGGAGTTCGTGTGGGATGAAAAGGAAGAGGTTATGGTCTGGCCGCGTGTTTCGGCAATTGCCGAGCGCCTTTGGTCGCCCGCCGACGCGAAAGACGTGGACTCCCTCTATCGGCGGATGGCGGCCCTTGACGCGGACCTGGAAAGGCTGGGCCTCCGGCAGCACACGAACGAGAAGGCGATGCTGCGACGACTGGCGGGCGAACATAGCGTTGTTCCCCTGGAGACCTTAGCGGAAACTGTAGAACCGCTCAAGAATCTCGCCCGCTTCAAGCCCCGGTTGCAAGCTGCCTTCGCTTCGGGAAAGGCCATGGATAATACCGTGGTGACGGCCCGCTTCGTGGATGCGCTTCCGGCGGAGAGCTTGGCGGCGCGAGACTTCCGCGCCGCCGTGCACCAGATGCTCTCGACAGGCAGGGAATCGGAGGTATTGCGCCGCGAAGTGCGCGCGAAGCTCGTTCGATGGCGCGACAATGACTCCCAGTTCCAAGCCATCGCGCGGGACTCCATCCCGCTGCAGGAAGTTATTCCCGCTTCGGAGGATCTGAGGGCGCTCGCCGAAACAGGGTTGGAGGCGCTATCGATGTGGGAATCCGAGCAATCGCCCGGCGCTGGATGGTTGGAAAAGCAGAGAGCCCTCGTCGCCAAACACCGCAAAGTCGCCGATGCAAGCACGAATCTTTTCGTCGCGATGATGTCGCCGCAGCCGTCTCACGAACTGATGAACGTGATCGCGCCGGCCGTCGAGGAACTGGTGAACGCCGCCGCGCTAGTCAATTGATCCATATGCTGGGCACGCCCGGCGAGCCTGTGTCATTCCGCGCTGCGCGCTCTCGAAAACCACGTCATTCCCGCGAAAGCGGGAATCCATTGCATTTTGACCCAACAATGGACCCCCGCTTTCGCGAGGGTGACGAAGTGCGTGATATTCTCTCAGGACGCTCGATCTGACTGGAGGCTTTTCCTATGACGAAATACATTTCCCGGCGCGATTTCATGAAACAAACGGGCGGCGCAGCAGGAGCCACGCTCACAGCCAAAACCATTCTGGTTGACCCCCCGGCCGGCTACGCTCAGAACACGGCCGTTCCTCCCAGCGATAGGATACGGGTCGGCATTATTGGAGTTGGCGAGCAGGGCGCGGGCTTGCTGCGCAATGCGATATTCCACAAAGGTGTCGAGTGCGTGGCGGCGTGCGATTTGTGGGATGGCCGGCACACGCTGGCCCGCGAGATTGTCGGCAAGCCCATCAAGGTCACTCGCCGCTACCAGGACCTGCTGGATGACAAAGAGATCGATTGCATCATTAACGCCACACCGGACCACTGGCATAAGCAAATCCTTGTTGACTGCTGCAAGGCGGGCAAAGACGTCTATTCCGAGAAGCCCATGTCCCACGAGGCGAGTGAGGGCTTCGAAATGATCCGCGCGGCGGAAGAGAACAAACGGATCGTGGAGATCGGCGCCCAATCCGCCAGTTCCTGGACATTCAACAAAGGCAAGGAGCTGATTGCGCAGGGGGCCATCGGGGACCTTCATACGATCGAGGCTTCGACAGGACGCAACACTCCGAACGGCGCATGGGCAAGCTGGATGCCGCCCCCGGGCCTCTCGCCGGAAAACTTGGATTGGGACACGTGGCTTGGGAACACGCCCAAGATTCCGTTCGATCCCATCCGTTTTACGCGCTGGCGAAGTTATCGGGCCTTCGGGACAGGCGTCGCGGGCGACCTGATGGTTCACCTGCTCACCGGCATGCACCTCGCCGCGGGAGTTACGGCGCCGCCTCAACGGGCGCTCGCTGTCGGCGGACTTTATGTCTTTAAGGACGGGCGTGAAGCGCCGGACGTTCACCACGTGCTTTACGACTACCCGAACTTCAAGGTGATCATCAAACTCATGCTCACTTGCGAGTTCAACCAAGGCACGAAGTTTTACGGCACGCGCGGCCTGCTGGAGGTCACCGGCGGTCCCGAAGGCGAATCCTTAGCCCTGACGCCGCAGGACGGCATGGATCACGACCCAGGATGGTATCAACAAGGCTATCCCCAGGCCATGCGCGAGGCGTACGAGAAGCAGTGGCACCTCGACCACGACGCCCAATTGCCTAAAGAGAAACCGCAGACGGTGGTCTACAAAAACCCTGCCGGGCATGACCCGTGGGGAATCCATATGCAGAATTTCTTCGATGCGGTGCGCAGCCGCAAGCCGGTGGTCGAGGACTGCACCTTCGGAAACAATGCGTCCATCGCCTGCCACATGGCCAACGCCTCTTACTACCAACAGAGCATTGCGGTGTGGGATGGTGCGGCCCAGAAAATTCAAACCTAACGTTGATTCCGTGCGTCTAACAGGGTAAATTAGGAGAACCGGTAGCTCGCCGGTAAGGGAGAATTCGGCCATGAAGGGTCTAACCGCGGGTGTATTGTCGGCCGGCTTGGCTCTAGGTCTGGGGGCTGGAGTAGCGCAGGCACAGAAGTGGACGGGTTCGGCGCCGCTCGGTGATGTGGCGCGCCAACTCAAGGCGCAGCGCGCAAAGTCTAACAAGCAGCCCCGAATGTTCACGAACGATGACGTTATCGCCCTGCGGACCGCGAGTGAACTGCCGTCCTCCTGGGTGGCCAAGTCGTCGAGTTCCGCCGCAACGAAGGCATCTGCGGATGGCGGGACCAACCGTGAGGCCACCGCTAATCTGGCCGGTAAGACTTCCGCAATCTATATCGAATGGGGTAAGGCGACGCGGGGGGAAGATGAAATCGATCGAATGAGAAAGGTGCGAGTTGTGCTGGGGGGGCCCGGGAACGATGCGAATAACACGCCCTCGGCCGAGAAGCTTGCGCAGCATTCCGGCACTGCGCCAGAGCAGGCATCCGTGAAGATCAGGGGAATTGGGGCGGCCGAACCCGCCGCGGGATTGACCAAAGTGAATTTCCAGGTCGGCGCTGAGACTGCGCAAGCGGCCGACCAGGCAGACAGGCATTCCAACCCGTCGCCCGCCGTCCAAGCCGGGCAGCCTGAAGCGTCAGGCCCTGCTGGGGAATGGGCCAAAGCGAAATTCCGGGCCGCTCAGGGTGCGCGTTCAACCAGTGGGGAACCTGGCCCCATCGCAGCCTCGGCCGTCAACCCGCAAGCGCCGCCGCGAGAGGATATAGGCTACGTGGAGAGGGCAGATGGGAAGGTTGAGGCCATTGTTGCCGAGGGTGAACACATCGGCCTGATCGAGGAGACCAGGGAGTTCGTGAAGAACTTCCACATTCCGGCGCCTTCGCCGGCCGAACTGCAATTAGCCCTGGCGCCGCCTCCATCCAATCCACCGCAAACCCCCGTTCTCGGGGCTGATCAGCCGTCTTCGGCCGTTTCGGCCCCCGATACAGGTTCACCCGCAGAGGAGAGTGCGGTGGCCGTCGCTCAACTCCAGCAACCACAGGCTCCCCCTGCGGAGGATGCACAATCGCAGTCAGAGTCGGCGCTGCAAGCAGAGCCGCTGGCTGACTATACGGTCGATCAATCCCGCCCCAAACCGCCGGAGACCCTCCAGCCTGCCCATAGTCCGGCATTTGTCACTGCCGTGCCGGATGTGGGTGCAAATCAGTCATCGGTCACGCCCGTTGGATACGTCGAAAAGGCCGGGGGAGAGAGAGAGGCGATTGTCGAATACCGGGACCAGGTGTTTCTAGTGCATGAAGGGGAGCTGTTCGCCGGCCAGTATAGAGTGCTGCGATTGACCGCACTTACCGTGGAGATTGTGGAAGAACCCACTGAGGCGTCTTCGGCAGCCATGGACCGCCGGCGGAAGGTTCAGGTCGTGCCGGAGTCCAGGTAGCTCGCAGTTCCCTGCCGAGTCGAGGCTCGCCGCCAACAACCCGAGACGGCCCTTCGCCGGCTGGCCCCTCAGCCTGCGTTGCGCGAGGGAGCAGCGACCCGCATTTGCACCCATTCGAGGAAAGTCGAAACGACTTGCGGATCAAACTGCGACCCGGAGCAACGGCGCAACTCGACGAGTGCATCATCGAAGGAGCGGGCGCTCTTGTAGCGCAAGTCGGATACCATGTTGTGGAAAGACTCCGCCACCGCCACCATTCGCGATCCCAGCGGAATCTGATCTCCCGCTAGCCCGGCCGGATAACCCTTCCCATCGTATCGCTCGTGGTGGTGAAGCACGATGCGCTCAATCCCTTTCACCTGCAAGATCTCCACCATCTTGGCGCCCCAGGCCGCATGGCTCTTCATAATCTCAAACTCCTGCGCGGTGAGCAGGGTGGGTTTCCTGAGCACGTATTCGGGCACGTGGATCTTCCCGATATCATGAACCAGGCCGGCTAAGCGAATCTCTTCAACCTCGGCGACCGGCAACCCGGCCTTCAGGGCCATTTGCGCCGCCAGTCTCGAGACCACCTGAGCATGGTCCTTCATCTGTGGCCCTTTTATTTGCACAGCGAAAGCGAGGGCCGTGAGGGTGTTCAAAAGCGTATTCTTTTCCGCCGCGCCTTCTGGGGCGCCCGACTCTGTGCTCGCTGGACCCGCGTCAGAGGCCGGCCAATCGCCTCTTCGCGCCTCGTGCGCAATTGACGCGGCGGTCCGACTTACGTCTGAGGCGGCGGGTAACATCCATCCTTCCGCCGCTTCGAGGCAGGCTTTGAGCAGCCGCTTATCGCGCTCCGCTTCTTCCAGCTTGGGACTCAGCCAGGCCACCTTGACGCAATTCCCTCCACATTGCCGGGCCAGGCGCACACCGGACTCCGCCACCTTGAGCACCTCGTCGGCCGTTTGTCCGTGATCGGGGAACGCTGCAATGCCAATGCTCACCGTCACCTCGCGGAGGCGCAAGAGGTCATCCGCTTCGAGCGCCGCCCGCAACCTCTCCGCCAGAATCTCCGCCTGCAAGGTGTTTGCCCCGGGCATCAGGGTCGCGAACGCATCGCCTCTGTACCGCGCCACGATATTGGACTGCCTTGATCGGCCGCTGAGCAGGGCGGCGACTGTCGCCAGCACTTTATCGCACTCCGCCCGCCCTCCACGGTCGTTGAGCTGTTGGAACCTGTCGAGATCCAAGATCGCCACGCAGAAATGGCCTCCGGTGTAGGATGATCGTCGCCATTCACTCTCCAGCGACGCCAAGAAACAGTCTCGAGTGGTGACGCCCGACAGAGCAGCCGCGACGGATTCTTGATTGGCATACCGCTCTGCGCGCGGCTGCTGAGTCGCGACGGTCGTCTCGGAGGCAGCGGGAGCTTCTGCGGAACTCTTCCGCGCGCTGAAAATATGCTTGCTCCAATAGTGACCCCCCGACTGTTTCCAGGCCCCGATCGTGGCTCCGGCAAGCAAAGCAACTGAGCCGATGATCAGCCAATCAAACCAGGGCATAATTCTTCCCATTTCGGCGCTGGTCCCTTGACGCACCTGCGCCATAACATCCCCAAAATGGACACAATACCTCAATTCTACGCGTTTTTGACTATTTTTTTGACTATGATTCAGGGTTTTTGTTCGCCTTCGCGCCTTGACGGTGCGAG
>Ga0181538_10003915_pt1 | contig 14252 bp, 12 predicted proteins | sample PEATcosm2014_Bin_40_FD_119773 | JGI IMG/M metagenome (GOLD analysis project Ga0181538, IMG submission 119773) | Peatland microbial communities from MTU Mesocosm Facility, Houghton, MI, USA - PEATcosm2014_Bin23_30_metaG | ecosystem: Environmental > Terrestrial > Soil > Wetlands > Peat | place...
CCGTGCTGGCGCAACCATTCCGCCATGTCCTTATTGCGCTTCCCCAACTCCGTCTCCGGCTTGTAGCGACTATCAGTTGCTAATGCCAATACCATGTGCAACGGCGTCTCGCCCTCGTTGTCCTTGGCATTGACATCCGCTTTGTTGGCCAGGAGCAGTTCCGCCACGTCCTTCTGGCCGTTCATGGCCGCACAGTGCAAAGGCGTCCAGCCTTCATTGCCTTTGGCGTTGACATCCGCCTTGTTGGCCAGCAGCAATTCCACGACATCCTTGTAGCCGTTGCCCGCCGCGAAAGACAAGGGCGATATGCCTTCGTTGTCCCCGGCATTGACCTCGGCTTTGTTGGCCAGCAGCAATTCCGCAACGCCCTTGTGGCCCTTCATCGCTGCCAGGTGTAAAGGCGTCTCGCCCAGATTATTCGTTGAATTGACATCGGCCTTGTTGGCCAGCAGCAATTCCCCCAAATCCTTGTAGCCGTGATACGCCGCGATTTGCAAAGGCGTCCCGCCGAAAGTGTCCTTGGCATTGACCTCGGCTTTGTTGGCCAACAGCAATTCCGCCACGTCCTTGTGGTCCTTGAGTGCCGCACAGTGCAAAGGTGTTAAACCGTGGGTGTCTTTGCTGGAAATTAAATCAGGATTGGCTTTGAGCAGCGCCTTGACCTTTGCCAAGTCACCATTCCGGGCCGCGTCATGAATCTCGCCGCAGAAGGCGAGGCTACTCCAAACCAACGCGACTAGCGTAACCACGGCAAGCTTCCGATTCATAGATTGGGAATAGTCCGTTTGACGGAGATTGGCAAGCGCGGTTTGGGCATGGATAAACAAAGGATTGCTGGATTATTGGATTGTTGGTGGACGTGGAATCATCCATTCATCCATTTATCCAGCCATCCAATTATCCAGTTCGGATTTTATCCGCGCCCATCCGCGTGATCCGCGGTTAAAAAATAATTCACGGTGTGACGGTGACGTGGTCGAAGAGCGCCGAATTCAATGCCGAGTTGTTGTGCGCGGACAAGGCCAGCCCGACGTAGATGGTTTTGTTCATTGGAATGGTAATGCTGTCCACGCGATGCCAGTCGGTGCCATCAGGTGAGACGTAGCCAGTAAAGTCATCGCCCGCGCGTGACAATTTCACCCAAAACGGAACGCTGTTTGCCGGACCGTCAGTATTGCGGCTGATGTTGTCCGCCGTCGGGCGCCATTGGAACGCCGAGCCGCCCCCGGCAGTGACGGCCATCAGCGCGTGTCGCGAGCCGGGCGCAAGGGATTCGCGGAACATCACGCCCGCCTTGGCCCACGGATCGGTGAATTGCATCGAGACAACGCGCGCGATGATTTCTCCGTCGCCGGCCAGCGATGCGTATGCGTAATGAAACGCGTCGGCGCTTTCCCAAATGTCGGTGCCGGACGCAATCAAGTTGAACTGGCCGTTCAGAAAACCAGCATCGCCCACCGGCCCGACTTTGCCAATGTCCCGATGCTTCCAGTTCGGCGGCAGCACGGCCATGGTGGACGGCAGTGAATCAATCCATTTCGCGATGACGGAAACCGCGTTGTGGTCAACGACATTCTTGGCCAGCGGCGGCATTTGTAAATTGCCGGCAATGCTGATGCGATGGAACAGAACGGATTTTCCGATGTCGCGCGGGACAATGATTTTCGCGCCGGAAATGCCGAGCGGATTTCCCACCGGCCCGTTGACAAGATTTTGTTTTCCCAACGGCGTATCAATGCGCGCGTCGAAAAACGCCTCAGCACCGCCGGGCCGATGACACTGCGAGCTATTGGCGTCGAGATAGGAACGCACACGCCATTCCAGCGACGCGCTGGTGTCGGTGATGGTGACAAGCCGGGTGAAGCGCGGAATTTGACGTTCATCAAGGTTCGTGTCGAAAAGGCCGATGTGGTTCCAGGCGCGCAGTTGTTTGTCGGTGACGCCGTTGGGATATTTGAAATTGCCGTTGAGCTGGCGCGTTTTGACGCCGAGCACGCCGCCGGACGCGGGCGTGTGGCAGGTCAGACAATCCTGCCGGCCTGGATAAAACCAGCGCTGAACGCGCGTGCCGGTGGCGGTCTTGATGACAATGTCTTCGTTCGTTCCGGCGGCCATCAAGTCGGCGTCACTGCTGTCGGCGCGCCATTTGTAACTCGCGCCATAGACCGTGCCGTTCGTGTCGCGAACAAGCAGGCGCGTTTCGAGCCGGCGGAGGACTTTGGGGTTTGTATCGTCCACGGGCAGTTCAAAATTTTTCACGAACACGGTGCCGGCGGGGAAAGTCCATTCGCCATTGGGCGCGAAGCCGATGGTGGCGTTTGCCGGCAGCGCCAGCCAGCGTGATTTGACGGCGCCATCCGACCACAGTGGCGAATTGACCGTGTAAGGAATCAAGCCGGCCGCCGGCGCGAGAGTGGCCAAGTCACCAAACGCGCCGGTTTGTGACAGTAATTTCGGGAACGGTTTGGCTGGCGGTGGCGGGCCGCCACGCGCGAGTTTGTAGATGCGTCCGCCCACGCTGCTCATCTGGCACAGGTAAATTTCGCCGCTGGCGTCGGTGCCGAAGGAGGAAAGCCCGGTGTAATCGGAACCGGAATTCGGGCCGCTGCCTTTCGGTAAGACGCAAAGAACATTCTTTTCGAACGGGGTGGTCGTTTCATCCAGCGCCCAAATCATGCGATAGACATTGTCGCCAAAAATGTATTTACCGCCGAGGTCGGTGGCGAATTGTTTGCCGCGATAAACGTAGCCGCCGATGACCGCTCGTCCGTCAGTGTGGGGATAATCCAGAATCGGCCCGCGACTGATGCCGATGTAGGGCGATTTCATTACGCCCAGCGTGCCTTCGCAGTAGTTCCATTGGAAATTCAGGCCGGATTCGCCCGGTTCTATGACATCAATTTCCTCGCGCGCGCTTTCGCCAACATCGCCGATGAAAATTCTTCCGGTGCCCGGGTCGTAGGTCATGCGATGCGGACTGCGCAGGCCCAGGCAGAAAAATTCCTCGAGCACGTTGGATTGGCCGACAAACGGATTGTCGTTGGGAATAAAATAATCCGCCGTGACGCCATTGGCCGGCTGGCGCGGGATGGCATGGCTCACGTTTCCGCCGCGGCAATCCACGTCAATGCGAAAGACGCCGGAGAACAGGCTGCGATCGATGATTTGCGTGTTGTCGCCGTTGGCGTTGTCACCAATGGTCAGGTAGAGAAATCCGTTCGCGGGATGAAAAAACATGCCGCCGCCGTGGTGCCAGATGGTCTGGTCGGTTTGGTCAATGAACACCGTTTCGGAGCCGGGAATGGCCATGCCGTTGGCGTCCAGTGTGAAACGCGAGAGCCGGTCATGGTAGGTGTCGGGCAGAATCGGGTTCGGGCGAGTATTGGGATCGCCGGCGACCGTGCCCGGCTTGACCCAGGTATAATAAACGAAAACGAAATGGTTTGTTGCGAAGCCCGGATGGAACGCCAGCCCAAGCAGGCCGGAATCGTCCCAGCCCTGGCATTGGTTGTGGATGTCGAGCAGCAGTTTTTTTTGCGTGGTTCCCTGGTTGTTGGGGAACGTCCACACGCGGCCTTCGCGCTCCCACACGCACAATTCGTCCGTGCCCGGCACCGGCGTCAGGCCGACGGAGTTGGTGAAGAGCAGGTTGGTGAACGCGACCACTGCCGACCAGTTGCCCGAAATGCCCGGCGCGGTCTCGGGCATCGTGCCGTTCAGAAAAGCGCCGATGGCCGGGCGTACGGCAAGGCCGTAGGGTTTGGCGTTGGCGGAAAAAACGAGACAACACGAAAACGCGAAGGCAAAAAACAACCTGCCACTCGCGCGAAGTTTGAAAAACATCCTTTTCACGAATCGAAACATGCACAAGATTCTCTGCTTTACGCGCGCCGTCAATTTTTTAGTGTGAATTTGAGCCGGGTGAATCTAGTTTGGACACATGTTCCGTCCGTGCATTGACCTGCATGAAGGCAAAGTGAAGCAAATCATAGGCGGCACGCTCGGCGAAGCCGGCGGCGCGCGCACGAACTTTGTCTCCGACCGCTCCGCCGCGTGGTTCGCCGAACTTTACCGGCGCGACAGGCTGGCCGGTGGCCACGTCATCATGCTCGGTCCGGGCAATGAAATGGAAGCGCGCGCGGCCCTCGCGGCGTTCCCCGGTGGACTGCAAATCGGCGGCGGCATCAACCTGGACAATGCACGAAGCTGGCTTGACGACGGGGCGTCACACGTCATTGTTACCAGCTGGGTGTTTCGCGAAGGCCGCGTCGATTGGGAACGGCTGGGCGAACTGGTCAAGGCCGCAGGCAAGAGCCGGCTGGTGCTGGACTTGAGTTGTCGCCGCCGCGGTAAAGATTATTTTGTCGTGACCGACCACTGGCAGAAATTCACGGAACTGGCCATTTCGCAGGACACGCTTCAAAAGCTCGCCGGAAGCTGCGCAGAGTTTTTAATCCACGCGGTGGACGTAGAAGGATTGTGCCGCGGCATTGACCGCGAACTGGTTGAAAAGCTTGGTAAATGGACCACCATTCCGACGACTTACGCCGGTGGCGCAAATTCCCTGTCGGATTTGGAGGAAGTCACGCGGCTGGGGCAAGGCAGGATTGATCTGACCATCGGCTCAGCGCTGGACATTTTCGGCGGCAGCGGTGTGAAATACGAGGACGTGGTAAAATTCAACCGCCGCCAGATGAAAAAATCCGGCGGCGGTTGAGTGTCGAAAGCATCAGGATTTGATCACGTCAATCCTGGTCGGTGTCATCATTTCCTTGCCGCCCTTTTCTTTGACGGTGCCGGTGACCGTGACTTTTTCAGAACTGCCGCCGCAAATGGGGTCGTGCGCGGCCTTGCTCACGTCATTTTGTTTGAGATAATAGTTCACGGTGTTCGTGCCTTGCATGACTTGCACGACGTTCTGGCACGATTTGGTTTCGTGCAGCGTGCATTTGGCACAAACCATCGTGCCGGTGATGGTGACTTCCTTGTTCGCACTGTCGGCGGCCAGCGCGCGCGTGGTTAATCCCGCCAGCAATATTCCAGCGGCCAGAGTTAAGGCGATTTTTTTCATGGTTTTTTTGATTCAGGTTTACGGGGTATAAGACATCACGTTTAACGATTCTGTTCAATCAAATTAATTCGCCGTTTTTTGTGTGGCGAACAATTCGGCGATGACGATTTGAAATTCGGGGATCAATTTTTCCGTCAACATTTCGCTGCCGGCCAGGATGCCTTTCAAGGCCAGCCCCCATTCCGTGCTGTGGTAAATTTCCACGTTGTCGTAGCGCGGGTCCACCATCCACAACCGCGGCACCCGGATCTTCTCGTAGAGCTCCTTTTTGACGACCGTGTCGGTGCGGTGGTCGTCTCGGCTGATGATTTCCACGGCGAGCCAGAGTTTGCCGGTGGCGACCGTCACGAGCGCGAGGTCGGGACAAATCGCCGTGGAGCGGGAAACCTGGACTCTCGTGCGCGGCGCCAGCAATTGCGTGCTGGGCAGGTTCGCCACGCTCGCCGTCATCACCGCGTGCAACCGGTCGCAAATCGATTCGTGGCGATCGCCCGGCGCGGAACGCGGCAGTGACGCCCCATCGAGAATCTCTTCATACGGCCGGTTCATGGGCATCAGCAAAGCAGCGATTGGCGCGGACGGCAAGCGGCGTTTTTTATTCAAAACAGAACTTGCCACCACCCCCACCAGCAAGTACAGTTTGCGCTCTTTTGAAATATTTATGGCAGTAAAAATTCGCATGAAGCGCGTCGGAGCCAAGAACGCTCCGTTTTTCCGCATTGTGGTGGCCGACAGCCGCAGCCCACGCGATGGCAAGTTCATCGAGGAACTTGGCTCGTATCAGCCGTTGAAAAAAGGCGATAATTTCACCCTTAACCTCGACCGCGCCAAATACTGGATCAGCAAGGGCGCGCAGCCCAGCGACACCGTCGCCAGCTTCCTCAAAAAAGCCGGCAAGGTGGCCGCGGTGGCTTGAATATAATTTTGGGGCGCGATGCAGGAGTTTCTGGAATACGTCGTCAAAGGACTTGTGCAACACGCGGACGCCGTGCGTGTCACGCCGGTGGAACGCGCGGGCATGACGGTTTATGAGCTCCGCCTGGACCAGTCGGATGTGGGCAAGATCATCGGACGGCAGGGCGTGACGATCAACGCTATCCGTTCGTTGTTGCTGGCTGGCAGCGCCAAGAAGGGTTTGCGCTGTTCCGTGGAGATTGTCGAGGACAAGCCGGCGTAGCCGAACGGTAGCGGCGGTTCATGACCGTCGGGCACGAATCAGCGCTCATAGAGCGCCGCTACAAGATGAAAATTGACGTGCTCACTTTGTTCCCGGCGATGTTCGCCGGGCCGCTTGACGAAAGCATCGTCAAACGGGCGCGCGGAGCCGGTCTGTTGGACCTGAAAATCCACAACCTGCGCGACTGGGCGCACGACCGGCACAAGACTGTGGACGACCGGCCGTTTGGCGGCGGACCGGGAATGCTGCTGAAACCGGAACCGCTCTTTGAAGCGATTGAAGGTTTGAAGCGCGAAAAGTCGCGCGTGATTTTGTTGTCGCCAGCCGGACGGCAATTCAAACAGGCCATCGCGCGCGAACTGGCGGAACAACATGATTTGCTGCTCGTCACCGGCCATTACGAAGGTTTTGACGAGCGCGTGCGGGAAAAACTCGCCGACGACGAGTTGTCCATCGGCGATTACGTGCTGACGAACGGCGCGTTGCCCGCGATGGTGGTGATTGACGCGGTGGTGCGGCTGCTGCCCGGGGCGCTGGGCGACGACGCAAGTTCGTACGACGAATCGTTCAGCCACGGGCTGCTGGAATATCCACAATACACGCGGCCGGCGGAATTTCGCGGGATGAAGGTCCCGGACATTCTGGTGTCCGGCAACCACGCCGAAATTGAGAAATGGCGGCGCGAACAGGCGAAGTCGCAGACAAAAAAACGCAGACCGGATTTGTTGAAGTGAAGCGTAAAACGTGAAACGTGAACAGAAATCGGCAGATTCACATTTCACGCATTACGCATCAAAAAGAATTTATGAACCAGGCATTACAGGAAAAAATTGAATCGGAGCAGTATCGCAAAGATAAAACCGATTTTGCGGTGGGCGATAGCGTGCGTGTGCATACCAAGGTCGTCGAAGGCGACAAGGAACGCATCCAGATTTTTGCGGGCGTCGTCATCGGCAAACGCGGACGTGGTCTGAACGAAACCTTCACCGTGCGCCGCATCAGCTACGGCGAAGGCGTCGAGCGCGTGTTCCCGCTGCATTCGCCGCGCGTGGACAAGATCGAGGTCGAGCGCAAAGGGGAAGTCCGCCGCGCCAAACTCACCTACCTGCGCAAACGCCTCGGCAAGGGCGCCACCCTCGTGCGGGAGAAGGAAGAGAAGGCTGCTACCGAACCGGTGGCGGCGAAGTAATCCGGAAGTTCTCGATAAAACGGGGTTAATTAGCCTCGCTTTTTTTTCTGTCATTTCTGACAGGACTTGCTAAACTGGGCACACTATGCGCCAGCTTGCCGTTCAATTCCTGGACCAGGGGTTTCACCGTATACTGTTCGACGCCATGCCGATGCCGGTGTTCGTCGTGGACAAGGACGTGTGCATCTTCGACTACAACGCGGCGGCGGCCCGGCTGTTGAGGAAGGACAAAAAGCTCGTAATCCGGCGGCGCGGTGGAGAAGTGTTGAACTGTGTGCATTCGATGGAAGGCCCCAAGGGATGTGGCAGCACTCCGGCCTGTCGCGATTGTGTGGTGCTCAAGTCCGTGCGGAGTGCGGCGCGAGGCCGTCGTGTCACCCGTCAATGGGCGCAAATGGAACTGGTTCGCAAAGGGCGGGTTACCAAAGTGAAATTGCGGGTGAGTTGCCAGCCATTCACCTACGGCCGGAGCTCGTTCATTCTTTTGATTCTTGAAGGCTTGAACGACTGAGTCAGCGGACAAATCCCCCGGCGGGGCTTTGGCCATGTTGGCCGTGCTTTAATTCTTGGACCCGCGACCCGCTGCCGCCTGCGCGAGTTGTTGTTTTACAAACTCACCGAAGATCGTCGGCTCATACTGCCAATTTTTAATCAACGTGGGTCCGGCGGCGGGGTGCAAATCCCACGCCGTCCAGTGGAGTTTGTGTTTTTGGGCGTACTTCATCAGATTGTTGGCGTAAGCAAGGCCGTTTGTACCGCCAAAGCCGCGTCCGCCAAAACCCCATTCGCCCATGTACACCGGATATTTTGAACTGACATCGCCAAAGTTCCTGTCCCAGTTCTTTTTGGTCGGATAAGGATGTGTTTCATAAACAAAATTCGAGCCTTTGATTCCATAACCATGCAGCACGCCGCTCAAATCATAACCCCAATCCAGTCCGCTGACGGTCACCAGATTTGTTGCTCCGGCCGCTCGAACCGTATCGTAAAGTTTTTGCAAACCCACGGCTTCGTAAGTGACCACGGCCTGGTCTGGATTCCAGCGTGCCGGTTTGTCGCTGGCCGTTCCGCCATCCCGCCAAACCGCAAACGCCACGTCATGCGGTTCGTTGTAGAGTCCGAAAATGACATTCGGCTGATTTCTGTAATGCGTGGCCATGTCCTGCCAGAAATCAACCGAATGTGTGTCCGGCATATTATGCTGGCCGAGCCTGCCGCCTTCGTTCATCCACTTGCCGCAGTCCGACCAGTGCAAATCCAGATCAATGTAAACGTGCGCCGCCGCGCAAGTGTCCACCAGCTTGTCCACGAGGGCGCGATAAGCCGCGCCGCCGTCGGCTTGATTCGTCATTTTGCCAAACCAGCGGTCCTGCGCCAGCGGCAGGCGGATGAGATTCACCTTCCAATCATTGATGGCGCGGTTCACCGATTCCTCGACGTGATCGCCACCGTTGCTCCATTCGAGCGAGGCGATGTTGACGCCGCAGAGACAGACTCGTTTGCCGCCGGCATTGAGCACCTTCTTTCCCTTGGTGTGCAGACGCATCGGATCAAGGCTGGGATCAACAGGCCGGGTCTGGCTCACCATCAGTCCGTTTCCGGTTGTCTGGCCGTTTCCCGTCGAATAAAACAACACGATCAATCCCAACGCCATCAGCGTTGCCTTTAGAAGGCTCAATTTTTGCATGGGTACCTTTTAGCAGTTGGTGCGGGAGAATATCAAACGCAAATTTCAGGGACAGATCCCCGGTAAATTTCCAATGCACCCGGGCCGAAGTAAACCAGAATCACCTTCTCCACCGATTGGGTCCGTTCCAGAAAATGTTTTGTCTCGCGCACCGCAATCCGCGCCGCGCGGTCCATCGGAAAACCATACGCGCCGGCACTGATGGACGGAAACGCCACGGTTCTGATTCCATGCTCGGCGACGAGCGCGAAGCAGCTTCGATAGCAGCTCGCGAGCAGTTCATCCTCACCGTGGTTGCCGCCGTGCCAGACCGGACCGACGGTGTGAATGATCCATTGGGCGGGGAGTTTGTAGCCGTGCGTGATTTTGGCCTGGCCGGTGGCGCAGCCGCCGAGCGCGCGGCATTCCGCCAGCAATTCCGGGCCGGCGGCGCGATGAATGGCCTCATCCACCACGCCACCGCCGAGCAACGTCGTGTTGGCCGCATTCACAATCGCGTCCACGCGCTGTTGCGTGATGTCGCCCTCAACCAAGACGATGCGACTGAAAACCGGCAAGTTGGTCATGGCTTGTTCTTAAACACAATCCGTCTGTTCCGCAACCGCCCCGGCGGCGGGTCAATGACGCGGGAAACAAGAGTGGAGTATCCAGTTAATACCAATAAATTGGGTGGTTTGTTTCCCAAATCACGGCGTGAGTTCGAGCCGGTAGAACCGTTGCGTGAAGTTTGTGGCCTGCGTGTCGGTGAACTGCCAGACGCCGTTTGTGCCGGCTGTGTTCGTCGCGATGGATTGCCAACTGCCGGGTAAAGTGAGGTTCGTCGTCGTTTCCAGGATGTAGGTGTAGCCGGACGCGCCGCCGAGGCTCAAGGTCACGCTGCCATTGCCTGCCACGACACCGGTGATGAGCGGCGTGGTGTCGGGTGCGGGCGCGATGGCGACGGTCTGGAAATTGGTGCCGCCGAATCCATCGGTAATGGTGCAGGTGAACTGGTCGGCGACGTTGTTGGAGTTGAAATAGACGAGCGCGGTGCCGGTGTTGGTTAAGGTGATTCCGTTGGTGCTGACGCTGACAGCGGCGAGCGAAACGGTATCACCATCAACGTCGCTCCAGTGCGTGGCGAGGTCGGCGATGGGAATGACCAACGTAAAACTGGCGGTGTTGGTGTAGAAGGCCGGAGTCGCCACCGGCGGATGGTTGGTGACGACTTGCGCGAGCGAGTTGGTGGCCGACAGATAACTGGCGTCGCCGGAATAAACAGCGGTGACAAAATTCGTGCCGCGCGGCAACGAGGAAATATTGGTGCTGACGGCAGCGCCAGCGACAACCGGCTCCACGTCGAAGGCGACGCCGTTGGTAAAAAATTGAACGGAGCCGGTGGCGCTTGTCGGTGTGGTGGCGGCGGTGAAACTCACGTTGTCTTTGAAGCCGGACGGATTTTCCGAAGAAGCGACGGCGACGGTTGAAGAAAGCAAATTCACCGTGAGCGTGGCGACGACACTGGTGGAAGAACCGCCGGACGCGGTGGCGACGACGGAATAATTTCCCGCCGCGTTGATATTGAGATCGGACAGCGTGAGCATGCTGTTGGTCTGCGCGGTGAGCGTGGCGTTGTTGAAATACCACTGGAACGCGATCGGCGTGCAAGCAGTGGCGGCGACGCTGAAAGTTGCGGTTGACCCGATGAGGTTGGTCTGGCTTTGCGGCTGGGTCAAGACCACCGGCGGCGATTGGTCCTGAACAACAATCTTATTCGTTGAGTAGGCGGCGTTGCCGGATGAGTCTTTGACGGTGATGACGACGACATTGGTTCCAAGCGGTAAAATTGCGGTGTTGGTCGGGATTTGCGAAATCGTGAGCGCACCGGACAAATCGGTGGCCAGAATGAAATTGGTCCCGGTCACGTCGGGCATCGCCGCGCTGCAATTCGTATTCGCCGCCAAAACGAGGTTGGTGAAGCTCCAGAGAATTGTCGGCGGCGTGGTGTCGCGCACGATAACGGTACGCGCGGCGGTGTTGGTGTTGCCGTTACCGTCGGTGGCGGTGTAAGTCAAGGTGTTCGTGCCGAGCGCGTTGGTGTTGACGCTGCCGCTGACGACGACGGGGACAGCTCCCGCACAGATGTCATTGGCCGTTGCGCCGGGATCGGTGAAGGTGCTGCCGAGTTCGACGTAAAAGGGATTGCTGCCGTTGAGCGTGATGACCGGCGCCAGCGTGTCGAGAACAGTCACGACGGCGTTGCTGATGACACTGCCGTAGAGATTGATGACGACGACGGTGACGGTATGATTGGGCAGATGGAGATTGGTGAGCGAGAAGCTAATGTTGGTCGCGCTGGTTACCGGCGAACCATCCAGGCTCCACTGAATGCTCAACGGCGGCGTGCCGGTCGCGGTGATAGCAAATGTGACATTATTGCTGCCACACTGGACGGTGCGGTTGGTGAGCGAGGAACTGGTGATCGTCGGCGGCAGCGCGACGGTCAAGGCGGCGATGCTGCTGGTGATTGCGCCAAAGCTGTTCGTCACGGACAAATTGTAATTGCCGCTGCTGTTGGTCGTGACGGCGGTGAGCGTGAGGACATTACTGGTTGCGCCGGAGATGCCGGTGCCGTTGACAAGGTTGGTGCCGTTTTTTCGCCATTGATAAACGAGCGGGGTCGAGCCGCTGACGGTCGCGCTGAAAACGGCGTTGCCACCGGACAAAATCGTCAGGTTGGCGGGCTGTGCAGAAAACGCGGGCGCAAAACCGACGGTCAAAACCGCGACGCGGCTGGTCACGGAACCGTAGATGTTGGTGACGATCAGACTGTAATTGCCGGAGTTGTTGGTCGTCGCCGCCGCGATGGACAACACATTGCTCGTGGTGCCGGAAATATTTCCGCCAGCCGGCAGGTTGGTGCCGTTGAACAGCCACTGGTAAACCAACGGTGACTGACCAGTGACAGTCGCACCAAACTTGAGGCTGGCACCGTTGGTCACGGTCTGGCTGGATGGCTGGGTGACGAAGTATGGCACAGGGAGCGGCGCGAGGGCGTTAATCAGGTTCGTTCCGTTCGGTGTGCCAAGGCCGGTGCAAAGGTCGTAGCCGTTTGTGGCATAAAACAAATTCGGACTGCTTGGCCACGTGTTGCTGCCAGTTGTGACATCGTGGAAACACACGGCATAGTTTGCCCCCGCAGCAATGGCGTAGATGGCCGGATTGATGAATCCAACACTCGACTCTCCGTTGGCCGCCGCCTGCTGGTTGACCAGCGCTATGAAACCAGCCCACAACGGCGCGGCACAACTCGTGCCGCCAAATTCGCCGTTGGTGCCGTTGCCGAATGCGACATAAACATTGTCAGCGGTCAAAGCCACGTCGGGAATATTCCGAAGACTGGTCGAGCCGCCCCGGCCTGCCAGATTGTTGACGTTCGTCTGCCAGCTTGGAATGGAATAATAGCTGCTGATGCCGCCACTGCTGCCGACATAACCGCCAGCATTCGAATCATAACCCCAGTTCCAAACTGTCTCTGAACCGTAGGCGGCGTTTGCGCCGGTCGTCAAAGTCGTTCCGCCCGCTTGCGTGATGTATGGGTTGCTGGATGGCGTATTGGCTAATGACTTCCTGTCAACTCCGTTGACCGATCTTGAACCGGTGGTGTAAGCATCGCTGTCGCCGGACGCGTTGAAAAAGGATTGCCCCACCGCAGCCATGTTCTTGAAAATAGTGTCCGTGGTCGTGCTCGGCCCGCCGCTCCAACCCCAGGAAGAGGACAAATTGTTCACCGTGTTGCTGCTGGCTAACATCGCGTCCAAGATGTCGTTGGGGATGAAATTGTTTGGATTTCCCTCAAAGACGACAATTCCAGCCAATCCCGGCGCGATGGACATGGCCATCTCGATATCCAGTGAAACCTCGGGGTTGCCGCTATTGGCGCCGGTGGTCGGCACGCCGTTGAAACCGTCCAGCAAAACGGTCTGGATGACAACGTTGGTTCGCTCGTTTCCCGCCGCCGTCGCATAAGCAGCGATGTCGTTGGAATAAAAACCATCGGCCTCAAACAACCCGACGGTTTGTCCGGCACCAGCCAACGTCGCGCCCGGCACATAGGCGTTGCGAAAATCGTTGCCGAAATAGGCGCCGGAGCTGTCCGGAGCAGAACCATTTTGGGGCCTGGCGTTCGCCACCATCGCCGCATCCATCCGATGCAGCCTCGGGTGCGGCCGCGAAAAATCGCTTAAGCCTTGAATATCAACCATGGGCAACGCTGCGTCCACCGTCGGCTCCGTGTCCGGCGCAAAAAAATCGCGCGCTTCCGTCGGATGCCGGTAAGTGCGCAACGTGATGTGGAACGCCTGTTCGACGTTTGACACGTTGCCTTCCACATCCAGCACTACCCGGTTCGGATATGTGCCGGCGACCGTCAGGCCGTTCGTCTCCGCAAACCTTGTGACCGCCTGATAAGCCTGTTCCGTCGGCCCGAAGCGCGCCGTGAATTCCGGCGGCGTGAGAAATTTATGAAAATTGGTACTGCGCGGATCGTAAAGCTGCCGGAGCAATTCATCCAGCCCGGCCTCATTTCGCACCGGCAACCCAATGGCGAGGCAAAGATGATTGGTCGCCGACAGACGGCCTTTCGGCGTCAGCCCTGCCACCACCGATGGCACATGGCCGGGCAAAATCAGCCGATCCGGCGCTGCCTGTGTGCTCCCACTGGATGCCAGTGCGAACAGCAAAAACAAGAGCACATAACTCGCCGCTCCTTTGGTGAACACCATCATTCAAAAATTATATTATATTATGTCTCCAAGCTCCAAACCTGACATGGGCATCTTGAAATCTAAGCGGTTTCCATACCAAGTCAAACCGCCAAGCCTGCCCTTGGCCTTTATCATAAGTTTATGAAAACAGACCTGCGAATTTCCATCATGGATTATCACCGAAACCCCAAAATCCAGCTTGTTCACTCCCCTTTTTCGCTTCCCGCCACTTCTGAGTCAGGATGAACGGCGTGTCGTGACGCGAGCAAAAAACCGTCGCCGAGCAACATCGTGTTGGCCGCATTCACATCGCGTCCACGCGCTGGTGCGTGATGTCGCCCTCAACCGCGGTGATAATTATTGTTGCTTTACTATCTCTTAAA
>Ga0181538_10003918_pt1 | contig 14241 bp, 8 predicted proteins | sample PEATcosm2014_Bin_40_FD_119773 | JGI IMG/M metagenome (GOLD analysis project Ga0181538, IMG submission 119773) | Peatland microbial communities from MTU Mesocosm Facility, Houghton, MI, USA - PEATcosm2014_Bin23_30_metaG | ecosystem: Environmental > Terrestrial > Soil > Wetlands > Peat | place...
ACGCGCCCGCGCTTTTCATCCGGCGTGAGCAGTTGCACCAGCGTGTGACGCACGACTACGCTGACGTTGTCCATCGCGCCGCAGAGGAATAGCATGAGAAAGGAGAGCCAGAACCAGCGCGAGCAGCCGAACGCAATCGTGGCCACTCCAAAGCCCGCGACCGCCGACAGCATGGCCCGCCCCGCTTTCTGCATGGGCGGCCGGTGCGCCAGCACCAGCGCGCAGAGCAGCGAGCCCATCGGCAGCGCCGCCTGGAGGAAACCCAGACCCGTCGGCCCGACCGCCAGGATGTCCTTGGCAAAAACGGGCAACAGGGTGGTGGCGCCGCCCAGCAGCACCGCAAACAAATCCAAGGTAATGGTGCCCAGGATGATCGGGCTGGCAAATACGAACCTGAAGCCCACAATCAGGCTGTCCGCCGTCATCTTCTCCTTCGCCACCACCGCCTGTCTCCCTCCCACAAAGCTGATCATCGTAAGGCAAATCAGTGCCGCCGCGGCGTTGGCCGCATAGACCAGGGCCGCGTGGTCCGTCAAGGCGATCAACGCGCCGCCGACCGCCGGCCCCGCCACCGAGGACAGTTGAAAACTGCCGCTGCTCCACGCTACCACCCGGGAGAAGTCCTGCCGCGAGACCAGTTGCGGCAGAAACGCCGAGCTGGCCGGCCAAAGGAAGGTGCGGGCCGTGCCCGCCGCGAACAGGCAGGCATAGATCCAGAAGACGTGCGCGCCCCGCGCCGAGATCAGCGTCAAGCCCACGCTCGCCACGGCAATCACCAGGTTCATCAGCACGATAATCCGCTTGCGCGAGTAATTGTCGGCGACGTGCCCCGCTGGCAGCGTAAACAACACCATGGGCAGCATTTGCGTCAGTCCCACCAGGCCCAGGAGGAGCGTTGAGTGCGTCCGCTTATAGAGTTCCCACCCGACCGCCAGCGTGACCATCTGCTGCCCCAGAGAAGCGACAAAGCGGCCGATGAGATAGAGCAGAACATCCCGGTTCCGCAGCACGGCGTAAGGGCTGTGCGGCGTAGCCGAATCAGGCGATGTCCCGGTATTGGTCATATTCCGCCACCAACATAGTCAGCCTCGTTCGCGCAAGGGAAGATTTTCGGCAAGCAGCCCGGCGCGATTATTGCTTTGCCATACTCGCCGAATTTGTATGCTTGCGTCAGCGCTCTTGAGGTCGTTTCATCTGAGGATGCTTGAACGGTTGCCTCTGACGCGGCGCGCCCGTTTCCTGGATGAACTTATCCAGCGGGCTGTGCGACACTATGCGGAAGCCGAAGCCTAGAAAGACAATTCGAGAGTTCAGAGAACGGGTTCGTGCTGCCACTCCCAAGCCTGCCGCCGTCCGTGGCATTCTGCCCGTCCGACGCCGCGGGAAGCCACCTAAAGCCCCGCGCACATCGCTTTCCTTGCCGGCCGCTCTCGGGGCCGATGGACACGACTCAAACGGCCTGGTCAAGGGCCTCACGGCTGAGGACTTGGCGCAAAAGGTCAAAGACCTCCTCTGCCTCGCCAAGGAGCAGGGCCACCTGACTTATGATGATCTCAACGTCGCCTTGCCCGACGACCTCATCACCCCCGCTGACTTGGATCAGGTCCTTACCAAGCTGCGTAGTCTGGAGATCGAGATCATCGACGCCGCGGAAGTTGAGCGGGGCCGGCAGCCCGAGGCCGACGAAGAGGAGGAACGGGGCCGCTACGACATTCTCGACGACCCGGTCCGCATGTATCTGCGTCAGATGGGCAAGGTGCCGCTGCTCACGCGCGAACAAGAGGTGGAGATTTGCAAGCGCATCGAGGCCGCTGAAATGGAGGCACGGGGGATCATCTACAGCTTTGGTTTTACCGCCAAAGAGCACCTGGCGCTGGCCGACAAGCTGCTGGCCGTGCCGCCCAAAGAACGGTTTGACCGCATTGTTGTGGACAAGCTCATCGGCAGCCGTCCCCGCCATCTCATGCTTTTGCGCCGGCTCATCAAACGCGTCCGCGCCCTGGACCGCCAGGCCGATGACAAGTTCAGCGCCTGCCACCAAGCGAGCAAGAAGAGCCAGCGCGCGCGCCTGCTCCACCAGTTCAAACGCTTCGACCGCAAGCTCCAGGCTGCCTACCCCCGCTTTCATTACAAGCAGAAGGTTATCGAAGAGATGATGCTGGTGACCGAGAACATCCGCGACAAGATTCAGGCCGGCTTGCGCGCCATCGAGGCCTTGGAAACCCAGCGCAAATCCGCCGCCCAGGAGGCCATCATCCAGTCCGAACGGGACAAAATCCGCACCCTCGAGCGCTTTGTGCGCATGCCGCATGCCGACTACTTCAAGGCCTGCGCCCAGTTGAATGCCGCCTTGGCCCGCGGCCAGGAAGCCAAGACCCAAATGGTCGAGGCCAATCTGCGCCTCGTCATCTCCATCGCCAAGAAATACACCAACCGCGGCCAGTCCTTCCTCGACCTCATCCAGGAAGGCAACGTCGGCCTGATGAAAGGAGTCGAGAAATTCGAGTATCAGCGCGGCTACAAGTTCTCCACCTATGCCACTTGGTGGATTCGCCAAGCCATCACCCGCTGCATCGCCGACCAGGCCCGCACCATCCGCATCCCGGTCCACATGATCGAGATCATCAACAAGCTCTGGCGCGCCCAAAAGCAGCTCATGCAGGACCTCGGCCATGAGGCGTCCACCGAAGAATTGGCCGACGCCATGGAGATGTCGGTCGAGCGCGTCCGCACCGTCCTGAAAATGGCGCAGCAGCCCATCTCCATGCAGTCACCGATCGGCGATACGGACGAAACCCACTTCGGCGACCTTATTGAAGACAAGACGGCCGAGAACCCAAGCGACGTCACCAGCTTCAATCTCCTCCGCGTCAAGCTCGGCGAGGTCCTCCACGGCCTCTCGGAGCGAGAGCGCCGTATCTTGGAACTCCGCTACGGGTTGAACGACGGCTTCCCGCGCACGCTCGAGGAAGTCGGCCACCAATACGAGGTCACGCGCGAGCGCATCCGCCAGATCGAGGCCAAAGCCCTCCGCAAACTCCGCCACCCGACCCGCCGCAGTAAACTCGAAGGCTTCCTCGAATCGACCGGTGTGCCCAAACTCATTTGACGCGGCCATGCACATCGCCGTCCTGGACGCATTCACCTTGAATCCCGGCGACCTCGACTGGGCAGAACTCCAATCCCTCGGTCCCTGCGCCATTTACGACCGCACCCAGCCCGCCGAACTGCTGCCCCGCGCCGCCGCCGCCGACATCCTCTTAACCAACAAAACCGAGCTAACCGCCGGCACGATCCAGAATTTGCCCAGGCTGGTGTACATCGGCGTGCTGGCCACCGGCACTAACGTCGTGGACCTCGCCGCCGCCCGCGCCCGCGGCATACCGGTGACCAACGTGCCAGCCTACGGAACGAAATCTGTCGCGCAAATGACCTTCGCCCTGCTTCTCGAACTCGCCCAGCACGCCGGGCACCACGCCCAAACCGTCCGCGAAGGCCGCTGGACGCGCAGTCTGGAGTGGTGCTACTGGGATTTCCCGCTCCTCGAGTTGGCTGGACTTACTCTTGGCATCGTAGGCTTTGGCCGCATTGGCCGGGCGGTGGGTGAACTTGGCGCAGCCTTCGGCATGAAGGTGCTGGCGTGCCATCCCACTGAGGGCCCCGCCCCTCCCGGCGTGCGCTTCGTCGAGATTGACACTCTCTTCCGTGAAAGCAATGTCGTCAGCCTGCATTGCCCGCTCACGCCGCGGACCGCAAACCTGGTCAATGCCCGGCGCCTGTCGCTGATGAAACCGACCGCCTTCCTGCTCAACACCAGCCGCGGCCCCGTCGTGGACGAACCCGCCCTGGCCGACGCCCTGAACTCCGCCCGCATTGCCGGTGCCGCCCTGGACGTGCTATCCACTGAACCCCCGCGCGCGGACAACCCGTTGCTCACCGCCAGAAATTGCCTCATCACCCCGCACCTGGCCTGGGCCACCCGCGCCGCCCGCTCGCGCCTAATGAAGATCGCCGTCGAAAACGTTCGCGCCTTCCTGCGCGGACAACCCCAGAACGTAGTGAATTGATGCGGGCAGGTTAGAAAAACCGCCCACAAAAGTCAATCTGCTAAGTTAGCGCTTGTGTGTGAGAGTCCCCCAAACTCCCTCGGATTTATCGCCTTGGCGCTTGAAACGGCAGGGGCATGCCGGGCTGGCAAGCCAGCCCGACCTGCCGTTTACAAAACTTCAGTCGGCGCTCAGGTTGTATCCCTGCAGAGCCCTATCCTCCGCTGAAGCATCCTTGAAATTGAAGACTCTGATTACCCTGACAACCGCAAAGATAGCGTCCAGTGCACTGTTCTAGTCTTGATCGCATCACGACACATGAAGAAGGCAAGCAGGTTCCTGTGGGAAAGTGGCTTGGCACCAAGGCCGAATTGACAATCCATCCCCTTCAACACAACATGAGCGAATAAATCGACGCGGACGGGGGCACCGCCCGGACCCCGAACACTCTTCGACAAAGCCATGGTCATGAACGACAGTTTGAACAGCATTCTGCGAGCCGCCCTAGGCGCCAGCGCACTCTTCGCCGCTGCCGTGTCGGCCAGCGCCGCAATCACCGATTACGCCAAACCCCTGATCGGTACCGCCGACCATGGCCACGTCTTCCCGGGCGCCACTGTGCCCTTCGGCATGGTGCAACTCTCGCCGGACACCCGCGACGGCAGCGCCGACGACGCCTACCAGGACGGCTCCGCCGGCTACCACTACTCCGACACCTCGATCATGGGCTTCTCCCACAATCACCTCACCGGCACCGGCATCGGCGACCTGGGCAATGTCCTGCTCATGCCGACCGTGGGTGAACTCAAGCTCGTCGTCGGCAAAGAGCCCGGCCAGGGCTACCGGGCGCGGTTTTCTCACGACCAGGAGGAAGCCCGGCCCGGCTATTACCGGGTGTTTCTCCCCGATTACAAGGTCAACGTCGAACTCACGGCTACGGCGCGCGTCGGCTTGCACCGCTACACCTTCCCCGAAGCCGCCGACGCGCATGTCATCCTGGACCTGTGGCATGGCATCGGCCGGGGCAATCGCCTCCGCCCGACCGATTCCGCTATCACGCTTGAAAACGACCATACCGTCAGCGGGTTCCGCCGCAGCGCCGGTTGGGGCGGCGACAAGATCTACTTCTTTGTCCTCGAATTCGCCCGCCCCTGCGATGCCGCCGGGTTGACTTCCGACCACCAGCCCGTCGCGGGCAAGGAGGCCCAAGGCAAGAACCTCCAGGCGCACTTTGATTTCAAGACCAAGGCGGGCGAGAAGATCGTCGCGCGCGTGGCCCTCTCCACCGTCAGCGTCGAAGGCGCCCGGAAGAACCTCCAAGCGGAGGTCAGCACTTGGGATTTCGATGCTGTCGCCGCCGCCGCCCGCACCCAATGGGAGCGCGCCCTCGGCAACATTCAGGTTGAGTCCACCGACAAGAGCTTCCTGGAGACCTTCTACACCGCCTACTACCACGTTTTTCTGGCCCCGACTCTCCTGACTGATGTGGATGGCCAGGTTCGCGGCCCCGACACCAAGGTCCACCAGGTCAAGGGGTTCGACTACTACTCTGAACTCTCCCTCTGGGACACCTTCCGGGCGGAGCATCCGCTGCTGACCCTGATCCAGCCCGACCGGGTCAACGACATGGTCGCCACGATGCTCGCGCACTACACCTTCTTTGGCCAGAAGGCCCTCCCGGTGTGGGTGGAGTCGGGCAAGGAGAACTGGTGCATGATCGGCAACCACTCCATCCCGGTCATTGTCGATGCCTACCTCAAAGGCTTCCGCAAATGGGACGCGGCGGAAGCGCTGGCGGATATGGTCGCCACGACCGAAGGCGCCCGCGCCCAGATGCCCGAATACCGCACCAACGGTTACATCGCCAGCCGCCAGGGCGCCGAGGCGGTATCCAAGACCATCGAGTATGCCTATGACGACGCCTGCATCGCTCGTTTCGCCAAGGCCCTCGGCCAGAGCGACCTGGCCGAACGCTACGCCAACCGCGCCGAGAACTGGCAGAACGTGTTCGACCCCTCCACCGGCTTCTTCCGCGGCAAGACGACGGCCGGCGCCTGGGTCACGCCCTTCAACCCCAATGCCATCGTCACCGACTCCTACACCGAAGCCAACGCCTGGCAATCCTACTTCGTGCCCCACGACGTCCCCAGCCTGATTCAGAAGCTGAGCGGAGACGAGCGATTCGTCGCCCGGCTGGACGAAGTCTTCGACAGCAAGGAACAGATCGTCAACTTCTCCGAGGATGTCGTCGGCCTCATCGGCATGTATGCCCACGGCAACGAGCCCTGCCACCATTACGCTTACCTTTACAACTATGCTGGGCAACCGTGGAAGACCCAGACCCGCATCCGCCAGATTTGCCGCACCCTCTACAACAACACCACCGCCGGCATGTGCGGCAACGATGACTGCGGCCAGATGTCCGCCTGGTATGTCTTCAGCGCGCTCGGTTTCTATCCCGCCGATCCCTGCGGCGGCGTCTATGTCATCGGCAGCCCGCTTGGCAATCAAGCCACGGTCACCCTTGACCCGAAGTACTACAAAGGCGGGAAGTTCACCGTCGTCGCCCGGGACAACTCGCCTCAGAACATTTACATCCAGTCCGCCGCGCTGAACGGCAAACCCTTCACCCGCACCTGGCTCACCCACGACCAGATCGTCGCCGGCGGGACGCTCGAGTTGCAGATGGGCCCTGCGCCCAACCGAAGCTGGGGAACCGCCCTGACCGACCGCCCCGGCAGCGCCCTGGCCAACTGAACGGACAGAACCCGAACATCCAACGGCAGAACTGACCGACGCGGGCGGTCAGGGATGTCCGAATTGGAAACCGACGTGGCCCGCCCGCGTTCGGTCCAGTGATCTTTTAGGCGGCCAATGTGTCATGCTCTCTCCAGTATATCCTCAAGCTCCGATAGCGGACAATCCCAATAGCTGGAATCTGAAATAGAACCAAGCCTGCTTCCAGCATGTCGGCGCAAGCACAAAAAGCGTTGAATGCAGAAACAAACGCGGCCCAGCCAGATGAGACTTGTGTAACAGCCGACAAAAGAAGCGGAACTATGCTGATGATGAGTAGAGGCATGAGCAGGATGGCGACCAAACGATTACGGCTCAACTCGCCGTCATCGTGTGCGTAGAAACCCACCGATGGCCCAAAGCCCAGAATGGAGTGCGGCGAACGCCCGGCGCGTTGCTCGCTTCCCGCGCGTAGTTGACGGCCCGGCTGATTAGGGCTACAACCATCCTATTAACCTGCGGCGCGGGTCGTGCCGCAACAACCCCGGCCCCAGGCCGGACGAAAGCCCTATGCAAACTGTTCTGCCTGAAGAATTCAAACGCGGTATGCTGCTGTTGCTGGATAACATCCCGCATTTGATCGAGGACTCTCACACCTCCGGCACCGCCCAAACCCGGCACAAGCTCCACGTCCGCGTGCGCAATCTCAAGACTGGCAACGTCACTGAACGCACCTTTGCCGAGAATGAGCGCGTGCCCGTTGGCGAACTTGAGCACCGCCTGGTGCAGTTCAGCTACAAACAGGGTGATACCTACGCATTTGTGGACACGAAGACTTTCGAGGAGATCAACCTTCCAGCCGAGCTGGCCGGCGAGCGCCGGTGGTTCATCAAGGAGAACGAGGAATACAAGGCCCTGTTTCTCGAAGGCAACCTCATCGACATCGTCCTGCCCCCGCAAGTGATCTTGCAGGTGGTGGATACCGCCGCCCCCATCCGCGGCGGCGTTGACACCGCCTGGAAGACCGCCAAGCTGGAGACCGGCCTCGAGCTCATGGTCCCGCTGTTCATCTCCACGGGCGAAATGATCCGCGTGGACACCCAGGGGCGGAAATACGCCGGCAAGAGCAATTAATACAGGTTCTTGGCCTCCAGTTCTCCCGACCGATCGAGCCGCAGGATTTCCGCCGAGTAACCCTGGCGAAAGGTCGGATACTTCAATCGGCAACCTAATTCCATTCTGAGCCGGCGGTTGGAGACTTTCTTATTCGTGACCCCCCGCCTGCGCACGACCTCCGCGTCCTCCGGCGCATACGGCGGCAGCTCTTTACCCAGCGGCCCGGATAGCCACTGGAAGAAACCAAGCTGGGTGACGGGCTCGTCATCCACCGCGTTATAGACTTCACCGGGCCGGCCGCTCTTCAGCGCCGCGATGATCGCCCCGGCCACGTCGTCGCGATGTATCATGTTCAGGATGCGGCCGCCGTTGCCTTCAATCCGGGCCTCGTTGCTCATATACTGCTTGAGCCAGTAACCGCGGTCCGGACCATAAATGCCCGCCACGCGCAGGATCACCGCTGGAAACTTCTTCTCCCGCACCGCTCCGAGCAGCACTTGTTCCGTCTCCACCAAAATCTGCGCCGTCTCCGCCGCCGGTTGCGTGGAGCTGTTCTCCTTGACCAGCGAGCCGTCGTCCTGGCCATAAACACTGGTGCTGCTGGTACAGACAAACTTCTTCGGCGGCGCGGCCCCCAGCCACTCGATCAGGTTCCGCGTCCCCTGCAAATAGACCTCCCGATACTCCTCCGCGCCGCCACCGGACGCAGACACGCAGTTCACTACCCAATCATACTCCCCGCGCAACTGTGCCAACTGCTCCGCCTGGGTGATGTCAGCCGTGAGCAGCGTGATCCCAGCAGATTTGAACTCGGCCTCGGCTCCCGTGCTCCGGCGCAGGCCAAAGACCTCGTGACCCTGCTTGACCAATTCCGCCCCCAACGGCAGCCCCACGTAACCGCAGCCGACAATCAAAGTGCGCATGATAGAACAGTAAGCCCCAACCGCACAAAACGGAAGCCGAAGAGAGGGAACATGCGCCGCCAAAGCGCCATAACCGTTCCAGGCGCGGCAGCGTCTCTATAATATGGAGGGACATGGTGTGCGCAGTGCGGGGTGCACAGTTGGAATGGAAAGCTGGAGAAACGGAAGAAACCCACCAAACCCTAGCGACGCCCATGCGAAGCCCATGCGAAGACTATGCGAAGCCCCAGCGAACAATTCGCTGTCGCTGCCGGACCCCTACCCTGTCACCACGCTGTTAACGGGCTTTGGGGCGCATTGCCCGGGGCTCTTGGCCACCTTCTTGGCAGTCGTCCCCAGGAAGCTCCCCGTCACGCATCAGGCGTCACGCATCACGTTTCACATTTCCTTACTGGCCCCCACCCACCCTTTCCTGTAAAACCGTCGCTGAACAAATGGCCCTCGAATCCAAACCGCTCTTCCACCCGGAAGTCCTGCGCCAGCAGGTGCGGGCCTTCAACCTACCGGAGCGCGTGGCGGACTGGCAGCCCAAACTCCAGGAATGGGCCACCCTCATCACTTCCGGCCGCGCCGACGATTTCAAGGAAACCGCGCTCCTCCCGGACTTCCTCAGCGACATCTTTTGCGGCCTGCTCGGCTACACCGGTCCAGTTGGCCCCGGCGACATTCATAACTCCCATAACTCCCATAACTCCCATCTCTCCACCACCTGCCCGGCTGCCTCCGCGAACACCTTCACCTTTTCCCGGGAACGCCACGTCGAGGTGGACGGCAAAGTCGCCGATGCCGTCCTGGGCCGTTTCCAGAAAGGCAAGGAACAGTTTGTGGCGGTCCTCGAAGGAAAATGCGCCCGCGATCCGTTGGACCACCCGTTTGCCGGTCGGCGCATGGCCGCTATCAGACGGCAGCTCGCCCCGGCCACCGAAGAACTGACCGAACCCGTGCTGATTCGATGGAAGGGTCTCCTCGCGGACCTGAAGGTCAAGAATCGCACCATGACCTGCGAAGACTCTTTGATTGCAGCCACGGCATTATTTCACGGCCACACCGTAGCGACCCACAATAAACGTCATTTCGAACCAGCCGGGGTGCAAACCGTGGACCCTTTGGCATAAGGGCCAACAGGGCCGGCCTCGGCTTGCCTCCGCCTCTCAATGCGGTAAGGTGCTCGAGAGATCGGAGAAGTCTTGAACCTGTTCACGAAACGACGGGTCGTTTGGGATCTAGTAAAGGTTCGCTTTTCCCAAAAGCGCGAACTCAAGCCGCGTTAATCAGGATTCCAACGGTCGAGCGAAAACAAGGCTCGCCCTTAAGCCCCTGTCGGGGTACCGGTACGAAACATAATGAGAATACTGGCTTCCGTCGGATGTCTGCTGCTGACCTTCCACGCTGCGTATAATTCGTGCGCGGCCGCCATACCAACCGGCGATAAGCCTCGTTTGAATTCGAAGTTCGCCGCTTCCACGCAAGTTGGCATCGTCAATGGCCGGTGGCACATCAACGGAGAGCTGACCTGCCGCGGCGCCCAAGCGGAAGGATTGCTGCTGAATGTCCGCATGGTCAATGCCACGTTCGAGGATGGCAACCGTCCTGCTTTCGACTCCGAAGCGAACACGGATGCGTTTATAGCGCACGTTCCCGACTACATTGCGCATGGGGTCCTTGCCTTCACGCTCAATTTGCAGGGCGGCATGCCGGGTTATGAAGGCGCGGTGAACTCAGTGTTCAATCCGGACGGGTCCTTGCGCAGCTCCAATCTGAAGCGCGTCCAACGGGTCATTGCAGCGTGCGACCGGCGCGGCGCGGTCGTGATCCTCGGCTGCTACTATCAGCGGCAGGACCAGGTGCTCAAAGACGACGAGGCCGTGCGCGTTGGCGTGGTCAACGTGGCCCAATGGATTGCAGCGAGCGGCTTCAGGAACGTCGTGCTGGAAATCGCCAACGAATTCGGGCACCCCGGTTTTGATCATCGCAATTTGCAGACAGATGATGGCCTGGTGGCGCTCATGCGACTGGCCAGGCAAACCGCGCCCGGTTTGCTCGTGTCCACCAGCGGCCTGGGCGACGGCACCTTGCACGATGCGATCGCTCAAGCCAGTGATTTCCTGCTCATCCATTTCAACTCGACTCGCCTGGAGGATATTCCGCGTCGTATTGCGTCCTTAAAGCCCTACGGCAAACCGATCGTCTGCAACGAGGATCAAAAGACTGGTGAATCCGGCGCCAAAGCGGCTGCCCTTTGCGTGGCGAATGGCGCGTCGTGGGGATTGATGGAGGAGCAAGTGAACCAACACTTTCCGTTCGCCTTCCGCGGCGCGGCAGATGACCCGCCAGTTTACGCCCAATTGCAACAACTGGCGCATCTCCCCATCGCTTCCGACGAGCACGCCGGCGTGTATTTCCCGCCTCCCGAATCCCAAGGCGGCTGGCGAAAGCTCGACCGAGCGGAAGACATCCGCCGCCTGGCCGGCATGGACCCGGACAAGCTGGCTGCACTCAAACAGTGGTTGCTCGACTCGGATGACCGCACCTTCGCCGCCGACGTCATCCGCCACGGCTACATCGTGCTGGAAGTCGAGCGGGGAAACAGCGCCAGGAACGACACTCGCCGCGTGGCGTCGGTTTCCAAAGCCGTCTGCGCGACCGTGCTGGCCATCGCCTCCGAGCGCAGCCAGCACGGCCAAACACCGAAGAAGATGAGTTTCGATGAGCCGGCGTTCCAGTTCATTCCCTGGGCGCAACCGCTCAGCGATCTTCGCAAAGCGGAGATTACGGTAAAGCAGTTGCTCAATCACACCTCCGGCATCTGTCCCGAAGCGACCGGCGCGCCCAACGACGGCACGTGGGAATATATCCTCGGCCACACCGGCGATGAGCGAACCGCGAAACTCGCCTTCGATCCGGGTAAAGGGTGCGGTTATTCGACCATCGCTTTGACGCATGCCGCGCTCATCTGCGAGAACGTCACGGGCAAGCCTTACGATGAGTTCGCCATCGAAGCGCTGTTCAAACCGCTTGGCATCGAGCACTGGTGGTTTCAGTATTACGATGGCGGGCCGAACATTGGGCGGCATCCGTCCCACGGCCTGGGCCTGTCCGCGCGCGACCTGGCGCGCATCGCGTATTGCATGTTGCACGACGGCCGATGGCAAGATCAGCAGGTGATCCCGAAATGGTTCGTTGAGCAAACCGCCGCGCCAACCCACGACGTCAAGACGCCCGAACTGCGCTGGAAGTTTAATCCGCAAATCTTCTCCCACGGCTGGGAATTGCCCGCGCGGCACTGGCCCTCGAGCGGTCGCAGCGGCGAAGGCATTCCTGCGGACGCACGCGAGAAACCCGGCTCCGGGGGACAACTCATCGTCTTCGTGCCGAGTCTCGACTTAGTGGTGACGCGCCAGACCGGCGGCAGCGGCGAATGGCAATTTGAGGAGTATCTGCGGCGGGCATGTGCGGCAGTGGTGCAAGAGTCCAGGCGGTGAAGATGCGGATGCCACTCTGATCGTCAAATAAGCTTTTGTTCCCGTGCCGTTTGGAGGGTAAGTTCTGCTTCGCTGATGCACATTAATCAGACCAGTCCAGTGGCCGCGCCGGCGTGGACCGCTCCGCGCTCGCCACCGTGCCTTCCCGAACTGCTCGCGCCGGCGGGCGATTGGGAATGCGCGCGGGCCGCCGTCGAGAACGGCGCGGACGCGATCTACTTTGGGTTGGAGAAGTTCAACGCCCGCATGCGGGCCAACAATTTCACCGAGGCCGATTTGCCCCGGCTGATGGAATTCCTGCATCGGCGTGGCGTGAAGGGCTATGTCACCTTCAACATCCTCGTCTTCGAGAACGAGATGGCAGACGCCGAGCAATATGTGCGGACGATGATTGCGGCCGGGGTGGACGCCGCGATCGTGCAGGATGTCGGCATGTGCCGATTAATTCGCCGGCACTCGCCCGATTTCCCGATCCATGTCTCGACCCAAATGACCATCACCAGCGCCGCCGGCGTGGAGTTCGCCCGCGACCTCGGCTGCGACCTCGTCGTCCTCGCCCGGGAATGCTCGCTGAAGGAAATCGAGCAAATCCAGTCCTATCAACTCAATCACCATCAACTATCAACTACCCCCCATCCACTACCCTTGGAGGTTTTCATCCATGGCGCTCTCTGTGTCGCCTATTCCGGCCAATGCCTTACGAGCGAGGCGCTGGGGGGTCGTTCAGCCAATCGTGGCGAATGCGCGCAAGCCTGCCGCATGCCCTACGACCTGGTGGCCGACGGCAAACTCATCCCGCTCGGCGACCGGAAGTACCTGCTCAGCCCGCAAGATCTCGCCGGGCTGGAAATCCTGCCGGAGCTAGTTCACCTCGGCGTGGCCTCCTTGAAGATCGAAGGGCGGCTGAAGTCGCCCGAATACGTCGCCAACATCACCCGTATCTACCGCAAGGCCCTCGACCAGTTGGGCGACCCACAGCCAGCAGCAGGCGCCGACACACGCCGCACCTTAACCGCACTTGGCGGACACGACCAGCGGGCGAGCGGTTCTCTGTCTCCTCCTCTGGATGAGAGGGTCGGGGAGAGGAGGCCCATCGTCAATGATGACCGCTACGACATGGAGATGGCCTTCTCGCGCGGGCTCTACACCGGGTGGTTTCACGGCACCAACAACCAGCAGCTCGTTCATGGCCGCTTCGGTAAGAAGCGCGGCGTATTCCTGGGCGAGGTGTCGCGGATCGAGGGCGAGCGCGTTTCCATTAACCTGCAAGCCCCGCTGAAACCCGGGGATGGCGTCGTCTTCGACGCCGGCCATCCCGAGCAGGAAGAACAGGGTGGAAGGGTGTATGAAGTGCGGAATGCGGAATGCGGAATGCGGCATGGGCAATTCGCTGAACTCGGCTTCGGGCGAGGTGACATCGACTTCAATCGTATCCATGTCGGAGACAAGCTCTGGAAGACGAGCGACCCCGAATTGGACCGGCGCCTGCGCCAGAGTTACGAAGGGGACACGCCACGGTTCCAGCGCCCGATCCTGATGGAAGTGCATGGCCTGGACGGCAAGCCTCTCACGCTGATCGCGCGCGATAACCTTGGCCATGTGGTCCAACTCGACTCATTGATGCCGCTCGCCCGCGCGGAGAAGCAGCCGCTCACAACCGATCGCTTGCGGGAGCAGCTTGGGCGCCTGGGCGGCACGCCGTTCAAACTGGACGAACTGAAGAATTCTCTGGCCGCCGATGTCCTGCTGCCTGTCAGCGAATTGAACCGCCTTCGCCGAGAGGCGGTGCGGGAACTCAAAGCCCAGCGCGCCCAGCCGAAGAGATGGAGACTCGTGTCTTCTGAACTGCCCGCTGGGATTAGGGCGGACCAGGGAATTCACGCGAGCGCTTCTCCCTCTCCTCCTTTGGAGGAGAGGGTCGGGGAGAGGAGGCCCGTC
>Ga0181538_10003919_pt1 | contig 14239 bp, 10 predicted proteins | sample PEATcosm2014_Bin_40_FD_119773 | JGI IMG/M metagenome (GOLD analysis project Ga0181538, IMG submission 119773) | Peatland microbial communities from MTU Mesocosm Facility, Houghton, MI, USA - PEATcosm2014_Bin23_30_metaG | ecosystem: Environmental > Terrestrial > Soil > Wetlands > Peat | place...
GCCCCGGGACTGCCGCTCGTCCGCATGGACTTCGTCCTGATGCAACAAGTCCTCACCAACCTGTTGCTGAACGCGGCTGTCCATACGCCCCCAGGAACCGCGGTGCGAGTCAATGCTGGCGTCGAAGGGGAGACGCTCGCACTAACTGTGGCGGATAACGGCCCCGGTCTCCCGTCGGACGCTCTCCCGCTTATTTTCGATAAGTTTTACCGCGCCCCGGCGGCCCGGGCGGGCGGCACTGGGCTGGGCCTGGCGATCGTCAAGGGCTTCGTCGAAGCGCAAGGCGGCCAGGTGAAGGTCGAGAACCGCCCCGGCGGCGGAGCTGTGTTCACGATTCGATTGACTATCACCAAATCGCCACCGGTCACACTTGAAACAAGCCCATGAGCTTGTTCGAAACCGATCCGGCAGACCCATGCGGCCATGCACCTTAGATAATCCGCCTAATCACTTATTTGCCCAATGCCATCTCCCCTAAAATCCACCGCCCTGGTCATTGACGACGAGCTTCAGATGCGACGGCTGCTGCGTGTGTGCCTGGAGGCGAATGGCTACCGCGTGCTGGAAGCCGCGACCGGCACGGAAGGAATCGCCGAAGCCGCGCAACACCCGCCAGACGTGGTGATTCTCGATCTGGGCTTGCCGGATATGGAGGGAGTCGCCGTGCTCAAACGGCTGCGTGAGTGGAGCCGCGTGCCGGTCGTCGTGCTCTCCGTGCGAGATCGCGAAGAGGACAAGATCGCGGCCCTCGACAGTGGGGCCGATGACTACGTCACCAAACCGTTCAGCTCAGGCGAGTTGTTGGCGCGTCTGCGCGTCGCTCAACGCCATGCCACCCCCACGTCGGAAACCACGGTCTTCCGATCCGGCCAATTGGAAGTGGATTTGGCGGCTCGCGTCGTAAAGCTGAAAAGCAAAGAGGTGAAGCTGACTGCCACGGAGTACTCACTGCTACGGCTCTTCGTCCAGCACGCCGGGAAAGTGCTCACGCACCGCCAGATACTCCGCGACGTCTGGGGGCCGAATTACGTCGAACAAACCCACTACCTGCGGGTTTACTTGGCGCATTTGCGGGAGAAACTGGAAGCGAATCCCGCCCAGCCTGAGATACTTATTACCGAGCCCGGCGTCGGCTATCGACTCGTCTGCAGAGAGTAGGGCTCCGATCTAAATGCGCAGAAGACTCGCGGGGCGAAGCAGATTCTACATCGCCTGGGCGTCGGCGAACCCGGCCTTCGCTCGCGTGAGCTGCGCGGGCTGTGGGGAAATCGTGGCTAACCACGTTATTTCGCACAATGTTTGTTATATTTACTTTGTGTAGAGTGTGGCCAGAGCGTTACAAGCGAGGAGTGCCATTGCCCCCAGGCCAGCATTTCCCGCACAAGAGAAACTGCCACGAATCGGGATGAACGTAACCGCAGCAGTCATTTGAGGCTTCCCGGACGGGCTTGTCGATACGCTTGGAGGTACTGGGTCACTGTCCTGTCCCAGGAAAAGTCCACTGCCATTGCGCTCAGGCGGAATTGGTGCAGTGCGACCGGATCTTCGAACAGCGCCAGCGCTTTGCGGATGCCTTTGGCCAGCGCAGTCGCGGAGTACTCGCTGAATTTAATACCGTTTGCATTTTCAGCGTCCTCTCTGACGTCGATGACCGTATCGTCGAGTCCACCGGTGATGCGGACGATGGGAATTGTCCCGTAGCGCAGGCCATACATCTGGTTGAGGCCACAAGGCTCAAAGCGGGACGGCATGAGGAAGAAATCGCAGCCGGCTTCGATGCGGTGCGATAACCCCTCGTCGAAGCCGATCCGCATGGCAACTTGCGAGGGATAGCGACGCGCGAGATCCTGGTATGCGCGCTGAAACGCGGGCGCGCCACTTCCTACGGCGACGAACTGCATCCTTGTCTTCAGCATTTCCTCCAATGCGCCGAGCATGATTTCGACACCTTTCTGCTCCGCCAGCCGCCCGATGTTGCCAAACAGCGGGAGGCTGGCATCGACCGGCAAGCCGAATTCCTTTTGCAACTCAAGCTTGTTGGCCTCCTTGCCGCTCAGGTCCGCCGCGGAATATGGATGTTTAACATAAGGATCGTTCATAGTATCCCACTCCTCGTAATCGACGCCGTTCAGGATGCCGACCAACGAGCTGTTGCGCTGTCGCAGCAGGCCATCCAGGCCGCACCCCATTTCCTGCGTGGTGATTTCGCGCGCATACCGCGGGCTGACGGTGGTGATGACATCGGCATAAACGATCCCGGCCTTCAAGCAGCTCATTTGGCCATAGAACTCGACGCCAGCCGGGGTGAAATAGTCTTGGGGCAGGTTGGTCAGCGCGTATCGAGCGGCGGGGAAAACTCCCTGATAAGCCAAGTTGTGGATAGTCAGGCAAACTCCGGGTGCAGTCCCCTGCCCCGCCAGTTTTCTCTGATGGTGAATGAGCACCGCCGCAGGGCTGGCCGGCCAATCGTGCAAGTGCAGCACCTCCGGTCGCCAGTCAAGATGCAGCGCCAGGTGCACGGCGGCCTTGGAAAAGAAAATGAACCGCTCCGCGTTGTCCGGGTAATCAACCCCCTCCTCCTGGTACAGGTCGGCGCGGTGATAGAACGCAGGCTGGTCCACAAAATATACCGTGAGTCCCTGAATTGGCTCCAGGCTCCAAGTTTCCCCGCAAACCCTCTGCGGACCCAACGGGAATTCCAGAGGTAAATCAAGCTGCTTGAGGCCCGGAAATCGCTCCCGGATTCCCGCATAGAGCGGCGTAACTATTCCCACCCGGTGCCCGTCGCGCGCCAATGTCTTGGCCAGTGAGCCGACCATGTCCGCGAGGCCACCGGTTTTGGAGTAAGGGTGGACTTCGCTGCTGGCGAGCAGAATTCTCATGCAAATAATAATCGCGCTGTTTGCCGGCCTGCCGTTGAGACCCTCACGGCTGGATACGCTCAGTCTTGACGTAAGGCTTGAGAGCAGGTGGAACCACCAGGCTGCCGTCCGCCTGCTGATAGGTCTCGACCAGCGCCACAAACAGCCGAGCAAGCGCCGTGCCGCTCCCGTTCAATAGATGGGGGAACTTGTTCTCGCCCGTCTGTCCCTTGAAGCGCAGGTTCATCCGGCGGGACTGAAAGTCCTCGCAATTCGAGACGCTGGAAACTTCCAGGTAGCTCCCCTGCCCTGGCGCCCACACTTCCAGGTCGTAGGTCCTCGCGCTAGCGAAACCCATGTCGCCGGTGCAGAGCAGCACCACCCGATAGTGGAGGCCCAGCGATTGCAGCACGCGCTCGGCGTGCGCGACCATCTTTTCCTGTTCCGCGTAGCCGCTCTCCGGAGTCACGATCCTGATCAGCTCCACCTTGTCGAACTGATGCACGCGGATCATGCCGCGCGTGCCAACGCCCGCCGCGCCCGCCTCGCCGCGAAAGCATGGCGTGTAAGCGCAGTAGGAAATCGGAAGCTGGCGCTCGGCCAAGAGTTCCTCCCGATGGATGTTGGCCACGGGCGTTTCCGCCGTTGGGATAAGATACAATTTGCCCAGCGTGCTCGGATCCAGCCCTTCCTGCACTGCGTAATACTGGTCGGCGAACTTCGGGAACTGGCCCACGCCCTCGAGGCATTGCGGCCCCACCATGAACGGTGGCGACACTTCCGTATAGCCGTGCTCGGTCGTGTGCAGATCGAGCATGAACTGGATCAGCGCCCGCTCCAGCTTGGCGCCCCAATTCGTGTAGAGCACGAAGCCGCTGCCGGCGAGCTTGACCGCACGCGTGAAATCGACCAGCCCCAGGCTCTCGCACAACTCCACGTGCGACTTCGGCTTGAACGCGAACGCCGGCTTCTCACCGTGCACGCGGACCACCGGATTATCCTCGGCGCTCTTGCCGAACGGAACCGACTCGTGCGGCAAGTTCGGCAGCCGCAGCATCGATTGGTTTCGAGCCGCCTCCGCTTCTGCCGCCTGCTTGTCGAGTTCCGCGATGCGGTCGCCCAAGTTGCCCGTTTCCTTCTTCTTCGCCTCGGCCTCAGCGACCCTCTTCTGTCCCATCAATGCGCCGATCTCTTTGGACACGCGTTTACGCTGGGCTTTAAGCGCTTCGACCTCCCCCAATAGCGTGCGTCGCAGCACGTCGCACTTGAGCACTTCGTCGATGCGGGCCTCATCACCTGCCCCGCGCGTCGCCAAGCGCTGGCGCACGAAATCAGGGCGTTCGCGAATGAGTTTGATGTCGAGCATCGGCGCATTATAGGTACGCGCCTTTTCGGGGCAAGGCGGAAGGGCGCAACGGCGTCGGGCCTCGTGGACTTGGACCACTGCCCGGACGCACAACCGCAGCGGCGGGCGTCCCGCCCAGCGGATGGCAGGTTTGCTTTGCCAAACGGCTTGGAGATTCGGGGGCTGGTCCGGGCGGCAAGGATGCCGCCCTCTACGGCAGGCGGGGACGCCTGCCGCTACCCGGGCGGTTCCTGAGAAGGCTATTTCGCGCCTGCCTTAGCCTTCGCTTGTTCCAGGAGCTTTTTGGCACGCGCCGTCAGATCGGCATTGCCGGTGGCCTGCGCCGCTTTGTCGAGCGGCTCAATGAGTTTGGGAGCTGCCTTTGCGGCATCGGCCCCTTGCAGGAGCTTGTCCGAAATGTCCACGACACCGGTGCTTGCCTCTTCCTTGGTGGCTTGGTCATCGAGATACGGCGTGATCAGATCGAGAGCATCAACGGAGGAAATGCTGCCGAGGGCGGCCAGCAGTAGCTTCTTCTCGTCGTCCTTTTGAACCAGACTGGCTGCCTGGCGGCACATGGCCAGCCGTTGGTCGGTGGGCAAATCCGCATGACCGGCGAGAGCGAGGTAGCCGCGCAGGCAAATCATCTTGTCCGTGGGGTTGCTTGCAGCTTTGGCCAACTCCAACAGGCCGGGCGCGGCGTCGGCAGTGCTCCAGCCGCCCAGGACGCGTATCGCCGCTGCGTGAACGTCGGCATTGGGGTCGTTGACTGCGCTGCGAACGCCTTGCAGAGCGCTCGCTCCGCCGACTGCGCCGAGCACTCGCACCAAGGCGCACTTCTGGGCGGGTTGGGAGTCGGCCAGGCGAGTCTCCACCTGACTGACGGAGGCGTCGGGCTTCGCCGCCTTCAAGCAGACTGCGCTCAAGGCTTGCTCTGTAGCTTCCAGGTCTTCGGGACTCTTTGCCTTGGTTAGCAGATCGAGCAATGGAGGCAGCTCGGCGGGTCCGGCCAGCTCACCCAGCTTCTGGACGGCGGCGATTCGTATCTTAGCATCCGAGCCGCCGGCGGCATCAAGGAGAGCAGGAACGGCTGAGGTCATGCGCCGCCGGATAATGAGGTCCATCGCGGTGATGCGGTGGGCGCCAGCGCCGTCAACAAGCATGGTCATGATGGCGGCATCGACTTCTTTGCCGGGCAGGCTGGCGAGGCTTTCCTGCGCTGCCTGGGCGATGTCGTGGTCGGCATCACCCAGCAAGTCCATGAGCACCTTGAGAGCTGAAGGGTTGCCTATCTCCGCCAGCGCGCGAATAGCTTCCAAGCGAGCGGGCTTCTCGCCGCTCCGGGCGGCGTTGGACAACGCTGGCAAGGCTGAAGCGTCGCCTAGTTTGGCGAGGGTTTGAATCAGCGGGATTTGCCTATCGGGAGGGAGTGTAGGCAGCTCGGTTTGCAGGAGGCGGCTGGCGCCGGCACCTGGCATTTCCTGTGCGGTGCGGAGGGCGGCCAGGAACAGCGAAAATTGGTCACCGTGGAGGGCCTGCTTGAGCAGAGGAAGGCCGCCTTCCTTGCGCGTAAGTATAGCGCCGCGCAAGGCGGCGGTGGCGACCTGATGTGGCGCGGGGACGTTGCGCAGACGGTCATAAACCTCCATAGCCCGTTTAGGATTGTCCTGGGCCGTGGCGGCTTCGGCACAGCGCAGCAATCCTTCGCAAAAGGCGAGTTGGTTCGCGGCGGAGACGCCGGACAAGGTGTTCAGGAGGGCTTTTGCGGCGGCTTGGTTTCCGATGCTGCCAAGGGCCCTGGCGGCCGCTTGGGCCACGTCATTGTCAGAATCGTGCAGCAGTTTGGCCAGGATCTCGACGGCCTTGGTGTCATGGCGCACGCCGATACTGCCAATTACGCCCACCAATTGTCTGCCACGGAGTTTGCCGGCCGCCTCGCGCAGGGCTTCGTCAACAGCCGGGCTCGGGATGGTCTCCAGACCATAGCGGGCCATGTGGGAAAGCTTCTCGTCCGGCAGCAGCGCGGCGAGCGGGGCAACGGCGTCTTTGGTGCCGATGCGCGCAAGTTCCCGGCAGGCATCGGCTTTCTCCTTCTCCGGGGCGTTGGATTGCAGGACGGCGATCAGCTTCTTGACCTGCTCTTCGCTTGTGGGCTGGGAGGACTGGGCAAAGGAGTTGGCGGCGCAGTAGAGCATCAGCGCGGTGGCTAGGATGAGACGGGTGGGAAGAACGGGATACATAGTTTGGATGAGTTGGGGGCGGTTCAACTAGTTAGATGATCCAGGGGGCACGCATCGCGCGGGAGCGGAGGCGGTTGGCATCGGGGTCGTTGACAAACTCCTCTTTGACGGGGTCGTATTTCAGGTCGCGCTTGAGCCACATGCAGATGTTGGCGGCGTGGACGGTGGACATGGAGCGGTGCATCACTTCTGGGTTCGCCACGGTGAGGCGGCGAGATTTGATGCAGTCAAACAGGTTGCGCACGTGACTCATCGGGCGCTCGGTGCGTGCCATGTAGTCTTTGACCAGTTTCGAGAAGTCAGCCAGCAAGGCGGGCGAGGAGAGTTCCGGCTTGGAGTAGCCGTCGGCCACCGCGACCCAGCCTTCGGTGCCTTCGTAACGCACGCCACAGGAGCCATGCCACCACTGGTCGCCGCGGGACAGGATCATCTTCACGCCGTTAGGGAAGACGGTGACCATGCCGTCGGCGGTGGGATTGTTCACATAGCCGTACTCGATAGCAGAGGTGTTGGCGGCGCCGATTGCCACCTGGCACTGGGCGAAGGTGTGGGCGCCCCATTCGCCGATGCAACTGGTGTGAAAATCGTAGTAACCGCGCCAGTCGCCGCGAGTGTAGGCAGAGTTGTAAGGCCGCGAGGGACATGGGCCAAGCCATTGGTCCCAATCCACCTCGTCTTTCGGCGGCTCCGTTTCGGCGGGAAGCCAGTTGTATTTCATCTCCGCTGCGTCCCAGGGCGCGATGTGGGCACGGACGGTGTGCACGTGGCCCAGCCGGCCGGTGCGCAATAGCTCGTTGGCGAAGGTGAAGTTGTCCTCGCTCAGCCGCTGGGTGCCGGTCTGGTAGATGCGCCCATAGCGCTGCGCGGTGGCGACGACGGCCTGGCCTTCGGCGATGGTCATCGAGGAAGGCTTCTCTGAATAGACGTCTTTGCCGGCACGCATAGCCATGATGGACGCCAGCGCGTGCCAGCGGTCGCCCGTGGCGATCAGCAACGCGTCAATGTCCGTGCGTTGGGCCAGGAACTCGCGCATGTCGCGATACATGGCGCAGTCCTTGTTGCCGTATTTGGTGTCCACGATCCGTTTGACGGCCTCGCGCGAGGACTTCTTGGCATCGCATATTGCGACGAACTGCACGTCCTTCTCCGGCAGCATCCAGCGCAAATCGTCGGAGCCACGGTTGCCGACGCCCATCCCGCCGAGAACAATGCGCTCGCTGGGGGGGACGGCGCCGTTCAGGCCGAGCGCGGAAGAGGGAATGATGCAGGGCACGGCGACCGCGCCGGCGGCGAGCGCGGCGCGCTTGAGGAACTGCCGGCGGGTAAACGGAGCCAAGACGGAAACGGTGGGGGTAGTGCAGGCTTTGCCAGCTTCGGGAGGCGCGTTGTGTTGCGACATGGGCCGAGATTACCATTGTCACTTCCCCGAGCGCAAATGGTTTCTGCTCGCCCGAACGCGGGGATGCTCCAAGCTCTTAAACCCAAGTGACCAGCACTGAGCATACGGATAGGGAGAAAAACAGACTGAAGGCTACGGCTGCTCTCAAGGATCAGGCGCTAAACGGTGCCGCTCCCGTCGCCTTTGGCCCGTTTCCCGCGTTTCGGCAACCCCTCCGAAACCAACTAGGTGCCCTAATTAGCCGAGCCTCTGGCCCCCTGCTCTGCTCCAACGCGGGAGCCCCACCAGAGCCTCGCCGGAGATGCGCCGTAGTACCCTGCTTTAAAAGCAGGGTACTACGGCGCATCTCCGGCGCATCTCCGGTGCAGCTACGGCGAGGGAATGGAGGAATGAGCGGGCTGGAGGGGACGCTATTCCGCCCATTATCTCGAAAGCAGTCCGATTCGTACCTATATGCACCATGGAGGATATAGGGACGGAAGGTGACTGGGCGCCAATCGCCAATTGCATATCGCAGATGGAAGACGGTCGGGCTGTTATTGGCGTAGTAGAACTTGGCGTGATTACAACAAGATTTGAAGGTCGAGGACGTTAATTAGAGAAGATTTTTGTCGCAAACTCGCCTTTTGCTTCACTATAGCATGACGATATGAACTCTTTGGACCAGGATACGGGAGCGGAACTGAGCGACGAGGAATACGTCGTGAGCAGCCGCAACGGCTGTCCGGACCATTTCCGACTGCTGGTGCAACGATATCAGCGTCCGCTCTTCGCATTTCTGTCCAGTCGGCTGGGAAACCAATCGGAGGCGGAGGAGGCGGCGCAGGAATCGTTCGTGCGGGCCTTCCTGTCTTTGAAGAAGCTGCGCAAGCCGGAGTCGTTCTATGCCTGGCTGCTGGGCATTGCGGGGAGGGTGCTGAAGGAACAGTTCCGGGCGGTTGAGCGTCGCCAGAAGGACCGCGCGGTCGCAGAGACCTTGCTGGCAGAGAATCCCAGCAGCGAGCCGGAGTATCCGTTGGAGGAAGTCATTGCTGTCCTGCCTGAATCCTATCGTCAGGTGATACTCATGCGGTATTACGAGGGGCTCTCCTGTCAGGATGTGGCCACACGCCTTGAGATGCCGCTGGGCACCGTCACCAAAACGCTTTCGCGAGCCTATGCCCTGCTACGCCAGGCGCTTCAGGCCCGGGAAAGCGCGGAAACAACAGTCAACTAGACGCAAACAATATGAACTGCGCTGAATGCCGGGAAAGCCTGCTCGCCTGCCTGGAAGGGTTGCTCGAAGCGGAGCAATCCCGCCAATGCCAGGCACACTTCGAAAGCTGCGAAGCCTGTAGGGCGGAATACGTGGCCATCAGCCGCTTGCAAGAACGGCTAACGGCCCAGGGCCGCGTGGCAGCCGAAGTATCCCTGGTGGAACCGGTGATGCGCGTTCTACACCACAAACAGATCGAACCAGAAAGGACTACACTTATGAGCATATTATTCAAGAGCCGATGGGGTTTCGGGTTGGGCGCTGTCGCGACCGCGGCAGCCGTGTTACTAATTATTGGATTGGCGGCGCCGAAGGCACAGGCCAAGGCCGCCGACGTGCTGGCCAAAGGCGCCAAGGCCGTGGCCAAGCTCACCAGTATCCACTTGCGCGGTCAACTGCGCACGCTCCCGGCAGACAACTTCAGCTACATCGATGCGAACAGCGCTTTTTATCCCATCGAGTTGTGGAAACAGTTCCCGCCGGAATCCAAATGGCGGATCGAGAAGCCAGGTCGCGTCATCGTCATGGACGGGCAGCAGACCGTGATGTACATCAAACCCGCCAACGAAGCGGTTAAACTCCCGCAGCCTACGCCCAGCGCGTTTGACACCGACTGGCTGCACCGGATCGCCAACCTGAGCGACACGATCAACAACGAGCTGCGGCTCGCGCAGGCCCAGGGCTGGAAGCTGGATCTCGCCGAGGAAACCGCCGTGGATGGCAGGCTAAAATCCATTGTCACGGTCCACGCCAAGTCTGGCCTTTCCGATGCTGATTATGTGAAGAACAAGTTTTTCCACGATGCGGATACTCGCCGCGTCTATCGCTTCGATGCCCAGAACGAGCGGTTGGAAGCGGTGCAGATCTATTTGGTCCGCAGTGGCGGCGAAGTACAAATCTTCGACCTCAGCCAGATCGACTACGACCAGTCAATTGATCCCGGCGTCTGGCAGCTTGATTTGCCGGCGGACGTAAGCTGGTACAAGGAACCCGAGAAGCTGCCGGATAACGCAAAGTACACCGCGATGACCGCGGAGCAGGCCGCCCGCGCCTTCTTCGAAGCCTGCGCCAAGCAGGACTGGAACGAGGCAGGGAAGTTCATGTCACCCGTCAGCCAAGGCCTGAAGGATTACCTCGGTGGGCTGGAAATCGTCAGCCTGGGTCAGCCTTTCACGTCTCAGTCGTACGGGGGCCGGTTCATTCCTTACGAAATCAAGCTCAAGGACGGCACCGTAAAGAAGCACAACCTGGCAGTGCGCAATGACAATCCGGCGCACCGATGGCAGGTGGACGGCGGCATTTGAGCCGAGGCTCTTCAGAAGAAGCCCAAGCAACCACTGCAGGGGCGGCGCAGTCAACGCGCCGCCCTTCTTGCGTACGTCAAACGGTATCCGGATTGGGGTGAGCCCACGGCGCGCGGTAAGACCGCTGGAGCAGGCGGTTGGCCTCGTCGTCACCCTGAATCCGGCCAGTGGCCTGATCCCAAGCCAGGGTGCGCCCCAGCTTCAGGGACATATTCGCCAGGATGCACGCCGTTGTTGAGATATAGCCCTGCTCGATGTCAGCCACCGGTTTGCCGCGGGAGGCGATGTTGGCCAGCAAATCCTTCATGTGGCCGCGGATGGCGGGTGCGACATGATACTCGATCCCCTGTTCCGTCTTGTCTTCCGGGTACTTGTCGCTATCGACGGGGTATTTGGCTTTGGGGTCATTCCACTCGCGATGAATGGGAGAGCCGCCGTCTAGCGGGATGTAGTCGAACATGAACACGCTGGCTTTGAGCGTGGCCTTTTCGCCATAGAAATTAGCGCCCCACCAGTATTTCGGGTCGGGTTGCTCGCCAAAATGGCGATGCTCCCAGGTGACTTGCAGGTTTCCATAATCGAGAGTGGCGGTCTGCATATCGGAAATATTCGGTTTGCCCTCTTTGTGGAAATAGTTGCCGCCGGTTGAGCAAATTCGCCTGGGCCAGCCCAGGTCCATCATCCAACGCACCATGTCCACCATGTGAATGCCCATATCACCAATCGTTCCGTTACCGTATTCCATGTAATCGCGCCAACCACGGGGGTGGATACCGCGGTTGAATGGGCGCATGGGCGCCGGGCCAGTCCACATCTCGTAATCGAGGTTCTCCGGTGGCGGTTGGTCGGGCGGGTTGTTGATGCCCCGCCGGCCGTAGCAATAAGTCTCGACGATCCCAATCCGGCCGAGGCGTCCTTCCTGAATCAGCTCGCGAGCCTCGAACAAGTGCGGCGTGCTGCGGCGCTGGGTGCCCACCTGGACGACGCGCTTGTGTTTGCGCGCCGCCGCCAGCATCGCTTGCCCCTCGGTCACGTCCACGCTGATCGGCTTTTGCACATACACGTCCGCGCCAGCCTCGACAGCCGCAATCATGGGCAAAGCATGCCAATGGTCCGGCGTCCCGATCAGCACAATGTCGAGGTCCTTTTCCTTGAGCATCTCCCGATAGTCATGATAAATGCGCGGCGTCTTCTTCGAGGCCTGGCGTGCGGCAATGATCTCCGCCGCCCCGGCAAGCATCTGCTTATCAACGTCGCAAAGGGAGACGATTTCCACCGGCGCTACCTGGATCAACCGGAGCAGATCGACCTTGCCGTACCAGCCGCAGCCGATGAGGCCGACGCGCTTCTTCTGGTCTGCGAATTCTGCGGCATAGTTGCCGAGGGCCGACAGCGCCAATCCTGCCGCACCGATTTGGATGAATTTCCGGCGGTTCATGCTTCACCTTTTAGACCGATGCCACTCGGAAGGCAAGCGGCGAGTCCAATACACGACGCCCACTTAGCAGTGCATTCAACTACCGATTTGGACCGAGCCCGGCGGGGGTATTGCGACGGAAAGTGAGCGTCAGGACGAGGGCGGAGAGCGCGTCTGCCGCTATCCCTCGACCAGAACGGCCTTGTTGTCTTTGAGGTATTTCTCCACGGCTTTTATGTTGGAAAGCGACATAGGGGTTCGCTTGGCCTCGTGTTTGATGAGCTTGTAATGCACCAAGTGCTTGCCCACCAGGTCAACATGGAGATGCGAATCCTCCATCCGCCAGATTTGCCCGGTCACCAAGGGCTTGAGAGGAATTCGGCTTTTTTGATTCATTGGCATTGTTACTTGATAGTAAGGTTGGCAGAGCAATTCCAAAAAAGCAATGCAAATCGAAGCCAATCGGCTGATGCGCGCCATGCGACTCTGCTATGCCAAATCTGATTGAATATTGCCGTGCGCGGCTCCAAACTCCTGCCATGCAATCTGTTTTCACAGGACCGGTCTTCGTGGTGGGTGATAATATCGACACCGACCAGATTATACCGGCGCAGTACCTGAATCTGGTCCCCACGATTCCCGAGGAGTACGACAAGCTGGGCGCTTACGCCTTCGCTGGCCTGCCGGAATCGGCCTATGCCACGCGCTATGTAAAAGAAGGCCAGCTCGACAGCGATTATCCGATCGTGATCGCCGGACGCAATTTCGGCTGCGGCAGTTCCCGGGAGCACGCGCCGATCGCTTTGGGCTCGGCGGGCTGCAAGGTCGTGCTGGCGGAGAGTTTCGCGCGCATCTTCTTCCGCAACTCCGTCGCGACGGGCGAGCTTTATCCCTGTGAATCAGTGGACCGGCTCTGCGAATTGCTGAAGACGGGCGAGGTGGTCACGGTGGACCTGGACGCGGCCACAGTGGCGGTTGAAAGCACCGGCAAGGTTTGTAAATTCAAGCCACTGGGCGATGTGCGGCCGGTGGTGGATGCGGGCGGGCTTTTCGATTACGCCCGTAAGACGGGGATGATGCCGAAATAGCCGGCGCCGCCGGGTTCACTCCCGCAAGTCCGGGCTAGGTGCGGCCGGTGCCGATTTGGGCTTGAAGCCCTATTGACAAGAGAGGCGAGCCGAAGCCGGCTCGCCTGTGAAACTGGTTCGGGGACAAATTACCTGCGTCCGTGGCCGCCCCGTCCACCGCCGCCGCCGCCTTCGCGGCGAGGTCCGCGGTCGCCTCCTCCTCGACGCTCGCCGCCACGATCGCCACGGTACTCACCCCGGTCGCCTTGCGGTTCGCCCCCTTCACGAGGCAGGCCTTGGTCGGCGCCTTCGCGAGGCTGGCCACCTTCGCCGGTTGGGGCGCCTTCGGCGGGCGCACCGCCCATCGCCTGGTCGCGCTCGGCCATAGCGGCCCGGCGTGAGAGCCGCACGCGGCCCTTTTCATCCACGCCAAGGCACTTGACCCAGATCTCGTCACCCATCTTAACTATGTCCTCGACCTGCTTGACCCGGAAGTTGGCCAGCTCACTGATGTGCACCAAGCCGTCCTTGCCGGGCAGGAACTCGACGAACGCGCCGAACTCTTTGATGGTGACGACTCTGCCGCGGTAGATCTTATTGATCTCGGCTTCGGCGGTCATGCCCGCGATGGCGTCCACGGCGATCTTCATCCCCTCGGCGGAGACCGAGTAGATGTTGACCGTTCCGTCGTCGTCAATGTTGATTTCGCAACCGGATTCCTCGACAAGCTTCTTGATGTTCTTGCCGCCGGGGCCGATGAGCAAGCCGATCTTGTCGGGGTTGATCTTCACCGTCTGGATGCGCGGAGCATATTTGCTGATCTCCGGACGCGGGGCGGCCAGCGTCTTGGCCATCTCGGCGAGGACGTGTAGCCGCGCGATGCGCGCCTTCTCCACCGTCTCGGTCATCAGGCTGAGTGGGATGCCCTTCAGCTTCAGGTCGAGCTGGAAGCCGGTGATGCCCTTCTCGGTGCCGGCGATCTTGCAGTCCATGTCGCAGAAAGCGTCTTCCCAGCCGATGATGTCGGTCAGCAGCTTGTAATTCGTGATCTTGTCCTGGGCGTCGTGCTCGGTGCACAGGCCGATGCTGACGCCGCCCACCGGGCGGGTCATCGGCACGCCCGCGTCCAGCAGCGCCAGGCAGCCGCCGCAAACGGAGGCCATCGAGGAGGAGCCATTGGACTCCATGATCTCGCTAGTGATGCGAATGGAATATGGGTAGGTCGCCGTCGGGACCATCGGTTCGAGCGAGCGCTCGGCCAAAGCGCCGTGGCCAATTTCCCGCCGGCCCGGACCGCTGATGCGGCCGGTTTCGCCGACGGAGAAGTTCGGGAAGTTATAGTGAAGGATGA
>Ga0181538_10003921_pt1 | contig 14238 bp, 11 predicted proteins | sample PEATcosm2014_Bin_40_FD_119773 | JGI IMG/M metagenome (GOLD analysis project Ga0181538, IMG submission 119773) | Peatland microbial communities from MTU Mesocosm Facility, Houghton, MI, USA - PEATcosm2014_Bin23_30_metaG | ecosystem: Environmental > Terrestrial > Soil > Wetlands > Peat | place...
ACTTGGCCGCAGTTGTAGCCCTCCGCCTTTTTCCCCACCAATACCGCGCCAAATGTCCGCACATCGTAGTAGTTCGCACACATCCAGGCACGGGCTTCCTCCAACTTGGAGTCGTCGCCCTTTTTCGCGCCCACGGCTTCGTAGGCACGTTTCTTGTGGTCCGCGAGGTAACCGCGGTTCTCGACAAAGATCTTGTAGCGGGCTTCCTTGCCCCGCGTGGCGTCAACGTAGTTGCGCACCTTGCGCTTCAAGCACACGTCGGTAACGAGGCCATTCATGGTTTCGGGATCGACGCGGGGCAGGTTGCCGGCGTCAGGGTCGCCATTCGGGTTTCCATCCATCACATCAAACAGGAGAATGAAGTCATGGCGGCGGTGGGGGTCGGTGTAAATAGCATCAGGCATTTTCTTTTCCTCCCTCTTGGTCAGCGATATCCTTTTGTTCGTGTTCTCGGGCTTCCTTCGCGGCGATGCGGGCGGCACGGTCGGCGGCCAGTTGGTGGTAGTAACCGAGACTGAAGAGTCCTTGATCCTGCAACGTGAGGACCTTGGGGAAGGCCGGTAGCATGGCCATGACTTCTTCCAGCCGGCGTTGGAGCGCCTCGTAAGTGCCCCTCTTTTCCTTTCGCAGCCGGGTCAAATGAGCCTGCGCTCCGCGTATCAGGCGTGGGAAAACCGAAGCGGGCGCCGACGACGCCGTGCCGAAGAAGCGGTCGGTAATGGTGGCGTTGAGCCCCGGCAAGGCGGCACGCTGCACGGCCTCCAGCACCCCCATCAGGCGTCCGCACAGATAACCCGGATTACATTTGGTGACATCCAGTTGTTCCATGTTATCCTCCAAGTTCCAACCGGTTTGAGAAAGCAAGACCATCTTAATCAGCGCGGCGCGTGGCCGCGTTACGCTTTGCTCGGCGCGATTCCGCTTCACGGCGTCGAAGAGAAGCGACGTGGGAAGCGGGCCGCCCTTGAGTGCAACACGCAGCAAAATCCCAGGAGTAATTGGGCTCACCTTTTTCGTATCACGAGTACGCTTTATCTTCGGCACAGTGCATTCGGCAAGTCCTTCTGTCCATCTGTTCGTTGATTTCGACTTGTAGCCCCTGATTGGAAGCGGGAGGGGGTCCGTTTCCCCCCATTCACCGACGACCGCCTGTAGCCGAAACCAGCGGATAAGATTGCTCTTTACGGCGCCGACTGTTGTTTCCAACCAGTCCCGGACAACCACGCGGCTTCGGTTGGCAGTTAAGGCGGCAGCGTAAAAGGGTGTTTCATCGAGCAGAGTGGCAGGTTTCTTCCCTGTCCGGGCCGAACCGATGAGCTTTCTGACCTCTGCTGGGTCGGGTGCTGTGAGGAGAGTCGACAACGAGAATTCAACCGGTTCTTTGGTCCAAAAAATGTAGACAGAGAGGCCGACATCAATGCTCGTGCCTTCCTCGCCCTCGATTAGTAGATTTGCCGCCTTCGCATAGGACTCGGCACAGTCCTTGCAGGTCGGCGCCACGAGAGAGTTTTGCAAGCCATAGGACTGGAAGGCCGACACATTGGCCGAGACGATTGCAGCTCCTGCTCGACGACCAGGAAGTCCCTTGATCTGGAAAGGATGTCGCGGAACCGGCCTGTTGGGCTTTCCGCAAACGATACATGCCATCTCACCCTCGGCGGTGGGTGAAACATTGAGGGAAGCTCCTGGCGATTCCCTGGTGTCGTCTTCTGAATCTTCAGACTCTTCCCCAGCCTCTCCCGCGAGTACCCTCTTCCAGAAATACTCGGCCCAGAAGTGGCGAACCGACGGCAGGTCAATCGGAAAAGTCTCCCCGACGCGGAAGGTCGCAATGTCGGACGGGCCAAAGTCGTTCGGGAGTTGTGGAACTCCTCCGGTGCCGCGCAAGCCCTCGAGAAAGGCTCTTGCTGCCTCGACACTCGGCTCGGCGGTTCTCTTGGCACATTCCCGTACAAGCTCAAGAAATGCCTCGTGGCATTCAGCGGCACGCGCCTTCTTTTTCTCGGAGTCGTTTTTCGGCACGCCGAGAACATACTCGCCGGTGTCCGCCAGCAACTTGGGTCGCACGGCGCTCGAAGTTCTCAGTCTGTGAGGAACGAAGTGTTCGAGTCCCCGGTCCTGCCTGCGCCCACCGCCGGTCGCGCGGATGAGGTTACCCTGAAGCTCGCCTTGTGGTCCGAGCGGGATAATCCAGGTTACCGGCATCGTGATGTAGCCGGATGGCGCGATTTTTTCTCGACATCGACCTGCATATTCCGTTAGTCGCTGGAGAAGCATGATTAGCTACTCCTTCGATAAAGTTGCTCTCCCACGTAGAGCACGCCATTTTTCAACTCGGCGTGAAAGAAGAGCGGCGTTCTCCGCTCAGAGACGCCAGAGGTATAGTCCATGTCGAAAAGTATCAGGCCGAGATCGTCACTCAGGACAATGGGCCGCTCGGTACCCTCCGGCGGGCCAAAGAACGCGGCGAATTCGCGGCAGCCAAGGTAGGGCCGATGGTGGCACTCCCCTCGATTCACCCGCCGACGAAATTGGTCGCGATACTTGGCAACGTCGTCCGTAGCGTGGGGGGCCAGCGCGACATCTGCTTTGATGAGATAGGCCACGTCCCGAAGAGCCAGCGTGTGGCGTTGGGCGCGGTCCTCTTCAGCGAAATACCCGCCGCTGTTTTCAACCCAGCCCTCGGCCGTAGAGACGGAAGCCTTGCTGTTGACTTCGTTTCGCAGAATCGAAAAGTGGCGAATTTCCTTGAGCACCCAAATTTCGCGGACCTGCCACGAGAATTCGGGCTTCCAGAAAATGGCTTCGAGAATGCCACGCGCTGCCGAGGGCGTCACCACGGGGTAGCTTACTCGCTCCGCCTTCATTTCCGGCCGCGTGAAGCAAGCAAACGGGCCCCAGACTTTTACTTCTACGGGTGGGTAGTCAGGCATGACGACAACCTTCTTTCGGTCGGCAGGGTGGCGCAATTATACAACAAGTTCTTCGGGGTCGCGGTTTTCAATCACCAGTCCCCGAACCAGGTCATATTGTCCTAACCACTCGAGGAGGCCCGGGAGTAAATTGCCGACGAGACCCTTTGCTTGGAGAGCCGGCATCATGCTGACGTGCAGGTTCACCAAATAAGGCTGGAGTTGCCGGAGCAGGCTGCGGTTGAACGAGTCGGGGCGGGCTCGAATGGCGCTTACCAATGAATCCACATGCCGGTTATCCGCTCTCGGCCCGTTGTAGTGAACCACAACCGGAACTGAATCGTCCTGAATCATGCGAAAGCTCTCTGCCACGCCAGGAAAATCAAGGTGCTGGCGTTTAACCTGAATTCCTTCGGCGTCCAGGTCTACGAGTTGATACAGTTGGCGGAAGTAAGTCCTGTAGGTCGTGGGGTCGTGAAAATTGAAGCTGGGAGAACGAAGCATGACGCGGGTGTTATCCGTCGCGGTTTGATATTCTCCACCCGGTATCCTTCCCCCTTCCGAGGGGTCGAATACGATCACGCGCGCACGATCGGGAGAAAGTCTCCCCTCACGGTTACAACGTCCGGCTGCTTGAACGACCCGGTCCAACGGGCCGACGGCACGCAATACCAGCGGAAAATCAAGATCCACGCCTGCCTCGACAACCTGAGTGGAGACCAAGCGGCAGGCTTCGCCACTCTTCAGCCGCCTCTTTACGTCGCTGAGCACGTCGCGGCGGTGGGCGCCACAGAGCGAAGTGGAAAGGTGTAGAGCGGTTGGGTCATCGAGAGCATTAAGCAAACCGATCGCGTCCTTTTTCGTGTTCAAAACAGCGAGCGCCTGCGGTTCCTTTCTCATTTGGTCGGCTACTTCTTGCCAGCGCATCTTTTCGGCGGTCCAGACATAAGTGACGCGTCGCAAGTCAAGGAAAAGACGTTCAGGGTTAGGGGCTATTTCGCGGACATTTGGAAGCCCTTTCAGGTGAGCGCGGTCATCGAGCGCCGGCTGCGTAGCAGTGCATAACACAACGCTCACTCCGTAATGGGCAACGAGCTCTCGGAGCGCGTCCAGAATAGGATCGAGCAGCCGGGTAGGCAGCGTCTGCACTTCGTCAAGGATCAGAACACTGCGGGCGAGGTTGTGAAGCTTGCGGCATTTGGAGGGCCGGTTGGCGAAGAGGCTTTCGAATAACTGAACGGTAGTCGTGACAATGATGGGCGCGTCCCAATTCTCGCTCGACAGACGGGACCAGATTTCGAGAGGCGTCGGATTGTCAGGATTGTCCGCCGGCCGCAGCGCGCTGTGATGCTCCAAAACGACTTCGGCCCCGAAAATCTTGCGATACTCGTCGGCAGTTTGCTCGATGATGCTGGTGTAGGGGATGCCGATGACAATCCGGTGCAAGCCGAACTTGCAGGCATGCCTGAGGCCAAAGGCCAGCGCTGAACGGGTCTTGCCCCCGCCCGTAGGGACCGTCAGCCGAAAGAAACCAGGAGGTTGTTCGGCGGCGCTTAAAGCAGCCAAATAGACTTCATGACGGATGCGGTTCAAGGCGTCGGCTTGCTTGCCGCTCAAGGCAAGCTGGTTTGCTTCGAAAACTCGCGCCAAGTCCTCGATAGATGTAGCTTGGCCTCGGCTCGCTGACTTTTCGGGATTGAAGTGACGTTCTGTATCAAGAAAGTCGCCATCCACTAACGCCGAGAAGAGCATTCGGACGAAGAAGTCGGCACCGAGTTCTGTGCGAACGAAAGCTGGAAGCCGAAAAGGGTTTTCCGGCTCCAGCGGCAAACCGGAACGCTGCGCGATTGCTATCGCCTCATTCACGCGCCCGTCTTTGGCCCTGTCGCGTAGCCAGTTCTTCAGGTCCGCACGGGACAACAACCCTCCATGATGACCGGCGACCAGGAACGCCAGCGCGTCGCAGAGCTTTGAGGCCTGCACCGCCCCGGCGCCCTTGTGGTCCGGGCCATGGTGCGCAACGGCGGCGCTCAGGTAAGCCTGGAAGTCGGGATGAAATTTCCCGAGGTCGTGCCACAAACCGACCCAGCGGCCCAGGTCCCCAGCTCCGAACTTTGCCGCAAATTTCGAAGCGAGCTCGGCGACCTGTTGCAAGTGGGTTGCGAGGTCGTGCTTGATGCCACGGCTGTTCTCTGAATGTGCGAAGGCCATTGGCGAAAACCACGAAGGCCGGCGGCGTGCACGTAGGCCCGAGGCAAAGGGATTGATGCCGCCCCAGGGGTTCGGATTCTAAAGCAGGTAGCGGCGCTTGTCCTCGAGATAAAGTTGGCGAAGCGAGCGCGAGATGTCTTGAAACGCCGTCATAGTCACAGGCGGGATTATACGCCTAATCTCAGGCCGAATTGCAACACGGTACCGAGTCTTCATTGCAACGGCTCCGACCCATCTTCTGCCATAGAGGGTTTGCGCATGGCGGTTCCGTGACTAAGTCGGACTTTTTGTGCTCTGCGCATTTTTCCCTTGACAAACGGGGCGACATAGGCTAGAGTTGTTTCGTGGGGTTGGGCAGGGTCAGGCCCTGCCGGCTAGGTTATGTCAGAAAGTCCTCTTTTGTTTTCATCCGTAGTCCCTGCCTGTGGTTTCTGCCTCCAAGTACAGTCGAGAAGTCGAGGAGTGCAAAAGCAAGGGCAGGTAGGCAGGTGGGCGGGTGGGCAGATCGTTGTCGAGGAATTGGACATCCATTGCCGACCGCACGTCCTCGGGCCGCAGGCCGGAAGGCGGCGGCTGACTCCTCGACGTCTCGACTCCTCAACTTATCGATTGCAAAATCGGGGGAACAAAGCGAGAATGTCTATGAAAACAAAGGACAAGTACAAAAAGTCACTGAGTCGTACAGTGCCAGACCAAACGCCGACCGCACGTCCTCGGGGCGCAGGCCGGAAGGTGGCGGAGGGCTCCCCAACGTCCCGACTCCTCAACTTATCGATTGCAAAATCGGGGGAACAAAGCGAGAATGTCTATGAAAACAAAGGGCAATGACAAAAAGCCCAGTCCCGTGCTCCCGCCCCTACACGGGGCCATTTCACTTCCCATCCACTGAAAACGCGAGCAGCACATTGCCGTCTATGGCGTTCGTGTACCCCGCGTTCACAAACAGCATCCCGTCCACGATGGCCGGTCCCGACTGGTTCATAGAGCCGCCGTGCGCCTTTGCCCCGTTCACGGTGGAGAAGTCCTGCAGAGCGTCGAAATCCCAGATGACTGCGCCATTGCTTGTGTCATAAGCGCGCAGGTGTCCATCCAGGGATCCTGAGAAGACCACCTCCGGAATCACAGTCACGGGCGCCATCTGGGCCGCGCTGCATCCTGGGGTCGCCGCGCAGGATGGTTTTGGCGGCGGTGCGTACCAGACCTTCTCGCCCGTAGCCACCCTCAGCGCGTACAGACCGCCTCCCGCGTCCGGTCCGGAATCATCCCAATCGGACCGAGGGAAGTAAACAACTCGTTCGTCCGCGCCTCCCCCCCACTGAATCCCTCCCAACGGTCCCCCGTGGCCGATTCGAACTTCCCACATAACCGCTCCATGATGGTCAGGATCAAGGGCATGCACGATTCCCGACTTCTGTCCGGCGATCAACAATCGCCGCCCATCAGGCAACGAGCGCAGCACGGGAGGCGAGCCAAAGTCGAAGTCGTTGCCAGGGTTCTGGGGGCAGTTGGCCCTGTCCGGCGCGACACAAGCGATATTCCATCTGTCCTTTTGGGTGAGCTGCTTCGACCAGAGCATCTTTCCGGAGTTCATGTCGAACGCCACCACCGCGTCAGAATACTTTGAGTCCAGCTCCGAGTAGCTGTTGCCTGTCGCGACGTAGATCACGTGCGCCTTCAAATCCACTGTCGGTGAGGACCAAACCGCTGCGCCCGACGGTCCCCAAAGGTTTGTACCGGCGGAGTTGTGTTGGCCGGTTGGCTTGGCACTCTGGGGGATGGTGTAAGCTTTCCAGATTAACCTGCCGGAGCCTGCGTCCAACGCCACGACGCTCCCGCGGAACGTGCAGCAGGGGTACTCGGGGTCCATAGCGGCGCCTTCTTCGCCCGAGGAGATGGGGACGTACAGCCGATCATCGACCAGGACGGGCGAGCCCGTGATGCGCGCCGCGGGATGGGGGTCAACATGTGATTTCCAGAGGAGACAGCCGCTTTCTGCAAGCGTCGCGTACACGTTCCCGTTCGTGTCGCCGAAGAAAACCGCGCGGCCGCTGGAATCGACGGAGACCGCTGTCTTAACCGTCGTCTCTGCCTTGTAACTCCAGTATGTGCAGCCGGTGTGGGCGTCCAAGGAGTATACGGTTCCATCTTCACTCCCGGCGAAGAGTCTGCCGCCGGCCACAGTTGGTTGGCCGTAAGTCGCCGAAGCGTTAGGGAAGCCGAAGGTCCATTTCAGCTTAAGCCGAGGGACCTCCGCACGGCCGAGACCCGCGCTCGCTGAGGGTTGGAAGCGGCTATTGGTGAGGTCCACTCCCCAGCCGTTCCAACTGGGATCCCCAACGGTAGAGAAGCTCTTCGCCGCACAAGGACTCAACCTTGGCCCCGACTGCGTCTGCGTATTCTCCGGGGTTCCCAGGAACTCCGCGAGAGCCGTCCGCTCCTCTGACGTGAGTTGAGAACCCTGCGCTTTCATCCTGCCCGATTCGAGGGCGAGCAGAATGGAGCCCCTCGACATCTGGTGAAGCTGATCAAGATTCGTCGCCGCGTACCCGCTTCCAGCATGGTGGCAGCTATAACATGACGCTTGAAAAAGCTGAGCGCCGTCCGGCCGTTCGGCTCCTGGACCCGCCACGAGGCCCAGTAACACAAGAAGGAACATCCGAGTGGCGAGTAAGATCATGTCCTGTTCGTCCCGCGATCCGGCTTACTGGCCTGAAGATGCCCGCGGAGCAGGAATCCGGTGAGTGAATTCGATTGAGGCGACACGCAAAGTGTCTTCTGCCTCAATTACTCCCGTTACCTTTACCTTTAAAGCCTTCCCGGGTTCAACGGCCGAGACGTTGATTGCCTCCTTTGCCTTAAAATCCCCCGCCGTATCGAATTTCAGGAGTTGCCCACTTGAAACAACTAGCCCGTAGTATATCGTAGGCGGCGTGGGTGTGCATGCCTTTACCATTTGCTCGAGAACCTTCGCTCTCTTCAGTTGCGCCCTTTGCATCGCAATTTGTTGCTCGCTGGCTTCAGGCTCGCCGTCGGAATCCCGCGCCCACGCAGCTCTGCTAGGCGTCTGCGGTTGGCCTTCGGGCGACCACCCTCCAGAATTCCGTTCCTGGTCAGCGCCTTGAGCATTCTGCAGAGTCTGCCAGAACTGTGATAAAGGGTCAGGGAATAGAGCCTCATCGAGCGGCGAAACCTGTCGCAAGGCGTTGTTCATACAACCCGCGTCTACGAGGCGCCCCGTCCATTTTCGGATTTTGTGAGGCTTCTTAGGCAACACGAGTTGCGGGGATTGAGGTCCGCGGTTCTGCGAAACCTCCTTGCTGGGGGAAGCAGAGCCCGCTGTCTGGCTGACGGCTGGCTCCCGCGATACATAATCGGAGTGATTGCTCGGGGCTGCGGTCTTCAGGATTGCAACCAACATCGCCGTCAACAACGGTTGCGAGACGAAAGAACATAATGTGGAACCATTCCCAACCGCCATCGCTCACCTTTCCGGGATCGCCCGAATGATAAGGAGAGCAATGATTCAGCCAAACTGTGGCGCGCTAACTTAGTGAAAAACCAAGGGTTGGCTAACGCCAGTGAACCGCCGTCTCTTCCAGAGAGGAGGAATTTACCTGTGAAAGCAAAGGATTACATCGTCAAGCTTTGTCCTTACGACTCGTGCCCGGGCTACTTGAGTATGCCACTGAGAAGGTGTGAAGGAATTTGGAAGGTGTCAACCTGCGCGCCGCGAAGGATCTCTGCAGTTCCTCGTAAATCGCTGAACAATAAGCAACTACCGCGATCCTTCACTCCGCTCAGGATGACAGGCGTCGGTTTTTTTCACAGGCTCTGATTCCCCGGTCCTAAGCGCAATGTAAATTCGGTGGCGAGCCGGCTCCCAGATATGTAAGTTTTGCGGGGGGGTTGATCGCGCCAGGGCGCTAAGTGTTTGTATTTGCGACTTTTTGTCGTGGACCTCGACGTGCTACCAAGCTCCTCAGGGGGGCGAGACCTCTGAAATACGGCAGTTCTGAAAGAGGCCGGAGAGAGCCCGCCCTCCTCCCCAGTAGGACAGACGTTTCGGAGGTGACTTTGATGCGTGCGGTACTGATCGTCCTCGGTGTCTTGGCAGTCGTGGCAGCGATAAGTCTCTTCGGTTTGTTCGGAATCGGCGCCCCGCTAGCGGCGGCCGCCATAATACTGGTTCCCGCCACTTTCATGGTAAGCTTGGTGATCGGCTTCGCCTCCAGACGGCGAAGTTGGTTTGGGTAGCCATGGCCCTCGAAACGCAGTCAACTCCAAAACCCCATAACGCGTGGAACGAGCGGATACGGGCCATGAAAAACATCCCGCCCGTTCTGCGCATCGTTTGGGACTCAGGCCCATCGGTGGTCGTGTGGGGGTGTTCGTTGCGCGTGGCGGCGGGCTTGGTGCCGCTTTCCACGCTGGCTGTGACGCGCTGGATCATCGACGCTGTGGTCACCCACGTGGAGAGAAAGCAGCCTCTCACCCATGTCTTTTGGTGGTACGTGGGACTCGAGTTCGGCTTGGCCAGCCTGGGAACCGTGCTGACGCGAGCTATCGTTTACTGCGACAGCCTGTTGGCCGACAAGTACATTCGTCACATCAGCGTGAAGGTGATGGAGCATGCTTCACGCGTGGACCTCCCCCAGTACGAAGATCCTTCCTTTCATGACCGCCTCGAGCGGGCCCGCGTCCAAGCCACAGACCGGCTGGTGATGATCCAGGCCATTGGCAACATCTTCCAGCAGGCGATCGTCACCGCTACCCTGGCGGCCAGCATTGTTTTCTTCTCACCCTGGCTTCTACTCATCCTTGTGGCATTTGTGATTCCGGCCTTCCTCGGAGACAGCCACTTCGCTTTCCTTGGCTACGCGCTGAACTTCCAACTTACTCCCACGCGCCGCGAGCTCGACTACTTGCGAACTCTGGGTGCAAGCAAGGAAAGCGCCAAGGAACTGAAGCTGTTTGGAATGAGTTCGTTTCTCACCGAGCGTTACAAGCACCTCTCCGATGAGGTTTACCACCGGAATGTCGACTTGGCGGCCCGCAAACTGCGGGTGGGAACGGTGCTCTCCGTAGTGACGACGGCCGGCTATTACTCGGCATATGCGTACGTCATTTTCCGGACACTACAGGGAGCGATCAGCATCGGCACGTTGACCTTCCTCACGGGCGCGATCGCGGGCGCCAGCACCAATATCCAGATGATGTTTTCGACGTTTTCAGGGATTGCTGACCAGGCGCTCTTCCTCACCGACTTGCTGGCCTTCTTTGCCGTTCGACCGACCATCACTTCTCCCGCATCGGCTATTCCCACTCCCCGGCCGATCCGGCGAGGGTTCGAGTTCGAAAATGTCTCGTTTGCCTACCCCGGCGCTTCCAAGCTGGTTTTGGACAACATCGACCTGACCATTGAGCCCGGAGAACGAATCGCGTTGATCGGCGAAAACGGACAGGGCAAGACGACTTTGGTCAAGCTTCTGACGCGCCTCTACGACCCGACTTCCGGCAGGATTTTACTGGACGGAACCGATCTGCGCGAGTACGACCTCGAGGACTTCTATAGCCAGGTGGGCGTTATCTTTCAGGATTTCATGCGCTACGACATGACCGCGGAAGAGAATATCGCAGTCGGTAAGATCGATGAACTTCATAACTCGTCTCGCATTGCCACCGCTGCGGCCCAGAGTCATGCGGACGCGGTGATTCGAAAACTCCCGGGCGGATATAAGCAGATGTTGGGGCGGCGCTTCGATGGAGGGCTGGATCTGTCGGGCGGCGAGTGGCAGAAGATCGCGCTGGCGCGGGCGTATCTCCGGGATGCACAGCTTCTCATTCTGGATGAACCCACGGCTTCCCTGGACGCGCGTTCGGAGAGCGAGATCTTCGAGCGGTTTGCGGAATTGACGGCAGGGAAGATGGCGCTGCTCATTTCCCACCGGTTCTCGACCGTGCGGATGGCGGACCGGATCCTCGTTCTCGAGGGGGGGCGCATCGCTGAACAGGGCAGCCATGATGAGCTGATGTCGCGGCGCGGGCGCTACTCGGAGATGTTCGAATTGCAGGCGGCGAACTATCGGTAGGAATTAGGGTCTAGGGTTCAGGGACTAACCCCTGGCCTCAACAGGGCATGGAAAATCAGTCAAACAACACTCAACCACAGCCTCCGCTGCGCGCAAGCGGAATGGCCGCTTCTATGCTCGCCGTTCGCCAGGCGCCTGTTGAGCGGCCGGATTCTGCGGAGGAAGCTTCCCGGCTGAAAACCGTCGCCGAAAACGAAACGCGCAGTTGGCGATCCACAAACGAGAAGTTAAGTCCCAAGGCCCTCAAGGAAAAATGGGCCGAAGCCTCTGAGATTATTGACGCTGCACTGGACCAATCGCGGGAACTCAAAGAAGACGACGCCTCGACCCGGACTGACAGGAGCGACCTACGGGCCAACGCAAGGCTGCTGGAAGCAGCCATCCTCGATGCCCGCGGACTGCCCGCGGAAGCTCGGCAACTGCCGGAAGTGGTGGCGGGAAATGGCCAGGTCATCACGCGCGCGTATGCCGCGGTGGCCGCGTACTTGCGCGCCGTGGATTCGAGGTTCCACGAGGAGACTTTCGTTGCCTTCATGTCCGGCGTGCAAGAAAGTCAACCCTTTCGGATCCGAGAACTGTGGGTGCTCAAGCCCCTGATGCAGCTTGTATTGTTGGAGGAGATTGGGCGTCTTCTCTCGGCGCAACCAAAAACCATCGACGTGCAGGGCGTGACTCCCCTCCCTGATAAGGAGGGGCCAGGGGTGTTTGACCAGCATGGCAGCAACCCACCATCCCCTCCCCCTCCTCCTGCTGAGGAGGGGAGCCGAGATCAAAGCAGGTCTGCGCTGCGTGCTTCGCTCGATTGTCTGCGGGCACTCGAGCGCGCTGTCTGGAAGGCGATTCTTGAGCGCATTGGCTCCGTGGACAAAATCCTCCGCCAGGATCCGTCCGGAGCTTATCCGCGAATGGATGTTGAGAGCCGCAACCTCTACCTTCAGATTATCCAAAAACTTGGAACTTCCTCGGACATTGAGGAGCCCGAGATTGCCCGCAGAGCGATTGCCCTGGCGAGTGCGGCGCGAGAAGAATGGGTCTCCCGCCCACACATCCGCGATCGTCGAAGCCACGTCGGTTACTATCTCGTCGGCGACGGGCGCGCGCTGCTCGAAAAGCAACTCCACTTTCGCCCCACCTTCGCGGAGTCCGTTCAGCGCGCCATCCTTTCCTGGCCCGACGTCTACTATTTCGTGGGGATCGAAGTCCTGACTTTCGTCGTTATCGCTTTCCTCCTGGTCGGCGTGCGTTCGCCGGTATCGGTGGTCGCCGGGTTCATCCTTCTCGTCCTCCCTGCGACAGACGCCGCCTGGGGAATAATGAACCAACTGACCTCATTCATCCTGCCCGCTACCGTACTGCCCAAGCTTGATTTCTCGGAGGGCATCCCGCCGGAGTGCGCCACCATGGTGGTGGTGCCCACGCTGGTGCTGAATGAGGCTTACGTCCGCCGCATGGTCAGGGAGCTCGAGATTCGGTTTCTGGCGAATCGTGACCCTCGTCTCTATTTCGCTTTGCTTACGGACGCTCCCGATTCACAATTTCCCTCTGACCAAAGCGACGAACTTGTCTCCCTTTGCTCAGTTCTGATTGAAGAGTTGAACCGGAAGTATCGCGGCGGGGGAGCCTCGCCGTTTTTCCTCTTCCATCGCTTTCGATCGTTCAATCCCAGTGAGGGGGCGTGGATGGGTTGGGAGCGGAAGCGGGGAAAGCTCCTGGATTTAAATGAACTGCTGCGCGGAGGAGAGGACAATTTTCCGGTGAAGGTCGGGGACCTGTCGGTGCTCCCGGCCATCAACTACGTCATTACCCTGGACTCTGACACCCAACTTCCGCGCGGCACAGCCCGCCGGCTGGTCGGGACCTTAGCCCATCCGTTGAACCGCGCGGTCATCTCCACCAGGACCAATACCGTCACCGAAGGATACGGCATGCTGCAACCTCGCGTGGGAATCAGCGTCCAATCCGCCAGCCGCTCGCTGCTGGCCAGTATCTACTCAGGGCAGACGGGGCTGGATCTCTACGCCCACGCTATCTCGGACGTCTACCAGGATCTCTTTGGCGAGGGGAACTTCGCCGGCAAGGGGATCTACGAGGTTGACGTGTTCCGCAAGGTTCTCAAGCGCCGATTCCCGCGCAATGCGATTCTCAGCCACGATCTCATCGAAGGAACTTACACGCGGGCTGGACTTGTGTCGGACGTCGAAGTCATTGACGATTACCCCACTCACTTCAGCGCTTACAGCCGGCGCCAGTACCGCTGGGTGCGCGGTGACTGGCAGATCATGTTGTGGCTGCTGCCGCGCGTGCCGGACGCCTCGGGTCACAAGAGCGCCAACCCTTTGTCGCTGCTTTCCCGTTGGAAGATCTTTGACAACCTCCGGCGCAGCCTCATCGAGGCCTCGACCTTTGTTCTCCTCTTGGCCGGCTGGTTGTCCCTGCCCGGCAGTCCGGTGCGTTGGACATTCGCCGCCCTTGTCCTTCTTCTGATCCCCGTCTATCTTCAACTGTTTCTTTCCTTGCTCAGGCTTCAGCCGGGGCAATCCTTCGCGCCCAACTTGACACGGATCGCGGAAGCCTTCTTCACCGGGCAGATCAACATCTTCCTTACGCTGGCGTTTCTCAGCCACCGCACCCTGGTGGCGCTCGACGCGATTTTCCGTACCATCGTACGCGTGACTATCACACGCAAGCGGCTGCTGGAGTGGGAGACGGCCGCCGAGGCCGAGGTTGAGGAGAGAAAGACCCCGGTGGATGTCTACCTGGGCTGGACTCCCTGGGTTTCCTTAGTCGTCGGCGCCGCGGTGGCCCTACTCCGCCCTTCAGCTTTACCCATTGCTGCGCCTTTCTTAGTTTTGTGGGCGTCGGCGGGCCCCCTGGCGCTTTTGCTGAATCAGCCGCTACGCGCCCGAAGAACCAAAGCCACTGCCAAAGAAGAGGAGTTTTTGCGAGGCGTCTCTCTGCGCACCTGGCGGTTCTTCCGCCAGGCGAGTAAAGACGCTGGCAACGGCCTGGCGCCGGACAACGTTCAA
>Ga0181538_10003923_pt1 | contig 14235 bp, 10 predicted proteins | sample PEATcosm2014_Bin_40_FD_119773 | JGI IMG/M metagenome (GOLD analysis project Ga0181538, IMG submission 119773) | Peatland microbial communities from MTU Mesocosm Facility, Houghton, MI, USA - PEATcosm2014_Bin23_30_metaG | ecosystem: Environmental > Terrestrial > Soil > Wetlands > Peat | place...
GGTCTGGCTTCGGAGCGTCCGCCGCGGGAAGGCTGCTAATGAGGGCCGCGAGGCCCAGGCCGGCCAAGGCGGCGAGTCTCACCGTTCTGCTTAGCCACAATGTTCGTTTCATAAACATGTTCTCCAATTCACGCAATTCAAAGCCGAGGCCAGCGGCTGGCCTAAGTCCGGCCCGCGACTCAGAGACTCCAACCCTGCCGATACGCGGGGTGAACGTAAGCGTTGGCAGCTTCGTTGTTGGTAAATCGCGCCTTCTTATTGTCCCACTTGAGCGTTTGACCGGGGAAGCGAATGGCGATGGCCCCGACCAGCGCGGCCTGTGTCAGCGGGCCGCCGTACCCGAAGTTGGACCCCGCCTGGCGGCCGGTGCGGATCGCTTCAACCCAGTCCCAATGGTGATTCTTGACGCGTGGGAGCTTCTCGGCCGGGGCGTTCTTGCCGGAGTATTGTTCCATGACCTTTTCCGGCAGCAATCGGCAGCCGCCGCCGCCGTGGGAACCGTGCATAATCATCCCCTTGTCGCCAAAGAGAATGGCCCCGGTGCCCGGCACCTTGTCGTCGGCCTCGAAATCCTTGGGTCGGGGAATCTGGTTATTGCCGTCGTGCCAGACCAGCTTGACCGGGCCGCGTTGGTTGCGGGCGGGGAACTCGAAGGTGATCTTCGTGGCGGGAGGATAGGTCAGGCCCTGCTTCGCCGGGTCATAATCGGTGACCTCCGCTTGCACCGTCGATGGCGCGTCCAGGTCCAGCGCCCAGAAGCTTGGATCGATCACATGACAGAACCAGTCGCCGATGGTGCCCGTGCCGAACGGCAGCCAGCCGCGCCAATTCCAGGGGACCCAGAATGGGGCATAGGGACGGAACGGAACCGGGCCGATCCACAGATCATAATCGAGGCCTTTAGGCACGTCATAGTGCTGGTCAAGCTTGTCCAGGTTGCGGATCTGGCAGTACACCTCCTTGAACGCGTCACAGCCTGCGTGAACGGTATGCACCTGGCCGATGGCGCCCGCCCAGACCCACTCGCAGACTCGGCAAATCGAACCAAAGGAATGCCCCTGGTTGCCAAGCTGGGTGACCACCTTGTACTGGGTGGCGGCCTCCATGAGCGCCCGAACTTCGTGGATGCTGTGCGCCAGCGGCTTTTCGCAATAAACATGCTTGTGGTGCTTCATGGCCTCCATGGCGATGACCGCGTGGCAATGATCCGGCGTGCCGATGACCACCGCGTCGATCTCCTTGTCCATCTGGTCGAGCATGACGCGAAAATCCTTGAACCGCCTGGCCTTGGGATACTGCGCGAATTTCTTGGCGGCGTAGTTATCGTCCACATCGCAAAGCGCGACTATGTTGTGGCCTTCGCCCGCCACGGCATCCACGTCGCCGCCCCCCTGGCTGCCGATGCCGATGCCGGCCACATTGAGCTTGTCGTTGGCGGCAAGGCGCTCCGCCCCTTGCCCCGCGCTGGCGGGGAGAAGGTGGAACGCGGCCACGCCCGCGCTGGTAGCGCAGAGAAACTGCCGTCGGTTGATTAAGGTGGAGTTGTGCTGGTTCATGAGGTTATGGGTTTGGCTTTTACGTTTGTCGGCTGAAGTCGGTCACGGCTGCAAGTTTGCATTCGAGTGCAAAGTCATGCTCAAGCCCAGCGGAAACTCCTCCTCTTGGCAAGCTTCATTTGTTAGGCTTCAGGCTGGCTTTCTCGGGCGGGGCGGGTTTGACTTTGGGGAGGTGATCCAACAGATGATTCCATGACCGGCGAGCCGATGATCGAGTGCGAAGGGCTGACCAAACGGTTTGGCCACTTCACGGCCGTTGATCACGTCAGCTTCAGGATCGAGAAGGGCGCCATCTTCGGCTTTCTCGGCCCGAATGGCTCCGGCAAGTCCACGGTGATCCGGCTGTTGTGCGGATTGCTCCAGCCGAGCGACGGGCAGGCGCGGATCGGCGGCCTGGATGTGGCGCGCGAGCTGGAGCAGATCAAGAGTCTCATTGGCTACATGTCGCAGAAGTTCTCACTATACGACGAGCTGACGACGCACGAGAACCTCCAGTTCTATGGCCGCCTTTACGGCCTGCGCGGCACGGCGCTCAAGCAGCGCTATGATCAGTTGGTCGCTTTGACCCACCTGGAGCCCTACTTGCGCCGGCGCGCCGGGCTGCTCTCCGGCGGCTGGCGGCAGCGCCTGGCTATGGCCTGCTCGCTCATGCATCATCCGACGGTGTTGTTCCTGGACGAACCAACGGCAGGCATTGACCCGGTGGCGCGGCGCGAGCTGTGGGACTTGCTGTTCGAGTTTTCCAGCAACGGCATGACTCTGTTCGTCACCACGCACTACATGGACGAAGCGGAACGCTGCTCCCACGTCGGCTATATCCACATGTCGAAACTGGTAGTCTGCGGCGAGCCAGATGATTTGAAGCAACTGCCCTTGGTGAATCCGGCGGGTACCCGGCGGATTGACGTGACGTGCGACCATGTGACGGTGGGCCTGCAAGCGCTGCGGCGGATGCCCGGCGTGCGGACCGCGACGGTGTTCGGCCAGTCCATGCACTTGCTGGTCGATAAGGAGATGTCGGAGGAACTCATCCGCACGGAACTGGCGAAGGCAGGCATTCCACACGCGGATATCCGGCCCATGGCGCCGTCGCTGGAAGATGTGTTTGTGGCCCTTACGGCGGGCCGCAACAATGGGGAGGGCAAATGAGAATCCCCTTCCGCGGCTTCAGCGCCATTCTCTACAAGGAGTTCCTGGTCGTGTTCCGCGACCCGCTGACGCTGTTCTTCATGTTCGTTCCGCCCCTGATCCAGTTGGTGGCCTTTGGGTTTGCGCTGGATACCGACGTGAAGCACATAGCGACACTGGTGTTCGATGAGGATCGCACCCGAGAAAGCCGGGAGCTGATCCAGCAGTTTGTGAACACGCAGACCTTCCGCGTCGTAGGCGAGGTGCGTAGCATCAAGGAATTGGCGGACGCGATCCGCCGCGGCCAGGCTTATGTGGGGCTTCAAATCCCACCCGGTTTCTCGCGCGACCTGCTGGCCCGCCGCACGGCGCGCATCCAGGTGCTGATTGACGGCTCGAACTCAAGCATCGCCTCTTCCTCACTGAATACAGCGCTTAATGTCGGCTTCCGCAAGGCGATGCTGGAGCTGGCGGCCCGCACCGGCATACGCGACCTCCCGGTCGAGGTGCGTCCGCAAATGCTTTACAACCCGGAGATGCGCAGCCCGAACTTCTTCGTCCCCGGCGTCATCGGCCTGGTCTTGCAGATCGCCACCATGTTTGCCACCTCCATGTCGCTGGTCCGCGAGCGCGAGCGCGGCACCCTGGAGCAGTTGATGGTCAGCCCGCTATCCCGCTGGGGGCTGATGCTGGGCAAGCTCACGCCTTACCTGTGCATTTCCATGCTGATGGCCGTCGGCTTGATCGGCATCATGCAATGGGTATTCAACGTGCCGATTGCCGGCGACCTCAAGGCGCTGTTAGTGGCAACCTTGCTGTACGTCTTCACGCTGTTGAGCCTGGGCCTGCTCATCTCGACGCGGGCGCAGAACCAGATGCAGGCGCTGCAGATCTGCATGATCTTCATCCTGCCCTCGGTGTTCTTCTCCGGGTTCATATTCCCACGCGAGACGATGCCGTGGATTTTCTATGCCGTCGGCGCGGTGCTGCCGGCGACTTACTACATCGAGTTGCAGCGGGCCATCGTGCTGCGCGGCGCGAGCCTGGGAGACTTCTGGGTCAACATCGTCATTCTCACCGGGATGGGTTTAGCGGTGTTCAGCCTGTGCGCGCTGCAGTTCAGGCGGAAGATCGCGTAATGCCGGTGATAATGCGCGCGCCGCGCTTATAGGTGAAATAGGAGTAAGCCCACTGCAGCAATACGGCGAGCCGGTTACGGAAGCCGATCAGGAAGATCAAATGCACCAGCAGCCACGCCAGCCAGGCGAACAGGCCGGAGAAGTGGAGCCGGCCGATCCAGGCCACCGCGGCGGAGCGGCCTATCGTGGCCATGGTTCCCCGATCCCAGTACTTGAACGGCGGCCGTGGCGCGCGCCCAGGTCGCAGGTCCAATTCGCCGCGCACGATGCGCGCGACGTGACGGGCCATCTGCATCGCGGCCGGTGAGACGCCGGGCACTGGCTGGCCGTTTTCCTGGAGCACGAGAGCAAGGTCGCCGATGGCGAACACTTCCGGGTAGCCGGGCAGGCTCAAATCCGGATTCACCTTCACGCGCCCGCTGCGGTCCATCTCCACGCCGAGCTTGCCGGTCAGCGGCACGGCGGCTACGCCTGCGGCCCAGATGATGTTCTCGGCGCGGATGGTCTCCCCGCTAGCAAGTATCACTTCGCCCGGCTGGATGGCGCTGACCTTGGTTTCGGTGCGCACCTGCACGCCCAGACGCTCCAATTGGCGGCGGGCGCTCTGGGCCAGATCCGGCGGCAAGTGGCCCAGCACGGTGGGCGCCGCCTCGACGAGGATGATGCGCGCCTGGGTAGGGTCGATGCGGCGAAAGTCGCGCTTCAGGACCGTGCGCGCCAACTCGGCGAACGCGCCGGCCAGTTCCACGCCAGTCGGGCCACCGCCGACGATGACAATCGTCAGCAGAGCCTCGCGTTCGGCTGGGTCAGCGCTGGTTTCCGCTTTCTCAAACGCCAGCAAGACGCGGCTGCGAATGCGCAGCGCTTCATCGAGGGTTTTGAGGCCCGGGGCGAATTGCTCCCACTCGGGATGGCCGAAATAGCTGGTGCGGCCGCCCAGCGCGAGCACCAGATAGTCGAACTGCAAGGTGCTCTTTTCCAGGAACACCCGCCGGCTCGCTAGGTCAATGTCTCCGACCTTATCCATTAACACGGTGATATCAGGGCGCCGGGCGAGAATGGAGCGAATCGGCTGCGCAATCTCCGGCGCGGACAAGCCGGCGGTCGCCACCTGGTAAAGCAGAGGCTGGAACAGGTGGTGGTTGGTGCGGTCAACCAGCGTCAGGCAGGCGGCGGGATGCCGGAAATACTGGCAGAACGTCAGGCCGCCAAAGCCCGCCCCGAGGACGACGACATGAGATTTCTCGTGCTCCGCCATGCTACAGTCTTTATCCATTAGAGGAACAATGCAAATGTTGCGTGGGCGTTCGCTAGAAAAGAACCACAGATGGACACAGATTCTGCGGGTCTGAATTCGGTCTTGCTCTGTTCTGTTGGGGTCACTGGGCAACATGCAGATGCTCGCCAGTAGGAGCTCGAGGTAGAGTGGTTCTGATCTGTGTCCATCTGTGTCCATCTGTGGTTGCATCGAATGAGAGCTGACAAAGTACAGGCCCGGACGACGGTACCGCGGCTCCGGCTGCGGGTGACCGCGGCGGCGGAATCCGCTCTGCGCTCGGGCCACCCGTGGCTGTTTGCGGACAGCATCCGGGAGCAGAACCGCGTGGGGCAGGTTGGCGAACTGGCCGTGATTTACGACCGGAGGGACCGGTTCCTTGCAACGGGATTGTTCGATCCGGACTCTCCCATCCGCGTTCGGCTGCTGCATGTGGGAAAGCCGCGGGCCATCGATCACGGTTGGTGGGCTGAACGGCTCACTCGGGCACTCGATGCCAGAGAGGGCCTTTTCGACGAACATACCAATGGGTTCAGATGGATTAACGGCGAGAGCGACGGCTGGCCAGGGCTGGTTCTCGATCGCTATGACCGGACGCTGGTGCTGAAGCTCTACACCGCAGTCTGGCTGCCGCGATTGGAGGAAATCACTGGGCTGATCACTGTGCGCTTGCGCCCGGAACGGCTGGTCCTGCGGCTCAGTCGCAACATCCAGAAGGTCGCACAGCGCCAATTTGGAAAGGCGGATGGAGAAATCCTGCTCGGGCCGACGCTAACTGGGCCGGTCACCTTCCTGGAGACGGGCTTGCGCTTCGAAGCGGATGTGTTGCGCGGGCAGAAGACCGGGTTCTTCCTCGACCAGCGCGAAAACCGGCGGCAGGTTGAAGCCTTGGCGCGTGGACGCGACGTATTGAACGCCTTCAGCTTTTCCGGTGGCTTCTCGCTCTATGCGGCGCGTGGTGGTGGCCGGTCGGTTACCGACCTCGACCTCAGCGCACATGCCCTGGCCGGCGCAAAGCGGAATGTCGCGCTCAACGCGGCGAATGCCTCCGTGGCCTCGTGCGGGCACGAATTTGTTCAAGCAGACGCATTCGAATGGCTTAATCAAAAGCCGAAGCGCAGGTTTGATCTGGTGGTTCTGGACCCCCCTTCGCTGGCGAAGCGGGAAATCGAGCGGCCTGGCGCAATTCGCGCCTATGGGCGGCTGGCATTATCATGCATTCAGCATCTTGCAGCAGGCGGGATTCTGGTCGCATGCTCCTGCTCGGCACACGTGACCGCGGAGGAGTTCTTTGAAGCCGTCCGCAAGTCCGTTGTCAGCGCCGGCCGCACGTTCAGGGAACTGCGGACCACCGGTCACGCGCCCGACCATCCGGCGACCTTCAAGGAGGCCGAGTACCTGAAGGCGATCTACCTGAACGTGTGACGAACGGTTAAGTCCAGGGAGCATCAAGCTCCGCACCTGGGCGGGTCTTTGCACGCGGCTAGCATGGGTTAGCCCACCACTGGCGAATCAGTGGACAGGCTGTGCCTCGGCCTCGCTCCTTTGCCGGTTGCCGGAGTCTCGGTTGATAGCTCCAGTGCAAATTGGCTTCCCAAGACGGCCAGCCTATTGCCCGTCACCCATTGCCACCTTCCCGACCCATTCCCGCAGACAGGGCGGCAGTCCCGCCGTAGTCTCATGGGAGCCTCGCCGTTACCTCGCCGTAGCACCTCTTATCGGCGATAAGAGGTGCTACGGCGAGGTAACGGCGAGGCTACGGCGAGGCCCGCACGCGGTATGGGGGCGGGGAGCGAGGGCATCACGGGCGGCCTGCTGTTGGTTATCGGGCCGCCGCATCACAAGGATTTCAGCGTATCTTATTGATGCTCAAGCACTTACGTGGCAGTCGATTCTCGGTGCCACGATGGCGTCAGAGCGTTGCTGGGGGTCCAAATCCGCATCGCGGGCTCAGATGGGGTCCGCTCGCGGTGGGGCATGGAGTTCTGCGGCAGTCTTCACGGCACTCATGCGCGGCAGCGAGGGAGCGCACTCAGAGGCAGGCAGGACTGGCCTGGCCTATCAACCCGGTTTTCGCGCTTTTGATGCAGGAATTGAACCGCCAGCCTGAAAATTGGTCTGGCCTTGCACGAATCGGGCTGAGTATGGTGTCTATGGAAGTAAACACTGTGTATGATGAAACCAAAGATCGCGGAGCGTGACGGGCGCAAACCGCCGCCGAAGCCGCCAGCAGTCTCCTTGCCGGCCCAGGTTCCGCCACTGTTCCGGAAGCTGGATTGGCTGGCGCTGGCGATTACGTTTGGGGTGGTGTGGACGGTGTATCTGCTCACGCTCGCGCCCGAGTTAACGCTTGAGGATTCCGGTGAATTGGTGACCGGCGCGTTCTATGCGGGAATTCCCCATCCGCCCGGTTACCCGGTGTGGTCGATCTATAGCTGGCTGTGGACCGCGTTGCTGCCGATCGGCAACATGGCCTGGCGCGTGTCCGTGGGCCAGGCATTCTCCGGCGCGATGGCCTGCGGTTTGCTCGCACTACTGGTTTGCCGGGGCAGCAGCATGTTCATGGAGGGGATCGAGGAACTCAAAGGCATGACCGGCAAGTGGGAAAGCGCCATTTGCTTCATCTCGGCGGTGGCGGCAGGCCTGCTCCTGGGCCTGGACGGGTTTATGTGGAAGGAGTCGTGCGTGGTCAACCGCATCGCGGTCACGAGCGTGCCGTGGTATCTGGCCGTGCTGGTCTGCCTGCTGCGCTGGATTTACGCGCCCCACCAGTTGCGATATGCCTATTGGGCCGCATTTCTGTTCGGGCTATGCATGACCTTGCATCAAAGCCTCATTGTGGCCGCGCTGGGCATCGAGGTGGCTATTGCCGCCGGCAATCCGAAACTGGGCCGGGATGCCTTCCTGGGCAACTTCCTTATCTATTTGGCGGACTACGTGATCCTGATGCTAACCGGCGACCACATGTTCCATAACATCGGGGCCAAGCCGGGGCTTTTGTTCCTCTTCAACGCCATAGGGATCGGGTCGTTAGTAGCCAGCATGTGGCTGGCGGCCCGGACCAAAGGGCTGGGGACTTACTGGAAGCCGGTGCTGATCATGGCCGGGCTCTGGGTGTTGGGGGTTTCGTTCTACCTCTATATGGCCGTTTCGGGCATGACCAATCCGCCAATGCAATGGGGTTACCCTCGGACGGTGGAAGGATTCTTCCATGCGATCAGCCGCGGCCAGTACGAACAACCCAACCCGACCAACCTGGTCACCGAGCCGGGCCGGTTCCTCAGCCAGTTGGGCATGCTGATTGAAGGCGCCGCCGATGAGTTTACCTGGGTTTACATGTTCATCGCGCTGGTGCCGTTCGTGTTCTTCTTCAAGATGCAGAAGCGCGAGCGTGCGTGGCTCATCTCCCTTACCGCCATGTATGTCTTCCTTGGCGGCCTATTGATCGTTCTGCTCAATCCTACGCCGGACAAGGCCTCAGCCGACCTTATCAAGGTCTTTTTGTGCTCGTCCCATACGATTGTGGCCTGCCTGATCGGCTATGGCCTGGCCCTGACGGCAGCCTTCATGGCCACCCACTATCAGAAGTTCCGGCTTTGGGGGCTGGCGGGCGGCATTGTCGGGGTAGTGCTGGCCGTGTTTTGCCTTTGGGATGCGACGGGCAAGCACTACTTTGGTCCCGCTGGCACAATCGAGTTCTCTGAGATGGGCCATTGGATCGCCCGGGCCTTTGCCCCGAACCAATATGGCCTGCCGATCTACGCCAACCTCCTGCTGGTGGCGATCGCGCTTGCCTTCGTAATCGCGCTGATACTCTATCGCCAGCGCGGCCCGCTGTTCGTCACGCTGGCTCTCTTTGCCGCCATGCCGCTTTACTCCGGCCTGGCGCATTGGTACTCCAGCGATCAGCGCAACCACTGGTTCGGCTACTGGTTCGGCCATGATATGTTCACGCCGCCGTTCAAGGGCGCCGACGGCAAACCGCTATATCCAGAGATGACGAAGAACGCGGTGCTCTATGGCGGCACCGATCCGGGGCGCTTTTGCCCAACCTACACCATCTTTTGCGAGAGCTTCACACCCCATAAGTGCCAGCCGCTAGAGGACCAGAACTTTGACCGCCGCGATGTCTATATCATCACCCAAAACGCTCTCGCCGATGGCACTTATCTTTGCTACATCCGCGCGCATTACAACCGCAGCACGCAGATTGATCCCCCCTTCTTCAGCGAATTGCTCCGCACGGCGCTCAAGGATAAGGACTATCAGACCAACCTGCTAGCCCGGGCGGCGGCGCCGCTGGACCGATTCTTTACGGCGCTGGGCGCCAGAGTGGAGAAGCGCCGGCGCACCTACACGTCGTGGTTTGCCGATAAGGACTTTACCAACCTGGTCGCCTTTACGGCCAAGCTGCGTCCCGGCCCGGAACAGGACCCGCTTTCGAAGTACTTGTATGAAAACCTTAGCCCGAAAACCCAGCAGCTTCTTGCCTCCCAGGGCGACCAAGCCGGGCTGCGCCGCTGTCTGGCCGAGGACCTGAACGTTCTGCTGGAACGCGAACTAAAGATCAAGGAACGCCTCAGAGCCAAGCAGCAGGAGAAGGACGCGGTGGACCAGGAGATTGCCGACGGCAACGCGTCCGACCGGCTGAGGCAGAGGCAGGAGCGGCTCGCTTCTGAGATTGCCGGGCTGTCCAAGAGCGGCCCGCTGTACGATCCGGAGCGTTTCAAACAAGTGCAGCTATCGGAATACGTGACCGATTTCCTCAAGGAGAACCCGCAAAGCTGGACGCGCATCCGGCTGAACCGCCTGCTGCTGGAAGAGGCTTACCCGAAGGAACTCGCCCACAGCCTGGGCGGAGTTTACCCGGACCGGGAAATCTACTCGGCCACGCCTGACGATTCGCAGCGCTGTTTCCAGGAATACATGGCCGACGCGCAGCGCCGCAAGCAGGCCGGCCAGTTGAAGGGCGGTGAGATCGTGGACTTCGTGCGTGATCCAGCGTCTGGCCAGGAGCGCGTCCAGGTCTCCGGGCAGGTCGCCGTAATGAACATCAACGGGCTGATCACCAAGGTAATCTTTGATCACAATCCGAAGAGTGAGTTCTTCGTGGAGGAGAGTTTCCCTCTGGATTGGATGTATCCCTACCTGACGCCCTTTGGCATCATCATGAAGATCAACCGACAGCCCTTGCCGTCGCTGACGGAAGAGGTCCTCAACCGGGACCACCAGTTCTGGAAGCAGTATTCCAAGCGGCTGACGGGGGATATCATTGACTACGATACGCCGCTTAAGCAGACGACGGACTGGATCGAGAAGACCTACCTGCGCTACGATTTCAACGGTTTCACCGGCGACCGCAAGTTCGTCCATGATGACGACGCGCAGAAGTCCTTCTCCAAGCTGCGCAGCTCTATTGGCGGCATTTACGCTTGGCGGCTGAACCCGGACCCGCATGTTTGCCCGCTGGAGTATCGGCCCAAATCCGACGCCGAGTATCAACGGGTGCTAAAGGAAGCTGATTTCGCTTTCCGCCAGGCCTTCGCGTTTTGCCCGTACAGCCCGGAAGCGGTTTTCCGCTATTCCCAGTTGCTGTTAATGATGCGCCGGTTCGACGATGCGCTCCTCGTGGCGGAAACTTGCCTGAAGCTGGACCCCTACAACGGCCAGGTGCGGGGTCTAGTGGAAACCGTCAAGGGTTTCAAGCAGCAGAGCGGCGGGGCGGCCGGGCTCGATCAAGCCAGGGCCGCTCTGGTTCAATTGGAGGATGAAGTGCGGAAGAACCCGGGGGACTTCCAGTCGGCATTCAACCTGGCTGGGAACTATCTCCAGATGCAGCAAACCGACCGTGCCGTTCAAGTGCTGGAGGGAGTGCTGAACTCGCCGCAAGCCGATGCAAAGGCCCTCCGTGGTCTGGTCACGGCCTACGCCAGCTTCGGCAACACCGCAGGGCTTCAGCGGTCGGCCGATAAGCTCGAGGCCCTGGCGCGCGCCCATCCCGAAGACTACCAGGCGGCCCTGGGCCTCGCCGAGGCCTACCGGAATTTGCAGAAGCCCCAGGCGGCGATTCAGACGCTCGATAAGCTATTCAACGATCCAAAGGCCGATGCCAATACCGTGCTGAGCATCGCCCAGGCTTATGCGACGCTGGGAGATGCCCCTAAACTCGAGGCGGCACTGGAGCGGTTGACCAAGGTCATGCCCGAAAGCCCCGAAGCCTGGTACGACCTGGCAGTTATGAGATGTAACCTGGGCAAAGGGCCGGAGTCGCTGGCCGCGCTCCGGACGGCCCTGGATTTGAGCGCCAAGCGGCTTAAGGCTCACCCCAACGACCCCAATTCGCGCGATTTGCTCGCCAGCGCCAGGAAAGAGGAGCGCTTCGCTCCGATGCGGCAAATGCCTGAGTTCAAGAAGCTGGTGCCGCCGAAATAGGCGCGGCGTTACTACCTCCGCTGGTAGGTGCCCATCAATTGGGCTTGGGCGAGGATGTGGTTTTCCATGGCGCGCTCCAGGTCTTTCTCCGTCGCACCAGGCTTCAAGTCGAGCAGCGCGTTCAGGGCATAGAGCTTGAAGAAGTAGCGATGGGGCTTCCCGCGCGGGGGACAGGGTCCTCCATAGCCGAGGTGTCGGAAGTCGTTCAAGCCCTGTTTCGCCCCGCCCGCAACGTATTGGCTCTTAGGGAGGTCCTCAGGCAACTCAATTGCCGCCGGGGGCAGATCGTAGAGAATCCAATGCACCCAGGTTCCCGACGGAGCGTCCGGGTCGTCCACGATCAAGGCCAGGCTCTTGGCGCCCGCCGGCACGCCGCTCCACTTCAGGGGCGGGGAAACATTCGTGGCATCACAGGTGTATTTCGCAGGGATCGTCGCGCCCTCGGCAAAAGCAGTGCTGGTCAGTTGCATGTTATCCTTTCCGGCTTCGTTAGCCGCAAGAGACTCTGCCACAAGGGGGCCGAATCCGAAACAGAAAACGACGCCAGCCAGGAGGGCAGAGGATCGGGTGAAAGGAGGGATGAGCCCGATTCCGCCGGCTCCAGCCAGAGCATCGGGAGGGGCGGACTTCATAGATTCTGAGAACGTTTGGGCATGGATAAGGGCAGACGTTCATTCATGGACCCGAACCAGTGTCTTTACGGCCCGGTTGCCTGAGGCCATAGACCGGAACAGTATGGGCAGATCGCTCAAGGAACATTCGCCGTCCACAAAATCATCGGAGCGCACGACACCCGCCTCAATGAACTCCAGGGCGCGTCGGACCGCCCGTGGCGTGTGATGGAAGCTGGCGAGCAAGGTGAGGTTGGAATAATGGATGAGCGCGGTATCAAGCGAGACCGTCGAGCCGGAGGGACAACCGCCGAAGAAGTTCACGGTGCCGCCCTTTCGGACGAGCCGCACGGCCGCTTCCCAGGTCTCCGGCTTGCCGACGGCCTCGATGACCACATCGAAGATCGAACCGGGCGGGATGGCGGTCACCAACCCGCTCTGCTCCCCCACATTTAAGACCAGTTCCGCCCCGAGCCGCTGGGCGGTCTCGAGCCGCTTCTTGCCCCGGCCCGCCACCGTCACATGGCAGCCCAGGTGCAGGGCGAGCGCGACAAACATAAGACCAATCGGGCCCGCGCCAATCACGAGCACGCGCTGCCCGGAGCGCAAACGCGTGTCTTCGATTCCCTGCACCACACAAGCCAGGGGCTCGACCAGCGCCGCATCGCAGAAATCGGTTTCCGGTTTCAGCCGCAGCAGGTTCTTCTGCACTAGCCTTGAGGGAACGACGATCGACTTGGCGTAGGCGCCGTTCAAGAACAGCAGATCGTCGCACAGGTTCTCCTGGTGGTTGCGGCAATAGAAGCATCGCCCACAGGGGGCTGAGTTGGCGACAGCCACGCGTTCGCCCACCCGCCATCCCGTCACGTCCGGCGCCAGCTCGGAAATGACGCCCGCAAACTCGTGGCCAAAGACGGTGGGGGGAATGAGCATCTTGGCGTGGTACCCGCGCTTGAAGACTTTCAGGTCGGTGCCGCAGGTCAACGCGGCCTCGATCTGAACCCGCGCCTCCCCCGCTTGCAGCGAGCGCGGCGGGACGTTTTCCACCTGAATGTTTTCCTTGCCGTGCAAAACAGCCGCTCTCATGGCGCGACTATGGCACAATGGCGCGCACCTGCGAAAGGAAGAAAAGCTCTCTCCGCAGAGCACGCCCTCAAGATTGAGCCGAACGGGAGCGCAGGCGCCTCAAGACGAACCGGCTCACCACTAGCACCAGAACGGCTACTATCACCGCCCAGATGTTCCGGGATGGCGCTGTGGCGGGTGTCGCGGGCGAGACCGGGGCTGCGGATGGACCAGCAGGCCGGTCCAGCTCCCTCGCCATTGGCGTCTCGGCACCTAGATTCGTATTCGCCGACAATTGTGGCGCAGGCCATTCCGCCGTGCTCGAATTGGTCGTATCGGCGCCGCTGGCTCCCAGCATCGCCAACGCGAGGACCAAAGCGGCACTGGCAGACTTCTTCATGCTTTATGGAGAGCCGGATGGCGCAGCGGCATGGCTCTTCCGTTGAGCGCGCTGGCGGGCCAGGAGTGTGCCCAAGTAGTAGATGAGGGCCAGGTTGAAGATAATGACTCCGCCGGTGAATGGTCTCGGATGAAGCGTGAAATGATAGAATTCAAAGGGCAGATATACACCGGCGGAAATGACGGCGAACCATTCGGCCCAATGCTTGCCCCACCATAAACCGTAGCCTTCCGCCAGGCGGATGAGGGCGTAAGCGAAGCAGAACAGAGCAATCTGGCCCGCATGATGATTGGTGGCCCGGGCCACGGATTCTATGAACATTCGCGTATAATGCCGCTCCGGGTCGATTCCGTGCCGCAATAGGAATGCATCGGTGACCGCGTGCAGGTCGGTGTTTCTTAAGGATAAGAGCCCGCAGGCAGCCGCAAGCGCCAGGAGGCCTTTGGCGGCCTCGAATAGCGCAATAGTGCGCAGACCTATGGGAAGTCGGTTCGCCGGTTCGCTCATTTATTCAACTGGCCGGGGCTTTCCAGCCCGAGCGCTCATTCTCTCAAATCCCGCGCTGGCAGGCGACCCTAAAAGCGGACAGAATGCAGGCTAGGGGAAGCGCTCAGGTCACCCGGACCCA
>Ga0181538_10003927_pt1 | contig 14224 bp, 8 predicted proteins | sample PEATcosm2014_Bin_40_FD_119773 | JGI IMG/M metagenome (GOLD analysis project Ga0181538, IMG submission 119773) | Peatland microbial communities from MTU Mesocosm Facility, Houghton, MI, USA - PEATcosm2014_Bin23_30_metaG | ecosystem: Environmental > Terrestrial > Soil > Wetlands > Peat | place...
TCATGAACCTGCCGTTGACGTAAGCCTTGACGTCGTTGGTGGAGCAAACCGTCAGAATCGTGTTCCATTCGCCGACCGGTTTTTCATTCGAGGGCCATTGTTTCGGAACCGGCGTATTGGCGTCCATGCCCTTGTGTTCCTTGGATTCCGCGCCGGCCATGTAAATCAGGTCGCCTTGGTTGTTGTGTTTTCCTTGATTCTGGATGCACATCGGCCAGACCTTGTCCGGCAATTGCATGTGAACGAGCACGCCGGTGTTGTCGGCTTTGGGCGCAATTTTCACGAAGCGCCATTCGACGGTGAGCGTGTAATCGCGGTAGCTTTGTTTCGTGCGCAGATAACCGTTCGGTTTGCCGGTGCAATGAATCACGCCGTTGGTGATGCTCCAGGTCAGCGCAAGGTCGGCGTTGGACTTCATGCAAAACGTCCAGCCGGAAAAGTCTTTGCCATTGAAAAGCTCGATATGATTGGTCGGCGCGATGACATCCTGTGCAGTGCAAAAATTTGCGGGGGCCAGCGCGAAGCAGAGCAGCACCGTTGGGGCCAAGGTAATTTTCATTGCCACGAGAGTGACGCTGTCGTTGCCGCAAATCAAGTGTGACAGCCGGCGGGCTTGCCGTTGATCAGGCCGGGACTAATTTCCTTTTGTCTGGAACACCAGCAGATAGGGCACGGCGGAATGGCCTTGCGCGTCTTTGAAGCCGTGAAAGTTTTGGCTGTTTATCCAGTAACCATAAGTCTTGTTGGGTTCCAGTTTGACTTTGAGCACGCAGGTTTTTTGGTCCGCTTCATATTTAGGTTTCCCTACCGATTCAGGATCTGAATTCTTCCAGGCCGAAGACCAGCTCCATGATTGATCCATCATTTCCTTGCTGAACTTGACCTTGATTTCAAACTCGCCGGGTGGGACATCCTTGCTGCCCGATTCGGGAACGGTTTTCACGACGACTGGCGCCATGGAATCGACATCCTGCGCGCGGCAGATCTGCGGCGCGAATTGACAAATCGCGCCGATGATGAGTGTGGTGAGCAATGTTTTCGTTTTCATATTTTTGTTTTTCAATTTTGTTTGGTCTGGAAAATGAGCAAATAGGGAACCGCCGGCCGACCGGCCAAGTCGGTGAAGTTCTTGAATTTGTCGCTGTTCAGCCACCAGGCATAAGTTCGTCCCGGTTCTAGTTTCACTTTCGCCACGCAGGTCCGGCCATCGGATTCGTAATGCGGCTGGCCGATGATTTCCGGCGCGGAATTTTCCCAGGCGGTGGACCAACTCCACGACCCATCGGCCATTTCCTTGCTGAACCGCACTCGAATTTCGGTGACACCCGGTTCCACATCGCGTGCGCCGGAAACAGGCTGCGTGTTGACGACGACTGGAGGCAGCCCCGCCACGGTCTGCCCGGCGTCTTCCGCTTCAGTCTGTTCCGCACCGGACTTTTGCGCATCCTTGCCCCGCCGAAAGCTGATGCCGCCATTGACCGTGCTGGCTTTGACGCGGGCGCCGCCGCTGCCGAGCGTGCCTTTCAGATGGCTGCCCAGCGGAAATTCCTTTTTCACAATCAACGAAGGAAATTCGCTGGTCATGCCGCCGTTGACGGTGCTGGCCGAGACTTCCGCGTCGGCGTTCGCAGGCAAGGTGGCCTCAATGTGGCCATTGACCGTGTTGAGCGACACGGATTGGCTGCCGCCGAGCGAAGCCAGTTCCGCCTCGATCCGACCATTGACGGTGGACAGTTTCAAGTCACCCCCCGCGCCCTGGACCTGCATCTCGCCGTTGACCGTGGACGCCTCGATGTCGCCGGAGACACCGTCAATCACGATGCGTCCATTGACGCTGGAGATTGTCTTCAAGCGCGCGTTCTGCGGAACTTGGATTGCGTAATCCACAATGCCATCGTTTCTTTTGCTGTTTTTGAACCAGAACCAACTCCACGGGAAGCCGGTCATACTCGACGGCTGTTCCGTGTGGATGACGATCTCGTCCGGCCCCGAATCAATATTGATTTTGACGGCTTCGACGCTCTCCCTGGTTTTGCCGTGTTTGAGGGCTTTGATGGCCACTTCGTTCCGGTCCCAGCCAATGATTTCGACCCGGCCGTTGACATTGTCGAGACTGAGGCGGCCATTGGCGGTGAGCGGGAGTGTCTGGCTGAAATCCTGCGAGACTTCGCCCTTGGTCAAAAAACTGCCCAGAATGGACGTCCGGCGGACTTGCGGTTCGCTCAGAATCGCCGGGCCGGGGGCGGGAGCAATTGTGCCCGCTGGCTGCAACTGGAAATCCATCCGCATCTGGCTGTCGAAGCCGAAGATTTCGGTGGTCAGGGTGTTCAGCCCGGTCACGTAACCCGGGGCAGCGGCGGCGATGGTGTGCTCTTCATACCAGGTTTTGAGTTCGTAATTCCCGTTTGCGTCGGTCCAAATTTGCTGCGGCGCTTTACGGGGACTCGCGCCGTAGCGGTTGTCGTCCACGCGCGCGCCGGCGATGGGTTTGCCGGTGACGGCGTCGGTGACGATGCCGGTGACGGTCACGTTGGGCGTTCCGCCGACCAGACTCAGCACGAGCGCAACCAGGAGAATCAGGCCCAGTGCCGCCGCTCCCAAAAGCCACGGCCACATTCTTGCCGGGGCCGGCTGCGGTTTGGGTTGGCGCGCGAATGCTTCGCGCACATCCTGGAGTGACAGCACCACCAGCGCCCAGATGCCCACGGGAAATCCGACCAGGCTGCAGCACACGATGGCTAAAATCGCAGCGGCAATGGCCCACGCATAACTTCGAAGCTGAACCATTTTGATCGCGCCGAAGAGCATGAACAGCCCTGGCACCACCTTGAACAGCACGGTGCTCAAACCAATCATGGTTTGCCAGGGGAGAAACGAATTGATTCCCAAACTGGAAAAAACCGTGTCCAGAATTCCCCTGATCGGGCTGGCAAACAAAAACAGGACGGTCAGGGCCGAGGACAACTTCAGCGCTGCGGCCACCATGAGGCCCACGGCGGGTGCGATCACTTTTCCACGGCTGAAGGCAACCGGCTCGCCGGTCAGCACCGCTGGCGGGATGGTTCCGGCTTGGGGAATAGTGCCCGGTTGTTTTCCGGGCGGGGTGGAAGCAAATGCCGGTGAAGCCGTGGGCGGCGGGTTGGCCCCGGTGAAAGCTGAGGCAGCGGTCTCACCCGGCGGCGGGGTTGACGGCGGACCAGTCACTGGGCTGACAGCAGTTTGCAATTCGCCGGTTTTCGGGTGGAGCCAATGGGTGATTCTTTTCCCCTCACCGTCCGTGAACACCTTGCAGAGGATTAAAATCCAGTCAATCGTGGCCCAGATGCCACAGGCGCCAAAAGTGCACAACTGCAGGATCGCGGTCCCGGTTTTTCCGACGTAAAACCGGTGCGCGCCGAACACTCCGAAAAAGAAGGCCAGCAGAAACGCCGGAAGAATGATCTTGTCGCTGGTTGCCTTGCCGGACGGGGTGGCCAGCAGCGGAGCCGGGTCTCCTTTTGCCCCAAATCCCGCTGCCGGTGGCACCGTTCCCGCAATTGTCTCCACGTCCGTCTTAAGCTGGTTCGCCTGCTGGTAACGGCGCTCCGGTTCCTTCTCCAACGTGTGCAACACCACTTCATCAAGCCGCACGTCAATCTGGACTTTCTTTGACGGTGGGGCGAATTTGCCCAGCGGCAGCTCGCCGGTGAGCATTTCATAGAACACCACGCCGAGCGAATAAATGTCCGCGCGATGGTCCACGGTCAGCGGCTTTTCCAACTGCTCAGGCGCCATGTAATGCGGTGTGCCCACCACGTCCTTCGCGCCCGTGAGCGCCTGGTGTCCGGCCTCGACGCCCAGCATCTTCGCGATGCCGAAGTCCGCAATCTTCACCCGGCCTTGTTTGTCCAGCAGGATGTTCTCCGGCTTGATGTCGCGATGGACGATGCCCTGTTCGTGGGCGTATTGCAGCGCTTCGCAAATCTTCGGCACAATCGTCAGCGCCTGGTCCGGCGGCATCTTCCGGGTCAGAAGCAACTGGCGCAGATTCAGGCCGTCCACAAATTCCATCACCAGATAACAATGCCCGCCCGCCTCGCCGAAGTCGTGGACGGTGACGATGTTCGGATGATTCAACCGGGCGAGCGTCTGGGCCTCGCGCGTGAACCGTTCGGCGAATTGCCCATCCTGCTCCTTGTCCCGGGCGAGGATTTTGAGCGCGACGAGGCGGTTCAAGCGCGGCTGCCGGGCCTTGTACACCACGCCCATGCCGCCGCGACCGAGACATTCGAGGATTTCGAGTTGCGGGAACAGCGACGCGATTTCGGCCGGCGAAGGCGGTGGCTGGACGACTTTGGTTCCCTGTGGCCCGACCCCGCCGGGTCCCTCCGTTTGCGCGGCGAGGCCGGCCTTGAGCATGCATTCCGGGCAAAGGCCGCCCAACGCCGTGGGGGGCACGGGTTTCCCGCAATGCGGACAGGTTTTTTCGTCAGCCATAAATCTCTACTTTCACCCCATACAAAGGAAGAATGGGCCAAAGGTTACAGCGGATTGACAAAAGAAACCATGAAAAGACAGGGGAATAGCAACCACGGATGAACACGGATGGACACGGATTTCGGAGAGCCGAACTCTGCGAGGCCCAAACTTCAAACCGCGAAACACACGGAACACGCGAAAGAGATTTGCCGCAAAAGAACGCAAGGACCGCAAAAATTTAACCACGGATGAACACGGATGGACACGGATGCCAATGCGCCGCAGGCGTTGGGCAGAAAAAATTAATAAAGGTTGGGGTGGTTAAAACAACGATGGCAGTTGTTGGTGGTCAAACGAAAGGCGCCGCTGGCTTCCGCGCGTTTCTTGGGATGCAACAACACCACGCCATAACCGCCCGTGCCGGGATTGGGTTCGCATCCGCCGTCGGTGTAAATCTCAGCGACTGGCAGCGCGAGCGATGTTTGGGCAGTGTTCATACCAAGTTGAGCAAACCTCAATCACCATAAGGATTTCGTTGAGCCTCACGTTCAGCGTCTCGTTCGTAACCTTTCGCAAGTTCGCGCATTGCTGTAGCTATTCGCTGAAAACCGTTTTCTTCTAGGGCTTCAGCCTTTTTGTGAAAACCTTCTGCAATGGCTAATTCCTCCTTCCCTGCGCTGAATCCGTGAACGCCACGCAGGTTGCACATCCGGGAACTGTTGGCCTTGCGCTGGGCAGCGTTGAGTGGAAGGAATCTGACGCCGGGTTGCTTCCAAAATATTTGGACATCGAAGACAAGATTATTCGCGACTTCGTCGGCAACTTTGTATGGGGCAGGTATTGGTTACGAGGGTGGCTGTGGGTAGAAAGTGTGCCCACAGACAAATGGACGGCTGATCAGAAAGTCACTCTCTACACATTTTTGCCGTTTGGCTTTGAAACTTGGCGGCGAGCTGAGGCAACGCTTGGAGAGGATTACCCCGCAGATCTGCTGTCAGGCGTTCATTCTCGTCCAATTCGATACGAGGGTCTCCACACTCAAACTGTGCAATGTGCGAATTCAAGAGCGAGAGCGTTACCCCGGACACAATAACTCCGCCTCCGCCCATGGAGAATGGGTTGCTCAACTGTGTGGTTGCTTCGCTCATTCGAGTTTAATTAGGCGGCCAAAGGTTTTCCACGCGCAAGCGTTTGGCAATCACTTCCGCCGAGACGCCGAATTTTGGCGCGATGCGCGTGGCGATGTGATCGAGCGCGCTCATTTCAGTCCAATTCCCATTTGTGGCTCCGGTGATAGAACAGAACGTTGTTTGCGAACAAGTTTTTTCTGATTTTTTGCGCTCTTTGCGCCTTTTTGCGGCAAATCTATTTCGTGATTTGAATTCGAGGACGAGAACGAGGACGAGGAGGACTTGGCATTATCACCCCGCCAGTGTCCGGAAGAGATAGCGCAGTTCGTCCTCCACCTCCTCCGGGCCGGAGACGGTATCGGCGATGGTGTCGCGCAACAATCCCCGGTAACGCTGGCGCAGCCGATGTACGGCCACCTTCACCGCGCCTTCGCTCATGTCCAGTTGTTGCGCCAGTTCGGCGTAGGGCGCGGCGTCACTGGCACCGGCCAGCGTGGTGCGCAGCGCGTTGAACAATGCGCCCTTGCCTTCCGCACGATATTCCTCGCCCAGCCGCTGATAAACCTGTTCGAGCAGCGTGATGGCCCAGCGATGTTCAAACGCCTTTTCCGGCGTGAAATTTTCCACCGGGATTTCGCCCAGCCGCGTCTCGGCGCTCTGCAAATCGAGCGAAATTACCTTGCCGCCGCCGCGTTTCTGCGCGCGTGCCTTGTCCCATTCGTCGGCGAGGAAATGGTTCAGGCTGGCGAGCAGAAAGGAACGGAACCGGCCCTTTTCCGGCGCGACAGCGGCAACGGCGTTGCGTTTCAGCAACCGGGCGAAGAAGGCCTGCGTGAGGTCCTGGGCGTCTTCGGGCGAATAACCGCGCCGCCGCACATAGGCGTACAGCGGAGGCCAGTAGGTCTGGCAAAGATTTTCGAGCGCAGCACGGGCGCGGGTGGTGTCCTGGCGCCCGGCAGTCAGCACCACCGACCAGTGGGTGGTGACGAAAACCTGGCGGCGTGACGTTTTGTTGTCGGGTGTCGCGGCTCCCGTTTCGGTGGCTGGTGAGGATGTGCTCACGTCGGCAGACTAGCGTGAAGGCGCAAAAGGGCAAGACGAGGGACGTCGGAACGTTTCCGGAGCGGGTGGAGTTAAATCATCGGATCAAAAGTAATCCGTTTTACTTCCTCGATCCAGGCGCGCCTTACGGCGGCCAGCAACGGCGAGCACGCCGATGAGAACCAGGCCGACGCCAAAGGCCGACACGGTGATATACGAAGGCAGGCCGATCGGGACCTTGAAGACGAGTTCGACCAATTGCGTGTCGCGTTCGACTTCGACGCGCGCGAAGGGCAGGCCGATGGGGATCTGGAAGGTGAACTCGACGGTATGGGCGCCCGGAGCGAGTTGCACGCCGCGCATGATATAGTTGCAGCGCAGCAAAGACGCTGGCTGGCCATCGACGGCAACCCGCCAAGCCGGGTCGAATCGGTCGTTAAGCAACAGCACGGAGGCGAAATCGGCTTTGGTTTTAAGCACGATGTGTTTCGAGGCGTAACTGGCGAACTCGACCGTCTCTTCCTTGGCGGCATTCCGGTCGGCGCTTTCCGTTGCTTGGCCGGCAGGCAGGGCGGTATCGACCAGCACAGCCTGTTCCGGGTCGAAGCCCGCGCTGCCCAATTGTTCCAGCGCAGCCTGATCGTTGGTGATGACCTGCCAATGGGAATAGATTTTGGCGCGGGGCAACGCGCCGGTGAACTCGAAGATGGCGTATTGGCCATTGGTGTTAAAGACCGCCGTGAGTTCTTCGGTTTTGGTTGCCCTTTGCACGCCTGAGCCAGGCGCCGGGTCGAGGGCGAAGCCCGGTTTTGGCATAATGTCGAAACTGCGGGCGATGCGGAAGCGATGCAGCGCGGGGTCGAGTTCGGCGTTGAGCGGGTCGAGGGACGAAGCGGAGCCGAGCAGGTAGCGGGTGTTGGTCAATTGCCAGTGGCGGGTCATGCGGAACAGCGTGTTCGAGCCTTGAGGACGGAGCGCGGTTTCGAAGGCAGCCAGATCCTCGGGCATGCGCGGTAGCTGGACGATGTCGAGCGATTGGATGTTGTAATAGAGAAAATGATGTTGAGCCCACTCAATGTGGTAGAGCGGGCCCAGCAAAGACGGTTGCTGCGGACCGGGGAATCGAAGCTCCGCGACCCTGTGCTCATAGGGTTTCTCCCGGAAAAACTCGATGACGTCGTTGGTGGCGTATTTCTGCCGATAATCCCAGTGAACGATCCAGGGCAGGTTGGCGCGGCCGAGGTCAAAGACCACCAGCAAACCCAGCAGCCAGGCGCCCCATTTGGCACGCGGCCCGGCAAAGACGCGGCCGAGGATCAGTGTCAGCAGACTGGCAGCCAAGACGAAGCGCAGCACAAACCAACCCGCCTGGCGGATGCTGAAAGCGGCGATGAGGTGTGCCGGTTGCTCGTCGAATCCGCCCATCTGGATGTAGTGTTCGAGCGATCCCCGGGAATTGGCGTAAACCATCCAGGCCGCCAGACCCAGACCCAGCGCCAGCGCGCAACCGATGGCCCAACGCCGGTCGAATCGGCTGGCCCGGTGCCACCAGTTCTTGGTCTCGTCGGTCAGAGGAGGAGAGCTGGCGGATGTCATGTATTGCCGCCACAGAGCGTTGAGACCATAGGCGAAAATCATGGACACGGAAAAAATCATCGGGTTGAGGAACTTGATCGGGTTGCGGATGGTTGAGAAGTGCGGCAGCGCATAAAGCAGGCGATAAAACGGCGCGAACCGGCCAAAGGCGAACAGGAGGCAGACGACAGCCACTCCGCTCCAGAACCACAGCAGCTTCCGCTCGGGCAGAGTGAAGACGGAATCCTTTTTGCGGAGCGCCTGGATTGCCGCCCAAAGCGCCACCAGCGCGACCAGCACGCCCAGGTAATAGCCGCCGCCGGAAAAACGCATTAACCCCGGCGGCTGCGCCCCCTGCCGGCCATTGTCGAGCCAGCGGTCGGTCGCCGGGTCGCGGCCAATTCCGCCCCAGTAATTTCCGCCATCAGACGTATCCATCCGATAGCCGAACAGACCCGGAACGACCAAGCCGAGCATTTCAGTTTTTGGCAGGCTCCATTGCGTGGCCCAATCCCAATGTTGGGCTTTTGCTTGCATGTCTTGTCCGGTGCCAGCCCCGCCCTTGATCTGGGTATTGATCAAGCCGATGAACGTCTGCCCCGCGATGAAGAAGGCAAAGCCGGCAACGACCAGCGTGCGGAAAACGCCTCGAATGACCCTCGCCGGTAAAGGACCATTTTCAACCAGCGAATAGAACGCGACGAAGGCAAAGACAATGAGGCTGAAGACAGCTCCAACATCGTTCGCTTCAACGACGCCCATCCCAGCGGCCAGACCAGCCAGGGCGTAGGATGCCCAGCGTTCGAGCTTGCCGGCGGCCCGACATCCCGACACCACCAATCCAATGGCCAGGTAACTCATGCCAATGCCCAGGACCATCGGAGCAACTCCCCAGCAGGCCGTCGAGAAGAAGCACGAAGAAAGGGTCACTCCCAAAGCGCCCAGGAGCGCGGCGAAAGGTGCCAGGCGCAGCCGCTGAAACGAGAACCAGGCGCACATCCCAAGGAGGCACAATATGACCGGAGCCAGGAATTTGCTGGCGCCAAGCGGACCGAGCATCCAAAGGATCAGCGTGCTGATTGACTCTCCAAATGAGCCGCCATTGAATCCGAGACTGTTGAGATCATCCCACAGGCCCAGCAATCCTGACGGAAGTCGCAACCACTCGGCCATTCGGATTCCCAAGGGACCATCGTTGGAGAAAAGCACATACCGGGGAACGAAACTGCGCCAGAAAAGCAGCGCCAACAAACCTGCGAGCAGGGCCAGAGCGGGCAGCGCGCTGCACCTGCCGGCAACGGTGGATTCGCCGGCGCCGGGTTTCGCAGCAGCCGGGACGCCTGCGCCGCTCGAAGTGGCGATTGTTTCCACCCGCGTTTTGACTTCGCTGACTTGCTGATAACGCCGTTCCGGTTCTTTTTCCAGTGAGCGGAGCACGACTTCATCCAGCCGTACGTCAATTTGCATTCCGTGTGTGCGGAACGACGGTGGCTGGAATTTGCCGAGCGGCAGTTCGCCGGTGAGCATTTCGTAGAACACGACGCCCAACGAGTAAATGTCCGCGCGATGGTCCACCTCCTGCGGCTTCTCGATCTGCTCCGGCGCCATGTAATGCGGCGTGCCCACCACGTCGCGCGCACCGGTCAGCCGGAAATCTTTCGGCTCCGGCCCCAGAATTTTCGCCAGGCCGAAGTCGGCGATTTTCACGCGGCCTTTTTTATCGAGCAATATGTTTTCAGGCTTGATGTCGCGGTGGACGATGCCCTCGTCGTGGGCGAACTGGAGGGCGGCGCAGATTTGCGGGATGATTTCGAGCGCCTCGCGCGGCGACAGTTTGCCGGCCTGTTCAATCTGCCGCAGGTTCGGCCCGTCCACGTATTCCATGATGAAATAGTGGAATGGGACAGGCATCCTGCCTGTCTCTGACTGTAGATTCATTTTTTCAGATGGAGACAGGCTGGAAGCCTGTCCTACGGTGCCGAAATCATGCACCGCAACGATGTTCGGATGACTGAGCTTCGCGAGCGCGCGGGCTTCGCGGGTGAACCGTCCGGCGAAATCCCGGTCGTCGCCGGAACGCGGCGCGAGAATTTTCAGCGCGACGAAGCGGTCCAACGCCGGCTGGCGCGCCTTGTAAACCGCGCCCATGCCGCCCTTGCCGATGAGTTCAAGAATTTCGAGCTGTGGAAAAAGTCTGGCGAGGTCGGGAATCGTGGGCGGCACGAACGGCGGCGTGCCGGGCGGCGCACCGCCTTCGGTCGCGATGCCGCGTTGCAGCAGGCAGGCCGGACAAAGTCCTTCCGACACGTTGGGTTTCAGTTCCGCGCCGCATTGCGGGCATTGGCGGGGAATGATTTGGGCGGAGGGTGCGACGGACGGCGCGGGGTTTTTCTTTTCCCGCATCTTGCCAAATGCGAAATCGAAAATAGTTCCCCCTAATCGCTTGGCTCGTATTGCAAAGATGCAAACAAGTGCGGTAACCGCCAGAAGAGTCAAAATAAACAACCCCAGGCCGAACAGGAGAATTGTGCTGGGTTCTGCCAACATCACGTATCTCATAAATTTTGATCCAAATTCCGCATTCCACCCGTTACTGAAGAAAAAATACCAAAAGGTTACGGAAATTTGCAGGATTGATTGTTGGCCGCAAAGCAACGTGCCACGGCGGCATTCTGCCTATGTTCTGCCAGTTCTTGTCTCGCTTCGCTCAACGGGGCAGGCGGGACGCCTGCGCTACTTTGTCACCCCGCCAGCGCCGCAAACAGATTCCGGATTTCGTCCTCCACCTCGCCGGGACTGGCGACGGTGTCCGCGATTTCCGCGCGGAGCACTTCGCGGTAACGCTGCCGCAGGCGATGCACCGCCACCTTCACCGCACCTTCGGTCGTGCCAAGCCGGGTGGCGATTTCGGCATAGCGAACCGCGCGGCTCGCTTCGGTCAGCGTCGGTTTCAATTGCTCGAATAAATTTTCTTTGTCGTCGCGGACATATTCCGCGCGCAGCCGGCGCAGCACTTGGTCCAGCAGCGTGAGTGCCCATCGCTGCTCGAAAATTTTCTCGGCGGTAAGATGGTCGGTCGGCTCGATGCCGCAGGACGTTTCAGCGGTGGCAACATCAATGGGGATTAAAACTTGTCCGCCGCCGCGTTTTTGGGCCTTGGTCTTGTCCCATTCGTTGGCGAGAAAATGTTTCAGCGACGCCAGCAGAAATGAACGGAACCGGCCTTTCGCGGGATCCACATCGGCGAGATATTTTTTTTCCAGCAGGCGCACGAAAAACTCCTGGGTCAAATCCTGTGCGTCGTGTGGACCGTGTCCCTGCCGGCGCACAAACGCGTAAATCGGGAACCAGTAGGTGCGGCAAAGGTTTTCCAGGGCGTTGCGCGCGTGCGGGGTGTCGTTGCGCCCGGCGGAAACCACGAGCGACCAATGCGTGGTGACAAAGACAGGCTGGCGGGGCGTTTTATTGCCAGTCGTTTCCGATGACGCCGTCGGTCTGGAAGTGCTCATGCGGCCGAGCCTAACGCCGCGCGACAAAATCGCAAGGCTGCGATCAGGCCGGAGCGAGTTGTCGGCATACGCGCTCGAAAACCGTCGCGGGCGAAATCGCCCTCAGGCATTCGTTCGGCTTTTTGTAGGTGCAATGCGATTTCAGGCAGGGAGAGCAGGGGAGATCAAGGCGCAGCACGTTTTCGAGATGACCATACGGGCCGGTGCGACGGGGTTCGGTGGGGCCGAAGAGTGCGACGAGCGGTTTGTTTAACGCGGCGGCGGCATGCATCGGGCCGGTGTCGTTGGTGACCATCAACTCGCACAGCCGCAGCCATTCGATCATTTCGGGCAGCGAAGTTTCGCCGCACAAATTCAAAGAGCATTGTGGCCCGGCGCGCAAAATCATTTCACCGAGCGGTTTGTCCTCGGCGGCGCCGAGGATGGCAAAACGCGTGTCGGGAAGATGTTTTGCGAGCAAGCGAACGAGCCCGACAAAATACTCCACCGGCCAGCGTTTGTTTTCCCAGCGTGCGCCGGGTTGGATGGCAATCCAGCGCGCGCCGTCCGTTTGCCATTTGGATTTGACGGCGGCGGCGATGGCGGGACGTTCGGGCAACCATTGAAAATGGTTGTGAACCGGCACGCCGAGTCGCGGCAACACGGCGAGATACCAGTCCACGGCGTGGGTGTGGAACGATGCGCGGCGGATGGCGACATCATAAAATCCCCGCGCGCCTTCCCGGACTTCGTCGAGGCCGATGAGAAATTGTCCATTGGCGAGCCACGCGAACGCGCCGCTGCGCGCGAGGCATTGGAGATCAATGACCCAGTCGAAATTTTGTTCGCGCATCCAGCGGAGGCTGCGGAACATCTCCGGCCAGTGGCGCGGCGACGCCCAGCGCTGGCGCTCGAAGCGGACGATGCCGGTCAAATCGGGATCGCCTTCGAGGAGCGGCGCGAGTGCGGAATCAATCCACCAGAAAATTTCCGCGTCGGGCAGATGACGTTTGAGCAGCCGGAGGACGGGCAGGGCCTGGATGACATCGCCGAGCGAGCTGGGTTTGAGAATGAGGATTTTCAAAGGCAGAAGGCAGAATGAAGAATGCAGAAAAGTTATTCGCCGCGTGCGCGTTTTGAAATTGTCACAAGAATGGAAATGAGTTCGTCGGTTTCTTGAAGCAAAGGTTCCAGTCGTTTCCGAGAGACAATTTTTTCGTCGGCCAAAAGTTCCAGCCAATAAGCTGTTTCGTCAGCTTCTTTGAGACAGTCGCCAACTTTTGAAATGAATTCCGCTTTTGAACGCGCACGATTGGCCTCCCGATAATTTGCGCCTACCGATGTTCCTGAACGCAGTGCCTGTTTGCCGAGGATTTGAGCCACCGTTTCCTTGGGCAGTGCAATGTAAAGCCGGATTATTCGACGGGCAAAATTCTTTGTGCGTACAGCCAAATCATTTTCTGCATTCTGCATTCTTCCTTCTACCTTCCGAACTCCAGCCGTTCGGCGAGGCGTTCGGGCAGGCCGGCGGCGCGGATTTTTTTCTGGGCGGTGGCGATGTCGTAATCGAGCCGGCGAAGTTCAATGGTTCCGGCGTCCATGTCGTAAATGACGTAGGCGGTCTTGGGGATGTTGTCGCGCGGCTGGCCGACGGCGCCGACGTTGATGAAATATTTTTTGGAAGAATCAATTTTAAATTTTGAATAGGTGCCGCCGCGGACGGCGGTGTCGCGCATGAAGGCGACGGGCACATGGGTGTGGCCGAAGAAACAGAGTTGCGTGTTTTGATACGGAAAACTGGCGGCGGCGGCGAGTTTGTCAAAGACGTAACCCCAGCGTTGCGGCGCATCGAGCGTGGCGTGAACCATCGTGAAGTTGGCGGCCATGCGGGTGTACTTGAGATCGCGCAGCCATTGGCATTCCTCCTCGGAAAGTTGTTCGCGCGTCCAGTGAACGGCGTCGGCGGCATGGGGATTGAAACCTTCCAGCGGGTCGTCGGTGGAACAGTATTCGTCATGATTTCCCTTCACACAGGGGATGTTCATTTCGCGGACGATGGCGAGGCATTCTTTGGGATTGGCGTTGTAACCGACGACATCGCCGAGACAGACGATATGCGTCGCGTTTTGGGTTTTGATGTCAGCCAAAACGGTTTGGAACGCTTCCAGGTTGCCGTGAATGTCAGCGATGATGGCGTATCTCATTGCGTTTAGCGGACAATTTCAAAACCGTGAAATTCATTTTGTGCGTCGCTCCAATTTACACTTTCGTCGCGGACAAAGCCAGCAAGTCCTGCGCCGCGAATGGCGTCATGAAACGCCTCCAGTTCCTCGCGGGCGCCCTCGGCAATCAATTCAACGCGTCCGTCCGGCAAATTGCGGACGAGGCCGGTGACTTCAAAGCCGGTGGCGACGGTTTTCGCGGTGTAGCGAAATCCGACACCCTGCACACAGCCTGAATAAAAAATTTGCATACGACAGCGATTCATGACGGACGTGACGGCTTGCGGCTGTCCCGGCACGGCAGGATGAA
>Ga0181538_10003928_pt1 | contig 14223 bp, 9 predicted proteins | sample PEATcosm2014_Bin_40_FD_119773 | JGI IMG/M metagenome (GOLD analysis project Ga0181538, IMG submission 119773) | Peatland microbial communities from MTU Mesocosm Facility, Houghton, MI, USA - PEATcosm2014_Bin23_30_metaG | ecosystem: Environmental > Terrestrial > Soil > Wetlands > Peat | place...
ACGAACAACCGGCTGCCATCATCTGAGGTCGTATGGAAAATGTACAGACCATCCCGGGGAACATCCAGAAAGCCTGTGAAACAAATCCCCACATGCTCTGGCCGGGCCATAACGTGCAGATCAAAGTTGTCCACCGTCCCGGTTTTTAATACAGGCGATGAATTAAAATCAGGGAGCACTTCGGCAGGGGCTTCAGAACATTTGAAATCAAGGCCATTGACCCAGTTGCTTGCTCCACTTGCGCCGTCCGCCTTAACCCGGAAGAGCGCCGAGTCCGGTATCTTCTGCCGGGGCAGAGCAGGTCCTTGGTATTCCACTTTCAATCCATATTTCTCGACCCCATTGAACCACTCGACTCGAATCGGATTGCGCCCGGCCTTCAAAAAAACCGCCCCGGATTTCTCCACCATGTCATGGACGCCGTTGTTGTCCACAACCGGCCCTTTGGCTCCGATCCTGAAACCGGCGCCCACCGGCGTAATCGTGCCGTTTCCTTCCAAAAGCACTCTCTGTCCTGACTCCACGGATTCGCCGTGCAAATCCATTTCCATTTCCTCGGCGCCGGAGTCATCCTTCAAAACAAGTTTTCCCAGCGTTGGATTTACCCACCAAACGTCTCCTTCAAGATGGATGGAGTAACTCGTTTGTGGAATCTGGGCAGCCAAAAGGCGGATTTGATGAACATTGGTTGCCGCGGCTGAAGTCTGGTTGTTGAAAGCCTGATCAGCTCCTGCCAACTGAGCGGTCGATTCTATCCCCATTATCATCAACCCCCAATAAACCACCACTCGCCAGGACCAAATCAAGCGAGACACACGCATACGGTTTAGCGTATCCCTTATGGTTTGTCTTTGCATCAGGAATTTGAATTTATTCGTTTTGGGTTCACATGACAGAGCCTTGTGCGGATACAACCCGATAAGCCCGGCTCGGTCGTGGTCGGGACTTGAGCATACAATTCAATACCGGCTTCCCCGGGTTCATCAGCCAGGCTTGTAATCAGAGTCCGCGTGCCAAAGTTCGGCACGCCGAGGATGCTGTGGCCGGGGCTCCGCGCATAATAATTGTATTCATCATCTCCGCAGCAATGACTCAACCATTTCCAAGAGTGTGATGTTTCCTTTTAATGTCGTTCGACCGTTTCCGAACGCGTGGTTTGCGTTGCTGGTTGAATGCCTAATACATTCATTGCGGGAAGCGGGTAGCCCCTGGCATCGAACAGAGAGTTGGCATCTGGACCCCATCCACGACCGGTCACATTGGTAACATAAGTGGCTTCAGGGTGCCAGTAATTCACACCGATGCCGCACCCTTCGGGCGCTTCCTTGACCGTCCTGATGAGGTCAGCCAGAAACTGTTTTTGTCCCTCAGGGGTCATTGGCCAGACCATATTTTTTGCAGCGGCCTCCGATAATTGCACGCTTCGAGATGGATAGGCTGTTTCGACAATCATCACGCCCTTGTGGTAACGGTTGATGGTCTCGCGAAGGTTGTCGCGGAGGTTGTCCATCGTCCCATGCCAGTTCGGATAAAAGCTCTGGCCGATGATGTCAAAATCAACTCCAGCACTCGTGAGGTGGTCGAAATACCACTTGGTGACAGGCCAGTCGCCGCCACAATCAATATGCACAATGATGCGCACATGGTTGGCCGGCGCAGTCGCAGAACGGACACCCTCACTGGCGGCTTTGAGGACGCGAACAAGATGGTTCCACTGTTTCGCGTCATCGTAAGGTCCGGGCGGAGTTATCACGATTACATCGCCGGAGAACACTTTGACGGTGGAGAGCGGCACCTTCACCTGCGCATCGGGCCACAGAGTGCCACCGGTGATTTCGTTTCCAATCTGAACAAAATCAGGCGTTGCCCCGGCCTCTTTCAGCGTCTTGATAACGTGGGCCGTATATGTCTGAACCTGCTGTACGAGGGAATCAAAATCGAGCTTCGCCCAGGCTGCGGGTTTGTTTTGCTTTTGCGGATCGGCCCACCAGTCGGAATAGTGGAAATCAATCATGAGAGTCCCGCCGGCGTCCTTGATGCGTTTGGCCAGCTTGGTCGTGTATTCAAGTCCGTTGACGCCATTTCGCGGATCAACCCAAATCCGCAGACGGAAGCACGTCCAGCCATTCTTCATGAAAATAGCCAGGGCATCACCCGGCATGGCTCCATCCATGTAGACTCCTCCCTCCCGTTCTACCTGGGAGAGGGTGGAAATGTCGACCCCAAGATAAAATGGCAATGGCTTGGTTACGGACGCCGCGGTGGGGGTGGTGCTGGCACATCCCGTGACCCAAAGCAGCGCAACGCAGGCTAAAATCGCAGAATAAATATGAACACAGTACGAGGGCAGGCTTTGACACTTTGATTGGCCTTCATTGGGCATGCCGTCATTTTTCCAAGGAACTGGCAGTCTGCCTAGCCTCACAAATGTACGGGTTCTCGTTATCGGCATTTCGGCACGATCTCGGACCAACCAGCAGCATTTTGGGGGGTGAGATTGTATGGCGCGAAAAGCCAATCCCATATTTAGAATGGCGCCAGTTCCTGAACCCAACTATGAATTTTCACTCGAATGACACCATCCAGAACCATACTTTTGTGAGGCTAGGCAGGCTTCCAAAGCGCGATTATCGTAAGAATAATCAAGCATAAAAGTGTCGCGTGAACCGACGTGTGTATATTGTAATCGAGATGGTTTGCTGGACAAACAAATACAAAATACGCAATTGGTATGATTCATCCACCGCCACCGATGTTTACATCAAAATCATCAAAAACAAAAAATAAGTCTCGATTCCTGTCGGGCTTTACCCTGATTGAACTACTGGTGGTTATTGCCATCATCGCCGTTTTGGCGGCCATATTGCTTCCGGCCCTTGCCAGCGCGAAAATCCGAGCGAAGCGAATTCAATGCGTATCGAACCTTAAGCAGTGGGACATGGGCTTTCAACTGTACGCCAATGAGAACGATGACAGCATGCCGGCGGGCTGGTATGATCCTAACGGAATGTGGATGGTAGCGTTGGTGCCATTTATTCCCGGGGCCAGCTACGGCGGGGATATATGCTTCTGCCCGGTGGCAAATGATACCACGCGAGACACACTTCCAAACTTTTGGGTAACCTCAGGTTGCACTCTTTTGGCGTGGGGAATAATGGGGACAAATGGTTATCCTCTCGGGTCGAGTACAACGCCGGCTGGCGGGACGTCGGTTTGGGGCCGACCCGGAATGGCTGGCAGTTATGGATTTAACGGCTGGATGGCCAATCCTCCGGCTGCGGTCGATGCTGGCGATCCTGCTGCGCCGGGATATTGGCGGAAATTGACAGCGGCTGGCAGATTCGCGAATGCGCCATTGTTCGCCGATTGCGTGTGGCAGGGATCTAACCCGGCGCCAACCGATACGCCGCCGCTTCACTCAGGTGATTGTGCTGTGGACGCCGCCATGCCGTCCTTTTGCATTCCCAGACATACCGGTAAAAGTCCTCTCAACATGGCATTCATTGACGGATCGGTGGATGACGTGGGGTTGAAACAGCTTTGGCAGTTGCCCTGGAGCAAGACTTTCGACCCTACTACCGAGACCTTCCCTTGGCCAAAATGGCTGAACGGTTACCAATAATTAAAAACATCCATCTGAATTTCCAATACCTGTAACATTCCTTTGTTTGCGCAAAGCAGATAACCCAAACTAACCAAACCCATAAAACCATGAAAAAAATACTATCAATAGCCCTTTTTGCTAGCGCCCTTTTGGGCGCGCTCCCGTTTGCATCTGCGGTGACGATTTACACCGAAAATTGGGGCAATGCCAACTCGTCGGTCACCGGGAACGGTAACATTAATCTGGTAGGCTGGACCGGTGTTGCCGTCACACAGACTGCGGGTCCTTACCTCGGCATATACGGTAACGCAGGTGCGAACGACCCCTTCCTCGGTTTGGGATTGCCTGTGAACACGGTTTATTTTACCGGCTTTTCCCCCAACCAAACCGCTCCCGGGATGTTTTACACAACGGACACATCCGGGCCCGGCTCGGGTGGGGATTCCAGCTTCACCGATATTGATCCAACGTTATACCCCAATTTGACTTTTAACGTAGAAGTCCGCAATGGTAATGGGAATTTAACCAACTATTTTGCAATTCAGGTGGGAGGTTCGTGGTATGTGGCAGTCAACAACCCGCTGCCGGTGTATAGCCCAGGCGCTCCTTACAACGCCTTTACCAATTGGACCATGGCTTATAGCGCCTCGGCATCCGTTTGGAATACTCTGACCATAAACGCCACCAGCGTAACCGTCGGGCCGCAGGCAGGAGCCAATTTGTCCGGTAAAATCACCGGGATTGGCATTGTTGAACTTTATAATCCTCTTAGCACCGGTGGCGGCGACGGATTCAATTATAATGAGATTGTCATTAATCAAGGTCTAAGTGACTTTCCGTCGAACCCGGCGACCAATAGCGCCCCGGCGGTTTCCCCCCAATACACGTATGTCGGTGGCGGTGCGTCATTTTTGCCGACATTTGCGGGCGCACCGAATTTAATTTACCGCTGGAAGACAAACGGAGTCACTATCAATGGAGGCAGATATATTGGCGCACAAACCACTATGCTCACCATCACCAATTGCAACACTAACGATGCGCTGGTTACCTACTCAGTAGTCGTGACCAACTTTTTTGGCCGCGCCACAAATGGCGGCCTGACGTTGATCGTCAGCAACGTGCCTCCCGGTCTTTTGTATGCGGAAAATTTCCCCTATGTGGGACCCAATGGCAATCTGCCGGTTACGGGGGTTGGCTGGGCGGCCGCATCTGGTGGTGGAGACGGCATTTACCAGGTTGGCAGCTCCGGTCTCGGTGATGTCTTTTCCTATTCAGGCACCGCCGCAACAAACGCTTACTACACGACGGATACCAATGACACCGGCCTGTCTGGATTGCCTTTTGTGGATATAAATCCCGCCAGCTATCCCGCTATAACTTTACAGGCCGGTATCGCCCCGGGGAATGGATTCGGCCAGGTTCAGGGAGCTATCAGTGTTTATTGGGCGGTTGCGATGAATGGAACGTGGTATTCCTCCGCGCAACCCATACCGGTATCTCTGATAACGCAAAACGATTTTCTAACCTATCAACTGGGATTTAACCCTGCTGCAGCGAATTGGAACAACCTCACAATTACAAGCACTGGTGCAACAATCGGCAGTCAAGCCTCAAGCGCTTTGACCGGCAACATCACCGGCGCCGGCCTGGTCGTTGCTCACAATGATGCGAGTGGTTCAGACATGAATTTCCAGAATTTCGAAATTCTGACAAACCAAGCGGTAGGGACGGCGCCGTATATTGACACCGACTTTCCCCTCAGCGTCGGTGTCGCTTCGGGAGGTGGCGTGAGCTTTGGCGTTTCCACCGTCGCCGGGACACCGCCGTTTACTTACACTTGGACGACAAATGGTGTCGTTGCTCAAGATGGTGGCAGAGTCTCCGGCTCAACCACCCCGACATTGACCATCGCGGATCTGAGCAGCGCCGACAACGGCATGCAAATCGTCGCTTTCGTGACCAACTCTGCCGGCGGTGATGAAAGCGACAGTATTTATAACCCCGCCACGTTGACGGTCACCAACGCTCCCGTTGGCCTGATTTATTCGGAAGCGTTTCCTTTTGTAGGCCCGGTGGCCGCCAATTATCCGATTAGTGGTATTGGCTGGGTGGAGGCGGTTCCCAGCGCTCCCAACGCCCTCTTCCAGTTGACGGCCAACACAAGCGAAGGGGCAGTTTTTGCATATCTTGGAGCCGAGGGCACGACCGTGTATTACGCCACCACGGCCACTGATACCAACCAGTCCGGACTGCCGTTCCCGAATATCAATCTGGCGTCTTATCCGAGCTTGAACTTTTCAGTGGATATTCAGCCAGGTGCCGGCTCCAACAATGTTACTGCGTATTTTGCGGTTCAGCTCAATGGCGCTAATTGGTACGTCGCCGCAAGTCCTCTGGCAGTGAATCTTACTACCCCGGGTTACACGACTTACACAATGGCCTTTAATCCCGCCTCCGCGAATTGGAAAAACTTGACCGTAGCCACCTCGGGTGGGATCATCGGGTCAACGGCGGCCAGCCAATTGAATGGTGTGATGACGGGAGCCGGTCTGGTGTTCGTCACCGTGGGGAGCGGAGGAGACTTCAACTTCGATAATTTCCAGATTACGGGAACCGGGGTCGGCGGCATCAACGTTGGCCCGCTGACGGGCGGCAACGTCAATCTGTCGTGGGTCGGAAACCCGGCGGTGAACCTGCAAAGCACAACGATCTTGAGTCCTGCGAATTGGCAGGATATGCCCAATACGCTGGGGCTTTATTCGCTGCCAGTGCCGGTCACCGGATCGCAGAAGTTCTTCCGGCTTGTTGAGCACTAACATATTCAGACTCTCTGAATTCAAACAAGCTGCAAGCGGTTAAGGCCGCTTGCAGTCTTTTTTGATTTGTCGGGTCCTGTGTGATTTGGGAGCAGATTTTTTATTATGACCGGATTTGACCTGCGGAAACTTGGGTTGACAGCGTGTCTTGCGGTTCTTGCTTCGACAATTGCCGCTGCGGACAGCCACACTATTACAATTACCAGCCCAAAGCCTCCGGTAACTGAAAGCTTCAAAATGGGCGAGGCGCGCAGACCCGACGGTACAGCGTTGACGCTGGATAGCAGCAGCCTTTTGCTCAACGGAAAACCGTGGACACCCGTCATGGGCGAATTCCATTTCTCGCGCTATCCGGAGAATGAATGGCGCGAAGAATTGCTAAAAATGAAGGCTGGCGGCGTTGATATCGTGTCGACCTATGTTTTCTGGATTCATCACGAAGAAATTGAAGGACAATTTGATTGGTCAGGGTCACGAAACCTGCGTCACTTTATTCAAACCTGCCAGGAAGTCGGTTTGAAAGCGGTTGTGCGTTGTGGTCCATGGGACCATGGCGAAGTGCGAAATGGCGGTTTCCCGGATTGGCTGGTGCAAAAAGGGTGGCACGTGCGTTCCAATGACACCAACTATCTGGCGGCGGTCAAAAAGCTCTATGGCGAAATCGCCAAACAGCTTGACGGGTTGTTCTGGAAAGACGGCGGACCCGTCATTGGCATCCAGTTTGAAAACGAATACAACGGCCCCGCCGAACATCTGTTGACACTTAAACGCATGGGCCAGGAAGTCGGACTCGACGCGCCGATCTACACCCGGACCGGCTGGAATCAACCCAAAGGGCGCATGCCTTTCGGCGAAATGGTCCCGCTCTACGGCGTCTATGCCGAAGGCTTTTGGGATCGGGTACTCACGCCCATGCCGGCTGGTTACTGGAAAGGGTTTCATTTTTCTAATTTCCGCATGGATGATGCCACCTACAGTGAGATCCCTGGCGAAGGAGGCACCTTGGACCCGCCGGACGCCGAACAATACCCCTATCTTACCTGCGAAGTTGGCGGCGGCATGATGAACAGCTACCACCGGCGCATCCTCGTCAATCCCAAGGACGCCGAAGCCACCACGCTCATCAAGCTGGGTTCGGGCAGCACATTGCTTGGCTATTACATGTATCACGGCGGCGTGAATCCCGAGGGCAAACTTACCACCTTGATGGAATCGCAAGCGACGGGGTATTGGAATGACATGCCCGTTAAAAACTACGATTTTCAAGCACCGCTGGGCCAATACGGTCAAATCCGCCAGCAATATCACCGCTTGCGACGCCTTCATCTGTTCCTACATGAATGGGGTCCGGCTTTGGCCGAAATGCCAGCGACCATGCCGGATCAGCGTCCGCAGGGTAAGAATGATTTTAGCACCTTGCGCTGGTGTGTTCGTTCCGATGGGCAAAGCGGCTTCGTTTTCGTAAATAATTACCAGCGTCTGCAGGACATGCCTCCGAAAAAGGACGTGCAGTTTGTGGTGAATCTTCCTTCCGGTACCCTCACTTTTCCGCAAAACCCGGTTACCATTCCATCCGACGCCTGCCTTGTCTGGCCATTTAATCTCGAGCTTGGTCATGGCGTTCGGCTGGTTTGGGCCACAGCGCAGCCGCTGACCGCCATTGACGATGGCAATGTGCGCACCGTGTTTTTCTCTGAAACCAAAGGCGTTCCCGCGCAATTTGCCTTCGAAACAAACAGTCCAACCGTCGAAGTCCTTGCCGGTCACCTCACGCACGACAAAAATATCAACCTTCTCCGCGACATAAAACCCGGCACGAAGGTCGCGGCAAAAGTTCGGCTGGCTGACGGCAGTTCCGTCCAAATTGTTGTCCTTGACCCCGGAAGCTCCCTTGCTTTATGGAAAGGAAATTTGCAGGGTCGCGACCGGGTATTTCTCACCCAGGCCGGCCTCGTCCTTGATGGAGACAACCTGCGCCTGACCTCCACCGCCCCCGCCGACCTCAACGTGTCCATTTATCCGGCCCCGGCTTCGCTCAACTACAATGGCAGCAATCTCATCGGTGAAACCGATGGCGTTTTTGAGCGTTTTACCCCTCCAATGCCGCGAGTAGTCAAATACAAAGCCACCTTCAAAAGCTTGCAGGCTGCCGGTCCGCCGCGGGAGATTCCAATCGGCAAGATCGAGCAGCCCGTTGCGACCGCTCCGTTGGACTCGGACTTTGAAAAAGCGGCGAATTGGCGCGTTAAAATCCCGGAAGGCGTTGACCTCGGCACCGATCCCATCCTTCGCGTTCATTACTTCGGCGATGTCGCCCGCGTGATGTTGAACGGCAAATTTGTTACCGACGACTTTTTCAACGGCAACGCATTTGATGTCGGTTTGCGCCGTCACGCGCCGGAAATCCTGACCGGCGATTTGCGCATCGAAATCCTTCCATTGCGCAAAGATGCCCCGATTTATCTGGCCAGGGAGGTCCGGCCTGATTTTGGCAACCAGCAGAGCGTCGTTTCCCTCAACAGCGTCGAAATTATTCCGCGTTACCAGATTCAACTCGAGGCACGGCAACCTTGATCAAACAATGCGCGAAGTGCCACTTCAGAGGATGAGAATGCGCCCGATGCTGATCGGGTTGGCTGGAATATTGTCCGTGGTAGGACAAATGCATGGCCAAGTGTTGCTTTACCGGGAGACGTTTCCATATCCGGGGTTGTCGGGTAATTTCGCCGTCAGCGCCGTGGGCTGGGCCAACGATGTCCTGAACAATCCAGGTCGTCTTTATCAAAGTTCCGGAGGGGATGGAGCCGTGTTTGCCTATCAGAATGCCGCCCGAACGACGGCATTTTACACCTCTACAGTTCTTTCTGGCACGGCGGGAGCAGCAACTTTTCCGAGCATTAATCCAGCGCTTTACTCCGGAATCACATTCTCTGCCGATATTCAACCCTATCTGACGCCCGCCAACGTGACCGCGAGGTTTGCCGTGCAGATGAACGGTGGCAGTTGGCTTGTTTCCGCGAATACCTTGCCGGTGCCCGCAACTGTCGGTCCTTTCGCCACTTATGCAAGCGCATTCAACCCCGCCGCTTCACAATGGGATTCATTGTCCGTCAGCGGCAATGGAACCGGCACCAGCGCCATCATTGGTCCTGCGGTCTCGAGCAATCTGACCGGCAGTATTACCGGTGCCGGATTGGTCTTCACCCACACGGGAACTGGCGGGACATTCAATTTCGATAATTTTCTCATTACCGCCACCAACACTGGTAATTTGGCGGTTGGTTCCATCTCGAACGGGATGGTTTCGCTATCCTGGCCTGCCGCATTGAATGTTTGTCTTCAGAGCACGACGAATCTATATGGAACCGCATGGAACAGTTTTCCCGGGACCGCAGGGCAAGGTTCAGCGATGATGTCGATGAACACCACGCCGACGTTCTTCCGGCTGTCTGCTTTTCCCATCGGCGGATTGCAGGACGGCGATTTTGAATCGGGAAATCTTGCCGCCAACTGGCAGACCTCGGGGAACGCCGCCGCGGATTCCTTGCAGTCCGGCGGCGCCTTTTCCGGTTCTTATTACCTGGAGCAGAGCAATTCCATTCCCTACCAGGTGCAAACTTTTCAACTGGTCACCAATCTGCCCAATGGCTACTACAAACTGACTGCAGTGGTTCAGAACAGTGGCGGCCAGAATGCTTGTTACCTTGGTGGCAATGACAGGATGACCAGCCTGCCGATTTCCCAGCAATGGACCAACACCATTGTGCGGGGCATTAATGTCACCAATGGACAATGCCTGGTCAGCATTTATTCCGATGATGGCACGGGGAGCAACTGGTGCAAAGCGGACCTCGTTCAGTTGATCAAGGACGACATGCCCTACACCTTATTGAAAGGCGGTGACGTCTCGGAGTTGACTTACGTGGAGCAAGGCGGGGGCGTGTATTATGAAACCAACGGCGTGCCGACGGATTGTTTGCAGATTCTGAAGAATCACGGCGGCAACATCGTCCGGCTCCGTCTGTATAACAACCCAAGTCCTTCCAATAGCGATCTCCCGGTGGGCATTCAAAGCCCGACGAATATTCTGGCCTTGGCGGCTCGCGCAAATGCGCAAGGACTTCAAATCGAATTAACCTTTTACTATAGCGATGGTTGGGCCAATAACATACCGCAAGCTTGGACAAATTATACCTTCGCCCAGCTTACCAACTCGGTGTACAGCTTCACGACGAACTTCATGATGGAAATGAAAAACCAGGGGACAACGCCCGAATACGTTTCACTTGGCAATGAGATAAACGGCGGAGGGCTTCTGCTTCCCTATGGAAGCACTACGAACTGGCCACAATTGGCACAACTGCTCATAGCCGGCTACGCGGGGGTCAAAGCGGTTTCTCCCTCCACCCAGGTCATTCTGCACATGAACAATGTCGACTCAGGCGGCGTTACCTCATTTCTCAATCAAGCCGTCAGTTATGGTGTCAATTGGGACATCACCGGGTGTTCCTACTATCCCTATTGGACCGGATATACCGCCGAACAGGCCCGGGACCAGATCAATTCCTGGTATTCGACTTACAACAAACCCGTGCTGATCATGGAGACGGGGTATAACTGGAGCACCAACACTTGCAACGGAGTTTTAGGGCAGCTTCAAAATAATGGGCCGGAACCGTTCCCGAGCACGCCATTGGGACAGAAGGAGTTCATGCTGAATTGTTTCAACGCCATCAAAATGGTTAACCAGGGCCATTGCATCGGGGATTTGTATTGGGATCCGATTTTTATCTGCGTGCCGGGCGAGGGGTGGGAGCTAGGACAACCGAACGTGGTGGACAACACAACCCTGTTTGACTTTACCGGCCATGCCCTGCCGGTCTTGGATGCCTTCTACTACAATAACTGAATTTCCGTAAACCCCATCAATCTGAGGGTTCTGGCGCGCCTGCCGATACTATGCGGTTTTTCCACAGGCAACGCAGTGGTCCGCCAGATGCGTCAAAGCCTTCTTTTTTGCACGGCAGGTACCGGGTGACTCTTTATGGAACAGGCAGGGTTTTGGCTTTTGGCGGGGGTTGCTGCAACTCGGTGCGGATTTCGGTGAGAATTTCATAATAGCGCCAGGCGGCAGGCGCATTGGGTTCCTGGTGATGGTCTGGTTTCAGTATCAGGTTGCCGGTGGCGAGGAGAACGTTGCGGACTTCCGGATTCTGACGGACTTTTTCGCGGGTGGCTGCGACAATGAGTTGATAGTGCGCTCCCGGATGGCTTGGGCGATATTCCATTCGCTTTCCTTCAAAACTCACCCAGGTGATGCCCATTTTGGCCATGTTCTTGTCCGCGAGATCGCCGGCGTGCTTGGCGGCGAAGCCGGTGAGTTGTGCGACTTGCTCCCGGGTATAGGACCACTCCACGCCGGGAAAAGTGGCGCGTGGGTCGCGGGTGTCTTCGGGATATTTCATCATCTGCCAGAAGCCTTCGACGCTGGCGTAGCGCTTGCCGCGAAAGGTAAAGGGGGTGGCGGCAAAATTGGAGAGCACGTCGAGTTCGTTGCGTTTAGAAAGGATCACCTCGCCCGGCGCGGCTGCTTGCGGGAGAATTTCCCAGGCCGGAGCGCCTTCCGCTGGGACTGGCTGCCCCCAATGGGCCGGATACGTGATAACGGGTTCGGGTGACTGGCGGCCGGTGGTGCGACAGGAACAGATGGCCAGCGGCAGAATCGTCAGGATAACGAGCCAACATCTATCGGGCGTGAAGCTCATGGATACAATTTTGCTGAAAAGAGTTGGAATGAGGAGGCTAAAAAACGAAAGCGAGGCGCGAAGGCATCCGCGACGGCGCATGCTGCAAAGGCGCTGGAGGTGGGAAACGGCTGCACGCCCTGTCGCTGGCGTAAAACACGTGCGCCTGACTGAAAAGAACATAACGCATATTGTGACCGAAACCGGCCAAATGCATGAGTTCAGTCACACTCTGTGAAAACACGTTATCGCTTAACTCGTCGCGGCATTCGCGGTGGAAAGTATTATTGCGTGGACACCGAGACTGGTAAGCGCACCAGCCTTCGCACCAGCAACGCGGATGAAGCCCGCCAGATTGTCGAAGCCAAGAACCAATCCGAACGCCAGCCAGCACTCAATTTGCATATTTCCAAAGCCTGTCTCGCGGCACGGACAATGGCATCACCACGCGCACTTGGCGGCACGCCATTGGTTCCCCGAAGGAAGGTGAGACACATCTTATGTTTGCGGCGCGACCCAAGACCGGAAAATCCAAATTTCTTGAAAACTTGATTCAGCAGGACATTTGGCAATGGCGCTAGAGCAAATGCGGTTTATGCCTTTGAAAAAAATTGTCCAAATGCTTACCTTGGCCGCAATGACCCGGCTAAAGCCGCTCAACCCAAACCTTGCCACCACCGACAAGTGGATCAAGGAACAATACTACAACCACAAGGCCGGCAAACGCGTTGGCATCGGCTGATGAAAAGCAAAACGCCTCCCTTTATCGCCAAAGCGCTGGGTTCCATTCCCAACCGCTTGCAACTCGCGGGTGGTTGGATTGACCAGCCGTTCGTTTCGCGGCATAACCCGAAACCACCCGGTTCAATGGTTGTGGTACAAATCGAGCCGAATTTTCGTCCGATGGACCGTTCCGGCATCGCCGGCGGCACGCGTGCAATCGCGATGCGAATTTGGAAGGACAAACTGCCGAACCGCCCGCCGGAAGATTTGGTGCGCGAACTTTACGAAGTCGAAAACAAGGGCAAGACCGAAATGAGCGGTTCGCAGGACATGATCGGCCTGGTTTATCCCGGCGTGAACCGGCTGGATTACGACTTCAAAGTCCACGGCGGCGTTTTTCCGTCGCACATCGAATCGTGCAACAGTGGCAAGGTTGCGCGCTGGCTGGACAAGGTGTTGCATCTGATTCCAGTCGGACCGCGGCCCGAAGGCTACAATCCTCTCGGCATAAAAAATCTCGATCCGAAATGGGTCGCACACCTCGGCCAGTCGGGTCGAGATTGCTACAGTGCCATTGTTAAAATGGATGCGAAAACTCTCGGTGCATCACTCAATCTGAACATGAAATGCTGGGAGACGCTGCTGCCGCGCGTCGTCCGACATCCGCTCATCCGCCTGGATTTGATGGCGCTGCTCAAAGCGTATCAACGACAGTACCTTGGCGCGATGTATTCCGGCTGTGGCGGAGGTTATCTGATTGTCGTCTCGAATGAGACGGTTCCCGGCGCGTTCAAGGTGAACGTCCGCGTCGCGCCAAAATGAGCTCTCAAAAACAAGCTATCGTCTCCGGCGGGTTCGACGACATCCAGTCGCGGGACCTGCGTTTTCTCGAAGAAGCCGCCAGGCTCGGCGAGCTTTCCGTGTTGCTCTGGCCGGACGAAACGCTGCAAAAACTCACCGCCGAAGCGCCGAAATTTCCGCTGGCCGAACGGCTGTATTTTTTGAACGCCATCCGCTACGTTAGCCGTGTGATTGAAGCTGATGATTCGGCCAGTTTCGACACGCTGCCCAAAAATCTGAAGGTGGATGTTTGGGCGGACGTTGAGGCCACGACAAGTTCCGCGCGCAAAAAATTTGCCGTTGAAAACAAAATCGCTTACCGCGTTTTCAAGGCCGATGAACTGAAAGGATTTCCCGAACCACTGCCGATGCCGTCTGCGCCCGGCAGGAAAAAAGTTATCGCCACCGGCAGTTACGACTGGTTTCACTCCGGTCACGTCCGATTTCTCGAAGAAGTCAGCAGTTACGGGGATCTTTATGTCGTCGTGGGACA
>Ga0181538_10003931_pt1 | contig 14219 bp, 6 predicted proteins | sample PEATcosm2014_Bin_40_FD_119773 | JGI IMG/M metagenome (GOLD analysis project Ga0181538, IMG submission 119773) | Peatland microbial communities from MTU Mesocosm Facility, Houghton, MI, USA - PEATcosm2014_Bin23_30_metaG | ecosystem: Environmental > Terrestrial > Soil > Wetlands > Peat | place...
GGTGGCGGAGGACCACCTGAAGGGTCCGGTCATAAAAGGATATGATGGCCTTCCAGCCCCTCTCGGTGACCCGGTAGAAACGGGTCTGCTCGGCTTCCGGAGAATGCTTGAGCAGCTTCGAGCACATCATGGGGGTAAGCGTCAAAGAGACGATGGCGGAAACCAGGATCGTGACCGCTAGGGTGACCGCGAACTCGCGGAAGAGCCGACCGACAATGTCGCCCATGAATAAGAGAGGAATGAGCACCGCGATCAAGGAAATGGTCAACGAAACAATCGTGAAGCCGATCTGCGCGGAACCTTTCAGCGCCGCCTGGAGGGGCGGTTCTCCTTCTTCAATGTAGCGGGTGATGTTCTCGATCATTACGATGGCGTCGTCCACCACGAATCCTGTAGAAATGGTCAGGGCCATCAAGCTGAGGTTATTAAGGCTGTAGCCGAGGAGATACATCACCCCGAAGGTACCCACTAACGAGAGCGGCACAGCAATGCTGGGAATGATGGTGGCGGATAGGTTGCGCAGGAAGAGGAAAATGACCATTACAACCAGCCCCACCGTCAGCATCAACTCGAACTCGACGTCGTGAACGGAGGCGCGAATGGTGGTGGTCCGGTCAGTCAATATCTGGACCTTTACGGAGGATGGCAGTGACTTCGTGAGCTGATCCAGCAGGGTCTTGATGCGGTCCACCACGGCGATCACGTTGGCGCCCGGCTGCCGCTGAATATTCACAATCACCGCCGGAGTCTGGTTCATCCAGGCGGCCTGGCGGACGTTCTCGACGTCGTCCTGGACGGTAGCCACGTCCGTCAGCTTCACCGGCGAGCTGTTCCGGTAAGCCACGATAAGCGGCTTGTAGTCCTCGCTGGAGAGTAACTGGTCGTTGGCGCCAATTTGATAGTTCTGGTGGGGGCCATCAAAGCTGCCTTTTGCCTGGTTTACGTTGGCGGATACGATGGCGTTGCGCAGATCCTCTAGGTTCAGCCCGAGTGAGGCCATCAGAGTGGGATTGGCACGAATTCGCACCGCCGGCTTCTGTCCTCCACTGATGCTCACCAACCCCACGCCGGGCAACTGGGAGATCTTTGGAGTTAAACGAGTGTCCGCAAGATCCTCGACCTTGGGCAGTGGTAACGTATCAGAACTGAGCGCGAGGGTCAGCACCGGGGCATCGGCCGGATTGCTTTTGCTGTAAATCGGCGGGGTGGGAAGGTCGGGAGGCAAGTAAGTCCCGGCCGCGTTGATCGACTCCTGCACCTCCTGCTCCGCCACATCGATATTCAAGCTGAGGTTAAACTGCAGGGTAATGATAGAACTGCCGGCGGAGCTGGTGGAGGTCATCTGCTGGAGCCCAGGAACTTGCCCAAATTGCCGCTCCAGCGGCGCGGTCACGTAAGACGCCATCACGTCCGGGCTGGCTCCCGGGTAAGCCGTGATGACTTGAATGGTTGGATAATCTACTTCCGGCAGTGCCGAAACCGGCAATTGCTTGAAACCCACAGCACCCGCCAGCAGAATGGCCACCATGAGCAATGACGTGGCTACTGGCCGGATAATAAAGATCCGAGACGGACTCATTGGTTACCTGCAGTGATGAGTGACGAGTGACAAGTGACGAGCAAGCGCTACGTCGTGCTCATCGCTCTTCCACCAGTCAGCCTCACTGTTCTATGCGCCCCTTCGTTCAGATGTAGTGATGAGTGACCAGCGACGGGTGGTTCCTTCGGCTCGTCACTTGTCATTGTCCTGGCCCTTGGCCTTGTTGGCTCTGCCCCTGCCCTCTGTTCTTCTGAAACCGGACTTTCGTTCCTTCTTGCAGCCTGTCGACGCCGGTCATCACCACCTCGTCGCCCGGCGCCAGCCCTGAGGTGACCTGCGATTGGTCCCCTTCCGAAGTGCCGACGGCGATGGTCCTTATGGTCACCGTGGAAGAATCCGGTTTGACCAGAAAAACATATGTCTTCTGGGAGTTCCGTTGTACGGCCGCCGTGGGGATGAGAGTTACCCCGTGCTTCTCTTCTGCCAACAGCCTTACGTTGACAAACTCATTCGGAAACAATTCCCCATCGCGATTATCAAAATTGGCGCGCAGCTTAACTGTCGCCGTGGTGGGATCGATCTGATTATCAACCGTGTCGAGCCAACCTGTGGCGATCTTCTTCGTATTCGCACGGTCATACGCCTCAACGTGAAGGCGGGCTCCAGCGTGCTCCCGCTGCATAACCTCCGGGAGCTGATCTTCGGGAAGTGGGAAGATTACGCTGATCGGCTCGATTTGGGTGATAACTACCAATCCCGTCGCATCGCCTGGAGTGACGTAATTCCCCGGATCAACCAACCGCAAACCGACACGCCCCGTAATGGGGGCCGTAATGTGGCAGTAAACGAGGTCGAGTTTAGCGGTGTCAATTTGAGCCTGGTCCGTCTTGACAATTCCTTCGGTCGACTTCACCAGAGAGGATTGAGTAGCTAGTTGCTGTTCGGGAACGGCGTGGAGCGGTACGAGTGTTTGATAACGCTGCAGGTCAACCTTGGCATTGTCGAGGGTAGCTTCGTCTCTAAGTAAGCCTGCTTGTGCGTTCTCGAGCATCACTTGATAGGGCCGCGCGTCAATTTCCGCCAGGGGATCCCCTTTATTGACCAGCTGACCTTCCTTGTAAAGCACCTGCATCAGGTAACCGGCAATTTGGCTTCTTACGGCCACAGTATGAATCGGCGTGACGGCACCCAGCCCGGGGAAATAAACCCCGATGTCGCCTTTGACGGCAGGGACAGCAACCACCGGAACGGCGCCGGAGTTCCGCCCCGGCGCGCCACCTGCCTGGCTGGTGTTCGCAGCCTGCGGCGCCACCATCCCCTTGTGAACGCGGTATGCTCCGAAGGCCAAAACCGCCAGGGCCAACAGCCAAAGCCACCAACGCCGTTTGGGTCCTTTGCCTGGGAGCCCCGGCGAACCACTTGCGCGAATCTGGGCCTCGTCATTTCTCTCTATTGTACTGGGCGAACTCATGGCTCAATCCTTATTTAGTGCAGATTGCAAGATGGTCCCGGTTCGAAGTTCTGCTTGCCATTAGCTTTAGGTCATTTTTCGGGTCACACCCATCCCCGATAAACGCCGCAATATAAATGGACGGTCAATCCGCCGGCTTGGTTACCTGCAGGACCTACTATCGACGCCTCAAGCTGATCCCGGCACGCGGTTGCCCGCACTAGCTCTTTGAATTCAGTCTCACACACCGCAAACCCAAGATAACCGAGTAACCCGGGGATGGTCAACTGGTAGGATTCCATCCAAACGTCTTGATTTGACCGTGGTGCCGACCTTCAGAACCTGCCTTGGGCAGACCGAAGGGTCGGCAAATGCTGGCCTAAAGGCCGGCGTTAGACCGAAACTAGGACGCTAACCGAAATGTGGTTGCCTGGTTTCCAAGGAAAGGATAGGATTCAGAACGGATTTGGATTCTCCCTGAATCCTGAGTCCTGAGTGCTGTATCCTGAATTCTTGCATGCTGCTCAACCCTGAACAGCTTCGGGCGGTTGAATACGGCGACGGGCCGCTGCTGATCATTGCGGGCCCGGGAAGCGGCAAGACCCGGGTTATAACGCAGCGAATTGTTCATCTGCTCGACAAATCCCCCGGCCTCGAGCCGCAAAACGTTCTAGCGTTGACCTTTACAGAGAAGGCTGCGGGAGAAATGCAGTCTCGCGTCCGCCAAGCCTTACCAGACCTCGCCGCCTTCCCGCACATCTCCACTTTTCATGCCTTTGCCTACGAAGTGGTCCGCAGCCAAAGCAGGTATTTCGCGCCAGGCTCTAGCCTGGCGCCAGCCGGTGCCGACCCTTCACTCGACTCAGGGCAGGCTCTAAAGGTCGGCGCTACGTCGATGAACGTCGCGGTGGGCACCGCGCCCGGCGAGCGCATGTTGTTGGATAAAGAGGACGTATGGGTATTCCTCCGCCAGCGCCTGGACCGTCTCGGGCTAGGGTTCTTTCAAAAGTTGGCTGAACCTGGGGCATTCCTGCACGCGCTGAATGATTTCTTTTCTCGCTGCCAGGACGAACTGATTGAGCCCGAGGACTTCGAGAGATATGTCCAGGCGGCTGAACGAGCTTTCCTTGAGAAAGCAGGAAAGCCCGATGCCGCAGAACGAGCCCTGGAAGAAGAGGAGATTCAGAAGAAAAAGGAGTTGTCTCGGGTCTTCCGGAACAGCCGCCGTCTGATCGAGCGGGCGGGCAGCTCCAGCCTCGGCAGCTTGATTCCGGAGGCGGTGCGCCTCTTCGACCGCGAGCCCGAAGTCTGCCGGCGTTATCGCAGTCAGTTCCGTTTTGTCCTGGTCGATGAGTTTCAAGATACAAACTACGCCCAGGTGGAGCTGCTCAGGAGGTTGGTGGCTCCGCCTTTCAACATCACCGCCGTCGGTGACGACGACCAGGCCATCTACCGTTTTCGTGGCGCCTCACATGGCGCCTTCGACATGTTTGGGCAAGTATTCCCGGGTCACGAAACGATCTTTCTGAATCGCAATTACCGCTCCACTGAGCGCGTGCTGCGCGTCGCAGATGTGGTGATTAAGAAGAATGGAGACCGGCATCCCGGCAAGCCTGAGTTGAAACCCGACCGTGACGAAGGGTGCCCGGTTTATCTGCCGGCCAGCCCGGACTATGTCAGCGAGGCGAATTGGGTTGCCGAGGAGATCGAACGGCTTATCTCCAAAGGTGCTTCCTATGGTGACGTCGCCGTCCTCTACCGCGCGCATAACTACCGCGACAGGCTGGTCGAGGAATTTCAGCGCCGGGGGATACCCTTCGCCATTCGCGGCCTCTCGGTTCTTTCCACTGTGATTATTCGCGACCTCCTCGCCTATCTCAACTTGGTCCATTCTCCCCACGACAACATCAGCTTGACACGCGTGCTGCTAGCCCCGCGCTGGAACTTTCCGGAAGAACTCGCCCTGGAAGTTCGTGTCCAGGCGGACAGGCGGCGCTGCTCGCTCTATGACGTCCTCAACTCATTCAGTGGAGGCGGTTCGCGAACCGCCACTATGGAACGCCTCGAAGCTACCAATTGGGGGTCTTTGAAGCAGCTTCTTGACGACCTGCACTGGGCATCCCAAAACGCGACCGTGACGTCGCTTTTCAATCTACTTTGCGAGCGCCTTCAGTTACTTTCGTTTCTTGGCGAACGGGATCTCCGATACGTGAATGCGTTCACCGAGTTCCTCCGCGAGTGGGAAGAGAAGATCTCGAAATTCCCAGCTCTGGCCGGTCCTGAGTGGGAAGAGGAGCACGAGGGAAAGACGCCTGCCAAGAACCTGCGCGAATTCCTCTTTTATTTCCAGCATTACCTCGAGGCAGGAGGAAAGATCGAGGCGCCTCTCGTTGAAGACCGCGCCCGCGCTGTCCAGATGATGACCGTCCACGCCGCCAAGGGCCTCGAGTTCCCCGTAGTTTTTGTGCTCAGCGTCGCCTCGCGTCGCTTTCCGTGCATCGAGCGCAAGTCTGTAATCGAATTTCCCGACGAGCTTCGCAAGGGACCTTTGCCGCCGAAGAATATCCACACTCAGGAGGAGCGCCGTCTTTTCTTTGTCGCCCTGACGCGCGCCCAGGACCGTCTTTATGTTTCGAGCGTCGTGGCGCCCGGCAAGAAGCCGTCAACCTTCATAGACGACCTGCTGCGGGACCCGGTGGTAACGGCCCGCGACATAGAACGCCTTGCCGTAACTTCCTCCCGCCCAATCACTGTCACCCCGAGCCCACCTGCTATCGTTCCGAGCCTCCCGTCTGTCATTCTGAGCGGAGCGAAGAATCTCGCTCTGCTTCCTTCCCCGACGAGCCAGGGCGAGATTCCTCGCTGCGCTCGGAATGACAGAAGCCCTGCCCAGCACGAACTCTTCGGCGACCTGTCTGAGCTTCCAGCCGTGCATCCTCCGATCGCGGAATGGGCTGGCCGCGAGCCGGAGACCAAGCCGGGAGAGAAGCTGCGCCTGAGTGCCTCCTCGATTGAGGATTATGAGGTCTGCCCCCTCAAGTTCAAGTTTGGCCATTTCCTCAAAATCCCCACCGGAGCGCAGGCCGCCCTTACTTTTGGGCACGTCATGCATCGTTCCGTAAGGCGCTATTTCGAGTTGAGAGCCCGGGGAGAAGCCAGTTTTGAAGCAGTGAAGGAGTTCTACGAGTCGTCCTGGAGGAGCACCGGGTTCGAGGACGAGTACCAGGAGCAGACCTATAGGCAAACCGGCCTCGAACAATTGCGCGCCTTCGTGGAAAAGCAGGAACGCAATGAGATTCTTCCTCAGAGCATGGAAACCTCTTTCTCGCTCGACATGGGCGAAGTCCTGCTGGAAGGGCGCATTGACCAGATCAGTCCCCTGACCCCGCACGCGGGCGAGAGCGAGGACGTAGTTGAACTGATTGACTACAAAACCGGAAAGCCCCGTTCGCAAAAGGATGCCGACGGCAACTTGCAGCTTTCCGTTTACGCTCTGGCAGCCCAGGAAGAATTGAAGCTGAAACCCCGCCGCTTGACCTTCTATTGTCTCTCTAACAACCAGACTGTCCACACGGCGCGGACCGAGTCAGACCTCAAGGCACTTAAAACCAGAGTCTTGCTGGTCGCCGACCAGATTCGACAGAACCAATTCCACCCAACCCCCGGTTTTGCGTGCAAATTCTGCGACTACCGTCCCATCTGCCCTGCGCACGAAGAGAACTTCTAAACTCTGCGTCATAAGTAATTGCGCATGCGGCGGGTGGCGCATACGTCCCGACGGTCTTTGTCGGGATGTATGCGCCCCAACCAGGCGTATAATCTCCCCGTGCCCAAGCTAAATTGCTACTACGGCCTGAGGCCGAGCGATTGGGCGTGGTCGAGTTGGTGGTTTTATTATCTGCATGATGGACAGGGTGCCGTGAGGAGTTGGCGGGGGCCTTCGCCTCATGAGTGCCGCATACATCCCGACAAAGAGCGTCGGGACTTATGCGCCACCCGCGAAATTCAGGTATGATCTCCCCGAACTGCAAGGAGACTTCATGATCTCAATCATTTTGCTCATCGCCGGCGTAGTCTTGGGAGGGATCATCGCTTGGTTATGGGCGGCAGCCCGTTCCGCAGCCGCCGTTCAAAAGGTGCAGGTCGAAGCCGAAGGCCGCGTGAAGGCGGCAGAGACCACCGCCACCGAGGTGCGGACGCAACTGACCACGCTGCAGGGTATATTCGACGTCAAAGAGAAAGAAGCTTCGAGCCTTCAGCAACAGTTGCGCGGCGAGAGCGAGCAAAGGGTCAAGGCCCAGACCGAACTCGAGCAATTCGAGCAGCGCCTCGAAGATCTGGGGGCCTTGCGCGAGCGAATGAAGGCTGAGGGCGAAATGCGCGTCGCCGCAGAGACGAAGCTTCAGGAAGCGCAGGCAAACCTGGAAGAGCAGAAAAAGATAGTGGACGAGGCCAAGAAGAATCTCTCGGATGCGTTTCAGGCGTTGTCGGCGGAGGCGCTCAAGAGCAATAACGAAGCATTTTTCACTTTGGCGAAAAGCACCTTCGAGACCATGCAAGCCCGCGCAAAAGGAGACCTGGATGCGCGCCAGCAGGCAATCGATGCGCTGGTGGCGCCGCTGAAGGAATCTCTCAGCCGGTATGAAACGCAGATCCTGGAAATGGAGAAGGCGCGTCAAAGCGCATACGGCACGCTTGAGGAGCAACTCCGCAGCCTGGCCGTCACAAACCAGCTATTGCAGGAGAAGACTTCCACGCTGGCCATCGTATTAAGGGGCGGGAGCCAGACTCGGGGCCGCTGGGGTGAAATGACCCTTCGGAACGTGGCCGAGTTGGCCGGCATGTCGGAGCACTGCGACTTCACGGAGCAGGAAACTTTCGATTCGGAGTCGGGCCGGCTGCGTCCTGACATGATTGTGAGACTACCGGGTAATAGGCGTATTGCTGTAGATGCGAAAGTTCCCCTTCAGGCATTCATCGATGCTGCGGCTGCCGCCAAAGAGGAGGATCGCAAAGAGGCGCTCGAGAAACACGCCCAAAGCGTGCGCCTCTATATGAACCAGTTGGGGGCGCGAAGTTATTGGGAGCAATTGGAGCCTAGCCCGGAATTTGTGGTGCTGTTTCTTCCCGGCGAGTCGTTCTTTAGCGCGGCGCTCGAGCAGGACCGCACGCTGATCGAGGACGGGATGCAGAAGCGAGTGGTGCTGGCGACCCCTACGACGCTCATCGCCTTGCTTCGCGCCGTCGCATATGGATGGAGGCAGGAGCAAATCGCAGAGAATGCTCGAGTCATCAGCGAACTGGGAAAGGAACTCTACGACCGGCTGCGGCCCTTCCTTGCACACTTCCAAGGGATTGGCTCAGCTCTCGCCCGAGAGGTCGATTCATACAATAAGGCGGTGGGGTCACTGGAAGGGCGCGTGCTGCCCTCGGCCCGGAAACTGAAAGAACTTGGCGCCGCCACGGGCGATGATCTGCCCGTGATTGAACCGGTGGACGAGACCCCTCGCTCCCTGACCGCCGCAGAAGGGAACGCAGTTGAGATCGGGAGCGCACAAGAGCAAAGCCCGCAGAAGACTATCGATAGTTAGCCGCCCCTCAATTTCCTGATGCTTTGAAAATGACTCCCCTTCTCAGCGGGAGGAGGGGCCGGGGGTGGTGGGTGGTTGACCCACCGCGCGGCAACCACCCCTCGCCCCTCCTTACCAAGGCGGGAAATCGAGACAACGAAGCGAGGAATCCCGCCCTATTGTTTGTTTCTTGGCGCATATCTGGACAGAGATAGATTCCGCGCTTCGCTCTCCTGAAAGGCCGTCATTCTGAGCCCGTTCGCTTCGCTCAGGGTAAACTGCGCGAAGAATCTGCAGTAGTTCGCCTCGGACCGGAAGTGCAGATCCTTCGCTTCGCTCTGGATGAAAGCGACTTTCGTCTCCGTGGGTGCGCCTCAGGCACACGACCGCTCAGAATGACAGCGTTGTCTCTTGTTGATGGGTTACGCGGACGCAACAGGCGATTGCCTTCGATGCTGGTGAGTGAGGGAAAGGCCCCTAAAAAACTTCGGGGATGCATTGCTGCATCCCCGAGAGTTCCTTTCGGATTTTGCTAAGGACTTACCTCTTCTTTTTTGCTTTCTTTTTCGCTGCCATTCTATTCTCCTCCAAACTTTTTGAAATTCACGCCAGCATTGCTGGCGGAGCGCGTATTCATTCTCATGTATAGTGACACAGGATAATAATGTCAAGAGGAAAGTGAAGTTTGTAGCAAAAAAATGCACAATCAGGATTCGATTCTCTGAAAAAACAGAAATAGGCTGAAAGTTTTTCGACCGATCGATGCCTGAGTCCAGCCTCATCGACCTTTTCCGTCCGGTGGCCATTCAACCGACGGCGCCCAGAAAGCAAGAAACGTCAGATCGCGCGGAGCGAGCAATCTCGCTCTCAGATGAATACAGCGGGAACTTGGGATCAGAGGCAGAATCCGCGCCTCGTTCTCTTGATAATCACTTCATTCCCGCGAAAGTGGGAATCCATTCTGTTCCGGACCAACAATGGACTCCCGCTCCCCCGCTTTCGCGGAGGACAAGTTTCGCAAGGGTGAGGTCACATGCGCCTTTCGTTCCTCTGGATGGGCCGCAGGACCGTGATTACCCAGAATGGCACAGCGTTATTACCCTGAATGACTGACGGTTTGAACAGGCATATAATAGGCAAAGACCCGAAACATGAGAGTTGCATCTAAGAAACATGGGAAGAACAACGAAGATTAGCGAGCATCAAACTCTCCTTCACTACTCGACTTCAAGCCGAACGCGAACCTGCATCCTTCTCGGAATGCTGTTCTGGGTGTCGGCGAGTCAGCCGGGTTCGAGCCAGCAGAATGCCGAGCAGACTCCGCAGACTACTTTGAAGGTGTCGACAGAAGTGGTGAATGTGTACGCTGTGGTGGCGGATAAGAAGAAGCACCTGATCGCGGACCTGAAGAAAGAGGACTTTGAAATTCAGGAAGACGGGGCGCCGCAGCAAATCCGCTATTTCTCACGCGAGACCGACACGCCTTTGACCATGGGAATCATGGTGGACACGAGCCCCAGCCAAGGACGGGTGTTGGGAGTTGAGCAAGAGCAGGCAGACGCTTTTTTGCACCAAGTGCTGCGGCCCAAGGACCTGGCCTTCGTCCTGCACTTTGACGTCGACGTGGAACTCCTTCAGGACTTCACGGCCGATCAAAAGTTGCTGGCCCACGCTATCGATGAGACCGTGATTAATGGCGGCGGCCATGGCCCGATGCCCGGACCCTTTCCCACCAGTGATGCCGGGGGCGCCACCCACCTTTACGACGCCGTGTACCTCGCGTCGAACGAACTCCTGAAGAATGAAGTCGGGCGCAAGGTGCTGATTCTCCTCACCGACGGTGAAGACCAGGGCAGCAGGGTCAAGCTGGAGACCGCCCTCGAGGCGGCGCAGAAATCGGATGTGATCAACTATGCCGTCGATATCGTCGACCGTCCTTTCTACGGCATACGCTCCATGGGCTTCAGCGGGGATTCGGTTCTAAGAAAACTTTCCGACGATACGGGCGGACGCGTCATCCAAGTGAACAAAAGCAAGGATACCGCGGCGGCGTTCCAGGAAATCGCCAACGAATTGCGAACTCAGTACCTGATCGGATATACACCCACCAACACCAAGCACGATGGAGCCTTCCGTAAGATTCGCGTCTCGGTTCATGACTCGGACTACAAAGTACAGGCGCGCCGTGGTTACTACGCACCCACCGAGTAGGTTTCAGGTGCCAGGTGCCGGGTGTCAGGGAAAGAGCAGGTTTCAGGTGTCGGGTTTCGTGGCGCTGGCAAATTTCGCAGTCAATTCCTAGGTTCATAGAGCACGGACGTGGCCATCAAGAGTTATCGCGATCTCCAAGTTTGGCAGAAGGCGATGGATCTTGTGGTGGAGAGCTACGGGATTGTGACGTATCTGCCCAAGAACGAACTTTACGGCCTTGCGACGCAGATTCAGAGAGCCGCAGTCTCAATTCCAGCCAACATTGCAGAGGGACATGGCAGGGAGCATTTAGGAGATTACGTTCACCACCTCTCATGCGCCAATGGTTCTCTGATGGAACTTGAAACACATCTTTTCATTGCCAGAAAGTTTTCCTACATTACGGAGGCACAATTGGAACCGATTTTAGGGAGCACGGCTGAATTAGGCCGCATGCTGGCAGGGCTGATAAGTAAGCTGAAAGCGCGACGTGATAACCGAACCTAGGCAAGTAGATCGGAAACTTGACATCTGAAACTTGGTCTTCCCCCCCGACACCTGAAACCTGCTCTTCCCTTGATACCTGACACCCAAGACCTGGAACTTGCTTTTCCCTGACACCTGACACCCGGCACCCGAAACCTACTGAGACAGTGCGAAGTATCCGTCCTTGGCGCGGACACGCAGGGAGTTGTCGATCGGCTGGATGGTGATCTTGCGGAAGGTTCCGTCGTGGGCTGTATTCGTCGAAACGTACGCCAAGCTGTACTGGCTGCGGAGTTCGCGGGCAATCTCCTGAAAGTTTGACGCCAGGTCACCCGCCTCAAAGGGGAAGAAAGAATGGCCCCCGGTATCCTTCGCCAACATCTGCAGGACCTTGTCGCCTTTTCCTTCCGCGCCGCTACGGTTGGTGCTGATCGTGAATATGGTGACCTCCGCCTTCTGGGCCATGGCGATGGCTTCATCCCGGGTGTGCACGCTTTGATTATCCTGCCCGTCGCTGATGACGATCATGACCCGACGCAGGTAAGGCTCGGGGGGCGGAAAGATGAAGAGCTTCTCCTTGCAGGCGAGATAAACTGCATCGTACAGGCTCGTAACCCCGCCTGCCCGCAGACCCTGAATCGCCGTCGAAAGTTTTTCGATGTCGTCCGTGTAATCCTGAACGAACTGGGGCTCCACATCAAAAGCTTCGACGAAGGCCGAATCTTTGCCGGGCCGCAGCACTTCGTTCAGGAAATCGACAGCGGCATCCTGCTCAAAATGCAGCCGGGCGCGAATGCTGTTGCTCGTATCGATTAACATCCCTATGCGTAGGGGGAGGTCCGTCTCACGGCTGAAGAAGCGGACCTCCTGGGGTCTGCCGTCTTCGAAAATTCTAAAATCGTCTTTGGTGAGGTCGGTGACGAGCCGGTTCTTCTTGTCAGTAACCGTGGCGAGCATTTGGACTAACTCAACGCGTACCTGGATTCGGCTTTGGTCGCCGGCAATCGGAGGATTGTCAGCGGCGGGGCTGGCAGGCACGGCGGGAGGCTGCTGGGCGAGGACTCGTCCTAGCGGCAAGCATACTAACAAAAGAGCCAAAAACAGCGTCTTCATTCGCGAATTCTCCACTGACTCTAACAATTATAGGAGCGCAGGGCAGGCCGGTCAATTCTTAGCTATGCCACGTGCCGTCCTTACGGCGAAGCTGAAGCCCCGCCCTTCCGTTTGAACGTGATCGAAGCCTGCCTTCGTGATCATTTGGCGGCAACGTTCAGCGGTTTCGGCCGGGGCGGGGTGCGTTTCTTCACGACACTTACTGCGGCCAGGAGCAGAGGGTTCTCTGGTGCGGTGTGGCCGTCGACATTCCTGAAACGCGTCGAAACGTTCAGCCGGATTTCCTTCACCCGAATGCCGCGGCGTGGGTGATCCACTCGTAGGCGAAGAAACTCAGAGGTTCTTCGCCCGAGTCGGCGCATTCGACGAGTTCAGCTTGGTACGCAAGGTGGCTCGGGTTGTGGCCCTTTCCCCATCCTGCTTCCAGGATGTTCACGCCGTACCTCAGTGGGACGTTGTCGATATATCCGTCTTCGTAAGTCACCTCGTACCAACCGAGCAGGTCGGCCGTGTCGGCATAGTTCCAGGTGTAGTCGTCCGCATTGACGTTGCGGGCCGGATTGGCACTGGCATGCAGGAAGATAACACTGCTGACGTCTTCCCCGATGGGAATGGCGGCAGACTCAGCGCCGGAGGTGGCGAGCGCGACGGCCGGCCTGCCATCGCGGCGACCCAGTTGAAAGACCAAGCGGCCAGTTCCAACCTGACCGCTCTTCACCTCTTGCAACTCGACCCCCGGAACCTCGGTGGCCCGCAACGCCGATTCGATGTTCACTGGAACCACAGGGTCGTAATCGCTCGGGATCGGTTCGGCGCTCAGATTTCGACGCACCCGGGGCAGCAAGCTTTGAATTATCCCCGAAAGCTCCTCGAGCGGAGGTTCGTGGCCGGACCACAGAAGTTGTTCGCAGCCGAGGAAATCAAACATCAGGTCTTTACCGAAATTGAGTTCGTCGGTCGCTGCCCAGGAAGACGGCGCTCCCCCAATAATGCCGGGGTGCGCCGCACGCCGCTCGTAATCCTTGATATTGGGCTCCATGTTGTTGAAGATTTGACGGAAGCCCCAGGTGTCCAGGGCGATTTCGTTTGCCTCGCCTTCCCCTTGCGCTTTGTTGCTATCATCCCAGAACCAATTGTAGACAAGGATATCCTTCGGAATCAGGCTTTTTACCTGCTCTGGGGACAAAGCGCCGGGGGTTTCATAGGGCTGCCGCGCAGGAGTCGACGCCCTCTGGAGGCGCACGCCGCGCAATGGCTCAATGAGATGATCGCCATAGATCGACATCTCGATTCCCTGCCGGGCCAGGTGGTCGTGGATCTTGTTGATGTCCTGCGCATAGAGTTCGCGCGGGTCTTTGCCACGGCAGAGGGGGCAGGCTCCCCACGGGATCCTCCACTCGTCATGCCCCATGTGCACCATCGTGGGTTTCATGACTTCGATATATTCGTCCAGGACATCGAATAGTAAGTTATACACCGCGGGGTTCGAAGGGCAGTAGGTGTCCGGCCATTCGGCGTCGGGAATCTCTGCCAATTCCCGGTGCCGGGCCAGCAGGTAGTAGCTGTGGGTGAGGGAGGGCACCTCCGGGATGACCTCCACATGGTAGAGCCGCGCATAGGCAACCAGGCCGGCGACTTCGGATTTCTCCAGGACTTCGCCATCCGCAGTGTCGGCGTTGGTGGAGTCCTGGAATTGGCCACCTGGACCCGGCGAACGATCGCGGCGCGTGGCATTCAGATCGCGGTGTAACTCCCACCAGCCGGCGTTCACCTCCGGGTGACGATCCAGCCGCATGGCTCCGTCCATTTCCACAATCACCCGGTCGTATTTATAAAGGGCCATGAAGTCGCGCACAAATCGTTTGAAGTA
>Ga0181538_10003932_pt1 | contig 14219 bp, 7 predicted proteins | sample PEATcosm2014_Bin_40_FD_119773 | JGI IMG/M metagenome (GOLD analysis project Ga0181538, IMG submission 119773) | Peatland microbial communities from MTU Mesocosm Facility, Houghton, MI, USA - PEATcosm2014_Bin23_30_metaG | ecosystem: Environmental > Terrestrial > Soil > Wetlands > Peat | place...
ATGCCATGCACTCCTCCACCGGGCGGAGTGGATGCTGAGCAAATATAGATATCGCGCGCCGAGGTGGCGTAATGTCGCCAGGTCGGTCGAAACATGAACTGACGAATGTCCATGGCTCCGCCTGCGATGTCGCCTCCTACCAGGTTAGCGTCCATGCTCTCAAGATCTGCGGGAGAAAAGACACGCCGCGCCAAAATGCAGTCGCGAAAGCCAGGAGCGAAGCGATCAATCTGATTTTCGAGTTTTTCAAGCACGTTTACTTTGGACCCATTCGGCACATGACAATAGGCCCACGCCGTGTGCTTGCCCGCTGGAGCCCGTGTGGTGTCGAAGAGACTCGGCTGGGCCAGCAGAACGAACGGACGGTCGGTGTTCTGTCCCATTCGTATCGCCTTCTCCGACGCGGCAATCTCTTCAAAGGTTCCCCCCAGATGCACGGTCGCGGCCCGCAAACATTCGGGAGCCTTCCAGGGAATGGGTGCGTTCAGCGCGTAATCTACTTTGAAGACGCCCGCCCCATAGCGGTATCTTTCCAGTCGACGCTTATAAAGTTCTGACAATCGTCCTCCAGCAATCTCGACAAGCTGCCTTGGAGTCAGATCACAGAGAGTCAGGTCATACTTCGGAAATACGTTCGGCAGTGCTGCTAAGCTCTCGACCGGCGATGAAGTGTTCACTTTGCTTCCAAAGGTCGAGAGATACCCGCATAGTGCATTGGTGAGTGACTGCGCGCCGCCGCGAGGAATCGGCCAGCCCACCGCATGCGCTGGCGTTGCCATGAGGATTGCAAACGCCGCGCTCAACGGCTCGTCCAGGCTGAGGAAAGAGTGGGCGGCCAAGCCTGCGAATAGTGCCCGAGTTCGTTCCTTACGAAACCGGCTGGCAACAGCTCGCGCCGACCGGAGCGCGACCATTCCAAACCGCGCCATCAGCCATGGATGTCGAGGAATGAAAGGAACGGGGCGCAGGACCTCCGGAGCAAATTCAGTCCACCTCTCGACGAACGGACGCATGAGCTTGTCCCATTCCCGTCCGTCGCTTCCCAGGGAATCTCTGGTTTCATCGAGGTCGCGTTCCAACATCACCGCCGTGCCGTCATCAAGAGGATGCGCCAAAGCAGCGGGGGAGTGAATCCACTCCAAGCCGTGGTTGATCAGGGGCAGCGACGAGAAGAATGGCGACCCCGCGCCGAGCGGATAGACCGCGGACCCGAAATCATGACGAAAGCCCGGTAAGGTTAACTCCATCGTGCGCGCAGCTCCGCCGGGCGTCAACTCCGCTTCGAGCACGTCCACCTGCAGTCCAGCTTGGGCCAGAACAATGGCCGCTGCCAGTCCATTCGGACCGGCGCCGATTACGCACGCCTTACGGCTCATCGTTGGTCACCTTGAAACGACCACCCCGACAATCAACCTGGGCCTCACCGCCCATAAAATATCCTGCCCCTTAGCATAAGTTATTCTCCGTGGGCGATTCACCTCCGTCGCCGTTCATTCCCAGCCATCAGTGCCGATCGGATCGCCGTCAGGAGGCGGAGCCGGCGTCGTCAGATGGATCTCCGCTGGGTTCCTTTGAAAGCGATCGATTTGGCTTTTGGCAAAGAAGAACTGGGCGCGCACGGCTTCGTCTTTCATCGACGGCGCTTGTGTTGCGATCCATTTTTTCAATTCGTCGAGCTTGAGCGATGCCACGCCACGGACTTGCGCGGACGCGCGGTCGTCGGCTGCCAGCGTCATGAGGTGATCCAACACTACCGCATTGACGGTGCGCTGAATTGCTCCCTTGTAGCCGCCCTCAGAGCCGCTTTTATTTTCAGAAGATGACTGCGTCTTCCACGTGGCGGCGAGCAGGTCGGCCACCAGTTCGTCAAAACTGGGATTGGCGGCATCGAGCGCATGATACTCGATCATGCGCTGGGCGCGTTCGGGCTGGAGGAGCAAGTTTGTGACGATTTCCGCCGCTGCTTCCGCGGGAGCCAGCGCATCAAATGCTGGTGAAGTCCGGCGCGAGAAATTCTCGCGGCCGGTGGGATACTCCGGCGGGCGCGGGGGAATCATCTTGAGCAGAGGCTCGGGCACGGCGAGCACTTGCGGCGAGAGAGTGTCGAGAACTGCACGAATCGAATCTCGCTGGTGGGCGGCGGGTACGATTCTTGGCGCTTTATCCTTATACTTATCACCTTTATCGTTGTTCCCGCGAAGATTGAAAGAGTAGTCGAGTCCGCCGATCGACTTCGCCACCGCAGCCACTTGATAGCGGTGGTAGAGATACATCGGAACCAGCACATCTTCGAGGGTCGCCATAGGAGTGTGTTCGGGAATCGCGTTCTCCGAGAGGTTCTTCAAAGCTGCGGCGCGCACGGCCATCACGCGCCTCAAACCGTCGAGAGCATTGCTGCCTGTATCCCACAGGTGCGCGATCGGGCTGGCGGAGCCGAGCGGACGCGCGTCCTGATCGGTGAGGTACAGAAGCCCTCCGGAGAAGGCGTCATCGAGAATCTTGTCGAGCGACGGTGTTTCGCCGTTTGCGTGAGCAAGGCCGGCTTGAGCAAGACTGGCCTGCGAAAGATCCGTGTAGCCGTAGGCGATTGAAACCTTGTCCCACTCGCCGATACCAACCGCATAGGCATCGGAAACATCGGGCCGTCCATCCACGCCTAGAGTTACGGTCGGTGGCGGATAGTCCATGACGGAGCTGCGATTCACGATGCTGGCGGCGTAGTTGTGCATGAGACCGAGGGTGTGGCCCGTTTCATGGGCGGCCAGTTGTCGAATGCGGGCGAGCGCCATTTCGTCGGCTCGCTTGAGCGCTGTGGGGTCTTTGCCTCTGCCGAATGGATCGAGGAGACCTTGCGCGATCAGAAATACCTGGCGGATTCTCAAGGCGTCGAAATTCACATGGCCATTGATGATCTCTCCGGTGCGCGGATCAACGATAGGGGTGCCGTACGCCCAGCCGCGGGTCGCGCGCGGAACCCATTCGATGACGTTGTAGCGAATGTCCATGGGGTCGACACCTTCCGGCAGCAGTTTCACTTGGAAGGCGTCCTTGTATCCGGCGGCGATGAAAGCTGCATTCCACCAGGCTGTTCCTTCAAGAACGGCGGAGCGAATCGGCTCCGGAATGGCACGATCCACGTAGTAAACGATGGGTTTCACCGGCTCGCTGATCGCGGCTGAAGGGTCTTTCTTCGTGACACGGAAATGCGCAATGTAACGCTTCACGATCGGCTGGTCGACCGGCGTTGCAAAATCCATGTAACTGATGCCGAAGAAGCTGCAACGTGGATCGTAGGCCCGTTCGTGGAACCCCTGCGGAGGCGCCTGAATGAAAGAGAAATGTTCGTGCACGGTGATGGCGCGAGGATCGGGCGTGACTTGTTCGACCCAATGGCCGGGATTCTCCCCGACAAAAGTCAGCGTGGATTCTACGTCCGTGTTCTGCGGGAAATTCTTGGTGCGTGGAAGGTAGATCGCGGAGCGCGACGGATCGACGTGATAGGCGCCTTGCTTGAGGGAAGCGAGTTTCGCTGCGACCTCATGCGCATCACTCAAGAAGAAAGGGGTAGCGTCGACGAGAACGGATGCGCCGTCTTCATCGTTATCACTATCGTTATCCTGGGCGGCGGCTTCGAACCCCCAGAGAACGGATTGGGCGAAGGCCTGGCGCACGGCCGATTGTTGCTCGCGGTCGTCCGTGACCGCGCGGTAGTCTTCGTTTTCAGCGACGAGCAGAATTCGCGGACCACTGCGTTCGAAATGGACGACATTCGTCTTGCCGGGCTGGCCGCGATCGAGGCCAACGTCATTGGAGCCCACGCCGTTGGGAAGCGATTCGTAATAAAGGAATGGCGTGTTCCATTTGTCGATTTGCAGCCAGAGTTTTCCATCGCGCGCATCCCAGTAATATGTAAAGAAGCCGGGCAACTTCTGCATACCCGCGGTTTTCTGGCCGATTGTTTTCCAGTCGTCTTCCTTCCGGTCGTTGTTTTTCTGATCGATGGCCGGTGGCGTTTTGGGTTGCGCGTCGGGCGTGGAATTCTGGGCGGTTGCGACCGCCGCGAACACCAACAATGCCAGAGACGCGATCAGGGCGCGTTTCATCTTGCATTCTCCTGGGACCGTTTTTTCTGGGACCGCACGTCGCTATGGTAAATGTGCGGGGGCGTTTCTGGCGTAACGGCCGCGATAAACCGGCCGGTACTCGCCCGCGTCCGGCGATGCGGAATAATAAAGTTCGAGTTGAGAATCTGTGGCTGCTGGCTGTATCGTTTACGTTTCTGGAGGAACAAAAACTTGCGCACGACTACACTCGCCCTTCTGGTTGCATGTCTTGTTAGCTCAGTATCCGGGCAGAAACACCCGCCGAAGCAAACGCCCGATTCCGGCCAGAAGCAGGCAGAGACTGCGGGGGCGCGGACCGGTGACGCTCAGAATAACAAGGACGAGGGTGAGGACAAGGGACCCTGGAAGGGTCTGCAGTATCGACTGGTCGGCCCATTTCGTGGCGGGCGCGTGGTCGCGGTGTCGGGCGTCGTCGGCCAAGATAACGTAAACGTCTATTATTTTGGCGCCGTCGCCGGAGGCGTGTGGAAGACAACCGATGGCGGCCTTAACTGGAAGCCGATTTTCGACAAGCAGAAAGATGCGTCGCCAGCGATCGGGGCGATTGCAGTTTCCGAATCTGACCCGAATGTCATTTACGTCGGGACCGGAGAAGCTTGCATTCGCGGCAACATCGTCGGGGGTAACGGTGTCTACAAGTCGATCGACGCGGGTAAAACCTGGAAGTTCGTCGGCCTTCCCGACACGCATGCCATCGGGCGCCTCGCTGTGAATCTCAAGAATCCTGACATTGCCTTCGTCGCTGCGCTGGGACATCCGTTTGCCGATAACGAGGAGCGGGGGATTTTTCGGACGCAGGATGGCGGTAAGACTTGGGAGAAGGTTCTATATAAGGATGCCAAGAGCGGAGGCATTGACGTCGTGTTCGATCCCAGCAATTCCAGCGTTCTGTTCGCGGCACTCTGGCAAGCCAAGCGGACGCCGTGGAGTCTGGAGAGCGGCGGCCCGGGCAGCGGCCTCTTTCGTTCCAGCGACGGCGGAACGACCTGGAAAGAACTCAAAGGCCACGGACTGCCGGAGGGTATTCTGGGCCGTATCGGGGTCACGGTCTCCGGCGCGAATCCTAATCGGGTGTGGGCGGTCATCGAGGCGGAGAAAGGTGGTATCTATCGTTCGGATGACGGTGGCGATTCCTGGAGCTTAACGACCGACGATCACCGGTTTCGCCAGCGGGCCTGGTATTACTCGCACATTTTCGCCGATCCGAAGTCGGCGGATACGTTGTACATCCTGAACACGGCGGCGTATCGGTCGAATGACGGAGGCAAGACTTTTAGCCGGGTACGCGCGCCGCACGGGGATAACCACGCGCTGTGGATCGATCCCACGAATCCCAAACGTCTTATTAACGGCAACGATGGCGGCGCTACGATTTCCGTCGACGGCGGAGACACCTGGAGTACCGTGTACAACCAGCCCACGGCGCAGTTTTACCATGTCATTACCGACAACAGGTTTCCGTATTACATCTATGGCGCCCAGCAGGACAACTCCACTGTGGCAATAGCCAGCGCGAGCGCCAACGGAGCGATTGATCGCCCGGACTGGTACGACGTAGGTGGCGGCGAAAGCGGCTACATCGCGCCCGATCCGACTGATCCGGAAATTGTGTATGCCGGCTCTTACGGCGGTGAGATCACGCGCCATGACCACCGCACCGGCGAAGAGCAGGCGGTCAACCCCTGGCCGGTGAACCCGATCGGATGGGCTGCCGGCGACGTCAAACATCGCTTCCAATGGACGGAGCCCATCGTTTTTTCGCCGCATGATCCCAAGACGATGTACTTCGCGGGCGAGGTGCTGTTCAAGACAACCGACGGCGGGATGAGTTGGACGATTATCAGTCCCGACCTGACGCGCAACGACAAGTCAAAACAGATGTCTTCAGGTGGGCCGATTACCAAGGACAATACCGGCGTCGAGGTGTATGACACGATCTTTTCGGTGGTGGAATCTCCGGTACAGAAGGACCTGATTTGGGTGGGGACCGACGACGGATTAGTTCAACTCACGCGCGACGGGGGTGGGCACTGGGAGAATGTCACGCCCAAGGCCATGCCGGAGTGGGGTACGGTGAGTATGATCGAGGCTTCTCCGCACGACGCCGGGACTGCTTATCTCGCGGTCGAACGTCACAAGTCGGACGATTTCGCACCCTACGTTTTTAAGACAACAGATTTTGGGAAGACCTGGAGCAAACTAGTGGCGGGGCTTCCGGCGAACAATTATGTCCATGCCGTAAGGGTCGATCCGCGGCGTCCAGGTTTACTTTTCGCTGGAACGGAACAGGGGGTTTACTTTTCGTTCGACGATGGCGCGCACTGGCAACCGCTGCAACTGAATCTGCCGACAGCTCCGGTAAACGACCTGGTGATCGCGAACACTGACCTGGTGGTGGCAACGCATGGGCGCAGCTTCTGGGTGCTGGACGATATCACTCCGCTTGAGCAATACGAAGATTCGATTCCGCAGCAGGAGGCCCACCTGTTCACGCCCGGCGCGGCGAATCATACGGTCTTTCGCGGTTCGTTTTTTGCCGGCAGCGGCAGCGTTGGAAAGAACCCGCCGGCGGGGGCTGTCATTAATTATTGGTTGAAAGCTTCACTCAAAAAGCCAGAACAGGCGAAAGCCCAGGCTTCTGGCGCGGGTGCTGAGAACGCTCCGTCAAAGAGCGAAGCGAGCCCGGCAACTCCCACCTCTGGAATTAAGAAGACTGATACAGAATCCTCCGAAGCGCCGAAAATCACTCTGGAGATACTCGATGCCTCGGGAAAGGTGATCCGCAGTTATCCCAAGAAGGAGGAGCCTAGCGACGATGAGGACGATTTCTTCAACCGCGACCGCAGTGCGGGCAGCCTGCCGGCCGACGCGGGTCTGAACCGCTTTGTGTGGGATCTGCGCCACGAGGGAGCGACAAAAGTGTCAAAAGCGCCGCTCTGGGGCGGCAACACCGACGGTCCGAAAGCGCTGCCGGGCGTGTATCAAGTGCGATTGACGGTGCTCGGCAAGACCTACACTGCGCCGCTTGAGATCAAGGCTGATCCCCGGCTGAAGATAGGTCAGGAGGATTTGGCCAAACAATTCGATCTGCTTCTCAAGATCCGGGACAAGGTCACGGAAACGGACGATACCATCATTCAGATTCGCGATCTTCGCCAGCAGATCAATACGATTAACACGCGCCTGAAGAGCGACCCCCGTGCGAAAGTTATTGCCGATGCGGGCAAGACGCTCGATACGAAGATGACGGAGGTGGAAGAAGTACTGATCCAGACCAAGGCCAAGAGCGGTCAGGATGTGCTCAATTTCCCGGTTCGGTTGAACAACCACCTGGTTGCGCTGAGCGGTGTCGTGGGCAGCGCCGACTCGGCTCCCACGAAGCAGTCGTACGAGGTATTCGACATGCTCAGCAAAGCAGTCGATGAACAACTGGCAAAATGGAAGACGATCGTCTCGACCGATGTAGCAGCTTATAACAGCCTGATGAAACAACAGGAGGTTCCCGCACTCATGGCGACGCAAACAGAAGCGGGAAAATAGAACAGCGATGCTTGGTCGAAGATCGGTAGCACGCCACAACCGCAGCCCTCAGGAGAATTGGCTGCCTCGCCGCTTGGTGCCCCTTAGAGCGCAGCCAGCCGTCGTTGGACCAGCAGGAAGTAAAGGGCCAACAGAATAATCAGGAATCCGTTCAGGCTGAGCACCACCGGCGCCGTAAACACGGGGACGAGCCATCCCGACAACAGGTTCCCCATTGGCATGCCGCCGCGGAATGCGAAATTGTAGACGCTCATAACACGACCGCGCATTTCATTCGTGGTAATCAACTGGACCAGCGAATTCACCGTGGCAAAAACTGCCATCATGGATGCGCCCACGAGCACCAGGAAGGTCCCGCTCAGCGGCAGCGACTTAGATAGGGCAAAGCCGGAGATTCCCGTGCCCAGGCAGATGAGCGCACCGAGAGCGACGCGCCCCCTCCTTCTTACGTGGCTTGCGCTGGCAATGGTCAGCGAGCCGCAAATTGAACCGAGTCCCATGAGCGCGAGGAGATTGCCATAGGTTTCCGGACCGCGATGGAAGATGTCCTTCACGAAGACTGGGAGGTAGGTGCGCATGGGCATGCTTAAGAAAGTCATGCAGAAAGCCAGAATAATCAGCGCCTCCATCGAATTCTGCTTGCGAGCGAACTGAATGCCTTGCTTCAGGCTGGTGAACATCGACTCCATGGTCTTCAGCGGCAAGAAGCGGGCGCGGATCAGCGACAGCGACACGATGGGCGCGAGGAAGGAAAGTGCGTTCAGTCCGAAGCACCACTTTTCTCCCAGCCTCGCTAAGGCCTGCCCGGCGAGCGCCGGCCCGACCATGACCGCCACATTGAACTGGATCGAATTCAGCGCGATGGCGTTCGGCATGTCTTCCCTTTCGACCAGTGTGGGAATCAGCGCCTGGTAGGCCGGACCGCCAAAGGCCTGGGCGAAACCGGAAACGAACGAAAGGCATAGGATGTGCCAGACGTGCACCTGTCCCGTTGTCACCAGAATGGTGAGCAGCCCAGCGCTGGCCATCTGCACATACTGGGAGCCGAGCAGAATCTTCCGGCGCTCCACACGATCGGCGACCACGCCGCCGATCAGAGAGAACAGAAAGATAGGAATGCCGCCGAGGAATTGATCCAGCGCCAACAAGAACGCGGAATGGCTGAGCCGGTATACGAGCCAGCCCTGCGCCACGATTTGCATCCAGGTGCCGATGCTGGAGGTGCAGGCGCCAAACCACATCAGGCGGAAATCACGATATTGAAATGCTCTAAAGACCCGGCGAATCACCTTAGCGTCTCCGCAAAAGCCTAACATGCGGCTTCACCCGCGCGACATGAAAGGAACAGATTCGTCGGCAATGACGGCTATGCAAAGGGAGGCCGGCAAGGATCGTGAAGCGTCCGGGCCTGTTTGGGGTTTTGCCGATGCCGCCCAGACTCCAGGGTCGGTACTAATATCGCGATATTATCTATCGCGAGACATCGCTCGACGTCGCCCGCGAGAGCATCCGTTTCGAGAGCAGGATGGATTGCCGGTGCGCCATTTCGTCTCCAGTCAGCTGATATTCCTTTTCAAATTCCGCCTGAGCTAGCGGGATCTGTCCCTGCGTCCGATACAAGACTCCGAACGCCTGATGTAGTTCCGGGAAATTCGCGTCCGCTTGTTCCACCTGCTGGAGCAAATGCTGCGCTGAGTCCAGTTTCCCCAGTTCGATCTCCACGTTCGCCAGGGAGAGAAGGATCCCATTTTGCCGGTTCGCGCTGAAGTCTTTTCGTAACATCAGGCGGTTCAGGATGGCTTCCGTTTCGGTGTATTTCTGGTCGGCGAAAAGCCCACGAACTAAAAACAGGGTGATCCTGGGATCGTCAGGTGCAAGCTCAGAAGCGATGCGATAGTTCTTAAGGCCGAGATCGGTTCTGCCCTGGCCCATATAGGTATTTCCGAGCAAGCCATAGGCATAACTGTTAGCAGGGTCCACCTCGATCTCTCTTTGTAGGAATGCGACGTCGTCGTCGTAGAAGCGTTGTTGCGCGAATGTGAGGCCGGAAAACGCAACCAGCGCGACGGTGAGGACCGAAGCGAACGCGAGACGCGTGCTCCTTGGGGCCTCCAGCATTCGCTGCGCCACAAGCCCGATCAGCAGACACAGCCCTACCGACGGCAAGTAGAGGTAGCGGTTATGTGTCATGTCTCCTTGCGCGTAGAGGCGGATCGCGGCGAGCACGGGCAGCAGAGGCAGCAGGATCAGGGCCGCCGAAAACCCGACCACTGGGTTCATGCGTAACGCGAGCCACGTCATCAAAAGTACAAACAAAAGAATCGCCGCCATCGGGAGCCAGAAAGCCGTGGTGGGCGACGAGTGAATGGGGTTCACGTATGCGCCACTCAAACCCACCGGCACAATCAGCTTTCGCAAATAAAACAGCATGACCGAGGGGCTGGTGAAGAAAACCTCCCGCCAGCTGTGCTCGCCGTTTTCGACTCCCACACTATGCATTACCGACCAGCGGATGAGCATGTAGGCCGCGGTGGCAGCCAGATATGGACTGCCCGCAAGCACAAGACGTTTGCTCCAACTGCTTTGCCGATCTTTGGAGCGGATCCACGCCATAGCGATCAGGAGGACGATGAGCGCCACACCGGTTTCCTTGGCGAACAGACCGGTGAAATACAACCCGGCACTGAGAAGAATCGGCCATCGATCGCCGTGCGTCAGCAGAACCAGCATCGCACCGAGCGTCAGAACGCTGAACAGAATTTCATTACTAGCTGAAACCCAGGTGACCGCGTCTACATGAATGGGATGGACGGCAAAAAGCGCCGCTGCCAAACCAGCGCCAACTTCGCCGCCAATCAGTCGCTTACTCAGGCGGTACACGAGGTAAGTACAGGCGACATGCAACAGGATGCTGGACAAATGCCAGAACCAGGGTGCGAGCCCGCCGAGCGTGTAAATGACAAGCATCCAAACCGAGAACAGCGGACGATAGAAGAGCGCATAAGACCCCGCCATCTGACTCCACAGGTGCGAGGTCAGGAGCTGCGGAAGGTACTGCCACGACTGCACCTGCGGGTTGGCGACGATCTGCGTAAGGTCGTCGCGAATGAAGCCGCAAAGCAACGAGCGCGAATAAACCGCCAGCGCCAAACCGCACACAGCCAGCGGAACGCAGGACTGGCGCAATCGGTCGCGCCAGCTACGTCGTGACGGTGGGCTACTCGGCCCCTTGGTTTTACTCTTCTGTTTGATTCTCATTCAATCCTGTGGAGGCATCGCAGAACAAAAGACGAGGCCTGAGCGTGCGAATGACGCCGCGCCGGGGGGAGGTATCTAGGATTGATGAATCGCGCCGAGTTGTCAAGATGCTTCGGGGATTAAGAGACAACGGGCGGGGTGGGGCCAGAGCAATCCTTTACCGTAACTTGTGCAGTAACTTGCTGCTCGGCGCTTCAGTTGCAAATTGTTTCACACTATCGCGACCAGGGGAGCCAAGTGTATAGTTGATGCCCGTAGCGGTTCGCAAAGAGGCGGAATCGCTATCTACAGCTTGCTTGCCAGATGCATACGGCAGGCCTCGCACTTCTTCCCCCGAAGTGCGGGAAAGCGTAGAGTTCTTCGCGCGACTTTCCGGTGCTCCCGAGCGGACTAGCAGCGTCGGATTAAGAGTCATCTGAACAACCGTCAAGAAAACAATGGGGATCAGGACATGCCAAGACATCGTAAAGGTCATTGCCGCATTGGCGGCGTGGCTATATCTATCGTTCTGCTTTTTATCAGTATGGGCGCGCTGCTGGCTGCGGGCCAAACGTCGGTCACCACATATCACTACGATAACTACCGGACCGGCTGGAATCAGAGCGAGACGGTGCTGACACCAGCCAACGTGGGCAGCACATCGTTTGGTTTACTGCAAACCGTCGCGCTTGACGATCAGGTGGATGCCCAGCCCCTGGTGGTGCCGGGCGTCCTGGTAACCGCCGGAAAGTATCAGGGTACGCACGATGTGGTTTATGTGGCGACGGAAAACAACTCGGTATACGCCATTGACGTTCACACCGGGACGGTGCTGTTGAACCCAAATTTTGGAACGCCGGTGTCGTATCCGCTGGGCTGCGGGAACAACGGGCCGAATGTGGGGATCAACTCGACGCCGGTGATCGACCCGAGCAGCGACACGTTGTACGTGATGATGTACACGCAGGATCAGAGTGGGCCAGCCTACCGTCTTCACGCGCTCGACCTGGGGAGCTTGACCGATAAGGTCAAACCAGAACTGGTGAAGGCGTCGCATACGCTGACCGATGGAACGACATTCGACTTCAACGCAACGTACCAGCGGCAGCGGCCGGCGCTGTTGCTCGCGAACGGCAGCATTTATGCTGGATTTGGCAGCTTCTGCGATTCTGCAGCGAATCTTTCGCGAGGCTGGCTGCTAGGGTGGACGGCGGGATCGCTCAAGCCGTTTCCATCGAACCAACTCAACGACCTGCAGGCAACCGACCCGGACACCTTCTTTCTGTCATCGATCTGGATGGCGGGGTACGGTCCGGCGACCGATGATGAGGGCAACATCCTGTTCGCGACCGGGAACTCGGATCCTGACACGTATGATGGTGTCACCAACATTCAGGAGAGCGTGGTCAAGATGTCGTCCACGCTAACGACGGTACTTGATGTGTTTACCCCGGATAATCAAGTGAGCCTGGATGACGGCGATGTGGATTTTGGCTCCGGCGGCGTGCTCGTGCTCCCCGATCAGCCGGGATCGACGCCGCATCTGGCGGTAGCGGCGGGCAAGTTCGGCACGATGTATCTGATGAACGAAGACAACCTCGGTGGTTACTCACCGCATAAGAATAACGTACTGGGTAGTTACCCTGCGGGCGCCTGCTGGTGTGGCCAGTCTTACTATGTGGATCCTTCGGATGGAGCAGCACGAGTGGTGAGCAGCGGCGGCCGGCAAGTAAGAGTGTGGAAGGTACAGACGTCGCCCAAGGTAGCGTTGACGAAGGTGACAGTGTCTCCCGCGGTAGGCGGCGGGCAGGATCCGGGATTCTTTACCACGATTTCGTCGAATGGTAATGCCGGTCCAATCATTTGGGCTCTAGCACGTCCGCCAAACTCAGGCAAGCCGCAGATTCATCTGTTTGCGTTTGATCCGGAGTCGGGTGGAAACACAATGAAACAATTGTTTAAAGGGACGGCGGGGGCGTGGCCGAATCTGGGCGGCGATGCGAACCTGGTGCCGGTAGTGGCAAACGGCCTGGTGTTCGTGGCCAGTAACCAGCAATTGCAGGTCTTTGGACTGACTGGGGCGAAGACGAAAAAGAAGTGAGTCAAAGCCGGATAGTGGGCCAGCTGCCGGTGCTGCGATCCCGCAGTTGTCTATAGACAGCGAATCCTTTTGAGCAGTTGTGAGCCCGCGGAACGAGCCACCTCTTTGGAGTTGGAGTCCCCTTGCGACCGCGCGCGCCGTCTGATATTCAAAACTGCTATTTAATCAAGCGAAAGTTTCGATGAAGATTCTTCACGAATTCCTCATGACCGGCACCTCTGCCGTTCGAGCTGTGGAAAACCTGTACAAGCAAGTTCGAAAAGCCACCTAGCGAGCGAGGTATCCGTCCTGGCGACGACAATTGCGTTTGCCTCTTAATGAATATTTTATGGTCTCATTACGAGATCTTTGCGCGCTTAGGTATCCAATGGCAGCGTACCCGATGCACAAAGCAACCAGGAAACGCCAGAGCGAGGTGCGTGACCATGGTTCCAATCGCTGGCAGACCAAGAATTAACCTCATGACACGCTCGATGATTATCGGCAATGCCTCCTGGCTAATTTCGTGATCGTCCGGACAAAAATTATCTATTGGACGACGGCGACTGGCTCCGCTTAGTTTTAGGGACACTCTGATGCCGATTATGCGTGAATGAAGTCAAGAGTAACTTCGAACCGGAAAGGTATAGAGATTAGGTTCGGTCTTGGCCTGATCGTTCTCGCCATCATTGCAGTGGCGTTCCTCGCCGGAGCTATGGTAGTGAATGCCGATACAAACCAACCCGAAAAATCAACGGTCGAAGTGGCTCCAACGTCGGCGGCTGAAAAAGCTGAACAAGAAAAGAAGCTCGCCATCGCAACGGAGGCGGCTAAGCAACTATTGCTCGCGATGGACACGGACAAGAACGGCAAGATTTCCAAGCGAGAATGGATGAAGTTTGTGGAGGAAGAGTTCAATCGGTTGGACGTAAACCATGACGGAGAGTTGGACGTCAAGGAATTAACGCAATCGCGCATGCGAGTGCATGCATATGTCGGCAAGTGACCTCGAAGGAATCGTGACTTAGGTTAGGTGACCAGGATTATGCGGGACACACCGATCGAGCGTTTCGTCGGAGCGTCCAGTTTCGAGTCGGCCAAGGGAAGCGCTTGCACGTTGCCGGTGACGAGCACCGGATAAATCGGAGCCGAAAACGACAGGTTGTCCACGGCACCAATATCTTCGCGGACGCTGTAGATGCCGTAGCCGGCGCGAATCACCGTGTCATGCTTGCCAC
>Ga0181538_10003937_pt1 | contig 14212 bp, 14 predicted proteins | sample PEATcosm2014_Bin_40_FD_119773 | JGI IMG/M metagenome (GOLD analysis project Ga0181538, IMG submission 119773) | Peatland microbial communities from MTU Mesocosm Facility, Houghton, MI, USA - PEATcosm2014_Bin23_30_metaG | ecosystem: Environmental > Terrestrial > Soil > Wetlands > Peat | place...
AATACCAACGGTTGTGATGCGGTGGCTCCGGTTGAGTAGTTGATCTGAGAATACCCGCCTAGTTTCCTCCGAAAGTCTTCAGCGTAACTTAAAACTAAAACTGGCAACGCACGTTTCTTGTGCTCGCTCGGAAGCTCGTGTCCGCACCGTGAACGCTACCGCCAGAGAAAAGGCAATACCCTTGAATACGTTTTCAGAACTACCGATTTCCTCGTACGCGAAAGAACGGCTCGCAGCCGCTCGCTTTTCGGAACCGACGCCGGTGCAAGCCGCCGCGATTCCGCAAGCACTCGAAGGAAAAGATGTACTCGCTACCGCTCAGACAGGAACCGGCAAGACGCTGGCGTTCCTGATTCCCATCATTGAGCGGCTACTGCAGGAGCGCACGCCCGGAGTGGCGGCGCTGGTGCTCGTGCCCACGCGCGAGCTCGCCATGCAGGTCGTCGAGCAATACAACGCGCTACGCGGCAAACAACTCACGCCCGCAGCTTTGGTCGTCGGCGGCTTGGCCGAAGGACAGCAGCTCAGGACCTTGCGCAACGGGGCTCGCTTGGTCGTCGCGACTCCGGGGCGGCTCGAGGATTTCCTCGATCGCAAGCTCGTACATTTCCGCGATCTTCGCGTGCTCGTCCTCGATGAGGCCGATCGCATGCTGGACATGGGATTTCTTCCGGCCATTCGCCGGATCGCATCCATCCTGCCCAAAGTTCGCCAGACGATGTGCTTCTCCGCGACACTGGAAGCCTCAGTGGCGCATCTCGTTCACGACTACATGAAGAATCCCGTACGCCTCGCGTTCGGGTCCACGCTGAAGCCTTCGGAGAATGTGCAGCTCCGCGCATTTGAAGTGGCGGCGGATCGCAAGCAGGATCTGCTCTACCGTTTGCTGTCAAAAGAAACCGGCCGCTGCCTGGTCTTCGCGCGCACTAAGCGCGGGACCGAACGCCTCGCCAACAATCTCTCGCGCGACGGATTCGCCGCCGCCATGATTCATGGCGACCGTTCGCAATCGCAGCGCAGTGCGGCGCTGCTCGGATTTCAGCAGGGACGCCACCGGGTGCTGGTCGCAACCGACCTCGCTTCCCGCGGCATCCACGTTCAGGACATCGCGCACGTCATCAATTACGATCTGCCCCAGGATGCTGAGAATTTTATCCATCGAGCGGGACGCACCGGACGCGCAGGCGGACTCGGCGTTGCTTCCACACTCTTCGGAAGAGATCAGCGATCCGACCTGCTTGCGCTCGAACGCACGCTCGGCATCCAGATGGAACGGATGAAAGCGGACGGCGAGGCGCATGAATCAGGGAATGGCGCGCCGGGCTCGCGCTCGAATTATTCACCGAAGGTCAGTTCAACGTCGGTATCCCGCATTGCCCGGCTACCGGGAGAAATCCTTCAGGCGCAAGAAAGCTAACGAACTTGGGGACGCGGCGCCATCGGGAGCCGCGTCCCCAATAAACTCAGCGAAAGTAAAGATTGGTTCCGCCGAACGAACCTAACGTGGTTCGAGCAGGCCGGTTGGAAGCGCCCGAAGCGTTTCATCGTCTGCATGCAAACACCAATAGAACGGAAGCCCTCCGCGCGGTTTTGCGTCTCCCCCCACGTGGGGCAGAACGTCAACAACGTCTGCAGCACCCTTTCCGTCTGGGTAGTCAATGAAGTCTATGGCGCCGCCGGTCGAATATGCCTGCCTCGAGCTATCGGAGAACACAATAGTGAATACGTGGCCTCCCATGTTGGATTCACCTGCTGAGTACAGCCTGCTGGCAAACACACCCGGCAACCTTGAAGGGCTTTCGCAGAGGGAGACGACGTCGCTAACGCTGATTGATTTTTTAAACCGGTCATCCTCGGGGTACACACCCCAAACCCGAATGTACGCGGCTTGGGATACGACATAGACGCGTTTGTGGGATGTTCCGTCTTTCACCGTAACCGAACAGGGGAAGTACTTGAGACGGCCGCAAACACTGGGTTCTATCGTTGCAAGCTGCTCCTGAAGGAGCGGGGACAACGGAGGTGCCAACTTATGCTTCCGTCGAAACATTTGCTTGTGCCGCGCGATCAGCTGGGCCCCAGAAATACGCTACGCATGATTCCGTAGGAGGCGGGGGCTTTCGCTCCCAAGTAGCCGCTTCGAAGCATGAGTGGGCTTCAACCCCTGAAGCCATTCTGCGTTCGATCACTCGTTATCGAGACCCAGTCCTAGTATTCTTGCGCGGCCTTGGGTGAGAAGAGTTTCCCCTTGGTCTTCGAGGTGTGGGCGCCGCGATAGTCATCCAAATCCGCTTCGCTGATCTGAAACGTTGTCTCCGAGGGTTCGTTCGCGGAAGCGGCCAGCTCCTTGTGCAGTTTGACCGAGCAGATGTCGGGCGCGTCCTGATAGCGCACGCGGCGGGCATCGAAAGCCTCATTCCCAATCGAGAGTGTAAATTCCCGCGGCTCGTTCGGCGGCTGGCGTACAAGGAAACAATACTCGCGGACGACGTTCGTGGTTTTGAAGCCGACGTACTGGACGATCAGGTCGTCGCTCATTTCGCGCCTGCAGTCGCGAGCGCGAACCGCTTGATGTAATCCCCTATCGTAGAAGTTTTCACTGGAACCTCCTCAACTCGAACGCCGCGCCTCAATTGGGCCCCTGCAGAAACACGCGGAGCCTGCTCGACCGTGCGGGATGCCGCAGCTTGCGCAGCGCCTTGGCCTCGATCTGCCGAATGCGCTCGCGCGTAACAGAGAAGGTCTGGCCCACTTCTTCGAGCGTGCGCTGCGTGCCGTCGTCCAATCCAAAACGCATCTTGATGATTCGCTCTTCACGAGGCGTCAGCGTCTTCAGCATGGACGTCGTCTGCTCGCGCAGATTCAAGCTGATGACCGCCTCGGTGGGCGACACGGCGGTCTTGTCCTCGATCAAATCGCCCAAATGCGAATCCTCCTCTTCCCCGATGGGCGTCTCGAGCGAGACGGGCTGCTGCGCGATTTGCTTGGTCTTGCGCACCTTGTCCACGGAAATATCCATGCGCTTGGCAATCTCTTCAGTCGTGGGTTCGCGGCCGAGCTCCTGCACCAACTGCCGCTGCGTGCGGATCAGTTTGTTGATGTTTTCGATCATGTGCACGGGCACGCGAATCGTGCGCGCCTGATCAGCGATGGCGCGCGTGATAGCCTGGCGAATCCACCAGGTCGCGTAGGTGGAGAACTTGTACCCGCGGCGCCACTCGAATTTCTCGACGCCTTTCATCAGGCCGATATTGCCCTCCTGAATCAGATCCAGGAACTGCAGGCCGTGGTAGGTGTACTTCTTCGCGATGGAGACCACCAATCGCAGGTTGGCCTCGGTCAGCTCCTTCTTCGCCTGCTTGGCTTCCGCTTCGCCGCGCAGGATCAGCGTGAGCGTGCGCTTCAGGTTGACCAAACCGACTTCGCTCGAATCTTCGAGTTCCTTCATCTCCGTGCGGCGCGCGCGCAACTCCTTGCGCGCCTTGGCGGCTACCTCGCCGAGCGAGGCGTCGGCCCGGCGTTCAAGGCGAATGGCCTCACGCTCGAGAAAATGCAGACGCTCGACCGTGTGCCGCATCACGTCAATCAGACGTTTCTTCTCCAGCGGGTTGAAATCGATCGAACGCACCAGCAGCGACATCTCAATCCGGGTCCGCGACAATTGGCGCTTCGCCCGCAGGTAAACGCGCTTGTTCGATTTCGGCAAGCGCTCGAATCGCGCCGCCTGTTTCCCCGCCACCGCATAGAGCTTCTCGATCTTGGCGATGATTTTCAGGGTCTCGCGCTGTCGGCTCTCCGTCATTTCCTCGGTGAGCTCTTCTTCGTTGAAGCGCACGATCTCCTTGATGGAGCGCGTCCCCTTGCGAAGATCCTCGCCAATCGCCAGCAGCTCCTTGAGCACAATCGGTGAACGCGAAATCGTCTTCATCACCAGCCAACGGCCGCGCTCGATTCGCTTGGCGATCACCACTTCGCCTTCGCGCTTCAATAGCGGCACCGAGCCCATCTCGCGCAAATACAAGCGAACCGGATCGTTGCTCTTATCGAGCATGCCCGGCGTCAAGTCGAGTTCGGCTTCATCCGCGCCAGCGGACTCTTCCTTCGGCTCCGCTTCACTCGGTTCGGCTACTTCCAGAGCGGCGCGCGCAATCTTCGCTGCCGCAAGGTCCTCGTAGACCTCAATGCCATAGCGCTCGAAGGTCGAGAGCAAATCCTCGATCTCTTCCGACGAGTGAATTTCCGCGGGCAATACATCATTGATTTCGTCATAGAGCAGGTATCCACGCTCCTTGCCCGTCGTGATAAGCGTGCGAACCTGATCGTACTTCTCTTCAATCGCCAGCGACAAAGGTTCCTCCTGAAGTTGAAAACGCGTTCCCGCCACTATCCCAAATTAAAAACCCGGTGAAACGCCCCCTACAGCTTTGCCTTCTCACTTTTTCCCCGGCTGCCTTTGTTCCCTGCCCAGCGCCGAACTCCATTTTTCCTGCCACTCAGCGGAAGCTGCCCGTCAATGCCCTTTAATTCGAGCACATTGTGCAGCGCCGCCACAGCCTGTCCCGGCTGGGCTCCGCCCATTATTTCCGTCCCTGAAGCGTGGGGGAGCGACGCTCGAAAATGGAGCGGGTCCCTCAGGTTCTGCAGCTCCCGGTAATAATAGAGCGGCGTAGGCCGCTTCCCGTTGAACTTCAACCGCTTCAAGAACTCAATCTCTTCTGCGATCGCATCGCCGCTCAGGGAACGATCGCGGAGGAATCGTTTGAATCCCGGCTCCGCTTCGATTGGCCGCTCGGCTTCTGTTTCGACGTACTCAAATTTCTTCGGGTTTCCCGGAGCCAGCCGCCGGCTCAAAATAATCTCCATCGCGAAAGTCCCAAGGTCGATATTCCAAGATTCGATCAGCGGATCGAGGAACGAATAACAATTTTCGACGGACAGGTTGTAAACGTCCGTGTCCAGAAATTCCAGCACGATGACGCGCATCTGTTCGTAACTTCGGCCGATCATTCGCGCCACAAGGTGCAGCCAGCTTTCGCTCCCCAATTCTTCCTTCGCCACGCGCTTGACCACGTCCAGCAGCCGTTGCGTCACCAGACGCTCGAGCTCTCCGAACGGCTGCGTCTCGAAAATCGCGCGGACCTGTTTCTCTTTGTCCGGCACGCACTTGCGGAGAATCAACTCCCGAACTTCTTTCAGCAGCGGCGCGGGAGCGCCCACGAAATTCCGCTTCAATTCTTCCCGGCGCTGGTGATCCGCCAGCTTCGATAATTCGTCGCTGGGAAGGTTCAAGAATTTCGCCATCTTGTCGTAAATGTCTGTACGGTCCGGGGCAGGCGGAAGTTTCTTGCGTGTCAGCAACTGGGAAATATAGGATTCCGTGACTTCGGCGGCAGCGGCCAAATCTCTCTGCTCGGCCCCGAGTTCTTCGAGCCGCTGCTTGATGACCAGACAAACGTCCACGCGGGGGACCCCCCAGCCAATTAACTGATTCTATTTAAGATGCTGAATTATCGCAGATTCTCGTTGACACGTCAAGTTACTTCACCTAATATGGTTAAGTACTTTCGACCGTTCCGCCAGCCATTCCAACCGAAGATAGTTAGTTACCTTCCCTTGGCCGGGCAAAGGAGATTGACATGTTTGCACGCAAGGTGTCGATACATCTGAAGCCCCATAGCGTTGCGGAGTTTACCCGAAAGATCGAAACCGAAGTCATTCCCCTTCTTCGTAAACAAGCGGGGTTCCATGACGAAATCACGTTTCTAGTCCCCGGCGGAGCGCAAGCCTTCGGAATCAGCCTGTGGGAAAGAGCGGAGAACGCCGAAGCCTATAACCGCGGGACGTATCCGGAGGTGGCCAGGATGCTGGCGAAACTGATTGAAGGGACTCCCCGAATTGAAACCTTCGAGGTTTCCAACTCGACGTTCCACAAGATTGTTTCAGTTTTGGCGGCTTAACTCCCGCACGGCCATCGGTTTCAGGGGCGAGCAGTTCGGTGGTAAGCGGTTTAATTAAGGGCAGGAATCACGCACCCCTCTGAAGGTGAATTTTGAAATTGTACATCCTATCTTGGGTCGTTCTCGGGGTGCTCGGCGGGTGGATCACTGGGCGAGTCCTCAAGGCCAATCAACACGCTCCTTGGTTTGATTCGACCGTGGGTGTCGCCGGCGCGTTGGCAGGGGGATTTCTGATGTATTACGGAGGCATCCCCGGGCACTTTGAGATTGTCTCGACGACGCTTAGCGCGGTATTCGGGGCGGTCGTCCTGACAGCAATCACTAGTTATGTGAATGGCAGAAAGCGCTACGCCTGATCATTCCCACTTTGACCTGGGCTATCGGCCCCCGGCAACTGTGGGGGACCCAGTTTGTGTAACGCATAGTCCTCAAGGAGAATGTCGTGAACGCACTTCCGAAAGGTCAGTACATCAAGCATTATCGGTACGGGTTTGGTCTGATTCTCGGATCGGATGACGAAGAGACTCGCATCGCTTTCGAGACGCACGGCTCGAAAAATTTTGTCACCAGTTTGATGGTGGTGGAACTTTCCGACCTGACGCCTCCAGCGCGTTTCCGCGCGAACTGGGTCAAAACGACTCCCGAACCTCGCGTCCGACGAAAAGCTGCTCGGCGTAGGTGAGGCTGCCAGAATGCGGTGCCGACTCTACTTGGAGCCCGCCAATTTAATGATAACTTGTGCCGCAAGCAACAAAAGCTGATAATCGAATCTAGGAGAGGGTCAAAGGAAAGGGTTAAGGATGAAGAATCTATTTATTGGCAACCTCAGTTTTCAGACCACGGAAAGCGAATTGCGAACTTTATTTGAGCCGTTCGGGCAGATCACGCGCGTCCATGTAGCCATGGATCGCGAGACGGGGCGCGCTCGCGGCTTCGCGTTTGTGGAAATGGCGGATGACACCGCAGCGGCCCAGGCCATCACCGCACTCAATGGCAAAGAGATCGGTGGGCGCGCTCTACGGGTGAATGAAGCGGTCCCCAAGGGCGATCGCCCCAGCAGGCCCTCGTCTGGCTTCGCTCCGCGTGGCGCAGGCAACGGCGGCGGCAATCGCGACGGCAATAGCACTCGCGGCAGCAACAGTGGCCGTGGTGGCAATGGCGGCCGTGGCGGAAGTCGCGAGCGATTCTCGAACGAAGACTATCGCGAATCCGCGCGCCAGCCCCGCGAACCCCGCTGGTAACTTGATGGAGAGGTGAAGTCGTCCGCGCCTGAGATGGGCAGTCGATTCCCCTTCCCGCAGTTTATACGTGCGATACCCGCCGTGAATCCCACTTGACGGAGTCGCCGTGCGGGTGTCCTCTTAGCATTAAAGGAGTAGCCAATCCATGCGAACCCGTCTGCTTATTTTTGCCGCCATTCTGTTTCTAGCAGTTTCAGCCGTGTTCAGCGTAATTCGCGCCCAAGACACTCCCGCCGCAACTTCCCCGGATCACGCGCGGCATAGTCTTGCCGTTAACCTGCTCCGCGCGATCAACACCGCCGAGAACGATTATCGCTGCGCCCACAATGGCGCCTATGCCCCCTGGGAGACGCTGGTGACTAGCCCGGAGTTCACTACCAAGGGCCTGCCGTGGGCCGAAAGGATGGAGCCCGCCCTCGCCGACGCCCAATTCGCAACGGGAGCGGAGATTCTGCCCGGCTGGCGGCTGCGCCTGGATTTGACTTCTGGCGGCGCGGGCTATGATGCCCTGCTCGAAGACGCCACCGACACAACGTCGGGCTACGCCGTGGTCACCGACGAGCGCGCCCTAATCCGCGAGTGCCGCACCGTCCGCTGAGACTGGCCTCAGGAACCTGCAAGGCAGCCCGGTTGGGGCTCGTCCCCGCGCTCCACGGGGGGCGTGTCTTCTTACGACAGATCAACAGAATCCTTACAACTTCTTAATGGAGATTCTCTTACCCTCTGCCCATGAGCACGGCCATTCACGCGGGCGAAAAACTGGATCACTACCGGATCGATGACGTCGTCGCGCAGACGGGCATGTCCACCCTTTTCCGCGCGACGGACGAGCTCACCGGCGAGAGCGTCGCGCTGAAAGTTCCCGAGCCGCAGCTGGAAGCGGACGTAATTTATTTTGGGCGTTTCCAGCGCGAACAGGAAATCGGGCAGCGCCTCTCGCATCCGGGCGTGATTCGCGTTCTCCCGGGCAATCATCACAGCCGTCTCTACATGGTGATGGAATGGGTGGACGGGCGTCCCTTGCGGAAAATTCTTTACGAGCAAGGCAAATTGCCCCAAGATCGCGCGATCCGCATCGTATTGGGAATTCTCCATGCGCTCGAATACATTCACAGTCAAGGCATCGTCCATCGCGACCTCAAGCCCGAAAACATCATGGTCTGCGCGGACGACAGCATCAAGCTGATTGACTTCGGCATCGCCGCGCAATCCGGCGCGCGACGCCTGACCTTCGGCAAGCTCTCCAACATCGTGGGAACACCCACCTACATCTCGCCCGAGCAGGCCAAGGGCAAGCGCGGCGAGGCGCGTAGCGACATCTACGCCGCGGGCGTAATCCTCTACGAAATGCTGACTGGCCAGGAGCCGTTCACCGGCGACAACCCGCTCGCGGTGATGAACGATCGCCTCTTCAACGATCCCATTCCGCCGCGCGAAGCGAATCCCGAGATCTCGCTCGAATTGCAGGAAGTAATTTACCGCGCGCTGGAACGCGACCCCCGCAATCGCTACCCGCACGCCCGCGGCTTCATCTCCGACCTCGAGCACTTGGACAAAGTAGGCGTAGCCGATCGCCCCGAGTTGACCAACTGGAAGAATCGACGCAGCAACCGCTCCCCCAATTTCCTGATTTTGCTAATCGCCCTAGCCGCAATCCCCATCATCTTTGCGCTGCTGCTCTACGCCGCCCGCGGCTGGTGAGCGCTTTACCGCTTCAATCCTTTCCTGGCTTCAAGATAGAATCAGGTCCTGAAGCGCGACTGCGCCTAGACCATTCGTGCAACAGTTTGCAAGCGCAGTGCGTACTACAAGTGTGAGTTCAATGCCTCCCACAGCCGATGGCGCGGCGGTTCGCGCCGTGGAAGTCTCGCGCCACTACCAAATGGGCGGGACGCTCATCTGTGCCGCTGACGGCATCTCGCTCGAAATTCCGCGCGGCGAATTTCTCGCGATTCTCGGAGCGTCCGGCTCCGGCAAGTCCACGCTGCTGAATCTGCTCGCCGGACTCGACCGCCCCACTTCCGGAGCGATCTTCGCCGAGGGCCGCGACCTCGCGAAAATGTCCGGCGAGGAACTGGCGCACCATCGCAGCCACACGATTGGCATGGTGTTCCAAGCGTTTCATCTGCTGCCGCGCATGACGCTCGAGGAAAATGTCGAGTTGCCGCTGCGCCTCGCGGAAGTGCCGCGCGCCGAGCGGCCCGCGCGCGTCGCCCAGGCCCTCGAGCGCGTTCTGCTCAGCGCCCGGCGCGGACATCGCCCCACCGAACTCTCTGGCGGCGAGCAGCAGCGCGCCTCCATCGCGCGCGCACTGGTGAATCGGCCGACGATCCTTCTTGCCGATGAGCCAACCGGCAATCTCGATAGCCGCACGGGCGAAGAGATTTTGCGTTTGATCGAGGAGATTCACCGACCCGGCGGTGGCGCGGCGGCTGTCACGGTCATCGTCGTGACGCACGAGCGCGCGCTCGCCGAGCGTTACGCCGACCGCATCGTCACCATGTCCGACGGCCGCATCTCGAACGAGGAGAAGCGCCGATGAAGATTCGGGATCTCTGCGAACTTGCGGCTCGTAATTTGCGCGAATCCTTGCTGCGCAATTTCCTCACCACGCTCGGCATCGCCGTAGGCGTCGCGTCGCTCGTCGCCATGCTTTCGCTCGGCATCGGTTTGCAGCAGCTCGCCATGCGGCGTCTCGAACGCACTGGCCTCTTCGATTCCGTCATGGTGCGTCCGCGCCAACTCGGCGGGCCGGGCGGCGGCGCGCGCCAGCGGTTGGGCATGGATGCGGAACCCCAAAACATCAAGCCGCTCGATGAGGACGCGCGTCAGCAAATCGCAAAATTGCCGGGTGTCCTCGAAGTTTATTCGCCCGTGCGATTCAACGCCGAAGCGGAACTCGCGCCGGCAACTGGCACCGCCGCCGCGGCTCCCGCTGCGCCCGCAGGTAGCGGCGGAGCAGGGCCTGGAGCCGCTCCCGCCGCAGGGCGAAGGATGACCGCCATCTCCGGCCTGCCCAATTCGGACAGCACCAACGACGCCTTTGACGGGATGCAAGGCCGTTTCTTCTCTTCGCAGCAAGCGCAAGAATTAATTCTCAGCAACGATCTCGCGCAATCTCTGGCCGATGAGGAAAAAATTCAGCCCGCGGCTTTAATCGGCCGCACGCTGACGCTGCGTTTTCCACAGCGCCAATCCCGTCCAGCTCCGCCCACGGATTCCACGCAAGCGAGCGCGCAAACGCAAGCCGCCGGCGACACGTCCGCAGAAAATCCCATGGAGATGGCCCTGGGCTTCACGATTATCCCCGTTGAAAAGCAATTCACGATTATCGGCGTGATCGTCTCCGGTCAGCCGGGCGCAGGCCCCGGTGGCTTCGAGGGCTCCGGCGGCTACATTCCTCTCGGGCTGGCGCAGCAGCTCAATCCCATCCAGGGCAGCGACATACGCGACGTGATGGGCGAAGCGGCTGCGGGGAGCGGCGGTAAGCGCTATGCCAACCTCACTGTCCGCGCGGACGGCACGTCCACCGTCGCCGCCATCGAGGCCTCCATAAAGCAGATGGGTTATCAGGCGTTTTCCCTGCTCGATGTGACGCGCAACTTGCAGCGAATTTTCGCCGTGTTCGACATGTTCCTGGGAATTTTCGGCAGCCTCGCGCTGGCCGTGGCCTCGCTCGGCATCATCAACACACTGGTCATGGCGATTCTCGAGCGCCGCCGCGAAATCGGAGTGCTCAAAGCGCTGGGCGCCGCGGATCGCGACGTTCGCAGACTGTTTTTCGTGGAAGCCGCAGCGATGGGTTTTCTCGGCGGATTACTCGGCGTCGTACTCGGCTGGGGCATCGGCCGCGTCATCAACTTCGGCACGGCGTTTTATCTGCACCGCCAAGGTCTGCCGTCCGAAAACATTTGGGCGGTTCCCTGGTGGCTGGTGCTGGCGGCGATGGGATTTTCAGTGCTGGTGAGTCTCGCAGCGGGAACTTATCCGGCTTCCCGTGCGGCGCGCCTCGACCCGGTCGAAGCGCTGCGGTATGAGTGACGCTTAAAAAAATTTAGCCGGGGCGCTTCGCTGAGGGGCCAAGGCACCCCGGCATGTCCTGCTCGCCTCCGCAGGTGGCAAGCAAGCTTGGTTTACGCGACGTATTCGTCGCCGCGCAAAAATTCGTAACGCTCAATTTCAGCCACCACGCCTATATGGGCTTCATGGCCGTCATCGCCGTTCTCGGCGCGCTGGATGCGGCCCAGGCAACGGACCCGCACCGGCCCCGCCAACGTGATTTCGTGGGGCAAAGTCAAAAGGATCTCGACCGGCGAGCCGTTCTTCACTTCCTTCGGAAGGAAGAAATAGACGCCTCGCGAACTGACGTCCTTCGACTCCGTAGTTGCTTCGCCAATCGAATTCCCGGTGGTCCAGCGCACGGTAATCGGTAGCTTGATCTGAAAGCGCTGGGCTGTGCGTCTCTCGCTGGGTGACAAAGTGCCTCCTTCAACGCGGAAGCTCGTTTCCGGTACGCGACCACTTTAAATTCTGGCGCCGTTCGCCTCAATAGAGCGACGGTCCCAAATTCGGCAAGCCCAATTTGGTACGCGCGTACTATGAAAAAGTTTGGGAGACTTGCCCCAGAGCGGGGGCTTGCCGCCGCAAAAGGCCCTGGCAGCGGGTTTCGGGGCTAGTCTGCAGCGGGAGTGCGACGGTACGCGGTGAGAATGTCTTGCAGGCTAACCACGCCCAGCAGCCGGCGCGGATCGGCGCGGTGCACCACGGGCAAGAACTCGGAGTCGCGCAAGAGCCGCAATGCCAGATCGAGCGACTGGTCCGGATGCAGCCGCGGAAGCCTGGCGCCCGGCGCGACGAATCGTAGCAGTTCTTCGCCCCGGCCTTGCCGGAGAGCCACTTGAAGCTCCGCACGCGGGACGCACGTCCACCGGCCGTTTTCCCAGGAAATGAGTAGGAGATTGCCGGAGATATCCGCGGCCGGGGCGTCGCGCACCAGCGATTCGCGCACCGTGTCTTCGGCGCGGAGCGCGGGCCCGCGTGCCGGGCGCATCGCGTCCTCGACCCGCAGAATGCGCGCCTCGCGCTCTTCCTCGGGCGAGGGCAGGTGCAGGCCGTCCTGCTTCGTAAGCACTTCAAAGATCGGGACGCGTTGAAAACGCCTGCAGATGAGATAGGCAATCGTGTTCGAGACCATCACCGGAATGATGATCGAATAATTTCCGCTGATCTCGAGCACTATAAACACCGAAGTCATCGGCAGCCGGAGAAATCCGGCGAATAATGTGCCCATCCCGACCAAGGCGTAGGCGCCGAGGGGCCCTGTGTACGCGGGGAAAAAATGAGCTTGTAGCGTGCCGACCGCGGCCCCCAGCATTCCGCCGACGAATAGCGCCGGCCCGAACATGCCGCCCGGCGCGCCGCTCGAAAACGAAAGCGATGTCGCCAGGATTTTCAGCAGCGCGAGAATCAGCAGGATGTGCCATACGAAGTGGCCGCTCATGGCTTGATCGAGGTCCGCGTAGCCCGTGCCCATAATTTGCGGGAACCGCAGCGCAATCGCGCCAATCACCAAACCGGCGACGGCAGGTTGCAGGTATTGCGTCCACTTCGGCAGCGAGCGCATGCGGCCGCGCAGCGATCCCAGCAACTTCGAGAATAGGAGCGACGCAACACCGCCCACCACGCCCAGCACGGCGTAGCCCAGCAATTCAGCTGGATGGACCATCTTGTAATCGGGAATGTGAAACATCGGCGCGGCGCCGAGGAATAGCCGCATCACCACGACGCTCGCCGCGGCGGCGAGAATCACGGCGCCGAGAATTCCCGAACTCCAGGTGCCGATGATTTCTTCGATAACCAGAATCACAGCCGTAATCGGGGTATTGAAGGCAGCCGCGAGTCCGGCGGCCGCGCCGACGGGCGTGATCAATCGCAGCTTTTCCCGCGAAAATTTAATCTTCCGTCCGAGCACGGATGCGATTCCCGCGCCCATCTGCAACGACGGATCCTCGGGGCCGAGCGATTGACCGCTGCCGATGGACAGCGCGCAGGTCAGAAATTTGCCGATCACAGTGCGAAACGAAATGTATCCGTCGTAAATAAAGACGGCGGACTTGGTTTGATTGACGCCGCTGCCGCGCGCCAGCGGGAACAGCAACAACAACAAGCCTGCCAGGATCAATCCGGCAACGGTGGGGGCCAACAGCATTCGCAGGTGACCCGTATGTCCGGCGGCGCCGAAGCACCAGTAGTGGGCGAGGTCGATCGCGCGGCGAAAACATACGACAGCCAGCCCCGAAAGCACTCCGATCAAAACGGCGAGCAGCAGAAAGAAATTGTCCTCGTGCCGCGGCACAACCTGCCGCGCGCGCGACAAGGAACGGTCCCACCAATTGCGAATGGCTAATGCGAGGCTCACCCGCTCTTTCCCTCCAATCTAATATATCGTATTGCGATATCATACGCAGCGCGAAGAAATAGCGGAGGATACAGGAGAGTCATTTTCAATTAATTCTGATCGATCAAGCGGTGGTGAATGGCGTAGAGGGCGAGTTCAAGCCGGTCGGACACCCCGAGCTTGTCAAAAATATTGTGCAGGTGATTTTTCACGGTCTGCTCGCTGATGAATAGTTTCTCGCCGATTTCCTTATTGCGATAGCCCTGCGCGACGAGCTGCACGATCTCTTTTTCGCGATCGCTCAGCAGCGGCTTCTCGCGCCGCGGTCCGCTCTCGGAAGACTTCGAGAACGCTTTCATTACTTCGGCGGTCATATGATTGTCCAGCCAGATTTCTCCGCCAAACACCTTGAAGATGCTCTTGACCAGCAGATCCGTCGCCGATTGTTTCAGCACGATGCCGCGCGCGCCCAAGCGCATCGCGCGAACCACATCGCGATCGTCCTCGGCGGCGGTCAATACGATGACCCGCGTAGGCAAGGAATCGAAATTGACCTCTTCGAGCACGGCCAAGCCGTCCTTATCCGGCATGCGAAGATCGAGAAGCAAAATATCCGG
>Ga0181538_10003938_pt1 | contig 14209 bp, 11 predicted proteins | sample PEATcosm2014_Bin_40_FD_119773 | JGI IMG/M metagenome (GOLD analysis project Ga0181538, IMG submission 119773) | Peatland microbial communities from MTU Mesocosm Facility, Houghton, MI, USA - PEATcosm2014_Bin23_30_metaG | ecosystem: Environmental > Terrestrial > Soil > Wetlands > Peat | place...
AATGCTCCGCCGAGCGACGCCAGCATCACACTCTCGGTAAGCAACTGCCGCACGACGCGGAACCGTCCCGCTCCCAGGCTGAGCCGGACGGCCATTTCGCGGCGTCGCGCGGCGGCCCTTGCCAGCAGCAGATTGGCGATGTTCGCGCACGCGATCGCCAGGATCAATCCCACCATCATCAGGAGCACGTACAGAGGCTTCGAATACTGGCGGCGCAGGCTACCCAGACCGGCGGCGCCGGGATTCAGAATCAGCGCGGGCAGTTTGGCGCGCTCACCGTCGGTCTTCGCGGTGGTGGCAACCCATTGATGGAAACGAGGAGCCAGCACTGCCTGCGCCTGGGCCATGCTTACGCCGGGACGCAGGCGGCCCATCATCTCGATCCAGTAGAAGTTTCCGTCGTCATACATACGGGCCGCTCCGGCGCCGTCTACGAGCAGATTCGTGTGCAACGGAAGGTAGAGGTCCGGCGCCACCGCGGGGTCGACTCCGAAGAATTCCAACGGCGCGACGCCGATCACCGTGAAGGGAATGTTATCGACGAGAATCGACTGTCCAATCGCATTCGGCGGTCCTCCAAAGCGATTTTGGCTTGTAGCAAAACTGATTACGGCGACCGGCGCTGCGCCTGGACGGTCGTCTTCGAAATCGATCAGACGTCCCGCGGCCGGCGACACTTCGAGGCCGCGAAAATACCCGCCGGTGACGTACTCCGCGCTGGCGCTCGCGGCCTGCCCGCGGACGGTCAGGTTACGGTTTCGTCCGTTGAAGTATCCGAAGAGCGTGGAAAAGACGGGATTCTCCTCGCGAAGCGTCTCGAACGCGCCGTACGGGAACATCCCGCTGACCATGGCGCCTTTGTCGCCCGGCCAGAGAATGCCTTGTACCCCGTGAATGACGTGGATCCATTCCTTGCTGCCCTCCTGGGGCGGCCAGCTATGCCAATTCAGGACCACCAGCGACTCGGGATCGGCCACCGGCAGCGAACGCATGAGGAGCGCGTTCAGAAAGCTGAAAATCGCCGTATTCGCCCCGATGCCCAGCGCCAGCGTGAGGGTTGCCACCAGCGTGAACCCGGGACTGCGCAAAATCGTCCGCGCCGCGTAGCGAAGGTCTTGAAGAAATTGTTCCGCGAGCGGCCAGCCCCACGCGGCACGCGTATCGTCCTGAATGAGGCCGACATTTCCCAACTCCCGCCGCGCCGCCCGCCGCGCTTCGTCTTGGGCAAGGCCAGCGGTCTGAAGCTCCTCTGCTTCTTCCTCGAGGTGGAACTGCAATTCCGCGGCGAGCTGCTGCTCCTTGCGGCGACGTTGCGCGAACCAGGCCAACTTTCGGAAGAAGGTGTTCATTTTGCCTCCTGCTCCGCCGGATTCAAGACCAGTCCCATGGCGCGAGAGAACGCCTCCCACTGCGATTGCTGCGTGGCAAGCTGCTTGCGGCCGTGCGGCGTCAGGCGATAGAACCGGGCGCGTTTGCCCTTGTCCGAAAGTTCCCAGGAAGCTGCCACCCAGCCCCTGGCCTCCAGACGATGCAGCGCCGGGTAGAGCGAACCGGTCTCAACCTGCAGAAGGTCCTCCGAGGTGCGCTGAATGTGCTTGGCAATGGCGTGTCCATGCTGCGGCCCGGGCCGAAGCGTGCGGAGGATCAAGACGTCCAGCGTCCCTTGCAGGAATTCGATGCGTGGCGGCGTACGGTTGCTCATAGTGTAGGCATCCTACTATTTATCGTGTAGGATGTCTACTATTGTTTAGTTTTCTTGCGTGTCAGTGGGTGACGGCCGTCCCCACCTTATGGATAACCCCTTGGCTATCGGTCCTGGAGGTCGATTGCAACCGGCGCCCTGCTCAGGCTGTCGTCATCAGGCTGCCCCTCCGGTGGCACTCTTAATCCCCCGTAATCGATCGGTCCCCACCGCGCAGGCCAGGGTCGGCAGGGCGGGATGACCTGGGGAACTCCGTGATAGCTCGTTCTCTCTGAAATTGACGCCGTTTTTTCAGGCGAGTTGGCCCTCGGTCTCAAATCGACTTATGGAACTGAGCACCTGGCGAAGGCCAGCCTGGTGATGATAGCGAAGAAATGAATGGTCCGAATCGCTTGAACAATGCACCGCACCTGACGATTGGCCTGAAGGTGTGAGGGGAGGCAAGGCAAGTGTCCTCAGGATGCTTCACTATAGCAGCTCGGCAGCTCAACTCAGTAAGGATCGCGAGCTTTCGCGCGAGTTTTCAGAGCGGGCGCCTAATGGTTACCCTTCACTCGAGAATAGGCGATGATCGCCGCGCCTTTACGATTGGGCAGATCAATTCCAGGTTTGCCGCTGAAGCTTACTTTCAGGGATCTTGATCATTATATCCGGGGCTGCCTTTCTCACCTCAACTTCCAGAGGATGTTCCGCCACTCCACCGTGCAACGCCGGCCTGCTCCTTCCATCGTTGAGCGTTCACGCCCATCACGAGGAGCCATAGCATCAGCGATGCTTCCGCGAGGAAGCCGAGGACCTTAAGGTAGGTGGAGAGATGGCTTGCGAGCGGCGACAGAAAGATCAGCCAACCCAAACCGGCAGACGCCATCAGGACGCCCAGAATTCGAGGCAAGAAGATCGACCTGAAAATGAGGTAGCCGATCAGGAGGCAATAGGGCCCGAAGAATACCAGGCTGCTGATTTTGTAGGGAGCGAAATTGAAGAGGCCAAGAACGTCATTGGCGCATCCCGCGAGGCCGAAGACCGCCGCGAGCAAAGAGAGGCCCCTGTTCACCGGCTTAAACATGTAATAGAAGAGCAGCGTCACAGCGATGTAGAACGCGTGCGCGATGAGGTTGACGGCGTCATAGACAACAAGCCGGCCTCGGCCAACGAAGACCTCGCCGAATATTGCCGTCAGAAAGTAAAGCAAGTAAATAGCACCGGTAATTCTGGCCCTGGGATGCGGCGACGCTTCTGCAATCTGCTCCATCATTTCACAGCCTCCAGAAGGGGCCGCCACATGAAGGCGGCGCCCCCGAAGAGTCCGCTTTCGTTTCGCCAGGCAAGATGATCCTGGCACCACCCCGTCCATCGGTCTCAACTTCCGGATGCCGCGTCACAGGACCGTGCGGCGCTGGCCTGCTCCTTCCATCGTTGAACGTTCACGCCCATCACGATGAGCCATAGCTCCAGCGGGATTTCCCCGAGGGCGGAGGCGGCAACGATGAAGGGGTGCACACGGTGTGCGAGCGGCGGCGACAGATAGGTCGCCCAACCCAAACCACTGACCGCGAACAGCACACCCAGAACTCGAGGCAGGAAGGTCGACCTGAAAATGAGGTAGCCGATCAGGACGCACCAGAATCCGAAGAACACCAGATAGACTTGGAACGCGTAAGCATTCAATTTGAGAAACATGAGCGCCAGCGCCTGCAACTGCTCCGGCGTAAAGGCGCTCAAGGAGCTACCGCCTTGCAGGATGGGCAAAGGAGCGAGGTACAATAGGCAGGTAAGAGCCTGAATGGCGCATCCCACGAGAATGACGAACGCTGCGAGTAAAGAGACGCTCCTGTTCACAGGCTTAAGCAACTCGTAGATGAGAAGCGCCCAAGCGATATGGAACCCAACCCCGATGAGCGAGGATGAGAACCCCAGCCAGAATAACCGCTCGTGTCCCAGGATATTGGCCGCTGTAGCCGCGGCGTTGCCAGCCACAACAAGCCTGTCGAGAATGATCACCTCACCGTATGCTGCCGTCACGGCTTCGAGCAGTTGGAAGACACCGGCCATTCTGGCCTTGAGACGCGGCGACGATTCTGCGATCCGTGGCATCGTTTAGTAGCCTCCAGGACGGACCGTCACGTGAACGTGGCGACCGCGAATATTCGCGCACCCATAAGGGCCGTGAGTGCGGCGAGTCCGCCCGCCGGGACCACCCTGGCTGTCATTTCTATTGCATTCGATTCGTCATGGGGGTCTTGTCCGGATCCCTCCCCATAAATGCATCCCTGCCTCGGAAAAGTGTCTCTTGACGAGCTGCCCTGACGGCAATCCTCCGAGTAGCCTGCTCACTAGCGGCAACTGCTGGCGCTGCCAGCGCGGCCGTTGCTGTACCGGGACCAGGCGTGAGGATGCCGGGGCGTTTTGCCTAATCGGTCATCAAGATGCGCCTTTGCTGCGCCGTTCGTACTGTTGGCCGCCGAGAATTCCTTTAGCCGGGATTTCCATTTGGGGCTCCCGACTGGCTGCCGCTATACCCACAGGCTTTTCATTTTCTAGGTTCCCGCAAGGCTTATAGCATTCTCGTGGAGTCGTTGTCTGTGTCGAATTGCACACTCTGGCAAGTGAATCCTCCAGAGACCGAATCTGCCGCTCGTTGCAGTCGATACCTCAGACGCTTCTCCGTTCCCTGGTTGCTCTGGGGCGATTGCCCGATTCCCCACAGCTCTCGTCTTATCTCTTATCGCGAATGCCCAACCCAGATACGAGGATTGGTGGCATTTTTACCGGAACCTGTGCAAAATTGGCCAGACACGCCTCTTCGCCGCTTCTATCATGATATTCAGGGATGGAGTTAGAAGAACTGCCTCTCACAATTGGCGCGTGGGCATGGGAACCAAAAGGGAACGCAGGACAGAATCTAACAAAGCGACACTCGCCCGCGTCAAGAAAGAAATGGCGCGGCCGCGCATCGTCAAGTCTGCGAGAAAAGGGGAGTCAACGAGAGAAGATTCGCAGTCACTGCGTCAGAACCGTTAGTCGACGCTGCTACTTCCTTGAAAGCTCGCGTTCGAAACGCCCTTCGACCCCTTCACGAGTGAGCTTAGTTTTGGCTTTGTTCAATAGGATCGAATAAACGACTTCACTGCCTTCGATCTGCGCGGTGATAAACGTGGCGTCCATCAGTTCGTCCTGATTGAATTTCACCCTTCTGCCGTCTGCAAGTGTCCTAATCCACTCATCGTTTGGCATTTTCGTTATCCCCCGAACTCCAAGTGTCGGAGACGCCCCCAAATTCTCGATGAAGGTTGCGGAGCAAGAGCAGTCCGCTCCAATCATCCACAGACGCGACAACGCCAAGAATGCTTAAGGCAAGTATAAGCTATCCGTCCTTATCAACTCAATCTTCGGCAGTGGGTCAGTTTCCTGCGTGGGCGTGTGCAGCCATGTGGTTGACTTGCGAGTATGCCATCTGGAGCAGACACATCGGTAAATGCTGGGGCCGCCACATGCCCGATCCCTACGATTGGGCGGCCCGCTTTGAAGAAGAGGCGAAGCAGATGATGCTTGGCGGCGAATTCAAACCGCTCATTGACTATGAGGGACTCGGCCGGGACGCCATGCTTTCCATCCCAACACCGGATCACTACCTGCCACTCCTCTACGTGCTTGCGACCCGGCAGCAGGGCGACGTCATCACTTTCACGATCGAAGGCATGGCTGGGGGGGCGATCTCGATGCTGGCCGTGAGGCTCGGTTCGTCCGATGTGGGGAACGGGAAATGAAAGTTGAGATATGCTGTCCTCGACAGTTATCTAAGGCCATGGTACTCTGACTTGCGGTTTAAGCATGAAATAAGATACCTACGGAGGAATCTTTGGATATCCAGGCTATCGTGAAAGAGTTGAAACGTGAACGTGACCGGCTGAACACAGCAATAGTAGCTTTAGAAGGAGCAGACTTACCCCTAACTCCCCCGAAAGCATCCCCAGTTGCCGATGTTCCTGCCCCACCAGCCACGAAGCGTCGCCGCCTCACCCCGGAGGGCAGAAAGCGTATTTCGGATATGATGAAGAAGCGGTGGGCCGAGAGAAGAAAGAAGGCCTCCCGAGGCGCCAAATAAGCTGGCATCACCTTCACTCATCGCTCTAGTAATAGCGCAGGTCTTTTCCGCAGCGAGACACGCCCTGTACAGGTGACTCAGTTTAGTCCAGCGGAACGCCGTATTTAGGAGATGGATCAAGAAGACTCCATTTCTCTCTGGCGGGAAGCGATTTAACGCACTGCCCTCACCTACGAGGATCTGGTGATATGGCGCAGGAAGTGAACATGAAACTTCTACCGCCCAAACCTGCACTCAAGGCACTGTGCGCAGCGGTGCTTTTGATCGGCCGACGCCGTTCGCCGAACCAATGGCTGTGCTTGTTTGCTGGGGTCCTCGTGCTTTTATGCAGTTGCGCTTCGAAGCCGCGAAGTGAAAGCCGTCCTTTGGACCGGCTGCTGGAACCGCTTCCTCACGAGCGCTACACCGACGACCTCGGTCGATTTTTGGCGGGACTGCCCGCGCGTCCCGACAGTTCGCTAGCCGGCCTTCAGGACGAAGCGGCTTGGACAAGACACCGGCGCGAATTGGACCGCGCCTGGAGCAACGTCGAAGCTGAGCGTATTCCAGCGATGCGGGCCTTCCAGAAAGCCGAGCTTGATAGTAAACCGGCCGCAACGGCTCGCGTGTTTTACCCATTCAGCGGTCCCGACGTACTCACCGTTACTGCTTTCTTTCCGCAAAGTCCAGCCTATATCATGGTCGGGCTGGAGCCCGCAGGGACACTGTCAAGCCCCGAACAACTCGAGAGGAAAAACCTCGAGAGATACCTTGCGGCAACGAGATCTGCACTGGCCTCGGAACTAGGCAGGAGTTTTTTCATTACCCGGCAGATGGATCGCGAATTTCGCGGACAAGTGACGGACGGCCTCTGCTTACCAATTTTGGAGTTGCTCGTGCGATCGCACCATACGGTGCTGGGGTTTCGCTACGTGAGGCTTGATGACAACGGGAAGATCGTCGAACGGCGTGCCGACTATCATGCGCCGGGTAACATCGGGAACAAAGGCGTGGAGATGGAGTTCCTCAGCGACGAGGACCGCTCCGTTCACAAACTCTTCTATTTCTCGGTGAATTTAGCAAACAATCGCTTGCAGGCGAATCCGCCGTTCCTGACTTTCCTCTCCACTCTCCAGGGGTCCGCCACATTTCTGAAGGCGACCTCGTACATGCTCCATAAGCCGGAATTCTCAATCATACGCGGGCATATTCTCTCAGAAAGCGCCGCAGTTCTGCAGGATGACTCGGGGGTTCCCTATCACTTCTACCTTTCGCCGGTTTGGCGGGTGCAGTTGTACGGGATGTATGTTCGACCCTACGGGAGCTTCCGCTGGCTGCAACAGCCTGACCTGAGAAACGCTTATCTTGCGCAGGCGCCCCGACCGCTCCCCTTCCAGATCGGTTACGGGTTCAAAGCTATTCCCTCCAATCTTCTCTTCGCTATCAGGACGAACTAAGAAGGATGCGGCTTGCGGACGCGGTGGTCGGTCTTGACCTCGGTGATTCCCGCCACGCTGAACAATGACTCAAAACGGTGTTCCCACTTGCGCGTATCGCTGAATAGTTTTGCGGACTTCGACCGGAACGGCAGCTCAGGGCCAACGCTGTCCCGCTCCAGGGGAAAACGAACGGGTCTTGGCGCTTACCCTGCGGTTTTTGCCGGAGCCCTGACCCTCATAAACCAGGAGAGATTTCGGACACCGGCACTTTCGCCAGAAGTTGCCCCGGCATCCGTCCTTGCATTCGACGCTTTGGCGAACCGTGACGTTGACTGTCTTGGCAGAAAAACAAACCGGAGCTGGACCAGCTCCAGCCCCGGTTTCGGTCGCCAGGTTTTCCATCCCGGCTTCGCTCCTCAAGCCCTAATACCAGCCGGCAGGAGCGAAAAACGCCGGGTGTGCAAAAAATATGCCAAGAATTTGCAGCTTGCCCCCAACTAGCTGGGAGCAAGCCGCCTACGCTCAGATGTCGTAGTAGAGCGCGAACTCGTACGGGTGCGGCCTCATGTTTACGGCCTGCACTTCGTTTTTCATCTTGTAATCGATCCAGGTCTCGAGCAATTCCTCGCTGAAAACGTCGCCTTTGAGCAAGAAATCGTGATCGTTCTCGAGGGCGTGCAGGGATTCGTCGAGCGAACCGGGAAGCGTGGGTACTTTCTTCAACTCTTCCGGACCCAAATCGTAAATATCCTTGTCGAGCGGTTCGCCTGGGTCGATCTTGTTCTCGACTCCGTCAAGGCCTGCCATCAGCATGGCGGCGAATGCCATGTAGGGATTGCAGGACGGGTCGGGCGGCCGGTACTCAACTCGCTTGGCTTTCGGGTTGGGCGAGTACATAGGGATGCGGCAACAAGCGCTGCGATTGCGCCGCGAGTAAGCCAGGTTCACGGGAGCTTCGAAGCCCGGCACCAGGCGTTTGTAAGAATTCGTGGTGGGCGCGATCAGCCCGGCGAGCGCGGGCGAGTGCTTGAGCAGCCCGCCGATGTACCATAGCCCGAGCTGGCTGAATCCCGCGTACTTGTCGCCCGCGAAGAGCGGCTTACCGTCTTTCCAAAGGCTCTGGTGGGTGTGCATCCCCGAGCCGTTGTCCTGGAAAATCGGCTTGGGCATGAAGGTCACCGTTTTGCCGTACTGATGGGCCACATTGCGGATGATGTATTTGTAGATCATCATCCCATCCGCCGATTTCAACAGAGAGTTGAATCTCTGGTCGATCTCAGCCTGGCCGCCGGTGGCGACTTCGTGGTGGTGGCACTCGATGTGCAATCCGGCCGTTTCCATTGCCAAAACCATCTCACTGCGCAGGTCCTGGTAATGGTCGGTGGGCGGGACGGGGAAGTAGCCTTCCTTGTAGCGCGGGCGGTAACCCAGGTTATCCTTCTCCCGGCCGGAGTTCCAGCGCCCCTCCTCGGCGTCGATGTAGTAAAAACTGTGTTGTTGAGCCGTATCGAAGCGGATGTTATCAAAAATGAAGAACTCGGCCTCAGCCCCGAAATACGCCGTATCAGCAATTCCGGAATAAACGAGATAATTCTCCGCCTTCTTGGCGATATTCCGGGGGTCCTTCAAATAGTGTTGCTTGGTTACGGGGTCGATGATGTCGCCAATCATGGCTAAAGTGGGTGTCTCGTTGAACGGGTCGAGCATGAACCAACTCGGATCGGGAACCAGGAGCATGTCGCTCTCATGAATCGCCGCCCAGCCGCGGATGCTGGAGCCATCCATGCCGAAGCCGTCTTCAAAAGAACTCTCTTCCAATTCGTGAATAGGGAATGAAACGTGCTGCCACAATCCGGGAAGGTCGGTAAAGCGGATATCCACAATCTTGACGTTGTTGGCAGCAGCAAACTCTAATACTGCCTTTGGATTCATAGATCCTCCATGGGAAAGTCTTCTGCCCACGATCTAGGGCATAAGGGCAGGTTGTTCTCACTTAACACTGCAACATAGCGTGCGCAGAGAATTTAGTCAAGGGTTGCCGCCATCAAAATTTTTTATCTAGACGAAAGAGGAACCGGCGAAGGCAAAATGCAGGTACTTCGCGCAGTTCACCCTGAGCGAAGCGAACGGGCTCAGCATGACAGCGCGATTTCTTCACATCTGTGTAACGTTAGGACTCAAAAATGCGTTGACACTTTTCTCGGCTTTTTGTTAGTTTACATCATTCCTGGCCATATCCCGTAGAGGAGTCTTCCAGGGCTGTCTTTGTCGAATCGCCGCTCGACTTGGGGAAAAAAGCGCTGATGAGAAGGTGGGGAGCCGAATGTTCGTAGCCAAACGCATGTTTTTCACCAAAGGTGTCGGGAAACACCGTGAAAAGCTTACCAGTTTCGAATTGGCACTAAGGTCCGCCGGGATCGCGGCGTGTAACCTGGTACGCGTCTCGAGCATCTTCCCGCCTCGCTGCAAGCTGGTATCCCGGACCGAGGGCGTGAAAGAACTTCGCCCCGGCCAAGTGACTTTCGTGGTCATGAGTGAGAACTCAACACGCGAGCCGCATCGTTTGATTGCCGCTTCGGTGGGAGTTGCAATTCCCTCTGATCGAAATGCTTTTGGCTACCTCTCCGAGCACCACTCTTTCGGTGAAACGGAAGAAGTGGCTGGGGAATACGCCGAAGAACTTGCCGCGGAAATGCTCGCCACCACACTCGGCGTGGAGTTCGACCCTGACCGGAGTTGGGACGAGAAGAAGGAGATTTATCGAATCTCCAACAAGATCGTTCGCACCATGAACATCTCCCAATCGGCGATTGGCGACAAGCGTGGCCTCTGGACCACCGTGCTGGCTGCGGCCATCTTGTTGGGAATTGACGAGTAGGATTCAGGAGTCAGCAGGTTTCAGGAGTCAGGAGCGAATCGCTTGATCTTCGAAGCCTGTGCGGCACCTTTGACACAAACACAGAAGTGCTCAAACATCGATCAGAATCCTGAATCCTGGATCCTCAGCGATGCGCAAGCACCAAATACTTGCCAACCCGACTCACCCTCTTGCCATTGATGCCGGCAAGAGCACCGCGGTCCTGCTCGAGAAAATGCAGGGACCCACCCAAAGGAATGAAAATCACAGGCGTCGTCACCCCCGCGAACGCGGGGGGCCATTGTTGACCCGGAACACAATGGATTCCCGCGTGCGCGGGAATGACGTGAATTTCGAGAAAGCGCAGCGAGGAATCTCGCTCCGCTCAAGGGCAGTAATAGCCAATGCAAGATTCCTCGCTGCGCTCGGAATGACAGTGCCTCGCTTGTTTTGGCTGGTTAGATTTTTCCGACGGAGAAACCTCTTGCGCCTTATTTCGTTATTGATACTGCTCGAAGCTTCGTCGCTCGTGGCAGCGGACATGCCCGTGGCCTTTGTCCGGCACGGCGACCAAGTTGAGGTGAGCATCGGGGGGAAGCCTTTCACGAGTTACTATTTCAACCCCGACACTCCCAAACCCTTCCTTTACCCTTTACGTTCGTCGTCGGGCATCATCGTTACGCGCGGGTATCCCATGGTGAAGGACATCCCCGGCGAGAGCAGAGACCATCCGCACCACCGCGCCATGTTCTTCACCCACGGCGATATCAACGGAGTTGATTTCTGGGGCGAAGCACAGTTTACGGAGAAAGCGCCCGTGCATGTGGCAGGCAAAACCTACACCTCCTCAGAGGAACTGCCCAAAGGCCGCACCGTCTTCACCAAGCTCGAAGAAGCGAAGGATGGGCGCGATTCCGGAACGCTTCGTGCAGTCTTCAGCCTGCTCGGCCCGAATGGTCAGGTAATGGGCAGCGAGACGCAGGAATACATTTTTCGGGGCGACGCAAAAACCCGCACCATCGATTGCGCGTTTACCATCACGGCGGACCATGGGACACCCCTGAAAATGGGCGATACGAAGGAGGGGACCTTCGCCATTCGTGTGGTCAGAAATCTGCAAGAGCCTGCCGTGAAGATGCTGAACTCGAGCGGCGCCGTGGGTGAGAAGAGCATCTGGGGCAAGCGAGCTGATTGGGTTGATTACTCCGGCGTGGTGGGAGGGGAAAGGCTCGGAATTGCCATCTTCGATAGTCCCCACAACATCAAGCATCCCACGTATTGGCACGCGCGCGGCTACGGTTTGTTTGCGGTCAATCCCTTCGGTGAGCACGACTTCTATAATGATCCCAAACGCGACGGGAGTGTCACCATTGCCGTCGGCGACTCCCTGACCTTGCGGTATCGCGTGCTGATTCATGACGGTGATGCCGGCGAAGCCAAGGTCGCCGAAGCCTACACGCGGTACGCCGAAGGCAAGTAGCGCGGGCGTCCCGCCCGCTGTGGCGTGGGCATCTTGCCCGCGCTTGGGCACTGTCCCAGTATTAACGTAGCGCCGACCGTTAGAGCCTGCCCTGAGCGAAGCGAAGGGTCGGCAAATGGCGGCCGAAAGGCCAGCGCTACGCCGAAACTGGGACACAAGCTGCGCTTGCAGTCACGTTGGCTGAGATGAGTGCACTTGGTCAATCAACAACCAAGTGAAACGGCAAAATTCAAACGGTCTTTCACTTGCGATTGGCGTTTGAGGATTGATTCTCCTTTCTGCATTCGAGGTGGTCCATGGAACGACTGATCAAAGCGCAAGCGAAGGAAGGGTTCCAGCAAATCGTCCCCACGGGCGTTATGCGTTTTCTCGACTTCGCGCGGTTGACTTCGAGAAACGGTCAGCGGTACTCGGCGAAGGCTGAGGAACGCGAATCCGTGCTCGATGTCTTTTCCGGCACAGCAAGTATCGCTGTTGAGACGGTCAACGGGCAGACGCAGGTCTTTTCCGATGTTGGCGCGCGCGCTGACGTCTTTTCCGGGCCGCCCGTCATGGTTTACTTGCCGCCACACTCTTCCTACGAGATCACGGCTGTCTCGGAAGGGTTCGAGGCAGGAATCTTCTCCGCGCCCTCGACCGCCACAGCGCCTCCGACGCTCCTGGCCGGTCCCGCCGTCACCGCCAAAAACGTGGGCCGCGACAACTGGCAGCGAACCGTTTACTCAGCCTTGGCCGAAAACGTTCCGGCGGAACGCCTGTTAGCGGGGGAGACTCTCAATCCTTCCGGCAACTGGTCCAGCTACCCGCCTCATAAGCACGACCGCTCGAACCCACCTAACGAAGCAGTCCTCGAAGAGATTTACTTCTTCCGCACGCGGCCCGCTCAGGGCTTTGGATTGATGTGGACCTACACCGCCCCCGATGACCCCCAGGGTTTCTCTACTGTCTTCGTCATCGAGGACGGAGATACGGTCCTCCTGCCCAAAGGCTATCATCCCGTCGTGGCGGCGCCGGGCTACGAACTTCACTACACCTGGGTCCTGGCCGGAGAAGAGCGCCGCTATGGCGCCTGGGCGGACGACCCGCGGCATGCGTGGGTGAAAGGCAGTGGCTAGACCGTAGAACATGAAGTTAAAAGGTTAAAGGGTAAAGGCTAAAGGGTAGAAATCAACTGGGACTAATTTGTGCTTTACCCTTTATCCTTTACCCTTTAACCTTTAGCCTTCAAAAGCAGCCACTGCTTTGCAAGCTATGCCGAAACGTCCCTTCACGATTCCTCACCTTCGCTGGACCATCTGTGCGCTGCTGTTCCTTGCCTCCACGATCAATTACGTCGACCGGCAGACCATTTCCGTTCTGAAGCCTCACCTGCAGACCGTTTTGCACTGGTCGGAGAGTGACTACGGCTGGATTGTATTCGCCTTCCAACTGGCCTATGCGCTGATGTTCACGGTCGCGGGCGTGGTAATGGATTGGCTGGGAACGCGGGTGGGGTATGCGATCTCCATCACCTGGTGGTCCATTGCCGCCATGGCGCATGCGCTGGCGCGCGGCGCAATCTCGTTTGGCGCGGCGCGTTTCCTGCTGGGAGCGGGTGAAGCAGGGAACTTCCCCGCCGCCATTAAAGCTGTCGCCGAATGGTTCCCCAAAAGAGAGCGCGCGCTGGCCACCGGCGTCTTCAATGCCGGGCCGACGGTGGGCGCCGTCATCGCCCCTCCGCTGGTCGTCTGGCTGACTCTTCGCTGGGGGTGGCGCGCGTCATTCATTTTCACGGGAGCTCTGGGATTTCTATGGCTGTTGTTGTGGTTAGCTGTTTACCGCATTCCGGGCAGGCACCCTTGGATCACACGCGGCGAACTGGAACTCATCGAGGGCGGCGAGGGCGAACCGGAGGCCGCCGTAATCGCCCGAATCCCATGGCGGAAAATCCTCGCCTATCGCCAGGCTTGGGGTTTTATCCTGGCGAAATTCATGTCCGACCCGATCTGGTGGTTTTACATCTTCTGGCTCCCTTCATACCTTAAGCAGGGGCGTGGCTTTACACTCGAGGAAATCGGCCTCTTCGCCTGGATTCCTTTTCTCGTTTCAGGTGTGGGAAGCGTGGCGGGCGGATGGCTTTCGGGTTTCTTCCTTAAACGCGGCTGGCCTCTAAGCCGGTCGCGCAAGGCAGCGATGGCGATCTGCGCGTTTTGCATGCCCTCCGGCATCGTGGCGGTTTTTGCCCACAGCATCGTGTGGGCGCTGGCCCTCATTTCCGTTTCCCTTGCCGCGCATCAGGGATGGTCAGCGAACGTCTACACTTTGGCGTCGGATATGTTTCCGAAGCGAGACGTCGGATCGGTGACGGGCCTGGGAGGCACGGGCGGCGCCGTGGGCGGCATGATCCTGGCGCTTGTCGCCGGTTACACGCTCCAGTGGTTTCACACCTACGTGCCCCTCTTCATCATCGCCGGGGTTATGCACCCGCTCGCCTTCGGCGTGGTGCATTGGATGATCCCCAGGATCGAACCCGTCCAAATTATAAATAGTGAATCAGTGCTGTCCCAAGAAAGTTGGGGCACTTCGCCGTAACTGCTTGACTGAATCGAAGTAAGAGGTCGGGATGTTATTTTTCGATTTCAATTTTCGAGAGCCTTTGGGGCATGAT
>Ga0181538_10003940_pt1 | contig 14208 bp, 11 predicted proteins | sample PEATcosm2014_Bin_40_FD_119773 | JGI IMG/M metagenome (GOLD analysis project Ga0181538, IMG submission 119773) | Peatland microbial communities from MTU Mesocosm Facility, Houghton, MI, USA - PEATcosm2014_Bin23_30_metaG | ecosystem: Environmental > Terrestrial > Soil > Wetlands > Peat | place...
CGACGTTAACAATGGGAACTGGGATTTTCTCTGCGACATTCAGTACCCCCGGCAATCAAACCATAACCGCGACGGACGCGGCATCCCTCACTGGGAAGTCCAGCGCGATTGCCGTGGCCACCGCCGCATCGACGACTCACTTTTCCGTCTCAAACAACGGGGGCGGTGCGGGCTCTCGCTCGCCAATCAACATATCCGTCGCGGCGCTGGATGCGTCCAACAACCAGTCCACTGGTTACAGCGGCACGGTCCAAATTTCAAGTTCGGATGGCAAAGCCATCCTGCCACCGAATGCCCCGCTACAAAATGGAGCCGGGAACTTTCAGTTGACGTTCGAAACAGTTGGCAACCAAGTTGTCGTTGCTACCGACACGAGTACGCCTTCGATTACTGGGAGTTCAGGCACGATCGCGGTTACGGCGACAGCCGCGCCGCAGATCACTTCAACGGCTCCGCCGAATGGGACCGTCGGGCAACGCTATGATGCGCACCGCGTCTACGTTTGCCTCATCTCGATTTTTCCGGGTATTTGCGTCAGGTATGGATACAAAACGGTTTACTATTTCCCGCTCACTGCCTCCGGCGGAGTGGGCTCGAAAACCTGGAGTTGGGCTCCTGTTGCACCCTCATCCCTGCCTCCGGGTCTGAATCTCGCCAACGGTGAAGTTTCGGGCACGCCAACATTGCTCGGCACTTATCAAGTGAGCATAACGGTGACCGATTCTGGTTCACCGCAAGCCCAGACCAGCGTGACCTATACCATCATGATTATGAATCCACCACCACCTGCCGTCGCTACCTCGCCTGTGCTAGTCCCTGGCGCAACAATAAACCAGCAGTACAGTTTCACTCTCACGGCAACCGGAGGGATTCCGCCATACCAGAACTGGAGCGAATCTGGCGCGCTCCCCCCCGGTCTGGCGTTCAGCACTCAAGGAATACTTTCCGGCACTCCGACACAGACAGGCTCGTTCCCCATCGTAGTCACAGTGCAAGACTCAACCGGGGCAACTTCTGCTCCAGCAGATTTCACGGTACGAGTTTTTGCACATGGTTTTGCCGCAACCGGCAGCATGGGAAGTGCACGCCTCCTTCACACCGCCACTTTACTGAGCAGCGGAAAGGTGCTCATTGCCGGAGGCCAACAGGATATCAACACACTATTTGCATCTGCGGAACTCTACGATCCCGTCGCCGCAACATTTGCGGCCACCGGGAGCATGCAAACCTCGCGGTCGCAGCACACGGCTACGCTGCTGAACGATGGCAGAGTGTTGTTGGCTGGTGGGGGAACAGGCAATCAAGGAAACGCCACGGCAACCGCGGAACTCTACGACTCCACTGGCGCCACCTCCTCGGCAACCGGAAGCATGCAAACAGCGCGCTATGGCCATACTGCCACCTTGCTCAGCAACGGGAAGGTGCTGGTGACGGGTGGGACGGATGTCAACGGCAATTCCCTGGCGACGGCAGAACTATATGATCCAGCCAGCGGAACCTTTTCGCCAACCGGTAGCATGGAAGCTGCCCGTTATGGCCACACTGCTACCTTGCTCAGCAATGGGAAGGTGCTGGTGACGGGTGGATATTATTTCGTGGTAGCCAGTGACACGTCGGGAACGCTCACCACAGCAGAACTGTATGATCCGGCCAGCGGGACTTTCTCTGCCACCGGTAGCATGGAAACGGCGCGGGGCGGACACACAGCTACTTTGCTGAACGCGGGCAAGGTGCTTGTGGCGGGCGGCGCCGATACCTCCACCACGGAGTTATTCGATCCTACGGCGGGAACTTTTTCTGCGACCGGAGCCACGGAAATTGCACGCACAGAACACACCGCAACTTTGCTCCCGGACGGAACCGTGCTCGTCGCGGGCGGAGAAGATCCCAATTTTGGAAACGGGCTAGCGTTAGCAGAACTCTATGATCCGAGCGTGGGCACCTTTGCCGGAACCGGTGGCATGGAAATTACACGCGTAGGTCCCACGGCGACGTTGCTAAATAATGGAAACGTTCTCGTCACGGGCGGCACTGGCCCGACAGGTGCAGCTCTCGCATCCGCGGAACTGTACCAGTAGCGTGATGGGGGTTTAATCAGCAAGAGACTGGCTCTTTTACTTTCTGCTTTTGATCCCGCCATCGTATACCCCACGCATCTCGGCGGTAGCGGCAACGCCCACTTTCTAGGGACTGTTCAATCCCGAATTCGCCAGTTTCGCTCTGGAGGACATCATGATTTCTAGAATTCGCAGTTTGCTTGCCCAACCGTCGTCCTGCGCCCGCAACCTGGCGCTGCAAACTCCAACAGAATTTGCCGGCGGCCATCCAGGATCTTGCTGTCTATCTCAAGCTCAAACCTGACGGCCAGACCTCTGATGTGGTTCGCCGTACTCGAGTCAAACTCTAGAGGCAAGTTCATCAGTCGCTAAGGGCAAAGCCTGCCGCGACTCAGACACCCGCGCGCCGCAGCCGTACACAAAAGAAAAATGATCCCGTAATCATGGACGGCGATCTGGTCCCGGTAGAATCTGCGGATTATTTGTTCTTCTCGTTGAGAAAATAAGTGGTAAAGCCGGTACGTCCTGATTGACGCTCATCGGGCAAATGTGTAGTGGCCGTGGTGGAATCTGCCAAAGCCGCTTAATCCTGCGGAACGTGAATCCTCGCAAATTGCGGGCCGCAATTGGCGAGGCAGTAATCAATCGTGAATTGGTTGCCTCGATCGGTTGAGCTGGCACGACTTACCGGGACTTTGCGGTCTCTGCGCCGATTCACACACCTTGACATTCTACTGGAGCACGCCTACCATTCACCTAGAATGTCTACCAGAAAAGAAAGTGAACGCATCGAGCTGCTGCAAGGCACGCTGGATTTGTTGATTCTGCGGACGCTAGCGTTGGGGCCGGAGCACGGACACGCGATCGCCAAAGCAATTGAGTTTCGCTCGGATGATGTGCTGCAGGTGGAGCGGGGATCGCTGTACCCGGCGCTGCACCGGCTGATTAAACGTGGCTGGATTTTCGTCGAAGATGGCACGTCGGAAAACAACCGGCGGGCAAAGTTTTATCGTTTGACGGCGAGGGGCCGGAAGCAATTGGCGCACGAGACCAGCAAGTGGGAGAAGTTGGCGGGAGCGATTGCGCGGATTCTGCGTCCGACGGGGGAACGCGAATGATGCGGCGCGCGAAGCGCCTGCTGAACGATCTGGATCAGGAGATCCGCGAGCATATCGAACTGGCAACGCAAGAGAACATCGATCGCGGGATGACACCGGAAGAAGCGCGCCATGCGGCACTGCGAAAATTCGGCAACGTAACGCGAGCGAAGGAAGATGCCAGAGAGGTGTGGAGTACGGTGTGGCTCGAAGAATTGAGGCAAGATATCCGCTTCGGCCTTCGCCAACTCCGCAAGTCCCCCGCCTTCACCACCGTCGCCATCCTCACGCTTGCCCTGGGCATCGGGGCCAATACTGCGATCTACAGCTTCATGGAGTCGATTCTGTTGCGCTCGCTGCCGGTGGCCAATCCGGAGTCGCTGGTGGTCTTGAATTGGCATAGCCAGCCGCCAGAGAACGGCAACAAGGAATGGGTGCACGTCATGCACTCGGTTTCCGGCGTTGCCTGGAAGGGCGACAACGGCGCCATGGTCAGCGGGATGTTCCCGTACGGAGCGTTCGAGACGCTTGGCGAGGAGAATCCTGTTTTTTCCACGCTCTTCGGATACTACAACGGACGAAAGCGAAATCTGGCCGTCCGCGGGCAGTCCACGAGCGTCAACGCGGAGTACGTCACCGGGGAGTATTTCCGGGGCCTCGCAGTGCTGCCAGCCGCGGGACGTCTGATCGATTCCGAAGACGACCGGCCAGGAGCGGCGCCGGCCGCCGTAATCAGTTATGGGACTAGCCAAAATCGCTTTGGAGGACCGGCGAATGCGATTGGACAGTCGATCCTCGTCGATAACATTCCCTTCACGGTGATCGGCGTTGCGCCGCCGGAATTTTTCGGAGTGGACCCAGCGGCGGCGCCGGACCTTTACCTTCCGTTGCACACGAATCTGCTTGTGGACGGAGCCGGAACGGAAGGAATGTATCGCGACGGAAACTTCTATTGGATCGAAATGATGGGCCGCCTGCGTCCTGGTGTAAGCATGGCCCAGGCGCAGGCAGCGCTGGCTCCTCGTTTCCAACAATGGGTTGCCGCCACGGCGACGACCGAGGGTGAGCGCGCCAAACTGCCAGCGCTGATGCTGAATCCCGGCGCCGCCGGTCTGGGTAGCTTGCGCCGCAAGTATTCAAAGCCGCTGCTCGTGCTGCTGATGATGGTGGGATTGATCCTGGCGATCGCGTGCGCGAACATCGGCAATCTGCTGCTGGCAAGGGCCGCCGCGCGACGCCGCGAAATGGCAGTCCGGCTGAGCCTGGGAGCGGGACGGTTCCGCGTCGTGCGGCAGTTGCTTACCGAGAGTGTGATGCTGGCTTCGCTTGGCGGAGCATTCGGGATCTTGTTTGCGATCTGGGGAATGGGAGCGCTGACGTTTCTGCTCTCGAACGGGCAAGAGAACTTTACGCTGCACGCGGAATTGAACTGGAACGTTCTGGGAGTGACGGCGGCGCTCTCCGTGCTTTGCGGGCTGTTGTTTGGCCTTGCTCCAGCGATTCAGTCGACGCGTCCGGACGTCACGTCCGCGCTAAAGAATGGCCGCGGGGGCGGACCGCGCCGCCGGGCGCAGTATGTTCTGGTGGTGGCTCAAATCGCGCTCTCTTTTCTGATCCTGGTCGCCGCGGGTCTGTTTGTCCAGACACTCAACAAGCTGCACTCCGTCCAACTGGGATACGCCCGCGAGAACATCCTTCTGTTCTCTTTGAATGCGCGCCAGACCGGGCATCGCGACCCGGAGATCGCCACATTTTACACGGAGCTGCGCAAGCGCTTTGAAGCGATCCCCGGAGTGAGCAGCGCGACGCTTTCGCACTCCTCGATCATCAGCGCCGACCGCGCCGGGAAGACATACAGGGGGCCAATGAAGATCGGCGCGTTTACTTTCGCAGGCGCAGGAGTCCTGGTCGCCGGACCGCGATTCCTTACGACGATGCAGATTCCGATCCTGGCCGGGCGTGAGATTGACGAGCGCGACCAAGCGGGCTCGACCCCGGTTGCCGTGATCAGCGAGCGGCTGGCGCGGACTTACTTCGGGAACGAGAATCCGGTGGGCCGGCGCATCACGTTCCTGGACGAGAAGCGCGATCTGGAAATCGTCGGAGTGTCGGCCGACCTGAAGTACGGTGGTCTGAAAGAGGGGAGTCCGATGACTGTATTCGTAGCGGTCAGCCAGTCTTCTCCGGACCGAGTGACGTACGCGCTGCGAACCGCGGGCGATCCGCTGAGGTATGTCAAGAGTGTGTATGAGATCGTGCGGGAGGCAGATTCAGCCATACCCGTCACCAACGTGGTCACGCAGGTAGCGGAAATCGATCGCACAATCAGCCAGGAAGTCACCTTTGCGAAATTATGTACGGGTTTCGCGGTTCTGGCTCTCCTGATCGCGTCCGTGGGACTCTACGGGACTATGTCGTACAACGTCGCGCAGCAAACCAGCGAGATCGGAATCCGTATGGCGCTGGGCGCGCCACGCCGCGCCGTGGTTTGGATGGTTCTGCGCCGCGTTCTAATACTGGCAGCGGTGGGACTCGTGATCAGCGTGCCTGCCGCGTTGATCGCGTTCCGGCTTGTCAAATCGTTTCTGTTCGAGACCCAGCCCAATGACCCAGGCACCCTGGCGGTGGCCGGTGTCGTCCTCGTAAGCGCCGCGGTTCTCGCCGGCTATGCGCCGGCGAGGCGAGCGTCTCGGATTGATCCACTGGCGGCTCTACGGCACGAGTGAGACAGGATGCATTGTGCCGCAACGAACGATGAAAATGTTCCGCGCCCGCGCACATTGATGACTCTCCAGCTCGACCCGATAAACATCACCATTTATAGAACGCGCTCCTCGTGCATGTGGGGCTCGATACCCAAGTTGCCGGTAAGGCGACCTGCCGGGATTTGAGTCGGCTTCACACTTTGGCGACGGGCGCAAATCTAGCGGGTCGGTGTTAACATGCAGTACACCAAATGAAAACTGCCCGAAAAAAAGAGTGGTTCGACGACGACTCGTTCTGGCGCGAATTGTACCCGGTTATGTTTTCGGAGAGGCGGATCGCCGAAGCGGACGAGCAGGTCGCGAAGGCACTGGCGCTTACCAAGCCCACGGGTAAGTCTGTCCTCGACCTCTGCTGTGGCCCGGGCAGATGCAGCGTTTCGCTTGCGAAGAGGGGCTTTTCGGTTACAGGAGTGGACAGAACAAATTACCTACTCGAGAAGGCGAGGGCCAGGGCCAGGGCGGCTCACGTCAAGATTGAGTGGGTGCAGGAGGATATGCGCGATTTTGTGCGTCCGGGCTCATTTGCGTTAGCGCTTAGTATGTTTACGTCCTTCGGATATTTCGACGATAAGCGAGAGGACATGATCGTCCTGGAAAACGTGTATGCATCGTTGAAGCCGGGAGGGGCGTTCTTAATCGAAGTCTTGGGCAAAGAACGCCTTGCAAAAGTTCTGCAAGCCACGACGTCCAGCGTTCTGCCGGACGGCACGCTGATGGTAGAGCGGCACGAGATTTTTGACGATTGGACACGCGTTCGGAATGAATGGCTCTTGATACGCCAGGGTAAGGTGAAGAGCTTCAAGTTTCATCACACTATCTACTCCGGACTGGAGCTACGGGATCGGATGCAACGCGTTGGATTTGTTGACGTCACGCTGCGCGGGAATCTGGACGGCGACGAGTATGGACCGAATGCCGAGCGGCTCATTGCGATTGGCCGCAAGCGGGTTTCTTCCAAGCGACATTTGGGGCATCACGATAAGTAAGCTTAACTCACCAGAGACAAAGCAACTTTTGCGGTGGCCGATTTGAAAATGTGAACGGAGAGGCTACGGTAGAATTGCGCTTCCGGCTGCTGGGGGAAGGCACAGACGGGTCACGGCCAACGAAAGCCAGCAACATCGGGAACGGCCTTTTCCGGCTGGAGGTGGCCTAATCTTTATGTTGCAATGACGTGCCGATTAAAGTTACTGGTTTTATGTTCGAGGACCATGCCGCGCAATCCGAGGCGAAAATGAGAAATGTAATCTACGCAATCAACCTTACCGTGGATGGCTGCTGCGACCATACCAAATTCAGTCCCCCTCCTGATGACGAAGTACTTGAACATTACACGCACCTCTTGCGAGATTTTGACCTGCTTGTCTATGGGCGTAAAACCTATCAATTGATGGTTCCTTATTGGCCTGATATCGCAAAAAGCCAGTCCGAGACAAAAGCGGATATCGAATTTGCTCAAACCTTTGTCTCCAAGAAGAAAATTGTTTTTTCACGATCGTTGGCCAGCGCTGAAGATGAAAATACGAGAATTGTTCGTACGGACCTTCGCGACGAAATACTTAAACTGAAGAAAGAACAGGGCAAAGATATTTTGGTCGGCGGGGTAGATGTTCCCTCACAGCTAATGGAGCTTGGCCTGATTGACGAATATCGTTTTGTCGTTATGCCAACCATTGTTGGAGAAGGCAGACGATTGATGGAGGGCGTCAGCCTGCCCGAGAAATTGCAATTGAAACTGATCGAGTCAAAGCCATTTAAATCAGGATGCGTTGCGCTTCGTTACTTGAAACAGTGACGGGCAGGCCACTCCGGGTTAACAAGGAACGCACAGACGATCGGCAGTCAGCCGAGAGCCCGCGCGGGTTATGCCACGATATGAATGATGAAGAAACAAACAGTCATCGCGCTGGTGCTGGTGTTGCTGATTCCCGTGGTGCTGGTAGCGGGGGGAATGCTGATCAGCCTGATGAATCCGGAAATTGCGGCGGGTCATGCGAATTATGCGCGGAACTTCCACATTCTTAGCCTCGTGAAGATCGCGTCGTTTTTTGCAACACTTGCGGTTGCAGGGATCTTGTGGCTGGTTGCGTGCTTTCTGATCGTGCGGTCGAAGGAACGATCCTCGTGGTGGTTGCTTCTTGCGGCGTTGGGGCCCTGGGGGTTCGCCATTCTGGCGAGGATGAAGGACAGAACGTCCGGGGAAACGGACAGGTATGAGAGGTTTGTACGTCGAATGAATTGGTTTGTGCGGGCGGGCTACGAAGTGTGCACCTTCGTGATGATATGGGTGCTCGCCTATGAAGCCATGGTTCTCAAGCGCAACCTGATGATCCTGTATGAGTCCGCCAGCACGGGGGCTTCGACCGCGCAGATCATCGCTAGCCAGAATGCGTCGTCTGGGATGTGGGCGTTCGGCGAGGGGATGGAAGTGATGTACTTGGTGGTTCTTCTCTACCTGCTTTGGCCTGTCGTATTTAACATCGTGGGTCGTGTGGCCTCGATGATGGCATCAGCCAAGGCACAGTGAATCTTTGATTTCAAACAGCAAACAGAGAAAGGCAAGGGGCGCTGACAGAGAGCCGCACGACTATTTTGGGATACTCGCTTTATAGAGGATGACTTTGTGGTGCGGGTCAGGGCTGTAGGGGTCGTATACTGGAGCGCCTTTACATCGATAAGTGCTTGCCTTTAACAGTGGAATTATTTCGTCTGCTTGCCTTTTTCATTCTGAGCTGCAAACCCATCTCGTATTGCCGCTTCCAGCGTAGCGATGTTTATATCCTTTAGAGCTTTAAACCGAATGCAATATCCGGTCACGCTGGCCTTGCCTAGTTTTCTTGCATACGTTTTGGCCAAGTACTTCTTATCTTTGAGACCAAGAATATAGACAGAAATTCCGGTTTTGTTTCCGCTCACACCAATTTGAAAAAACTCTCTATTTTTTCCATTGGCATATTTTATGGTGCGAAATCCATATCCAATCGTAGGGTTGGAAACAGTATGATTTTTGCTGTCTATACCATCGAAGAACCATAATTTGCCTTCTGGTGACACTTGAAGTGCGAGGCGATGCAACTCTCGCATGTCACTGCGTTTTGGCTCCGGTTGAGTGGCAATATACTTCTTGATTTGTTCTTGTGCGTTCATAGGTTCTGCTCCCCAGTTGCGCGCACGAGATTATACGACGATTAATCCTTTTGAACCGTTCGCATTCTGTGTCACACCGGATACCAGGTTTTGGGTCACCTTCTCCCCCTTGCGAGGGCGGGCGGCCTTGACCGTCGAGGCCGCCGGGCTACCGAAAGATGCGCTGGTGGAAATTGAACTGGTGGCCGTGCTCTGAGGGAGAGCGTTGCCGGAAAAACGGGGCGCGGTACGAACATTTCTGGTTAGCCAAGTTGTCTCAATGGGTCGACGCAAGACCCATGTCGAACCCGGTTTGCATTGAAAACAAAGGTTAAATCGTTCGTTAGGGTTAAATCAGCCGAAACACTACCCTGGCTAGGTTTTGAGCATGTGCAGCCGAACAGATCGCATCTCCCGGGGAAGCATTATCGAATCAACGTATTGCATGGTGTTGCGTCGACCGGTTGAGCTGGCAGGACTAATCGTCCAGGTGGATGCTAGCCTGCACTTCTCTGGTTAGCCGTTACCGGAAAGATGTGTGGATAGCAGAAACCCTTTCTGTGCGGAACTGCAGAAGTGTTTGGAATGAAGTTCGGATGCAGTTGGGATTACCGAATCTCGAGAATCCTCATGTTGTTGAAGTCGGCGATATACACGTGGCCGGCAGAATCGACCGCCACGTCTTCCGGGAAGAACAGCTCCGCAGGAGCCGAAGAGCCGCCGTTTCCGGTGAAAACAGGCATGCCCGTTTCGGCAATCGTGGTGATGGTGCCGGAAGTATCGATCTTGCGAACGCGGCTATTCTGATTGTCCGCGATGTAGACGTTTCCGGCAGAATCGACGGCCACACCGGTTGGCTGATTCAAGAAAGCGGCAGTGGCAGGCCCGCCGTCGCCGCTGAAACCGAACGTGCCGGTTCCGGCGATTGTATCGATGGTGCCGGAGGCGTCTATTTTGCGGATTTTAGAGTTGCCGTAATCGACGATGTACACACTTCCGGAACGGTCCACGGCAATGCCTTCGGGTTCATTGACCTGGGCGGAGGTGGCCGGACCACCATCTCCAAGGACGCCGGCAAATCCGGTCCCGGCAATGCTGCTAATCGTGCCGGATGAATCTATTTTGCGAATGCGGTTGTTCCATGTGTCGACAATATAAACGTTTCCCGAAGCATCCACGGCAACCGCAGCGGGGAGGCTGAGTTGGGCCGTGGTGGCGGGAATTCCGTCGCCGTTGTAGCCCTGCGTTCCGGTCCCCGCGATCGTTGTGATCGTGCCGGAAGTGTCCACCTTCCTGATGCGGTTGTTATAATAATCGGCGATATAGACATTCCCAGCAGCATCAGCCACGACGCGGTACGGGTCGTATAAGGCTGCCGAAGTGGCGGGTATGCCATCCCCGTTGTATCCCTGGTTGCCATTTCCGGCAATCGTGATGATCTTGCCGGTGGAGTCCACTTTGCGGATTACACAGTTTCCCGTGTCGGCGATATAGAGGTTGCCAGAGGCATCCAGCGATACTCCGTAGGGTGAATTCAAGTCCGCGGAAAGAGCTGGGCCACCGTCACCGCTGTACCCAAGGGTGCCGGTGCCAGCCACAATGTAAGTGGCGGGCGAGGAGTGGCCCTGGTTGCCGCCGCCGTTACCACCGTAGCCGTTGCTGGCACCGCCGCAACTGCTGAAAGTGCACGCCAGTAAAACAGTGAAACCAAAACAAACAGGCGTCCCAAGATGCTTCATAGAACCTCACGATGAGTCCGAAGGAGTGGTTATAGCAAAGTCAATTCACCATGTCAGTGATGCGTGAACTTTCTGCTGACATGCCGAATTAGCGCATTAAATGTCCATGTGGGTACTGGGACAAACTTGTCCGGGGAGCCGACTTCGATTATAGGGCTTTGTCAGAGGGGCAAAAGCTCTCCTGGCGCGGTTGGGAGGAGTGCGGGTTAAATTCTGGCTGATTCTTCGGCGCTTGTGTTGGCCGAGTATGCAGGAGAGCTATAGGAGCAGCATGTTTATCGTGGCGTCAGCTTCAGCAGATATTCGGCTGAGTGGGAGCTGGGACAGACTTGGGCGGTTGGCCGGCTTACCGGAACTAGTGCCAAATCGTGATAAATTCAAGCCTTATTCAGAGGCAGTTATTTGTTCTGCGCATGATCGGTAAAAAAAATGCCCAGCCGGGGAGGTTCTATGTGCGATCAATTAGATATTCTACAGCGGCGTGTTTCGAGTCTTGAGCGCAGGGTTGTCTGGCTGGCGGTGTGCTGTGCCGCTTTGACAACCTGTCTATTTTTGTTTGCGACAAGAGGCGCGGTGAAAGCCGATACGCAACCAGGGATCCTGACGGTGAAACGACTTGCCGTAGTGGACGACAAGGGAACGGAGCGGGTCGTGATTGCGGCCCCACTTCCTGATCCGATCATCCAGGGAACACGCGTGAAACGCGACGGTCCGGTATCGGGGATGCTGATATTCGACCCCAAAGGGAACGAACGAGGCGGATACGTAACATCGGATACAGGGGACCTAGCCGCGTTCATCACTCTCGACTCGGAGCATGATCAAGTGTTCACTGCCTACGCAAACGCGGACCGCGGAGCGACAGTCTGGGTCTCAAACGACCAGCACGATGCCATCGCCTTTAGCACACACAAGCAGCCAGTTTTGGAAATAGTTCAGGACAAGAAGATCATTTATAAGCAACCACCTAACGCTCCCGATCTGCATTGATTTAGCCCCTTGCCTAGTGACTCCAGGTGAGTACTTGGGCGGTGTGCAGACTACCCTGGAGTTGATAGATTGTCGGGCCACCGCTACGTTTGAGCCTGCATCCTAATCGACCAGTTTCGTTGAAGCGCCCCTAGGAGTTTAGAGGTGCCCTTATGAAATCCGCATCCATTGCATTGCTCTTAGTAGTTTTGTTTCCCGGCACATCTCGTTCGCAAAGCCCGTTTGACGGTACTTGGGTTATTGATATCGACAACAATCGCAACTTCGCGGCCGAAAAACCGATCGAGTTTTCGCTTGCCGATGGGATTTTTCGAGATGGCAACAGGGTGCTCAAAGCCGATGGTAAAGATCAGGAGGTTCCTGTCACGGGTTATTGGGATACAGTCACCGTCCGCATCGTGGACGACCATACGGTCGAGGTGACATCGAAAAAGGGTGGAAAACCAATGTACACGGAAACGGACACTGTTTCGCCAGACGGTGACGCCCTAACCCAAGTGATGAAAGATACGACGGAAGCGGAGGCCGTTACGTTTGAGAGCCGGTATAGGCGTATAGCGCCCGCACCTCCCGGTGCACACGTTCTCTCGGGTTCGTGGCAAATCTTCAAGCAGAGCCGGTCGGCGAACAGCACGATCATCACATACAAGTGCACATCGCAAGGATTCAGTGCCGAGACTCCGCTGGGAGAAAAGTTTGACGCGAAATTCGACGGCAAATTCTATCTGATGGAAGATGACCCAGCACACACGATGGTCGCGGTGAAACGAATTGATGCCAACACGGTGGAAATGACCAATCAGCGTGATGGAAAGATTGTGTTCGTGGTGCGTTTGGAGGTTACGGCCGACGGAAAAGCCATTCACGCATCGTCGAAAAGCGAGGAAGACGGAAGCGTGAAAACCTGGGGACTACACAAAAAGGCGAATTAGCTTTCCTGCGGAAGTCGAGTTAGAGGATTAAGGGGGAACCCGAGAAGTCGGTACGATACGCCACATGTCGGGTTGCCGACTTATCAGGCAAGTGGAATTGAATCGGTAAACACTAGCGTTTATCATTACTCATCGTTTAGCACGTCCTTTGGGGGTCCACATGAGATCGTCTCGGATGATGTACCTGTTGCGTCCCGCGTTCATTGTGGGCACCCTTCTGCTGGTTGTGGCTTCAAGCCGTGACGCTTGGTCGCAGAAGGGTCCGCAATCGTCTCGTTCGAAAGTCGAATCGGGCCTCAGCCTTCGCGTTAGGATCGAGGGGAGACCATTCGAACACTGGACTATCCAAGACCGAATGCATTTTTACGATGTACCGGGCGTCCAGATAGCCTTGATCGACCAGGGTGAGCTCGCCTGGATTGGAAGCTATGGCGTTACCCGAGCGAGCGGCGACCAGCATGTTGATGATAAGACTCTGTTCGAGGCTGCATCTGTCAGTAAGGTGGTGACAGCGCTTGCCGTGCTGCGTCTGGTCGACAGAGGCACCCTCGATCTCGACGCGCCGGTCCGCCCGCTCCTCAAGAGATGGCAGCTATCGGATCCATCCAGCTCAGTCACGACCCGTAAGTTGCTGAGCCACAATGCCGCGATCAATTTTCCCGCTGGAGAAACGGCGCTGCGGCCCTCACAGCCCATCCCCACAAACATTGATCGGCTCGCTGGACGCGCTCCTGCCTTGAACCATCCTGTCGTCATCGATGGAATTCCGGGATCGGGATTCCGCTACTCGAACGGTGGCTATCTCATCCTGGGTCAGCTCGTCGCAGATATAACCGGCATTCCCTTTGAGCAAGCCGCCGAGGACCTCGTCACTAAGCCTCTGAGGATGAGCCGGAGCACTTTCAGCACGATGCTTCCTGCCACGGCCGATGCAGATCTAGCATACGGACATGGAAGCGACGGCGCTGAGGAACCAGAGGGTTGGCGCATTGTAGGCGCCGCTGAGGGTGGCCTATGGACGACCGCGCAAGACCTCGCAAACGCTGTTCTCGCGATCCAGCAATCGTCAAACAAGACAAACGGCTTCCTTTCAAACCAGCTTGCGCGACAGATGCTCAAACGTCAGAACGAGCGATGGGGGCTCGGTGTGGAGATTGGTGGTGCAGGAGCCGATTTGTGGTTTCAGCATGAGGGTTCAACGCCAGGTTACAAAGCTCGGTTGTTTGCATACGCGACTAGAGGACAAGGTGTTGTGATTCTTACAAATGGGGACCGAGGTGGTGAGCTCACCGAGGAGCTTTTGTACAGCGTGGCGGCTGCATATCATTGGCCTGACTTCCAGGTTGTTACGCAGCGGATCATACCTGTCGACGCAGCTGCGCTCCAGGTATACACCGGCCGGTATCAGATGGCGCCAGGAGCCGTTGTTACCGTGACAACGGCTAACGGAAAGCTCTTCGCGGAGGTTCGCGACAGAGGAAAGACCGAGCTTTTTCCGGACG